>Ga0210044_10002605_pt1 | contig 26595 bp, 22 predicted proteins | sample CryGey13umfilter_2_FD_183959 | JGI IMG/M metagenome (GOLD analysis project Ga0210044, IMG submission 183959) | Groundwater microbial communities from aquifer in Utah, USA - Crystal Geyser 4/9/14 3 um filter (SPAdes) (version 2) | ecosystem: Environmental > Aquatic > Deep subsurface >... | reverse complement strand
AAACGCGAACATTGCCTCGTTGGGTGGGAAGTAAATCACGAATACGCTCATATTGAGCTTTTGTAAGTTCCATCCCTCCCACATCTCACTTTATCTCTTCTTTGTCAATTAGTGTTAACACGCCCTAATGCAAGTTACCAAGTATATGCCGGCACAAAAAGATATGGCAGTATTCCTATTGGTTATCAAGGTGCGGTTCAATGTTATAAAGAAAATGAGTGGCCAGGGGGTTTTTAAATTTATTTTGAGTATGAAAGATGTAATTGTTTTTCAAGCACGCCTTAAAACCACTTTAAATGAGCCGGAGATGGGAATCGAACCCACGACCTACTGATTACGAATCAGTTGCTCTACCAACTGAGCTACCCCGGCGATAAAAAGCAGTTTATAGTTTTTGGTTCATGGTTCTTAGTTATAACCCTAACTATAAACTCAAAACTACAAACTGCTTTTCTGGTGCCGAGGGCCGGACTCGAACCGGCACGGGCTTACACCCATCAGATTTTGAGTCTGACGCGTCTACCAATTTCACCACCCCGGCGAAGCTTGCCTTAAGGCAAGTTCGTGATTTAAAATCTTTTTGAAATGATTGCTCCTGCGAAAAAAACTAAATCTCTATCGTTTTTTCATCCCCATCAAAACCGGCTGCCATCTCGTAGGTATCTTCTCCACGTGTAACGTATTTTATGTCGAGTTTGTTGTCGGCGATTTCGCGCAAAGCGGTTACGGCTTCGCGGTTTTTGCAGTTCACCAACGGTTTTGAACCTTGAAACAATTGCTTCGTGCGTTCGGCTGTTGCATGAACAAGGGCGAAACGGTTATCCACCACATCTAAACAGTCTTCTATTGTTACTCGAGCCATGGTATCTCCTTAAGATTTAAGGGCGCATCTATTCGAAAAAGTGCTGAAATGTCAACAGTCTTCTGGTCAAAACGGCGGCTGGCTGTTCCGATTGGCACTGCGTTTCTGGGCTGGAGAGTTTTTTTACAGATTCCTGCTAAAAGCAGAGGAGGAAATTGACCTGACAATACGCTTGTGATAGATTCCCTAAGTTTATGAAACAACTTGGAGAAATGCTCCTTTCAACCCTGCCAGAATACCGAGAACGCCACCTTTTTGTGGTGCGGCTTCGTCTTCTGGTTTTTTTTGGCTTCTGGGTTTTCTACCTCTACTTTTTGCGTGATGTTCTCAGCCAAACGCTGATTACAAGCGTTTTGATCATCCTTTGCTTTTCCCTGGTTATTTTTGCTTACTACAATGTGCTGCGAAAACGGTGGCTCATTTTCTCCTTTTTTCTGGAAGTGGTGTCAGATCTTACCGCCATCACCTCCATTATCTACCTCACTGGTGGGCCGCACAGTCCATACTATACTATATATGTGTTCTACATTTTCTTCATCGGTGTGTTTTACAATCACCTCATCGCCGGCTCGGTGGCCATTTTCACTGCTTTTTGGTACGGAATATTTCAAGTTGCTTGCGATGCCGGTTGGATTCGGCCGCTCATTTTAGACTACGGCAACCAAATCCCCATCCCAGCTTACACGCCAACTGCGCGCTTCATTTTTGCGGCGGCGTTTTTGGCCTTCACCGTTTACGCGGTGAAAAGTGCCAGCCATTTTTCGCGAAGAAGAGAGAAAGAGCTCGAAGAAAAAAACCGCGAGCTCAATGCACTTCATACCATGAGTTCTACTGTTCGCAGTGTTGTTTCGCTTTCTGAAGTCATCGAACGCATTTTGGGTTCTTTGGAAGAGGGCTTGCATTTTTCGCTGGTGTTTATGCTTCGCTTCGAAAAAGAGGGCGATCGAACAAAAATGGCACTGCACTTTCTACAAAAATCAAAAACAATGAAGGTGTTGAAAGAAAAAATGCCAACTCTTTTTCGGATGAAGAAGCATCTTTTTTTGGATGAATGTGCCGAAAATCTTCTTCTCTCAGAACTCTTGCAAAAGAAAATTATTTTTCGAAAAGATCTTTCTGAAGTGATGAACGATTTTTCAGATTTTGTGGATTCAAAAACTATTTCCCAAATTCAAACTTTGTTAAAAGTAAAACGAGTTAGCATTGTTCCGCTTATTTCTGCGGGAAAAGTTTTGGGCGCTTTTGTTGGTCTCAGCGAGAAAAAATTTGTTGATGAATACACAGTCGAACGGCTGCAAGCCTTTGCTGATCATATTGCGCTGTCCATCGAGGCTGCAAGTTTGATTCAAGAATTGCGTTTGGCCAACAAGTCACTTGAAGAAGCCAACCGAGTGAAGTCGGAATTTTTGGCTACGATGAGCCACGAGCTTCGCACTCCGCTCACGGCCATTATTGGTTTTTCGGAATTGTTACTCGAAGGAGTAATGGGCGATTTAAACACAGAGCAACAAGAAAGTTTGCACGAAGTATTGTACAACGGTTCAGAACTGCTTCGTCTCATCAACGGATTACTTGACTTGGCAAAAATTGAAGCTGGAAAAATGGACCTCGAAGAAAACACCTTCAGCTTGCCAGCATTGATTCAGCGTTTGCAAGGAATGACCAGCTCGCTTATTCAAAGAAAAAATATCCGCTTGCACTTAAGCCTTGAAGATTCCTTGCCTGTTGTGTGTGCTGATGAAAAAAAAGTGCAGCAAGTTTTGCTCAATCTGCTTTCGAATGCCATAAAGTTTACTCCTCACAACGGCGCTATCACCGTGGGCACATCATTTTACGCCTCGCTCCAAGACTACAAAAAGTTGCATCCAGATTTTGCGGAAGCATTTACTTCGCATCTTGAACAAGGTTCATTTTTTGAAGTGTATATTTCAGATTCTGGCATTGGCATTGAGAAGGAAAAGCAAGAAACAATTTTTGAAGCTTTCCACCAAGTGGACAGTTCTATGACGCGTTCATACGGCGGAACTGGTTTGGGGCTTGCGCTTGCAAAACAATTTATCGAACTTCATCATGGTATCATTTGGGTAGAGAGTAATCTTGGTTCTGGTGCTCGCTTTTCATTTTTACTTCCGCAGCAAAGAGAGAAAAATGCTGGCGCGGAAGCCAAAGCTTAATTCAAAAAATTTTTTATTTTACGGTACTTACATTATATGTATAATGCACCACTTAAGAGGTTTTAGTTTATGGGTGGATTATTGCGTCAATATTCTTGGATTTTAAATCTCCTGGCAATCTTCTTATGCTCGTTTTTTCTCGCCAAGATTGTGGGAGCCTACGTTGGCACCGTGTTGCAAGTGAAGAGGTCAGTTGCGGTTTTTAGCTCCGAGCGCTCAAAAGTCTTTCAGCCGGAAAGAAAATTGTTGGAAGAATATCAAATCATCATCGACAGAAACATTTTTGATTCTACCAATCAAGTAAGTGAAGATCAAACGGCCGATAGCGATGCAGATGAAGATGCTGAAATAATAGAAGGCGGCGAAGCAGTTCTCACCAAGTTGAGCATCACGGTTATTGGTGTGCTTGTGGTGGGCGAGGGAAGGGACAATCGTTCGTCAGCTACCATTAGCTCCGGCTCCAAAAGCATCGATGTCTATTCTGTTCGTGGAGATGAGAGTTTTGCGCCAAACACAACACTTACGCTGGTTGCACCAGATCGCATCGAATTTTTGAATAATGGCCGATTAGAGTATGCAGAAGTGGGAGAGGGCGATGGAACAAATATTTTTGCCTCTCCATCAGCAGTGGCTCAAGCCGGAGCTGAAGAGAAAGATGTGTCGCCGCAAACACCAGCAGGTGGCGATTTTGCGGTAAAGCAAGAGGCTGCTGGAAAGTTTGTGATCGACCAAAAAGAAGTAGAGAACGCATTACAGAATTTAGATAAGCTTTATACCGAAATTAGAGCTGTCCCTAATTTTTCTGGCGGTAAAGTTGCGGGAATGAAAATTTTATCGGTAAAAAATGGTTCACTGTTTTCAAAAATTGGCCTCCGTAGAGGCGATGTGCTCCAAAGAATAAATGGATTGGAGCTTGATGTTAAACAAGGTTTTGCTATCTTCAACCAGCTGAAAGATGCGAAAAGTCTTACCGTAGACTTAATTCGACAAGGACAGGCACAAACTATTGATTATGAAATACGCTAAACTTTTATTCCTTTTCTTTTTCTGTTCACTTCTTTCTGTTTCTTCTGTTGTGTTTGCGCAACAAAGTGCAGATCAAGAAAGAGTTACACTTCCCAGCAGCCAAGATGCTGATGCTGCCGATGTTCAGCAGCCAAGTCAAGCAGCTGCAGAAGAACAAAAATCACCTCAAGATGATTTGGTTTACTTAAATGTGCAAGGCCAAGACATCAAAGATGTGATTAAGCAAATTAGTAAGGCCACCAAAAAGAACTTCATCATCGATGACAAAATTCGTGGAAAAGTGACCATTATTTCAGAACAAAAAATGACCAGAGAAGAAGCCTATCAAGCTTTTCTCTCTGCACTTGAGGTGGCGGGATACACAGTAGTGAAGGGGCCTGCAGGGATTTTGAAAGTCATTCAACAAAAAGATGCGAAGTCTTCTCCCATTCCCATTCATGTTGATTCTACTCCGCTCACTGATAGCTATGTGACAAGATTGGTAAACCTCGAAAACATTAGTGCGCTAGAAATTTCCAATGCCATCAAAGGCCTCATTTCAAAATCGGGAAATCTTTTTGCCTATCCGGCCACAAACACGCTCATCATCACCGATTCGGGCACCAACATTGATCGCTTGATGAAAATTATCAAAGAATTAGACCAAGAGGGTCCACAGCAAGTGGTAGAAATTATTCCAGTTGTTAACGCCGATGCAAAGCAAGTGGCATCAACCGTGCTCAATCTTTTTGAGGCTGGAAAAGCGAATAACAGAAGAACGGTAAAAGGTGCAGCCGATAGTGAGGAGCAAGTTTCAAAAATTATTGCCGATGACAGAACCAACTCTATCATTGTGGTTGCCAGTAAACGTTCTATCCAAAATGTTCGCGATATCATTGCGCGTCTCGATACCAAATTGGAAACAGGTGATACAGGCGGTGTGCATGTTCACTACTTGAAGCATGCAAAGGCTAGCGATATTGCTTCCACCTTAAGTTCGGTGACGGCAGGTGCTGGAGCTGCAACTGCTGCAAAGGGGAAGACTACGGGCCAACCAGCGGTTGCACAGTTTGAAGGCGGCATAAAAATTGGCGCTGATGAAACTACCAATGCGCTCATCATTACTTCGTCTGCAAAAGATTACAAAATTCTTGTGGATGAGCTCATTAGCAAACTCGATATTCCCAGAAAACAAGTTTACCTTGAATCAACCATTATGGAACTTGCCGTACGCAAGGCCGATGATTATGGCCTGAAAGGTTTTGGAAGTGGAGGTTTTGGCAATCTTCTTGGCTTTGGCCAAACGTTTGCGGCCACCGCTGGCTTGGGCGGGCTCTTTAGTTCTGGCGGACTTGTGGGTGGAGTTTTGTCGCGAGATAATATTACGGTGAGTGTTCCCACTGAAACGGGTGGTTCTTCAGATGTAACGCTTCCGGCATATTCTGCTTTTCTCAATCTGATTCAAACTTATTCCGATGCCAACATTGTTTCGTCACCAAATTTACTGACGCTTGATAATGAAGAAGCTGAAATTAACATCACCGAGAAAATTTATGCCAAAAAAGTTACCAACACTGCAACTGGTCTTTCTACGCAAGAGCCCACGCCACTTGAATCGGGCTTGATCTTGAAGCTTACTCCGCAAATTAGTGAAGGCGACACAGTGAAAATGAAAATCGATCAAGAGCTTTCAAACTTCACCGGAACTGCCGATCCCGATACTGGTGCCGCGCCTTCGTCAAAACGAAAAGTTTCAACTACTGTTGTGACACAAGATGGTCAAACGGTTGTGCTGGGTGGTTTGATGCAAGACAATGTTACGCACAGCAAAAGTAAAGTTCCATTTTTAGGAGACATTCCTATTCTTGGTCTTTTGTTTAGAACTTCAACTTCATCGAACACCAAAAGTAATTTGCTTATTCTCATCACGCCCTATGTGATTAGAACTCCAAATGATTTTTCAAATGTGATGCGCCGAAAAATTGAAGAGCGAAATCGTTTTGTAAATAACAATTTTAATTCGAAGCAGCGTCAAACAATTCGTGATACCTTAGCGGCGCATCGACAAGACTTGCTCGATTTTGTTGATGGGGGAATCAAAGGGGAGGATGATGAAGAAAAGAAAGCTCCTCCAAAAGTGCAACAGCCAGGTGAGAATATTGGTTCGCCAAATGTGAGCAAAATTTCCTTTTCCTCAACAGGTCCTGTTTCTGAAAGTGCAAGTGCTCCTTCAAGTTATTACGAAATTAACGATGCATCGCCGTCGGCCCTTTCTTCGTCTGTGCCTCCTAGCTCCGGTTCTTCCGAGCCAGTAATTACGGTGCCGTCCCTCGACAAAAAGCGCTATTCCACTACGCCGAATAATGCTGAAGCCAAGTCCGCTCCTGTGCCCTCGGTTAACATTAATCCCGGAAGGCCAAAAGTAGTGCCGCCAAGCGCTCCTGCAGAAGGCAGCACTCCACCGCCAGGAGACCTTGATTTGGCCTATTAGGCAGATAAAAAACCTCACACACCGCCAAAAGCGGGAAAAAGAGACTTTGCAAACGAAAGCAAAGCAGTTACAATGAAAACCTATGGATTCTCGTAGTTTAGGCTCAATTCTTCTTGAAACATCCTCCCTCACCGAGGAGCAACTCGAGCAAGCGCTTGCGGTTCAGCGTGAGCGTGGCATTAGGCTGGGTGAAGCTTTGGTGCAGTTGAAGTTACTCAGAAGCGAAGACATTCTGAAGGCACTTTCCATCCAGTTGGGTTTTCCCTACGAAAACGGAATAGAAGTAGATGGCATTCCTTCCGATCTCATTTCCCAACTTCCCATTAGCTACGCAAAACAAAACGAGGTGCTTCCGCTGCGGCGCGAAGGCAAAACTATTATTGTGGCCATTGCCGATCCCACCAACTTTTACGCGCTGGATGATTTGCGCATTTTACTCAATGCCGATGTGCAGCCAGTGATTGCCAGTTCTTACGAAATTGTAAACGCCATCAATGCAGCCTACAACAAGTCTGACGATGCGGGCGACGAAGCCATTAGTGAGCTAAACGAAGGTGAAGATATCAGCGGAGATTTCAACGAGCCGGTTGATCTTTTGGATGCCGACGACGAGGCTCCAATTATTCGGCTTGTTAACACGCTCATGTTTCGAGCGGTGAAACAAAGGGCGAGTGATATTCACATTGAACCTTTCGAGCGCGAAGTGAAAGTGCGCTTTCGCATTAACGGTGTGCTCTACGATATTCTCTCCATTCCAAAACGCGCGCATAGTGCAATTCTTTCTCGTATCAAAGTCATGAGTCACTTGAACATTGCTGAAAAACGTATTCCGCAAGATGGAAGAATTCGAATTAAAATTGCCGGCAAAGATGTTGATATTCGTGTATCTACCATTCCAACTGCGCATGGCGAAAGTTCGGTAATGCGTTTGCTTGATACCAGTTCGGTGATGCTTGATGTAGACAAGCTTGGCTTTCATCCGAAAAACTTGGAAAAATTTAAGCGACTCATCGATCATAAAAATGGAATTTTACTGGTAACCGGTCCAACGGGATCTGGTAAAACTACAACGCTTTATGCAGCGCTTACAAAACTCAATACCAATGAAGTGAAAATTCTTACCGCGGAAGATCCGGTGGAGTATCAGCTTCATGGTATCAATCAAATGCAAGTGAATCCCAAAATTGACCTCACGTTTTCTTCGTGTCTTCGCGCTTTTTTACGCCAAGATCCAGACATCATCATGGTGGGTGAGATACGTGATAGCGAAACGGCTGAGATTGCAATTCAAGCTTCACTCACTGGTCACTTGGTCCTTTCTACTTTGCACACCAATGATGCTCCGGCTTCAATTAGTCGTCTTGTCGACATGGGTATTGAACCGTTTTTGATTGCGTCTTCTGTGATTGGTATTGTGGCTCAGCGCCTTGTGCGAACGGTTTGCAGAGAATGCGCGCGTTTGTATACGCCAGAAGATATAGAACTAGAGCGGCTTGGCATCGAACGTGAATTTTTGAAGGGAAAACAATTGTACCGCGCAGTAGGTTGCCCCGCGTGTCTTGAAACTGGCTACGCTGGCCGAGCGGGTATTCACGAAGTCTTGTTTATTACCGATAAAGTTCGTCAGCTCATTATTAAAAATGCGGATGCTTCCGAAGTAAAAAGACTTGCCATAACAGAAGGAATGATTTCGCTTCGTGATGACGCAATTAATAAAGTTATTCTTGGCGTTACCACCATCGAAGAAGTCTTGAGGATTACTCAAGAAGAATCACTTGGTTAACGTGTTGATCTTTTTTCACTTTGGAGTGTAAAGAACATGGCCGTTTATTCTTACATTGGTATCAATGCGCAGGGCAAGCAAACTGCGGGCGAGGTGGATGCCGATAATGAACGCGCCGCGCGAATGAAGTTGCGCAAAATGGGTGTGTTTCCCACGAAGCTTGGACTTCAAGGAACTATTTCTCAGTCTGTTTCGATGGGAATGAACATCAACTTTTCCCAATTTTTCCAAAAAGTAAAACTTCAAGATGTTTCTCTCATGACACGTCAGCTTTCTTCTTTGCTGTCGGCTAACATTCAGTTGGTGGAAGCTCTTGAAGCCTTGATTGATCAAATTGAAAATCCAAAACTCAAAAATCTCCTTTCCACCGTAAAGCAAAAAGTAACCGAAGGTGACAAGCTTGCAGATGCACTTCGACCATACAAAAATATTTTTGGCGATATTTACATCAACATGGTTGAAGCAGGTGAGTCCAGTGGTGCCCTTGATGTGGTGATGGACAGGCTTGCAGATTTCACCGAGAGCCAGGCAAAACTAAAAGGCAAAGTAGTAAGCGCCATGATTTATCCAGCCATTATGTCTGTGGTTGCCATTATTTTAATTACAGGTCTTCTCACTTTTGTGGTGCCGAAGGTAACTGAGATGTTAAGTGACACTGGCGCTGCGCTTCCACTTCCCACAAAAATTTTGATGGGAGTGAGTGGTTTTCTTACCAACTATTGGTGGCTCGGAATTATTTTTGTTGTTGCTGGCATTGTTGGAGCGAGAAAATATATTTCCACTCCCAAGGGCAGAATGTGGTTTGACGGGAAAAAGCTGACGATGCCACTTTTTGGAAATGTAAATCGCATGGTAGCGGTTTCACGTTTTTCAAGAACACTTTCTACTTTGCTGGGAAGTGCAGTTCCTCTTTTAACTGCAATTGATATTGTGTCAAAAGTTGTAGACAACGTTGTGCTGAAAGAAACGTTGGAAAAAACGCGCGACATGGTGCGAGAAGGTCAGGGCGTTGCTGACCAATTGAAAAAAAGCCCACATTTTCCTCCGTTGGTTACGCATATGATTGGGATTGGAGAAAAAACAGGCGAACTCGAAAGTATGCTGGAACGCGTTGCCGATACCTATGACGGCCAAGTAGACAACGCCTTATCAGCGCTCACTTCTTTGCTGGAGCCGCTCATGATTTTAGTGATGGCAGGCGTGGTTTCATTCATTGTAATGTCAATTCTTTTGCCAATTCTTAAGTTGAATCAGTTGTAGTTGCTGCTTGTCATCACGAGGAGCATAGCGACGTGGCCTGCCTGCCGGTCAGGCAAGGTGATCTCCTCGTTCAATTGTCAGAGGAGATCCTTCCTGCCCGTCCGGCAGGCGGGCGTTTCCACTCAGGATGACAATAAAGTGTTGGAATTGTCACTTGAGTATTCTGTTGTCTTGTGTAGAATGCGCGAAATTGCATTGTTCACGTTAGAAAGAGGAGGAGAGAAATGAAAAAATATTTCCAAAACGTTCGCGGTATGACGCTCATCGAGATCATGGTGGTTATTACCATTTTGGGTCTTATCGCTACAGTAGTTACGGTCAACGTGCTTGAAAGGCTAGACGAAGCAAAAATTGACACGGCCAAAACGCAGATGAAGGCTTTTGAAGATACGCTTGATCAATTTCGTCGTGATGCTGGCTTCTATCCCGCAACAGAACAAGGTTTGCAGGCGTTGGTAGAAAAACCAAGTGTGGGAAGAGTTCCAAAACGTTATCCTTCAAAAGGCTACATGAAGTCCTTGCCTAAAGATCCATGGAATTGCGACTACGTTTATTACAGCCCCGGCATTCAAGGGCACGATTATGAAATTTATTCTCTTGGGGCAGACTGTGTCGAAGGAGGAGAAGAAGTTGATGCAGATATTTCAAGTTTTGAAACGGATAGTTAATTTTCCGCAATAAAAATGAAGAGGCGAGTTCATAAAGAGTGGGCTCGCCTTTTTTTGTTTTATCGTTTTAGGTTATGTGGACAATTAACGTGCTGTCATCACGAGGAAGCGAAGCTGACGTGGCCTGCCTGCCGGTCAGGCAAGGTGATCTCCTCGTTCAATTGACAGAGGAGATCCTTCGGCTGTGGCCTCAGGATGACAAAAAAACTAAAAAAATATGATGAATTTTTTTTCTTCCACAAAAAAAAAGCTAAAGTCAGCAGCAGGTTTTACTCTTTTTGAGTTGTTGGTAACCCTTGCTGTTGTTGCGTTGGTAGTTGGTTTGGTGGTGAGCCAAACCAATGATCTTTTCGATCGTGATATAAAGCAAGCCTCAAGCAAACTTGCCGCTACCATTCGTTATCTCTACAACAAGTCGGCAACCGAAGGTATTTACTTTCGGCTTATTCTCGATATTGATGAGCGCGCCTATTGGATAGAAGCAACGGGTGATCCTTATTTGCTGGCTAACCCTCAGGCCTTTGCAGCAAGTGGAAAATCAACTGCTTCAAAGTCTTTATTGGATGAAGCAAAATCAAAAAGCCTGCTTCAAGATGAAGAAATTGAACGCATCAAACCAAAAACTCCAAGCTTCGATCAAGTTTCCGAACGGCTTCTTAAGCCAAGCAAGTTGCCAACTTCAGTGTACATCAAAGATGTGTATGTAGAGCACTTGCAAGGTCCAGTTGATTCAGGAAAAGCCAGCATTGCCTTTTTTCCAAATGGATATGTTGAATATGCTGTTATTAATTTTAGAGATGAAGATGACAGTTTGGCCTACTCCCTCAAAACCAATCCCGTCAGCGGTTCGGTGAAGATTGAAGATAGGTACAGAACTTTAGATGATGAAGAGTGATGCTTGTGAGTGGAAATAATTAGGGTTTGGTTTGTCATCCTCTGGCTTGACCAGGGGATCCACAATTCTTTGTCATCACGAGGAGCGTAGCGACGTGGTGATCTCCTTGTTCAATTGTCAGAGGAGATCCTTCGTTCCACTCAGGATGACAATAAAGCGTGGGAATCGCTAATTCCCTCCGCCTTAGGTGGAAGAATGACAAAGCAAAACCAAGAGTAAACTGGAAATATCAGGATGAAACTAAAAAGCACAAATCAACCAGCAGGTTTCACACTTTTGGAAGTGTTGGTGGCCGTTGCCATTATGGGAATGGTGATGGTTTTGGTTACGGGGTCGTCTCGGCAAATGTTGGGTGCAAAAGATCGTGTGGAAAAACGTGATGAATTGTTTCAAGCTGGAAGAGTTGCGCTTCGGAAAATTTCTTCAGATCTCTCGGTGGCTTTTCTCACCAAAGCAAATTCGGCGGAAGGGAGCTCTTCAGACAATCAATGGAAAACATTTTTCATAGCACAAGACAAAGGCGATCAAGATGGCGTTCGCTTTACAAGCTTAAACCATCTGCGTTTGCGGGAAGGCGCTAAAGAATCTGACGAAACTCGTATTGCTTACGAGGTAGGCGTATCATTAGATGAAACCAGACAGCTGAGTGTAATACGAAGGGAAGATCCGTGGCTTGATACCAAAACAGAATTGGAAGGGAAGGGATATCCACTTATCGAAAACATCAAAACGTTCGAACTTGAATATTATGATGATCGAAAAGATGAGTGGACCAAAGACTGGAACACAGAGCAAATTGACTGGAAAGAAAAGCTGCCTTATGCCGTGCGCATCACCATTTCTTTAGCAGATCCAGATAGTGAAGACGATGATGATGTGATTGTCTTGTCCACTATTGTAAAGTTGGCACTTTCAAAAGGAGTAATTACGTTTTGAAGTTTCGAAAACGAAAAAAAAATGAACGTGGCGTTGCGCTGATGCTTGTGCTGTCTGCAATTACGGTTATCACCGTTGCGGGCATTGAGTTTGCGTATAACACCAATGTCAATTACCACTTGGCACGTAATCACTTGGATAGGTTGAAGGCAAGCTATCTGGCGAAGTCAGCGTTTCATTTTGGATTGCTTGAACTCAAGTACGACAGAGTGTTTCGGCAAATAGTAGAGCAGCAAAACTTGGGCAGTTTGCTTGGAGCAAGTGCGCAACTGCCACTCTGCAAACAATTTCCACTTTCCACAGGTTTGCTTCGAGCTGTATTTTTGGGTGGAGGTGGTTTAGGCGAAGGTGCGGATACCGAAGATGCCACTGCATCTGCCGAGGAACCTTCCCTAGAAACAGGCGGAGAAGATTTTCCAAAAGTAACTAGTCTTTCCGATGAACAAAGTGCTGCTGATTTTTTGAGTTTCGAGGGAGACTTCGATATCGATTGTGCTGATGAATCAAATAAGTTGAACCTCAATGTGTTTGCAAAACTCAAAGCATCAGCAGGTTCTTCATCTTCTTTAGGCACTTCTCAAGGTATTAGCGAGTACGATTTGCATAAACAAATTCTTACGAGTTTTTTGCAAAAACCCGAATACGAACTTTTATTTGAAGATAGCGAAATTCCACCCGTTGAAATTGTGCGCAATATTGCTGATTGGACAGATGAAAATAGAGACATCAACGAATACGGCGGCTCAACTGGTGGCGCAGAATCGAGTTTGTACGAGCGCAACAGCAGAAAATACAAAGTGAAAAACACAAGTTTCACAACGATTGATGAAGTGTATCAAGTGGAAGGAGTAAATGAAAAATGGTTCGAACCGCTCAAATCCAATTTTACTATTTACGGCGATGGTAAAATCAACATTTGCAGTGTTGATGAAGGTTTAGTGCAAGGCATTATAAAAACTTTTGTGGAGACGACACCAGGCGTGCCTCCAGTGCGGCTTGCAGACGAAGAGGTGATGACGCGCCTTGTTTCAAGTATCCAAGATGCCTGCAGTGCTGGCAGTGCTGGCGATGCCCTTGTTGCGGAAGTTACGGATGCCTTTTGGGGAGCGTTGTCAGTTGATCAAGAAGTGGCAGGAAATGTTGATGCAGAAAGTGCAAAGGCCAAAGAGTCTTTCAAAAATCTGATTACCGCAACGGGAAGATATTACACCCTCATTTCCACAGGCCAAGTTGCAGATGTTATTGTTCGCGTGAAGGCAGTCGTAGATGTGAAAGAAAGCAGCCCCGACAAATGGCCTCTTCTTTATTGGAAAGTGTATTAAACTTTTCCCTCTTTCACTTTGCTTTCCACACAGTGCACAAAAGAGTTGATTGATGGGGAAAATCAGTGTATTTTCGGGCCATTAGACTTCATCACTTCAAGACACACACTAAAAATAAGCAGCTTTTCAATTATCACGTGAGGGTTTCTCATGCCGCAAATTATACTCGGGATAGACATTGGAAGTTATTCCGTAAAGATTGCAGAAATTGAGCGAAGCTTTAAGTCGTTTGAGTTTGTTGCCTTTTATGAGCGCGTTATTCAATACAATGATTTGCTTTCGCCGGAAGAGTCGCGCGCCATTGCTCTGCAAGGCTTGATGGATGACAATAATATTACGTGCGATTTTTGTTACAGCGCTATTTCCGCACAAAGAGTTTCTTCGCGCTTGGTGACATTTCCCTTTAGCAGCAGCAAAAAAATTGCACAAACACTTCCTTTCGAAATTGAAAGCTATGTTCCTTTCGATGTGAATGATCTCATTATCGATCATTCTGTTTTGTGGTCCACAAAAGAAGCTACACGCGTCATCGCGTGTTACGTGCAGCGTGAAGAATTCAAAAAGCATTTGCATCTTTTGCAGCACGTGGGCTTAGAACCTCGCACTGTAAGTTCAGAAGCGCTCGACTATGTGAGCATCATGAATTTAGGCTTGGTTCCCCCCGAAGGTGCTTACGCCATCATCGACATCGGCCACGAAAAAACAAACATTGCCCTCTGCAGCGGAAAACGGCTTGGGTATGTGCGCGCAGTATCAATAGCCGGAAAGTCAATTACACAGCGCATTGCAGACGCGTTGCAAATTTCATTTGAAGAAGCTGAACGCATTAAAATTGAAATGGGCAGACTTCCCAACGAATTTGAAGATGAAGAATTAGATGACATTACCAGTGCGGTTCAAAAAAGTATTAAGTCAGTTATTGATGAATTGCTTCTTCATATTCGCCAAACACTTTTTACGTTTCGGGATTTAGAATCCATTTCGGTTGAAGGAGTTTATTTATCGGGTGGTTCATCACGTCTTCCAGGTCTTGAGTCATACCTTTCAGGTGAGTTGAAGCAAAATATTACTTACGTCAATTGCAGTGATTTTCATTTTAGCAAACTTGAGCATGCTGAAGTACATCGCCATGTTATTCCGCAAGCACTTGCGTTGGCATTAAAAGGTGTTGCAGCTGGTGCTCCCGACATCAATTTTCGCCAAGGTGAAGATGCGTTCAAAGGTGATGTAGAGGAAATTGGTGGCAGCTTAAAATATTTGGTGGCAGCATGTGTTCTCATTATTTCGTTGGCGCTTACTTATTTTTCCATCAGCTACTATCATTTAAAAGGTGAATCCGAGAGGATGAAACGTGATATGGAAGAGGTGATAAAACAGGCTCTGCCTGACGCTCCGCCTCAAGCGTTTAAAACCCAAAAGGGTGCTCTCTCTCTCCTCACTTCAAAAGAACAGCAGGTGGAAGAAAGAAAAAAAGAAATTGAAAGCCTGCAAGGTGTTTCGCCGCTCGATATTTTCAAAGAGATTTCACAAATTCTTCCAGCTCGTGAAGAACTTACACTTGATGTAGAAAAAATTAGCGTTGCCAAAGACAGAGCCCAGTTTACGGGTGTGACTGACTCGTTTGAATCGGTAGATAAAATTCGTGATTCACTTGGAAAATCTCCAATGTTCAAAAATGTTGAAATTGGAAATAGAAACAAAGGCGCAAAAGGTGAAATAAAATTTAGTATTGCTCTCGATTTTAAAAAGGATGGAGAAGAGAGTTCATGAAGTTAAAAGAATTCAAAATCAATTTTGAGGCTGTTCGATTTGACAACCTCTACGCCAAATATTTGGCCTTAACTTCACGCGAGCAAAGCATTGCGCTTGCAGGAATTGGCGTGGCGCTTTTTTTCATTTTGTTTCTTCCCATTACGCTTGCTTCGGGAAGTTTGAGCAGCCTCACCAAAAGCATTGAAACCAGCAAAAATGATTTGAAGCAGGTTATTCGAAAAATTGATCATTACAATGAAACGAAAGCAAATTTAGATGCAGTTGAACAAAGCCTTTTCGGACGTTTTGATAGTTCCATTGCGACAACCCTCGAATCACTTGCCACTCGCGCTGGTATTGCCGAGCGTATTGATTCACTTAAAGAAAAAAAGAAACCTTCCAGCGATTTGGTAGAAGAGGCCGCTGTGGAGGTGAGGATTCGAAAAGTGAGTTTGAAAGATTTGATTTCTTTTTTATTTGAGATTGAAAATCATCCTACAAAAAATCTTCATCTTGAAAACTTAGAGGTAAAAACGCGATATAAAAAGCAGAATGAACTTGATGCATCATTTACCGTTTCAACATTTAAGTTGAAAGAGAAGGATGAACTGTAAATGAAAATGCTTCGCTTGCTTGGATATGTTTTTTTCTTTCTCATCAGTTTTATTTTTCTCACCTACTGGATGTTTCCCTACGACAGCTTGAAAGAAAGGCTTGTCACTCTTATTGAACAGCAAATGGGAAGCCAGGTTGAAGTATCGCTTGAGTCGCTTAAGCCTTCTTTTATTACGGGTATCAAACTAAAAAAATTGAAAATGTATTTTAATGACGGAAGTAATAAATTTGAAGTGATGAATATTCCACAAGCATCTGCGCGTCTTTCACTTTTATCTACGCTCTTTGCATCTCCACATTTTACTTTTTCTGTTGAACTTGGAGGCGGAGAGATTGATGGCGATGCAACGTTGGCCGGAAGCACCATTGACCTTGACCTTGATTTTGATGCCGTAAATATTTCAGCCATTAAAGTATTGGCATCTCGATATGGTTTGCAGCTTGGGAGCAGTATCGATGGAAATATTTCACTGAAAGTGGATCAGCAAAGATGGATTCGTTCCACAGGTTCGGTGGATTTAGATTTTAGAAGTTTGGAGCTCAAAGAATCCGAATTTAAATTGGATGAAGGCGGCATTCCCTTGCCAGCTGTGGTTTTCGCAAAGGGGAGGGCGTCTGGTTTAAAAGCAAAAATTGTGCGTGGAAGTTTGAATGTTGAAAAGTTTCTTTTCGAAGGTGGTGATCTAGGTCTCGATTTAAAAGGTCGAGTTGGTTTTGGAGATTCTGTCGAAAGTACACGTTTCGATTTGGACGGAATGTTTAATCCCAGCAAAAAACTTTCCGATGCACTTCCATTTTTATTTATCGTGCAAAAACAAAAGCGTCCGGATGGCTCATACCCTTTAAGCATCTCAGGCCGAGGTGCAAGGCCATCAATAAAAATTGGCACATTTTCCGTAGCGCTTTAATTTTTTTCTCATCTCCGAATGCTCCCCGACAAAAGCATTCGAGGACAAGTCTTGTTGGAGAACCAGCAATTTCTGTTGAAGCAATCTGTGTTGAAGCTTTTCATCTTCCAGCAAAATAAATGTTCCACTTTTTAAAAAACAATTCCATTTACCGGATCTTGAACAGAACACATGTTCATATTTCAGAACAGTTCTGAAGACTTCATCCTTCTCTTTTTTTAACGCCTTGAAAACAAGAAGCTTTTAAGCTCACGTTTCACTTAGCTTTCCTGGTATATGACTTGCTCTCTACTGTGCGATTCCAGTGTTTAGAGCAGAAAATCTACCTCTGGAGAAGATCGTCCATCAACATTGTTTTTTTTCGAAAGAAGGGGAAGAGTGAATGAAACGATTCATTGCCTTCATCATGCTGAGTATCGGTTGTGTTTTTGTGTTTTCCTTTATCTTCATTCAAGAAGCATTCGCCTTGGAAGCAAGTAGTCCCGTTAACGCTGAAGCAGACAGTTCTGGCGTGAGCAACTCAAGTTTTGAGCCTGATTATTTTACGGGTGCGGCAACCTATCGTTACAACATTGATCTTCCAAGTGGCAGGCAAGGACTGACGCCAGTATTAACTTTTTTTTATAATAGCCATCGTCGCTCTCGCCCTAGTGAAGTGGGAGTGGGGTGGGAACTTAGCCTGTATTATATCGAACGTTCTACTATCAAAGGTCTACCTGATTATTCTGGCGAAGATTATATCTCATATGAAAATGGCCAAGCGCGACAACTGCTTTCTATGGGAGCAGCTCCTAACAATTGTACAGCTTATCGCTACAAGATCGAAAGCGCGGATCAAAAACGTTTCTTCAAATGTCAAAATTACTGGATCATGTATGACAAGAGCGGAAAGAAGTATCTTTTTGGACAAGGAGAAAACACTAGGCTTGAAAATACAGCTCAAGCGAAGACGTTAAGATGGTACCTCGAAAATGTTGAGGATCCAAATCACAATACTATTGTCTACCATTATTCAGTAGCTTCCATAGATGCTTTTTTTACTCATGGTGAAGAAGATCCTACAGATTCTTACAAAGTTCAAAACATAGTCTTAGATGAGATTGAATATACTGGTCATGGTGATGAACCTGGAACGTACAGAGTTGATTTGCAGTATGGTAATAACGATCATGATAACCCAGACTTCCGAAGCGAATTTGGAAGAACAGTTTCAAAGCATTTAAGTAAAGTACTTGTTTTTGAACGTGCCAACCAAGCAAGACCAATTCACGAATATACTTTTCGATATGAAGAAGACCAGCAAATGCTGAAGCTAGCTGGCATTACGGTCAAGCTCAAAACAATAATATTGTGACGACACTTCCTGAAACTACGTTTGAATATTCAAGTTTAGCGGACGAAAATTATTGGGTTGCAAACGATGACGTTTACCAAGATCCCATTGGGCAAGCGACACAGTATGATAAAGCCCATCGATTTTTTGATATGAATGGTGACGGTCTTGTTGATCGAGTTTTTCAAAACAGAGATACGGGAAATTTTGAAGTCTATGTAAACACGGGCAGTGACTTTAACGCAGAAGCACAACTCTGGCCCGATATCTGTGATGATGGCAACGGTTCTTGTCCAGGTGAAGAGCTGAATGATTTGATCGATTTCAACGGTGATAATCTTCCTGATCGTATCTTGGGTGGAGACATAAATATTATTGGCCAAGGTCTTCATCGTGGGTATTTTGTAAAATATAATAGTGGGACTGAATTTCGTTATGGAGAACTGTGGGATGACCCCATTTGTCAGATAGAAGAATACCAAGCGCATTGCGGTGAGCTTAGTTTTCAGGATATGAATGGTGATGGATTAAGAGACCGTATTCATCACGATCAAAATCAAGATCGCTTTCTTGTTTTTATAAACGAAGGTCGTCGTTTTCATGCAGAAGCAGAAGTGTGGGACGATCAAGCTCCTCAAGGAGGAAGTTTTGAATATTTTATCCTTGATATGAATGGTGATGGTCTTCCTGATCGTGTTGCAAGAGATCGTAATACTCCAAGTTATGACTCTCCTTATCTCCAAGTGTATTACAATACTGGTCATGGTTGGTTTGAAAATTATGAGGAATGGCAATATCCTTTTTTGCTAGGAGATAATCCTCCTAGAATCAATTTAATTGATATCAATAGCGATGGGAAACCCGACCTTCTCACTTCTTCCACGTTACCTGATGCCCGTCATGGGTTTAACGTTTATTATAATCTTGGAACGAACTTCGACAGTGAATCTCATTTTCTTCCCGATCCTCTTAACAATGATCGTTTTGTAAATAAGTTTTCATACGAAAATAATTTTCCGGGCTTTATTGATGTTAATGGGGATGGTTTTTTAGATCGAATTGCTCCTACACGCGATGATCAGTACGAAGTTCACTTTACACAATTTTATACACCAAATTCAAACGAATATCATGAGCCGCCACTTGCTCTCATTGCGATCAATAATGGGCTTGGAGTCGACACTCGTCTTTCATATCGTCCAACAACGTTTATGAAAAATAGACTGCTTCCTTTTCATAACTTCAATCTTGCAAAGATTGTGGTGAAAGAGGGTGAGGAAGAAAAAATTACCAACATTGATTATGCTATGGGGCAATATCAATTTCCTTGGAACAATCCTTTAGCAAGAAAGTTTGATGGGTTTGGTTTTGTTCAAATTCGTGACCATTTGGGAAACGTTGAAAACCGTTGGTATCATCAGGCACACACCGACATTAAAGGTGTTGTTCGCTTTGTGGATGATTATCTTCCTGGATTTGATCATTCGTTTTCAATTCGAACGCGTGATCTTCCTGATGAAGAAGAGGTTGAAGGTTTTTCTCCATGGACCCAAACAAGTCTTTCCGGGAAACTCTATCGTGTTTCTCGTTACATTCGAAAACCGGGGATCATTCATCTTGTGCACAAAGATACCACTACCTACGAGTGGCAATCATCATTTACTCAAGCCAATAATTTCATAAAATTTGTGAGTTTGGTTCGCGAAAAAACAACAGACTACGAAGGTCTTGATCGGGGAAGATCTACAGTTACAACATCTGCTTACAATCCAGAAACTGGAAACATAATAAATACAATTAATCTTGGTGAAGTTGGTGTTGATACTCCGCGGAAAATTGAATTTGTTGATTATCTTGCTTTCACTACTCCCTTTGGGGAAGTGCCAACATCAAACGCAGCTCAAATTAGAAATGTAGAGGGAAATGATCTTGTTCGAAATGTAGTACGTTTACAGTATGACGAGAATTTGAATGTGATGTCACGGCAAGAAACTCTTTCCTACGAGGGTGAACAAGATCAAGAGCTCATCAGTCGTTTTGAATACGATGCCTATGGAAATGTGATTCAAGCCACAAATCCAAAAGGAACTATCAGCACCACTTTTTATGACGAAGAGAACCATCTTTTTCCTCTTCAAACAACTATAGCAGGCGAGTTTACAAGTCACAGCGAGTACGATGTGAGAATAGGAAAAGAGAGAGAAAAAACGACTCCTGATGGACGTGTTGAAACTTTCTCTTATGATGGATTTGGAAGACTTTTGGAACGAACGTTTCAAGGACAATGGAAAGAGCGTTTTGAATATGAAGATAAAGTTGATCGCAGAAATGGCTTGTTTGCAACAGCAGTAAAACATTTTACAAATATCTCAAGTGATCCCGCCGAAAGTTCACGCCTTCCTCGTAGTGTCACATATAAAAATGGTCAGGGTGAGACCATTCAAACGTCTTCACGCTCTGAACGAAGTGATCATAGTTACCGAGCAATTGTAACACGTTATCTTCAGGATAGGCAGCAGTATCAGGTGTTTACGTCGGAGCCTTTCTTTACTCCCGATGAAACTTTGGTAGCCGCGGCTAATCATCCCGAGTTCATCACAGAACGTGACAGTCTTGGCAGAACCTTTCGCAGCACGCCTCCCGTAGGCGATATCACTTCTCCAACTGCAGCAAGCATTACGCGTTATGGCGATGATGGGAATCCCTGGGTTGTGAGTTTTACTGATGCCGAAGGAAAAGCAAAACGCACTTTTTATGATGCGCGAGGAAATAAAACTCAAGTTTCAGAATTTTTAGAAGGTCAAGAAATTGTAACGCGATATGAATACGATTTCTGGCAAAATTTAATCCTTATTCGTAACGCCGCTGGAAATGAAACTCGTTTCACCTACGACAACTTAGGCCGAAAACGTTCAAGCACAGATCCAGATAGTGGCAGAAGTTTCTTCACTTATGATGCGCTTGGAAACATCATCGAACAACGAGATGCAAAAGGGCAGCGCATTGTATTGCAGTATGATGATGTGAATCGCTTAACACACAACCAATCTTATGCTGCCAACGGAAATGAAGAAGATCATCTTCAGTATTTTTATGATGAAGCAGCACCCGAAGACCGAGCACAATTTTCAGTGAGACAAGGTGAACTGTATCAAGTTACAGATACTTTTGGTGGCATGAAGTTTAGTTATGACGAAAACGGGAACCTCAAGAAACAAGCACGTTTGATGGCGGGTCTTAATGCTACGTATGAAACAGAATTTAAGTATTATGATGATGGCCGATTATCTTTCATTCACTATCCAAAAGGGCAACTTGAACTCGAATATCTTTATGACTCTTCAGGAAAACTAAATCGAGTGCGTGAAGCTCGAAGTTTGGAAAATTATTACATCATAAATCCAGAGCGTGACTATAATGAGCTGGGTCAACTGACCAGAGAAACATATGGAGACAGTACCGAAGATCGCTATCAGTATTACGATCGCAGCCATCGTCTCCGCCAGATTCAAACCGTCAAACCAGGTGATGAAGAAACGGAATACCGAAATCTTGCCTTTGGATATGATGCTGTAAGAAATATAAAAATTATTTCAGATGAACATAATGGCCCAGAGTTAAATACAGGAATTTCAAATATTCAATATGATGACCTTCATCGCTTGCGTTCGTATGAAACGGCTAACGATTGGGAGCAGCGGCAAAGCACACATTTTTCTTACGACACCATTGGCAACATGCTGCGCAATGATGAAAGCTTTGGTGCTACGTATCAATATGAAGATGCACACAAACTCACCAGTGTAGGTGGCGCTCCCATTCAGTACGATGCAAACGGAAACGTAACGCTCGGCAGAGGAAGGGTTTATCAGTACAACGCACGTAATCGCATGAGCCAAGTGACTTTGGAAAATGGATGGTCATCGCAATATGTTTATGATGCCTCTGGGCAACGAGTGTTTAAGCGCGTGAATAAAGGCGATGCGGGAAGTGAAGATACCTACTACGTTGGAAGTTTATTTGAAATTCGCAATAAACTTTTGGTGCACAATGTTTACGCCGGCAACAAGCTCATTGCAGTCCTCGCCCGCGGAACTGTAGACACACCTGATGTTCCACCAATGGGCGGTGGATTTATTTCGCGTGATCAAAACAAAAACACACTCCTCAGTTTCTTGCTCGCATTTTGCATTGCAACTTTACTCACCATCCACATGCGACGTTTGCTTTCAGGAAAGGTTTGTCATCCTTCCGCCTTAGGCGGAGGGATCCAACAATTCAAATTATTTTATCATCAACGGTATTGTAAAAGAAAAATTGTGGATCCCCTGGTCAAGCCAGAGGATGACAGTGATCTACCATTTTTTTCGCACCCATCTCTTCTCCGAAGACTTTCCATTCTCTTCTTCACCATTTTCATCTTCCTCCCACATGTAACCTATGCGTATACTTTCCGAGAAGATGTAAATGATACGTGGCCAGCGCCAAGTGAATATTATTTTTATTACATCCACGCAGATCATCTAGGCGGCTCAAACCTTTACACAGAGGGCATGTCCCGCGCAACGCACGGCGGACTACGCTACAAAAAAGGCGACCTCGTCCAACGCATAGAATACACCCCATTCGGCCAAGAACGTTTCGTGTTGAATGCAGCGCTTGAAGAAAATCCAAAATACACCGGACAAACGCACGACATCGATACCGACCTTCATTACTACAACGCAAGATATTACGATTCTGCGTTAGGCAGATTCATGCAAGCGGACAGCGTTATTCCTGATGCTTTTTCATCACAAAAAATGAATCCCTATTCGTACGTCTATAATAACCCATTGATCTATGTAGATCCAAGTGGCAACATTGGATTTCTCGCAGCGGTTATTGGTGGTGCAATTCTTGGCTCTCTCTTAGCTGTTGCAACAGGTGGCAATGTTATTACGGGCGCGATAACAGGAGCGATTAGCGCAGGCATTTTCTTTGGAGCAGGGCAGCTGATTGGTGCAGCTGCAAAGATAGCTGGGCACGAATTGTCTTTACTAGCTCAATCTGGAATTCATGCAGGGGCAGGGGCGGTGTCAGGAGGGATCAACGCAGCCATTGCTGGCGGAAATCTTGGCTTAGGAATTTTAGTAGGTGGCATCTCAGGTGGAATAGGAAAATTTGCTGGAGGTCGTTTGCCGGATAATTTTGGGGCTCAACTTGCAGGACGCACAGCAATAGGAGGCGTCACCGGCGGCATCGCCTCAGAAATCTACGGCGGAGGCTTCGGAAAAGGCTTTATCCTCGGAGCCGCCACCGCAGCAGCGGGGACGATTTTTAATGATTTGTTTCATCGTACTTGGGATTCTGCTGTGAATAAAATTAATAATGCTAGGCAAGCATTTTCTGAACGAAGCAGAAATTTTATCACGAAAAATTTTAATGAGAAAACATATCTGAGGAATGCTGGAATAGGAGCAACAGCTGGTTCTGGGGTTGGTCTTTTGTCGGGTGGTCCACTCGCAGCCTTGCTACTAGGTGAATCTGGATTTTTTGTGGGATTTTATGGTTCATTTTTAATTGATAGTTTTTTTGGTGATCCGGCAAGCTTTTTTTATCCATTTTACACATCTGAAACTACGCCAACACCAGATGTGAATCAAAATGGAATGGCTGATGTTTTTGAATAAAATCTTTTGAGGTTCTTTTATGAAAAAAAATTCGGGAGTAATTATATTTCTATCTCTTCTCTTCGGAATGATTTTTGCGATTATTAATTTTTTTGAAAGTGGTATCTCAGAGGCGATAATAGCATTTTTTGTTTTTGGATTTATAGCTTTTATTGGCAATATCATATCGCATGCTTTTTTAATTGAATCAAACAAGCAGGCAATAAAGAACCTCCCGTATGACAATAAGTCAGAGGCTGCTAATGCAGTACAGAAAAAATCAATTTTCTTTCATGGCTCCTTAGAGCAAGCCCACGAAAGTTGCATAAAATCTCTTAGTATTATCGATGCAAAGCTTAAGAAAGAATCCAGCACTAGTATTAATGCAAAAATTGGGATGAGCATTAGAAGTTTTGGTGAAAAGATTCTTTTTCATCTCCAAGTATCAGAAGAAAATAAAATAAAAATAAGCATTGAAAGCAGGCCAGTTATTTCGACCACAATCGCAGACTATGGAAAGAACTTTGAAAATGTGATGAAAATAACAAAGTTTCTTGAAGATGAAGAAAAAAAATCAAACTATTGAGAATACTTTGATTGGAAAGCTGTTTTATTGCGGAGTAACCACAGGGGATAGATAATCTGTTTGTATGAGATGGCGCAAGCAAGCATTAAGAAAAGAATTCCTCTTTCAAAGAGGAAGGAGATAGCATGAGGTATGTCTTTATTTTTAGCATTATTTTTTTGAGTCATGCTTTGTTTAAAAGTTTGTTCTCTGTTTGCTCCTATCTTTTTGAACTTCCAAATAAAGATGTTTTTCTTCTTTCTAAGATAACGTTTGGAATTATTGTTTTAGCTCTGCTCATCACGTGTATATGGAGTTTTTTTTCTTCGTGGAAGAGATCTTCAGATAGAAATGAAGCCTACATTAGTTTATATTTGTTAAGGTTCCTTTCTCTTATTTTTCCCGTAGTTTTGTTCGTAAGCATTTTTGTTTTGAGAGCATATTTTCTTCCGATAGTAATGATATTTATATTTCTAACCTTCATTACCTTTGTAGTAAGTAAAGTTCCAAGGGGATTAAAAGAAAAAAATAGAATTCTCCAGTTCATTTGGTTTTTCCTGTTTGCCTCGCTTATTCTTTATCTTGAGATCTGCATTATGACGTTAACAGGTGCTGTTTATCCGTTAAGTCAAAGGACAATATTTTCACTTTATACAGTAGCTGCTTTTGAACTTATATTCAGCATTGTTACCTTTTTTAAATGCTCAGTAAAAAGAGGGAAATTTAAAAAAGTCGTGTTACAGTATTCTTTTGTTTTAGTGTCTGCAATTCTTGGAGGTGTTTTTCCTTCATTCCTCACAAAAGATCCTTCTCATATTCTTTTATGGACTTCTCTAACACTAATTGCTTTAGGAGTAATGAACCCTTTTTATTTGAAGCTTGATTCTTAATCACATGGATGAACAACATGTTTTCTCTTTTCAAATGCTCACCAATACAAATCAAGATTGTTGTTATCTATAATATTGTTTCAATCTTATTTGTTTTAGTTGTTCATTTGTTTACCCTAAGCTTAAATAAGTCAGCGCTAATGTTTTTATTCTTGATGAGCATTCTCTTGTTGGTGCTCAATTATTTTCTTTTGAAGATGAATGGGCTAGCCTTTTATTTGATGCTCATGTGGTTTGGAATACAAACGCTTACCTTTAATTTTCCACATTTTCAATTTGAATTTATCTACGGTCCTCTTTTTGATATTCATATTATGGGGAGTAGCATTGGCTTTAATCCTCTTACCATCACCATGTTTCTGATTTTATTTACGAGCCGTCGAAAGATAACAAATAAAACATCCTCTTTGTTGGATGACTAGCTAGCGGCATCGCCTCAGAAATCTACGGCGGAGGCTTCGGAAAAGGCTTCATCTACGGAGCCGCCACCGCAGCAGCGGGGACGATTTTTAATGATTTGTGGCATGATAAATTTCTGCCTTGGCTTAAAGAGGCTGCCGCCAGAGCAAGACCCCTTGCGGGGAATCCACGGGTTAGGGCGTTTGCTTCTCTAGGGGCAGCCAAGCTTGCGGAATATGCAGGTGATCATATGGAACCTGGAACAGCAAGAGGGCTTGTTTATCTTGCAAGTGCGGCCCTGGCTTTTGAATCTGGTTTTAGTTCTGTTGGGGCGGGAACAGCTTCCTTTGTAGTTGCTTTTACAACAGCTGAAACTGGTATTGGTGCATTGGGTGGCGTTGCTATAGGTACTTTCTTTTTTTCGGTAGCAGCTTATGACGCGCAACATGTTGTAACCTATTACAGAAAAGCTGAGGCTGATTTTGGGAGATAGGAAGTGTGGCTAAAAATGAGGCCTTTCAGCGCATTTTAGAAAAGAAGGAGGCTGTCCATGTCTAAGAGAGCTTTTTCTCTAAAGAAAAAAATTTTCTTCAGCGTACCAATAGCACTTATAGTGATAGGTCTTTTTCAGTTGGGGCAGGACTATTTTTCAAAAACTACATTTGTTTTTATCATTATAAGCATTGGACTTCTTATAATTTTGTTAGAGCCTTTTATTCAAAGATATGAGGCAAAGCAGAAAGAGAAAAGACGAAAAGAGGAGGGAAAAAAGAATTAGAGTGAAAAAAAAGAAAAACAACAGAGGAGATAAGATGCAACAAACAGCAATTTATGATCATGCAAAAAGTGAAGTTTCTTCTTTTAATTTTAAAGATCAAAAAATTTTGGCAGGATTTTGGATTCGTCTGTTTGCTTTTGGTTTTGATTGTTTATTCCTTGGGTTTATTGGTTTTATATTAGTCCCCCCTGAAAAACCCTCCATGAGCACATCGAAGTGAGTAATGAGAGTGGTTTACGGTTTGGTGTTGTTGAAAAAAGGGCGTTTGAAATTGCAAGGAAATGGAAGAATTCGCTTAAAACCTTGCG
>Ga0210044_10002603_pt1 | contig 26620 bp, 28 predicted proteins | sample CryGey13umfilter_2_FD_183959 | JGI IMG/M metagenome (GOLD analysis project Ga0210044, IMG submission 183959) | Groundwater microbial communities from aquifer in Utah, USA - Crystal Geyser 4/9/14 3 um filter (SPAdes) (version 2) | ecosystem: Environmental > Aquatic > Deep subsurface >... | reverse complement strand
AGAAGACAAAGTTAAGGAGTTGATTATAGGCGGAGAAAATGAAACATTAGAAATAAAATCAACTTTGCGTTTTGATTTAAAAGAAAATATTGTCAATAAAAAACTGGAGTATGTTGTCGCCAAAACAATTTCTGCCTTTTTGAATACCGAGGGTGGAACTCTTATAATTGGCGTTGATGATGATGGCAATGCTTTGGGGCTTGAAAAAGACATTCAAACATTAACCAAACAGAATATTGACGGATTTGAATTACATTTAAGACAAGTCATTAAAAAATATCTAGGAGATTATTTTGAAAAATATATCAAAGTAACTTTTCCGAAAGTTGATGATAAGGAAATTTGTCTGATTCAAATTTCAAAAAGCGGAAAACCTGTATTCGTTACTTATGAGGGAAACGAAAGTTTTTTTGTTCGTAATGGCAACTCATCAATACCAAAGAACAGACAGGAACAAAGCGAATACGAAAAAATACATTGGAATTAGGAGTTTTGAAAATGAAATTCACCCCTAACCCCTCTGCCCAAAATCCAAATTGGAAAAAGTATTTAAAGAAATTTTTTAAATAAGGAACTTTTGATAGACTATGCAATACAAGCTTTTATTAAAAAAAATATTTAACGATACTTATGAGAACAAAAAAAGAATTCAAAGTAAAGGCAGGTGAAGCTCGATTTGGTGAGCACTACAAAATGAAAGGTGTCACCTTAAATAACTTAGACATAAAAATTTCAGGGGCTGACACTGAAAATGGTTTAGCTGTGTTTGAGCAAACCGGACTTACGCCAAATGGAGGACCACCATTGCATATTCATCCTTACCAAGACGAATGGTTTTATGTCATTGCAGGAGAGTATGTATTTCAAGTTGGTGACGACAAATATCAAATGAAATCAGGCGATACAATTTTTCTTCCAAGAAATGTACAACACGCCTTCTTACAGTTGACAGAAAAAGGGAAGACGATAGTGTCTTATTTGCCAGCAGGAAAGATGGAAGCATTTTTTAAGGTTACAGACAAATGGACATCTCCACCTACAAAAGAAGAAATTGTAAAGGTTTTTGCAGATCATGACATGAAAGTTGTTGGCGGACCAATCAAATAAATTGGTTTTCATCTTATGGACAAGGATCAATTTTATTTTTCAAAATCTATTACACAGCTCTAATATGAGAGTGTTATTTTATGTTTAAACAGTAATTGAATATCATCTTGACAACAAGGATGAGTCATGTTATATTCAATTTATCGAATATGTATCATATTATTTTCCATCTCCATACTCAACTACTCAAAGCACTCGCCAATGAAAAACGGCTTGAAATTATCCATCTTTTACGAGATAGAGAACTTACCGTCTCTGAAATTCAGACCATGCTTGATCTTGAACAAGCAAATCTGAGCCAGCACCTTATGGTCCTCAGAAAACTCGATGTCGTAACTACTCGCAAAGATGGAAAAGAAGTTTACTACAAACTTTCACATAAAAACTTTATCAAAGCAAGTGATTTGCTTCGTGAAATACTTATAGAACGTCATGCAGACGATGAGCTTGCAAATGGTTTTTCCCAAAAAATGACCGACCTTCTCCCACTGGTTCATGATCCGGTCTGCGGCATGAGAATCAGCCCAAAAACCGCTGGATATGCGCTGAAGGAAAACAAAAATGAATACTATTTTTGCGCATCAGGATGCTTTGAACAGTTCAAAAAACATCCTGAGAAATTTATCAATTCTTAAATACTATATGAACATCAAAATAATCGTAGGATTTATTCTTGGCACAGTGATTCTCATCGGAGGAAGTTATGCATTACTTACTCTGACCGACACAGCATCAAAAATTGAGTCGTCATCAAATGTGAAAGCCATCATAACGAGCAAAATTGATCATGACTGGGGGACGATCGGTATAAATGATGGGAAAGTGAGCACAACATATACTATAAAAAACGAGGGCACAGAACCGATGAAGTTGTTTAATATTTCAACTTCGTGCATGTGTACAACCGCTCAGGTCAAAATAGGAGAGGAGACTTCACCCGAATTTGGCATGCATTCTAATTCCCAGTATACTGCTACGTTGCCAGCGGGAAAGACAGCAGAGGTGATCGCCACATTTGATCCTGCGTTTCATGGTCCCAGTGGAATCGGAGCTATCACAAGGGAGATCATAGTCGAAACGAATGACAAATCAAATCCACAACTTTCATTTACCGCTGAAGCAAATGTAGTCACAGAAGTTTCAGAAGTGAATAATTAATCATATGAATAATAAAATTATCATTATTGTTGTGTCCATTTTGATTACTATTGGGGTATATTTTTATGCTCAGAAAGGTCAAAGTACAGACCAAAATGCTAATACTTTGTCACATACAGATATACAGCTTGTCAATCCAGATCGATTTGATGAACTTGCAAAAATACCTGAAACATTTGTACTTGATGTACATACGCCAGAACAAACCCATATCGCAGGCACCGATGCTTTTATCCCGTATGATCAACTTAAGGAAAACCAATCCAAACTGCCTCAAGATAAAACCACACCGATCTTACTGTACTGTCGTTCTGGATCCATGAGTCGTGAAGCGACTCAGACATTGGCTTCGATGGGCTATAGCACCATCTATGATCTTGAAGGAGGAACACAAACATACCGAGAGCAACGAGTTGGCGTGCTGTTGCAGCCCGATTCGCAAGACTTGGGAACAGTAATATATGGCGACATCGCAAAAACAACCTTTACTCTGACAAACAACACACCACAACCTCTGAACATAACAAAGGTTAGTACCTCTTGTGGATGTACAAGTGCTTCTGTCGAACGTGAATCGCTTAAGCCTTATGAGTCAACTACAGTAAATATTTCTTTTGATCCTGCGGTTCACAAAGATGATACCGATCTTGGCGATCTGACTCGAACAATATTTATTGAAACTGATAATCTGGATTTTCCGAAAGTAACTGCGGAAATCACCGCAACAGTTGTGAAAAAATAATCATGTATCAAATCTCTCTGTTTGCCGCATTTATCGCAGGGATGGTTGCACTGTTTGCTCCCTGTTGCATCACCTATCTTTTTCCCGCGTATCTGGGAAATGTTTTCAAAGAAAAATCTCATGTCATTGGGATGACGCTGGTATATTCTGCAGGAATCTTTGTGGTCATGCTTCCCGTGGTACTGGGAGCGAAGGTTCTTTCTGATCTTTTTTTTAGTTTCCACGACTACACATATGTCATCGGTGGATTTATTATGATCATCATTGGTTTTTTTTCATTTCTTGGCGTAAAACTCCCGATGAATTTTCGATTTCATCAAAAACAAAACAAGAATGATATCGCATCCACGTTTACTCTTGGCATTTTTTCAGGAATCACCTCAGCATGTTGCGCACCGGTACTTCTCGGTGTCATGACGTTAAGCGCCGTCTCGCCATCGATACTACTCGCTCTTGGTGTTGGCATGGCCTATGTCCTTGGCATGGTTACACCCTTATATATTGCTTCATTTTTTATCCAGAAGAAAAATCTTCTTGAAAATCCAATCTTTAAGAAAAGAGTACTCACTATTTCAATTGCAGGAAATGCCTATCCTATCTTCGTCTCAAATATCATTGCCTGTGTGGTATTTATAATAACGGGAATTCTAATGATAGTGCTTACACTCACCGGCAATCTTTCTATGGAAATGGGGGAAGTTGCAGTGACAAAGCAAATCAATCAAGTCGCCCTAACGGTGACCGAATTTGTCCGACGTATTCCTGGGCTTGATATTGTGTTCATTTTCCTTGCCGGATATGGAATGTATCGATTGATAAAAGCACAAAATAAAGCGTCCACAGATAGTCAACCAAAAAAAGAAAGCAATGGTAATAAAAAAGAATCTTCCTGCCGTCATTAAAATGAAATAATAGAAATCTGTGCCCCTCCCAAACAGCATTAAAAAATGCTATAATGATTACTCCTTCAGGGTAGGGTGGAATTCCCAATCGGTGGTATACAAGCCCACGAGCCGCGATCACATCAACGCATGATCTCGTTTGATTCGAGAGCCGACGGTATAGTCCGGATGAAAGAAGGATGATGATAGCACTATTGTGTCAGTTTTTGTGCGCTTATCTTCGTTTTCCTTCTTATACTAACCCCGAAGTATACTACCAGTTTCATTTATTCATATGTTTACCGGAATCATATCTCACATAGGGACCATTAAAGAAAAAACCAAAGATACTCTGCATATTGAAGCACCAGGAGATTTATATACCAAATGCACTCTTGGCATGAGTATAGCGGTCAATGGTATTTGTCTTACCGTTGCGTCTGTAGAAAATCTTTCACAATTTACTGTCAATTTCATGCCGGAAACTGAAAAAAAGACCACTATTCAATTTGCCAAAAAAAATGAGCTCGTCAATCTGGAACTGCCAGTCACGACTGAGACATTGTTTGCCGGTCACATCGTTCAAGGACACGTAGATACGGTAAGCAAGATATTGAATATTGAGAATGAGGGAAATAGCCATATTTTTACATTTAGTAGCAAACCAAATTTCTCAAAATATATGGTGGACAAGGGTTCTGTTTCAGTGAATGGAATTTCACTCACTATCATTCAATCACTTCACGATCGCTTTACTATTGGGATCATTCCTCATACATGGGCCAACACAATGCTTCATAAAAGTGTCATTGGTGACTATGTCAATATTGAAGTTGATGTTCTTGCCAAATATCTGGAAAAATTAATGATACGAGAAGAAAAATAATACCAATTTTATTAAACTATGTTAAAAAAACAAACAATAGGTACCACCATTCATAAATCAGTAATAAAAAATGCACGAATCGCAATAATAAAAACAGATTACTATATCGAGTTGAACAGCAATTTGGAAAAAGCATGTAGAAAAACATTAGTCCACTATGGTCTCTCTGCAGAACATATCACTACGTTTACTGCGCCAGGATCATGGGAAATCCCTCTTATTGCTCAAACTGTAGCTAAAACAAAAAAATATGATGCCATTGTAGCGTTTGGTGTAATTATCAAAGGAGATACGTACCATTTTGATATGATCGCCAATGAATGTACCCGCGCACTTATGCAACTTTCTCTTGACTATAGTATTCCCGTGGCAATTGAAGTTTTGGCAGTAAACAATCTGAAACAGGCTCAGGAACGAGCCTCACAAAATGAGCAGAATAAAGGGATTGAGGGAGCTCTGGCAGCTCTTAAAACATTACAAACCTTACACAACATCAAAAGTGAATAATCTATTTTGCACCATACATGAAGCTGTGGCAGAGATTCGCCACAATCGGATGCTTATTATCCAAGATCATGCAGGCCGAGAAAATGAAGGAGATCTTTTTATCCCTGCCGCATACGCCACACCAGAACATGTTAATTTTATGATTACATATGGAAAAGGTCTCGTCTGTGCGCCCATTACGTATAAAAGAGCTTTACAACTAAAGTTACCACTTATGGTCTCGGAGGATAAGAATGAAGAGTATACAAAATGCAACTTCACTATTTCAGTGGATGCCAGAGATGGTATCGGCTCTGGCATCTCGGCTTTCGATAGGGCACAAACAATTAAAGCGCTCAGTAATCCAACATCTCAAGCAACAGATTTTGTTCGTCCAGGCCATATTTTCCCCCTTATTGCAAAGGAGGGGCTACTCGTTAAACGCACCGGACATACCGAAGCGGCCATACACCTTGCGCTCATTGCCAAACTCGATCCATCAGGAGTTATCTGTGAAATTATCGGAGATGATGGACTTATGGTGCGAGGAAAGGATCTTGAAAGATTTGCTCTCACACATGACATAAAAATTATTACGATCGAAACATTAGTAAGAAACAGTTGATATGCAAACAAAACCATATGCAATATCGGTGCTTGCTTCTACCAAATTACCCACAAAGTATGGGGAGTTTGATTGCATTGTATGGAAAAGTGCGTACGATAACAAAGAGCATATTCTTTTGAGCTGTGGAACTATTCAATATATGAAAGATCCTATTCTTGTTCGTATCCATTCGCAATGTGCAACCAGCGAAACTTTTTTATCCATGAAGTGTGATTGTCGAGAACAACTGCACGAAGCAATGCGCATGATTGCAAAACAAGGGCAAGGAATGATTATATACCTCCATCAGGAAGGAAGAGGAATCGGTCTTACCAATAAAATAAAGGCATATCATCTGCAAGAAAAAGGATTCGATACGGTCGAGGCAAATGAGAAATTAGGATTTCCGGCAGATCTTCGAAATTATCAATCTGCTAGTGATTTGCTTCATCATTATAAAATACAAATAATTCAACTTATTTCAAACAATCCACATAAGATCAAGCATCTTGAAAATGCGGGAATAGCTATCGCAAACCGCATTTCTTTGCACATTAAACCTCATGACGTAAATAAAAAATATCTTCAAATAAAAAAGGAGAAATTAGGACACTTGCTGGATCATATATGAATGATACAGAAACAGATATGTTCTTTATGAAAAAGGTGCTCCAATTGGCAAAAAAAGGGCGTAGCTTCACATATCCCAACCCTATGGTTGGTGCTCTATTGGTAAAAAATAATATTATTATTGGTCAGGGGTATCATCGAAAATATGGACATGCACATGCTGAGATAGAGACATTGAAGTCTGCTCGGCAGGATCTGTCTGGTGCAACTATCTATGTAAATTTGGAGCCATGCTCTCATATCGGTAAAACGCCTCCTTGTAGTGTGGCCCTTATAAAAGCAGGAATTAAAAAAGTAATTTGTTCTCATCTTGATCCAAATCCACTCGTATCGGGAAAGGGGCTGAGACTATTACAAAAACATGGAATACAAATAAAGACTGGCATTTTGAAAGAAGCTGCGCAGAAATTGAATGAACATTTTATTACTTTTCATACAAAAAAGAGACCATTTATAGCAGTTAAATTTGCAAGTAGTTTGGATGGAAAAATAGCAACTTCAACAGGAAGTTCCAAATGGATCACCAACGAGAAAGCTCGATCATATGCGCGCAGATTACGAAGCGCTTATCACGCAATTCTCGTGGGTAAAAATACCATTTTATATGATAACCCACATTTGGGATGTAGAAACCATCGCTTTAAAGATCCCATTCGTATTGTCCTTGATTCAAAACTCAGCGTTCCTTTTGACTATCAGATATATAGGGATAATAATGTCATCATTGCAACAACCACAAAAGCTCCTCATACCAAAATTGATCAATTGTATAAAAAAGGGATACAGGTATTACTATTTGATGCCGACTTGATTCCAATAGAAAAATTGGTTCATGAGCTTAAGATCTTAAACATCATGAGCGTTCTGATTGAAGGAGGAAGTGAAGTTATAGGAGAGTTCATAGACAAGAAATTAGTTGATAAAGCGTATATATTTCAAGCACCAATATTGATTGGTGGTAAGAAATCTATCAGTGCGATTGGGGGGATGGGAGTAGATGAAGTAATTGACGCTATCAGGCTTGATACTATTTCATATAAAACATTTGATGATAACCGCCTTATATGTGGATATGTACATTATTAGATAACCTGAATTACGAAATTCGTTTTTATCATTCTGGTAAGCTGAAATATAGTTTCAGCGCATCCAGAATCTTATATAAATAAATGGTTTCGCCCATAGCAGTGCACATATATACGAGACTCTGGACAAGCCAGAATGACGTATATCTTGTTTTGACAATCTAAATAATTTCGTAATTCAGGTTAAATAACTCAATTTTATTGACTTTCTCACTTGATATACTTTTCAAGTACATATAATCTATAACACATGACATATTCCTTCGTCGATATTGAAACCACCGGCACCAGTACACGACATGACAGGATAATTGAGATCGGAATCTTGAGAGTAGAAAACGACAAGATTGTCAAAAAATACAATCAACTCATCAATCCTGAGACGCATGTTTCACCTTTTATCACCCAGATCACGGGCATCATTCCGGACGATCTTGAAGATGCTCCCACTTTTGAGATTGTGAAAGATGAAGTTTATGAACTATTGAGAGATTCTATTTTTGTGGCTCACAATGTCCGATTTGATCATGGATTTTTGAAAAATGAATTCAAACGGTTTGATATGCAGTTTTCTATGAAACAACTCTGTACCGTCAGGTTGTCCCGAACACTTTTTCCGGAGCATCGTCATCACAATCTTGATGCGATTATTGAACGATTCAATATCACATGTACAAACTGACATCGAGCGTATGACGACGCACATGTTTTATGGAAGTTTTTTCAAAACGTCTCAAAGCAGTTTGGAAAAGAGCTCATTGATGAAATGATTAACAAACAAATCAAGCGGCCATCAACCCCAATTTCTATAGATCAATCTATGATAGATGTCCTACCTGAAGGACCCGGAGTGTACCTTTTTTATGGAGAGGATAGCGTTCCTTTGTATATCGGGAAAAGCAAAAATATAAGGAAGCGTGTTCTTTCCCATTTTTCTTCAGACTACATGTATCCAAAAGAGATGGATATTCGAAAGCAAATCAAACACATAGATACCGTACAAACAGCAGGGGAGCTTGGTGCACTGATACAAGAATCAATACTCAATGATACTCCTCGACCCAAGGGTCGAGGTATCTCGTATCATCCCGAACTTGCCTGCCCGCCTCTGGAGGGATTCGGGATCCAGTCTGGATTCCCGCTGGAGTTTATCCCGATGAACATCGGGGCGAGAATGACAAAGTAAGCATTATGACGCAAGCGTCGGGGAATTAAACCCTAAAGAGAGATTAAAAAAATTAAACCCATCTACAATACATCGTTGCGAGGAACAAAAAAATATACGTTACTATTTGAGAAAGTTCATTCCGATGGATTCAAAACAGTGGAGATCGTAGATCGAAATCAAATACTTGGCGATGACACAGAGAATCTTCTTAAGGTATGTACATCCAAAAAAACAAGCTCGAGAACTCCTCATGCAGTTAGCCTCAGAATATGGGCTTTGTCAAATAATTCTGGGAGTCGAGAAAGGAAAATGTCCTTGCTTTGGATATAAAATCGGGATTTGCAAAGGTGCGTGTGTCGGAAAAGAAGATACACTTCAACATAATATCCGCTTTATCGAAGCATTTGGAAAAGACAAAATCAAGCCGTGGCCATTTCACGAAGCTATCACAATTCAAGAGCATGATTCAGTCGAACATCTCACCGATGTGTTTCAGGTTGACAAATGGTGTTTGATTACCGAAGGGTCAGAGGATCTTATGTTTGATTTTGATATCTACAAAATCCTGAAAAAATATATATTGAAACGTGGAGTCGATTCACATCTTTCGATAACGGAGAAGAGCTTCCATTTCAACAAAAAAAATCTAAGTCAAAAATAACAAAATTATCAGTATAATACTTTTATGGACTACAAAAAAATACTCATGATTGGTGGAGGTATTGCCATCATATTCGTCTTACTTCTCGGTGCATTTTATCTTACCAGCAAACCCCAACAGACTTCATTTCCTCAACTTACTAAGCTCAATTCAGACGATCAAGTCAGATGGGCGACAGAGAGCGCAAACATCCTGATTGAGTATAGTGATTTTCAGTGCCCCGCATGTGGTACATATTTTGGGCTTATTGAAAGTCTAAATACCGATGAAGACTTCGTAACAAATGCTAAAAACAAGATTGCGTTTGTGTATCGACACTTTCCTTTGGACAATGCTCACCCCAACGCGCGCGTCGCAGCGTATGCAGCAGAGGCCGCTGGGTATCAAGGGAAGTTTTGGCAGATGCATGACCTACTTTTTACAAGACAAGAAGAATGGTCGGAAAGTGACAAACCCGAAGAACTGTTCAAAGAATATGCAAAAGAAATAGAGCTTGATTTGGAGCTGTTTGAAACAGATAGAACCTCATCAAAAACCGCAGACCGCGTACAAAATAATTATCGATCAGGACTTGATGTGAAAGTTCAGGGAACTCCGACCTTTTTCCTGAATGGAGTCAAGCTCCAAAATCCAAACTCTGCCGAAAACTTCCAAGAGTTACTTAGCGATGGAATCCAATCAAAAGACAACTAATGTATGTTCATACAAATACATAACCGCAAAGTTCACTACAAAAAAATTGGCTCTGGCGCCCCTTTGATTTTTGTTCACGGATGGGGAGGTAGTTTATACAGTCTTCATGCACTTGCATCTTTGGCATCAAAAGATTTTACTGCATACATCATCGACCTTCCAGGATTTGGCAAAAGCGATAACCCTCCGGAACACTGGGGAATTGAAGGGTACGGGGAACATGTCAAATTATTTATCGAAAAAATCATACAGAAAAAACCGCAGTACATCGGACATTCGTTTGGAGGAGAAATAGGGATTTATCTTGCATCGCATTTTCCCCAAACTATTGATACACTCACACTTTGCAATAGTTCATTTAAACGTCAAAATAAGATTTCAAAAATCGCACAGATGTCTAAATGGATTCCAAAAGACTCAAACCTCATACTGAAGCTCATCTACCCGTACATCAAAAAACTGTATTACACATTGATTCGAAAACAGTCCGATCTCATGAAGTACCCTCATCTTGAAAAAAACTTCCGGAAAATAGTCACGCAAGACCTATCTCCGGATACAAAAAATATTAAGCATAAAACGTTGGTATTATGGGGTGAATTAGATACATATACTCCTGTGATATGGGCATATGAACTCCAAAAAAATATCAAAAATAGCAGGCTTTTTGTGTTTCCCGATGTGGGACACGATCTCCCCATTCGACATCCAGACTTAGCATGGGCAAAAATCAAAGAATTTCTACAGTGATTTATAGGTTTGCTCTGTATAATAGGGTGTCTGAAAAGATTTTGTAATTTTTCATTATATTTATATGTTGTTTTTGATACTCATTCATTATATTTGGGCGATATTTACTGGATTGAATCTTATTTATACCTTTCAAATAAAAGAATACCGACTAGATCGATTCCGCTCGGTAGCAAAGGAGACTGGAGTTTTGCGCTTTTTGTACACGTTCAAATTTCGACTTCCTGCTTTTTCCCTCCGAAATGTCTTAATCGTGTTTTTGTTTCTCACAGCTATGTCTCTTCTATTTTTATATTCATTTGAACAGAAGAATGTATTTGATATCCTCGCAAAAATGTTTTTCCTTGCGCCCTTTACTTCATTTATGTTTGTAAGTATTGGAGTTTTTGTCACAAGTATACCCTCAACCATCATTCGATCAATCATTCGTTTTCGGGCAATAAAAAAGGTACAACAATCAAAAGCTATTTTTATTGGTATCACAGGATCGTATGGTAAAACAAGCACCAAAGAATATCTTACTCAAGTTTTGTCTTCGAAATTCAAGGTTGCAAAAACACCCAAAAATATGAATACCGATGTAGGGATCGCACTCTCTATACTTCGACTACTTAAACCTTCAACCGAAATATGTATTATTGAGCTTGGCGCATATCGCACAGGAGAACTCAAAACTGCCGCATCATATATACCATTCAAGTATAGTATCCTCACAGGACTTGGCAATCAACACGTCGATCTATATGGGAGTAGAGAAGCGCTCGTGAAAGAAGAAACGTCTCCGATTGTTTCGCTTACAAAACATAGTAAAGCATATGTGAACTTCGACTCAGTTACGGAAAATGAGGTGAACCTTTCTCACATACAAGCGGTCACATTTGGGACTTCAAAAGATGCAGATATCAAGTTGATACAAACCTCATCCTCGACGGAAGGAACGCGAGGTATCGTTCACTACCATGACAAAATATTTCATATCTCCTCGCAACTTCTTGGTATTCATTCGCTCGAAAATATCCTCCCCGCAATCGCCATTGCATCTGACCTTGGGATCGACACTCAAACAATTGAAAAGCAGATATCAAAAATAACGCCACTCAACGGCAAATTATCAAAACATATCGGACCAAACAACTCGCTGGTTCTTCACGATGGAGTAAATTCAAACCTCAATGGATTTCTGGCTGCAATAGATGTGATGAGGATATTTAATCATACGAAAAAAATAATAATGACACAGGGAATTATTGAGCTTGGAGTAGAGAAGAGGGAGTCGTATGCGTCGATACTTCAGAAACTGAATGAAACAAATATAGAACTTTTTACAACCGACAAATTATTTCATACAATTAAGAGCAACGTGCAAATAAATACATTTAACGACGTCTCAAGCATGGAAAAACAGATAAGAAATATTCTTGATGAAAAATCACTTCTGCTTATAGAAGGGTCATTTTCAAAGCCAATTTTGAAACAACTCATACCTGAAACTGTCAACGGAAGTACGCATTATCAGTAGGGGAGAGCACTATGATTTTTATAGATTTTGCACTAAACGAAACGAAAAGCGATGCCATGCTCGCTTTCAGACTTTTTTTTCAGCCATGGAGATGGCGAAAAGGAAAAGAAATAAATAACCTTAAACGACGTCTCAAAACCCGATTTTTTTCTTCTGATTCCTCAATCTTCTTTTTTCTCACCGGGCGCGCAGCACTCTATCAATACCTCAGCTCTCTTGGGTTGAAAAAGGGGGACGAGATACTTGTCCAAGGATTCACCTGTGAAGCGGTCGTTCTTCCCATTTTAGAGCTAGGATTTAAACCAGTATATGTCGACGTAAACTCGTCAGATTTTTCGATGAGCATCAAGGATGTGAAAAATAAATACACAAGCAAAGCAAAGGCCATGCTCATCCAGCATACCTTTGGAATCACACCAACAGATAGAAAGGAATTAATAGAATTTGCCAATAAACACAGTCTTCATATTATTGAAGATGTTGCGCACGGTTTTGATCCAAACATATTCAGATCAAAACGATATCCTGGAGCAGTCCTTATGTCATTTGGCAGATCGAAATCATTCTCATCGGTTTTTGGAGGTGCAATTGCCGTCCGCGGAGTACGAAGCGGAAAATCAGTTCGAGCCGTCGAAAAAAATATTCCCAATCCTTCTGTATGGATATTGCTCCAGACAATTTTTTACAAAATACATTCGGTTATTATCAAATCTACCTATGATATTTTTCTTGGGAAGATCATCCACTTCTTGTTTAAACAGCTTTATCTTATGATGCCAGAAGTTACAAAAAAAGAGAAAAATGGTCACTTTAACTTCATGTTTCTTGCAACATATCCAAATATTGCTGCAATTTTTATGCATGCACAGCTTGATAGATTTAACGACGTCTTAACACAAAGGAAGAAAACTTCATATATATATGACGCCAAACTTGGGACAAGCATATCTCGTGGGCAAGGACTCCTCAGATATCCGTTTCTATGCGAAAATCCAAATGAATTGCAGACTCTTCTAAAAAAACATCGGATTCAGACTGGAAGATGGTATTCTCAGGTGGTTGCTCCACCTGAACTTGATCTTCTCAACGTCGATTATATCCGTGGAAGCTGTCCGATCGCCGAATCTCTGTGCAAACGCGTTCTCAATCTTCCAACACACATTTCAGTTCGTGATGCCAAGCGCATCCTCAATTTACTCCCATAAATTATGGATATTCGTACAATACTAAATAAGGTTGAGTGGAATACATTTTTTGAAACTATCGGCTCGCCATCGTTTCACCATTCCTGGGAATGGGGAGAATTTCAAATACTTTGTAAAAAGGAAATTCTCAGACTTGGACTGTATAAAGGTTCTACATTGGTTGCAATTGCGCTTGTTGTCAAAGTCAAATCAAAACGTGGTTCATATCTTTTTGTTCCTCATGGGCCACTATTTGCCATTCACCAAGACAAGCTCACACAAAAAATTCCCGCACAACAGTTTACAGAAATTCGCACACAACTTGCCCATATCCACAGTCATTTAGTTACTATTGCACGCCGTGAAGGGTTTTGGTTTATTCGTATCGCTCCTCCAATGACACGGGATGAAGATCATGCCAACCTCTTTCATGCCCTTGGATACAAGACCGCACCTATCTATGTTCATGCTGAAACCATGTGGGTTATTGATGTGACAAAATCAGAAAATGAGATTCTAATGGATATGCGTAAAAATACCAGATATGCAATCCGTCGCGGGGAACGCGAACAGATTTCAGTGTCATTAAATGCAACCACTCAAGATATTGACAGATTTCTCTCCCTCTACCATATGACTGCAGATCGCGAACAGTTTACACCATACTCCGACGACTATATTAAACACGAAATTCAGGCATTTCAATCCGCTTATAATGTAGCTATTTTTAATTCAGGCTTTCAGGACAGTCCTAAAAATAGCATACCCCAAGAATTTGCCCAAGAAGGCACCTCTCGAAATTTAGCCGCAGCAATAGTCATCTTTTCCAAGTCCGCGGGGTTCTATCATCAAGGAGCATCCATCCATAGCAAATATCCAGCCGCATATCTCCTACAATGGCATGCAATCCTTGAAGCCAAACGACGAAACTGCACGTATTACAGTTTCCATGGTATTCATGATCCTGGACGAACTCCTCGTTCGTGGGATGGTTTGAGTTTATTCAAACGTGGATTTGGCGGATTTCAAGTTGATTACCTTTATACACAAGACTTCATCATATCTCCCTTCTACGTTCTCAGCTACCTCGGCGACAGGTATCTTTCCTGGCGTAGAGGAATATGACAGAAGAGAGAGGAGAGAACATACATGAAATATTTTATTTAGACTATTGTGACGAGCCATAAGGGAGTGCTATAGAAAAAAGCGACAAGCAGGAGAGAGTGAGAGAATAAACTGGATTTAAAAGATTAAAATTGAAATATAAAAAATAAATAAATACTGAAAAAATTGCGGAAAATAAACTATGTATAAATTCCTCTCCTCTTCTCAAAATCAAGGGAGACGTCGTAAAAGATTCATTTTACGACGTCTTATATATCTCCTCTCTTTTGCTCAAATACCACATTTTTGCAGATTTTCCGTCCATCGGTTTGAAGACAGAATAACTTCTATTTTTATTTTTTATCTCTCAGATAAAAAAATCTCTATGTGAAATTAATTTTTTTTATTCACCCCTTTTGCAAAAAAATTTACCCCTCTTGATATTGGTTGATTTTGGAAGAAAGGAGCTTCCTGCAGGAATATGGCCTAGATAGACCTTCGAAATAGAGCCTTACATTGATCTTTATGAATCATTTTGTACAGTGATCTGTCATATAAAGAAGAAGTTATCCACAACTGGATAGTACTATATCATGTGTACTTACATATTAATTATTTACCAAAACGTTTATTTTATGTCTTATAGTAATGTTAATTGAATTAATAATTATTATAGGATATAATACTATTATTCACGTACGTAGTTTTTTATACTCCCCTCTCCTCTACTTCGGCATGGCCTATCAATATTTTCCCCGGGGATGGAATGGCGGCACATATTTTACCATTGAAGTGTCATTAGACCGATCACACACACAAATATGAGGACAAAAATATACTCACGAGCAACAGTCTTGAAGAGCCTGTTTCCTACATAGTTTGTCACTATCCCTAAAACTGAGTAATAGGTTGTTGTGACAATGAGTGCATACACATTTATTTCCAATGGAACGAACGAAAGAAGAATCATAAGCTCAATCAAGATAAGAGATGATGCAGCGCTATATTTCAAAAGTTCCCCTTCTATGCGTTCATTCAAATTTACTGTCCAGAGACATTGAAGAGAAGCAACAAACATCACTCCTCCCAAAAAGAAACTCGTAACAATAAAATTTAGTCGGAATGATAGAATCACAATTGCAGAAATAAAAATAATGAGTGTTTGTGAAATATAATTCACTGAAAATGCTGCTCTATAAAGCTGTATACTCTTCTCTACTCCAATATTAAATATATTTGCAGAAAGCAACATTGCATAATACCCCAAACTAAAAAGCGCAAGAAATGGTATTCTTGTGAGCCATCTGACAGGCAAAAGCGAGTAAAATACATAAAGAGCCAAGACAAACAAAACTGGCATGATAAAGAGCATAAAAAGCTCAATGCCATCTATTCCATCAAATATCGCGATATAAGTTGTCAGATAGGCAAAAACTATGAGTATTGGTACGAAATACATCCATGAGGTATTGAATGGAAAAAATGTAGCAATCGCCAGAACGAGCAACATTACCAAGGTCATTGCTATTATCCGTATACGTTTGGGGACATAATTCACATGCTTGACCCACCTCGCCTTGATTGATTTGGGAAACAATATTCGTGACAACAATGTTTGTATTATATGCATTACAGACTATTATACAAATAAACTTGTGCTCTACTCTCAAGTATTTGATATACTACTGTTTCAGTTGCCCTTGACATTCAAATTTAATTTTCTATACTCAACTAAATGGTATTATCAGAAACTCTTGAAGAACAAGCAGTCGACGCTGCAATGAGCGGTGATTGGAAAACAGCAATCAAAATAAACAAAGACTTATTGTCTGAAAATAGTGAAGATCTTAGCGCTCACATGAGGCTCGGCTTTGCATATTTTCAAAGCAATAAGCTCAGACTTGCAAAAAAGGAGTTTCAAGATGTGCTGAAGCTTCAGCCAAAAAATAATATCGCAGAAGAACATCTCGAAAAAGTCAACATCCTCAGCTCAAAAAAGAAAATTCGTCATGAAAGTACTGCACAATATGACCCAGATGTATTTATTGAAATCCCTGGAAAAACACGAATTGTACACCTAGTCAATATTGGAAAGAAAGAAGATCTTGCTGGAACAAGCATTGGAGAAAAAATGCTTCTGAAAGAAAAAAGAAGAAAACTTGAAGTGAGAACTCAGCATGATGAGTTTATTGGAAATCTTCCCGATGATATTTCTAAGCGTCTTAGTTATTTTATAAAAAATGATAGTGATTATAGTACCCATATCAAGGAAATTAGCCTTACTGACGTGGTCATTTTCATCCGCGAGATTGTCAAGGGTAAAAAGGTAAACCAATATCCATCTTTCCCCTCAAACCCTCATGTGATGCTCTCGGATATTCAACATATAGACGCCGACACTGCAGATGGATCCGATGATGACGAAGATGTGGATGAAAATGAAATTGACCTCACAGATGAAACATGGGAAAAGTACGAACAAGAAAAAGACCTCAGTTCCATTGTTCAGCTTGAGGACGAAGAGGAAGAAGAGTAATGCTCAATTTTATCCTTAAAAAATACGATAGTCCCCCGTATTTTCTTCATCGAAACTATTTTAGCTATCTCAGCTGGAATATGAAAATCTCGCATTGAAACAAGCGAAAATATGAATGAGATCGCAAGTAATAGTACGAATGTTATAAATATCATATCTTAAATTTCCAATTTCCTAATTCGTAATTCGTAATTCGTAATTCGTTATTTTAATTAATCTTCCACTCCTCTTCTTTATCTCCAAGTACAAATAGTATATCATATACATCTGTTTTTCCTTTCACAATAGGGCAAAAGAAATATTTTGAAAGATCTTTTGCTGTTTGAGATGGTACCTCATCTGATATCATGATTCGACAATCATTGATTGTGGTATTTCTATTAATATCGCTTACTCGTATGCCATTTCCTTCAAGTAGTGATGAGATCGTACGCGCAGTTTTATAGTTTTGTCGATATAATACTTGTACGCTTTTGTGCTCCTCTCTATACTCGTCATTGTACAGAAGCCCTATACTATCTTTGATAAATGAATCTTCTTGAAAGAGCGTATCGCCAAGAGCTTCATTTTTTTCTTTGCGATACTGTATTTTTTTGAAATCATCATTCACCTTCATGAGTGCGCCAGTAAGATACACTCTATCCAAAAATGATGCATTGCTGGAAGAAAGTATGAGACTCTTAAGTGATGGTTTTATCTGCGATTTTTCGGGCGCGTCGTAATAAATGTCATCTTCTTTCTGATAAAGATAATACTGCACAAATGAGGTTGTTGTTGTTGAAAAAGCTTTTTTCAATATATCTGGATTTTTTTCAAGCTGGACCAATTTACCAAGGGATCCAATCCGATACTGTCCATACGCTCCAGGGACGTCTACTTTCACTTCCGGGTCGAATCGAATATTGTAGTTTTGGTTATTTTTCAGATCAAAGGAATAGTATGTAGTGGTCGGTCCATATACGACAACGTTCAGTCGCATTGGTCGTGAAAAAAACAAAGACGAAGAAAAGGCAGAGAACAGCTTGAAGGTTGCATAAAAAAATAGAAACGACCCGAGAATTATGTAAAGAGTAGACTTTTTATATGACTTCTTCATTCCTCTACTCTATCACATCCACTGCTACTTTATCATTTCTTCTTCACATGAGACGCAGTGCATGGTTTCAGGTATGAGCGCAAGCCGTTTTGCCGGGATTGTTTTATTACATCTCCTGCATGTGCCATATGTGCCTTTATCAATTCGTTTGAGGGCGATATCGATGTCATGGAAACGTTTATTTAGTGTTTCCATCTCTGCTTCGATTCGCTGGTGGGCTTCTTGTTCTCGAACATCTGTATCAACTGAGGCATTGTCGGTCACATGTGTCGGATCTTCAAAAGGATCAGAGTCTTTTAAAGCTCGCAGCTGAACCACAATCTTTTCTTTTTCTGATTCTAATAGTAGTTTGGTTTCTTTATTTTTTGACATATGTGGAAAAATTATTAATCGTTCTTTTTTCTAAAAAGTGACTGTACCCGCAACACGATCAATTTCCTAAAATAATAGATGAAGTAGATGCTTCCTGTCAAGAGCAATACTCCGCTTACAATCATTTCGACGCTCACGTACTGAGTCGTTGTTCTAAATGCTTTGATCGGGTCAAAAATAAATTGGACGAGAGAAAAATACCACACGAAGAATACGAGATTAAAACCTTCATGCAGTTTTTCTTTCCGAATAAGAAAGATATATTTGTAGGTGATATAGCTTCCAAGGAAAAATACTATACTCTCATACAGTGAAGTGAGATGTCTCGCTCCATCAAGATGCGGATATGCAAGAGACAGAAAAAACTTTGTTTGAGATCCAACTTCAGCACCCGAAAAGAAGCTTCCAAGTTTGCCGATTGCAAGTGCAAGAAAAAATGATGGAATGATGTAATCTACATATTTTAAAAATGATATCTTCTTTCCTAACAGAAAAATATAGTTAAAGACCAGAAAACCAATAGTGAACCCAATGAAATGCATTCCAGGATATCCGTTGATAAGAATGAACTTCAATACATCAACACCAAAGTCTGAAAAATGAAAAGCCACATACATCAGCCGACCAACAAATAGTCCTCCAAACAGAGAGAAAAACAATCCATCAAAAATCTCATCTTCCTTGTAAGATGTAAGTGCGATATTTTTCCACACAAAAAAACATCCCCAAAAAAATGCTAGTACCAAAAATACGCCGAGTGTGTATATCTTCAGAAAGCCAAAATCAAGCAATACTGGCAACATATGTATATCCTTCTGCACACAACTGATAACTTACGACTATGTTCAAGTATAATTGAATTTTACTGATAATCAATCAAGCAACACTCTATGAAAAAATCACCTCTTAAAGTAGGATTTGATCTTGACGGCGTACTTTTGTACAACCCCGCACGAATATTTCGACCGATCACAATTGCGGTAAAAACCTTGCTGAGACGCAAAGCGCCCACAAAAACTGAGTTTTACTATCCAAAAAGTACTATTGAAAAAATACTATGGAACATTGTGCACTGGTCAAGTTTGTACATGGCAGATGGGGTTGATGAAATCAAAAAACTCTCAAAAGAAGGACATATTCAAGCGTACATAATTACCAGTAGATATGATTGTTTGGAGGGAGATTTCAGAAGGTGGATGAAAAAAATGCATGCTGATGAAATCTTTGAAGCAACATATCACAATAAAAAAAATCTTCAGCCCCATATTTTTAAAGAACAAAAAATAAAAGAGCTCGGACTCGACGTGTTTGTAGAGGACAACTGGGATATCGTGAAGCATATCAACAGTCATACTCGCGCAAATGCGCTCTGGATCACCAATGCGATCGACAAAACAATTCGGTATGACAAAAAGTTTCTCTCATTGAAAGATGCGATTGAGTTTCTCAAATTAAAAATCAAAAATTGATTGAAAATTGAAAAATAAAGTACTGTTGATTCTCATACTTATTCTTGCATTTTGTCTTCGTCTCGCGGGATTCAATTGGGATTCGGGGTTTCACTTTCATCCCGATGAGAGAATGCTCATAATGGTTGCAGAACGGATCACATTCTGGACCCAGTTGAATCCAGATTTTTTCAATTACGGAAGTTTACCCATATATCTTCTCAGAGGCACAAGTCAACTACTAGATCTCATCTTCAATAGTACTTTGGCCAACTATGACGGAATGCTCTTTGTTGGTAGATCCCTCTCGACTATTGCAGATCTTATTGTTGTATTTCTCATATATCATATATCATTCCATATTTCTCACAAAAAAACCATTGCATTGTGGTCTTCTTTTTTCTATGCAATTGCGTTCTTTCCGATTCAAAATAGTCATTTTTTCATTGTTGATACCTTCCTCAACCTCTTCTCTACTCTTCTCATGTATCTACTTTTAATGTACAGAGATCAACCTTCATATAAAAAAGTGTGCATGATTGGGATTGTTTTTGCGGCCGCTCTCACGAGCAAAATTTCTGCCGTCATTTTTTTACCTGTGATTGGACTTACGTTTATTTTGCCGTTTGAAAAACACGAGAATATATTTCAAAAAATCTTTCATCTCTTTCAAAGAAAACCAACGAAAATCCGACCCTATATTCTATATTCTCTATTCAATATTCTCCTCTTTTCCCTATGCACTTTGATCTTTGGATTTTTATTTATGCCATACGCATTTATTGAATACATACGATTTTTGAGCGATATTTCACAACAAGTCAAAATGAACTCTGATGCATATATATTTCCCTATACCTTGCAATACGTTGGGACACTCCCCTACTGGTACTACATCAAAAATATATTTCTTTGGGGATTGGGGCCAGTGATTAGTACACTTGCAATTATCGGGATAATCGTCTGTATTCGAAAATACCTCCCCTATTTCCCCTCCTTACCAAGGAGGGGAATTGAAGGGGTGGCTTCTTTCACGATTTTCCTTCTTTTTTATCTTATTTACTTTATAATTATTGGAAAATCTGCAGTTAAATTTATGAGATACATGCTTCCTTTATATCCGTTTTTTGCTATCATGGCAGGATATGGAGTGTATGTTATTCTGAACTTCGTTCAGAATCGCACCATTCATGTCATCCCGAGCGAACTTGTCCGGAGCGAAGTCGAAGGAGTCGAGGGATCTACTTTCATTTCTAGATTCCGGATCACATCCGAAATGACAATGATAATAGTCCTTCCAACTTTGCTTTGGACTTTCATGTTCCTCAATATCTACAGCACTCAAAACACACGCATCCAGGCTACTGAATGGATCAATCAGTTCATTCCATACGGCTCTACACTTGCGACTGAGCACTGGGACGATCGAGTACCAATTTACGATCCCGGAAATTATCAGTATGAAGAACTGACATTATATGATATCCCTGATGATGACCAAAAATGGAAGATTATCAACCAAAAAATAGATCGCTCTGACTATATCGTCATTGCCTCAAATCGATTATATACGCCACTTCAACGTTTAGATAACTGTGAAAAAACATTTCCACGCTGTTATCCAAAAACTTCTGAATACTATCAAAAATTATTGAATAATAAACTTAATTTTATTAAAGTGGCAGAATTTACCTCATATCCCAGATTTTGTTTGCTACCTGATATGTGCTATATGATACGTGACGATTCATCTGATGAATCATTCACAGTATATGATCATCCACAAATTATGATTTTTAAAAAAATATGAACCGTCGAGCGCACTTATATGCACTTATAATATTTTTCTTTGCACTTTTAGTTCGTATCGTATTTTTAGATAGTATTCCTGGCAATATTAATCCTGATGCCATTGATACTTTACGAACATATATCTGGGATTCGTCTCATGCCACATTGTCCCCTGTCGGCTTCAACTGGAACGGAGCCTCGGCAATAAATACCATTATCATTGGTACAAGCTGGAAGCTGTTTGGCGAGTCAATATTCGGACTTAGGCTTCCTTCTGCTCTATTTAGTTCTTTATCTATTGCGGTGGTGTTTTATCTGGGCTACATGATCACAAAAAATCTTTGGCTTACTTTTGCTTTTGCTTTAGCGACTGCAACCAACTCCTGGTTCTTAAATTTTTCCAGAAGCGGGTGGGAAAATGTCTGGAACTCACTATCTGTTATGCTTATTGCACTTGGTCTAAATTTTTTCATATCAAAAAGGTTGTATAAGGCGGGCAGTCTGCTTGTTGGTGTCGGTTCACTGTTGGGATTGTATTTTTATCATCCGGGGAAAATGCTTTTTCCTGTTGCTATGCTGATTTTATTTGTATACTCCATTGCTTTTAAAGCAAATAAACTTTCTGCGATTTTGTATTTATTTATCACTGTCTTTGCCGTATCTATTTTGTTTATTCCCCAGTTTATCAGTATTGTCCAAAACCCCGAAACAGCCACGAATCGAATCTCAACAGTAAGTATAAACAATCATTATGATGTATCGCCATCAGAGCAAATTAAAAGAAATCTGATTGGATTTTCGCTGTTTCGTCCTCAGGATTTTAACTTCGGATCATGGAGCAGGTATATTTCCGATCAAGAATATCCCATTTACCCTATTATTACATTGTTATACTGGCTAGGAATAATTGTTTCTTTAATAAAATTCCCTTATCTTTCTGTTTTTTATTTACTCTCAATATTGCCCGTCGAATTATTAAGCCAGCATACGCCGGATGCGGCGCGCGCAGTCCATATTGTGCCGATGATTTTTCTGTTTGCGCTAATTGGATGCTCTGTACTAATTGATTGGTTGGATAAATTTTTACAGAGTAAATCAACAATCTGGAAATTATTGCCAACTGCTACTGCCACCTGTTTTGTGATAGTGGTGGCCTTTTTTCAGCTATCATGGTATTTTTCATGGATTCAAAAGTCTCAGACTCTTGAATCCCGCCAGCCGGCAATTTGGCTGGACGAATATGATATTTGGGAAACCGACATCTCTTATTTTATAGAGAAGGATAAAAATTATAATATTGACGAGTGGAGGGATATCAAAAATACCAATTATGGAATTTCCGATTAAATAGGCAAAAGAACCTCCGGCGGGACTGGCTCAAAGCTCGCTCCTGGTTTCTGCCAATAAAACTCAAGACTGCTTCCTCCGCCATTTTGAAAATAATCAATCTGAATATCATGGTGCCCTGCTGTCAATTGCTTTTGTACTGATATTTCATTTGGCCTGTCAGGAATGAGTGATTCACCTATCAAGTTCCCGTCTATTTTCAATCTCACTCCGTCGTCGCCCATCAAATAAAAATTATAAGAACCTGTTTTTGCGATTTTTATTTTTCCCGTGAAAGTGGCGCTAAAATATTCATCATTCCATGTAGTCAATATAAAAGGTATAATTTCTTCTTTTATTGATTTTCCTTTCCAATTTATATTGTTGTAGTAAGCCGCTTTTAAACCGTTGTGAGATTTATTTACCGGATTTAATGCATTGTCAATGGCAGTCTGGGGTATCCGAACTCGAAGATAAAGCTCTTCTTTGCCCGGACCGATAACTTTTTCTATTTGGGCATCCGGATAATAAGAACGTATATATGGAATTAACGAAAAATATTGAGAATCAAGAAGAAGTAAAGCATCGCCTGAAAAATTATCCAAAGGAAAATCCTTTTCAAGGAAAATAGGTTTATGATTTCCATTTTTAATACTATAAGCCATAAAATTTACAGTCGAAAATGATGCCAGGCGCGGCGATAAATAGATTTGCTCATATTGCTTTCCTGAATCGAAAATTTCTCGTGCAATTTTCGTCTCCATGAAACTATAACTTAATTGGACGCTTGGATTTATTGCTTGACACAAAAAATAAGTACGTATTTCCCATACTCCGGCAATGCTGACAAAAACTAAAAATCCAATCATCAAAATAAACTTACTCATTTTTTTCCTGAAAATAGATAATTTCTTCAGTTGGTTAAATAAAAGAGCTGCGCTTACAGCGGCAAATATTGTGACCGCAGGAACTGCCGTAAGTGTGCGATATGCCTGGGGCGACTCATTTCGACTGCTAAGGATCCCTCCTGCAAGGGCAATCATCAGCCAAAGTACTAACAAAAAAAACCTTTTATCTTTCAGACGAAAAATACCGTAAGCAAATCCTAATACAAATAAGGTTCCAGTGACCGGATCGAGCATTGGTTCATTTGGCAAATTGTGTCGTCCATTACCGTCTCCTTTTTCATGAAAAAATTTCAGATGATCGACTGCGTTATTGATAATTGGCTTAAGGCTTTTTGTAATCCGAACTTCATTGAAAATACTTACTTCTCCTGTCCGGTTTATGAAGGTGAAGGGATCGGTCAGATAGGTCATACCCAACGGCATGACTGTGATCAGCCATGCTATAAAAAATAGAAGAATTCCTTTTGTACATTGCAAAAATAAAGCTCTGTTTTTGAAAAAAATTTGCCCAAGAAAAATGATAATAAACAAAAAAACGGTAATAACTACAAGACGGCTGCTAAGATATGTATACAAGACCAAGCCATGGATTATGCCGCTTAAGATATACAGGATCGCACTCTGCCTGCGAAAAGCTCCAAGCAGAAAATAAAGACCCAGCGTCTGAAATAATGGAGGCATGACTTCATTCCATCCCCATCTGCTCATCGTCATGTGCCACCGGCTTATGGCCATAAAAAACATCGCACTAAGGCCGACAAAAGATCCAAACATAAGTCTTGCTAAAAGATATACTGCAGGTATAGTCAAAATTGCAGGAATAATAGAGATAATCTTCAATGTCATCTGATTTACTCCAAAAAGTTTGAATATAAGTGCCATATAATAAAAATAGCCGTTTGGAGTTTCATACCATCCCGTGGCAAATGGAGACGCTTGATTTCCCTGTAAAATATTGATGGCTTCAAGTGAAGCAGTGGCCTCATCTATAAAAATCCCTGCAGGAATTTGATCAATGTTATAAATTCTTACTCCGATTGCTAGTATAAGAATAATTATGAAGCAGATTATCTCCAAAGTATTAAAAACCCTTGAAAACTTTGTATCGTTCTTATGACGGGTTATTAAAATACCGCCCATAATTTCCAAAATAATGGCAGCTATCCAGTATACAAAGGCGTTATTCCAGTGATTAATATCTGGCCATAGAGAAACAGCAGCCAGTATGCCAAGCGCTAAGCCTAATAAAATAAGTGCCCAGCCGAATTTAGCACTGAAATTGACTTGAGAAACTTCCGGTTTAGTTTCGGCTTGTTTTGACAAAATATTCTTTAGTCTTGATGCTCCGAATCCAAAGCCTGCAGACGCGCCAATTATCAATACCCAAGGAAACAAGTGATATTTAAAAGGTTGTCTGACTGACCAGGCACCCAGCAAACAAATTAGCGCGCCAAAAAATATCAATATGTTATAAATCCGAAACTTCATACTTATTTTATCTTATAAACAAATTATATTTTATTATTTGAAAAATCGCCCATAAGCCGTCCTTCCATTGAATTTTTTTCCCTTCTGCGTATGTTCTTCCCATATACGATATTCCTACTTCGTATATTTTTAAATTTTTGATTTTTGCCAGTCGAGCAGTAATCTCCGGCTCAAAGCCAAACCGTGAACTTCGCAGTTGTGGAGAAATTGTTCGAATAAGGTCGCCACGAAAAGCCTTAAATCCCGTCTCCATATCGGTCAAATTGAGATTGGTAAACATATTGGATAGATGAGTCAGAAACTGATTCCCAATCGAATGCCAAAAATACAGCACTCTGTGAGGAGCGTGACTTATGAAACGACTCCCATAGACTGCATCAGCATTTTCTTTTACGAATGGTTGCAAAAGCAAAGGATAATTTGCCGGGCTGTACTCAAGATCTGCATCCTGAACTATGACTATTTCCCCTTTTGACAGTAAAAATCCGCTTTTTAAGGCGTTTCCTTTTCCCGAATTTTTTTTAAAACTTATCAATGTGACTGAAGATTTATCTTTTTGAAAATATTTTTTTTGGGGTCTTAAAGATTTCGTATTAAATTTATTCGATTGTAGGAAATCGATGATTTTTTTTGAGGTATCGTCTTGCGAACCATCATCAATTATGATTAATTCCTTGTTAAATCCACCAACATTTTGTTCTAATGCTCTTTGTATTGTTTTGACAATGTAGTTGGATTCATTGTATGAAGGAATGACAATTGAAAGGATTTTCATTAGTAAAATGATAATGAAAGATATTCAATTCCACAAGCAATATTCTAAGGGCTCGTCCCCGACGTCACGTCGGGGTTACGGCCCTTTGGAGGATACCGTCTGGTACCCTCCTATGTGTCGCAGGATACTGGTCAACTTATTAATGGATGCGACCTAATTTAACAAATTTCTCTGTCAAGAAGAGTGAACAGTCACAAATACAATAAAAGTACCATTTGG
>Ga0210044_10002602_pt1 | contig 26628 bp, 19 predicted proteins | sample CryGey13umfilter_2_FD_183959 | JGI IMG/M metagenome (GOLD analysis project Ga0210044, IMG submission 183959) | Groundwater microbial communities from aquifer in Utah, USA - Crystal Geyser 4/9/14 3 um filter (SPAdes) (version 2) | ecosystem: Environmental > Aquatic > Deep subsurface >... | reverse complement strand
GATAATCCTTCTGATAACCGCCGCGGCGGCGGTGAGTCCGGCATCGATTTTCATACTGCTGGCTGATGCGCCGGCGATGTCGGTGGCTTTTTATCGGATGGTTTTTGCGTCACTGATACTTGCGCCTATATTTCTATTTCGAAGGAAATTCGGGAAGCTGAAATCACTATCAAATAGAGAGCTTTTCCTGATCTTCATTTCCGGGCTATTTCTTTCGGCGCATTTCGCCACCTGGGTGAGTTCGCTCTTTTATACTCCGGTGGCGAATTCAGTGATTTTGGTAACAACACAGCCGATATTTGTGGCGATTTTGGGATCGATATTTCTGGGAGAGAGGCTTCGCGCTCTGAGCATTTTGGGAGTTGTGGTGGCGGTTTCAGGCGCCATAGTGATTGCCGGCGGGGATTTTAGTCTCAGCTCCAATTATCTCAAAGGCGACATTCTGGCATTGATAGGGGCGGTGATGGCGGCGGCATATATCACTATGGGCAGGCAGATACGTAAGAAAGTGGAATTGCTGAATTATGTATTCTATTGCTACTCATTTTCCGCTTTGGGATTGCTTCTCGTGGTGTTGTTCTCCCACCAACCCCTGAGCGGATTTTCCGCCAAGAGCTACATTTATTTTGCCCTTCTGGGTTTGATACCGAGCGTATTGGGGCATACATTATACAATTGGGCACTGAAATATCTCAAAGCCTACTTGGTCGGTATCTGCATTCTCGGCGAACCTATCGGCGCCACGATGCTGGCGTGGTTAGTGCTTAATCAAGAACCGACCGGATTCTTTTATATTGGCTCGGCGCTGATTGGGATTGGCCTTCTGACGCTTTTTGCCTTTGAATCGAATCATACATAGTTCCGTAGGTCAAGCCCACTTGGGGCTTGACATTCCTCTGGAGGAATATGCCGCTACTATCGGTAGCGCAGACATTCTTGTCTGCGATTCGCAGCGATGTGGGACAGGAATGTCCCGCCCACCGTTCCCCCGGTAGCGCAGTATTCGTAGGGTGGGTCAGCATAGTCTCCATATAAATAAATGTATTATTGGTCGCCAATGATGGAATAAGAGATCTCCGCAATAGATTCGACCCACCATTGTTTTGATTGGGTTTGGTGGGTCAAGGTGATACGATGCGATGAATATGGGCCAGTTTTGCCTGCAAGATCAACCATGATGATTCGAAATACCTGACCCACCCTACAGTTAATCCATGTGTCAGCCCTGAAGGGCCGACCACCAGAATTAATTCAAGGCCAATGTGGCGGAAGCGGTGCCGGTGACGGCGATAACAGTGCCGCCGGCGGGGTCGTTGCCAGCCAAGGCGGGCGCCTGCTTTATCGATCCGCCGCCATTAACGACCACCCGATTATTAACCGCCGGGTAGGTAGTTGCTATCGGCAGAGTCATAATGCCGGAAATCTGGCTTGTAAGCCATTGGCTTATGTGACCTGACAGTTTAGAAAAGTGGGTCGGGTTCAGGGTCCCCCGATAAAATCGGGAGGGCGAAAAACCCGACGGTTTGAAAATCAGTATATGTCTGGTTTCTCCCCTCGATGAATCGGGGCTTCGGAACGCTGACCTTTTCCAACACTTCCGAAAGTGTGAATCCAGACTAATCAACGAGATAGATTCCTGTTTCCGCGGGAATGACATGCGGAGAAAGTCAAGAAACTACATTTAGACAAGCTCTCAAGGAGGGAATAGGATTGGATCAGTTTGTCAACAATTAAAAAGGCTGGCATTGGCCAGCCTTTGAATTAGCGCTTTGTTAAATGGTTAGATTATCCCATACCACTGCAACATAGCCTGCATGACCTGAATCGCCTGACTCTTTTCCACATAAAACAGCGGGAAAGAGAAATAAGAGGTTTTGAATGCGGTTCTGTTTTCAGTTCCAACTTCCATCGAGGCTTCATACCTCACCGCCACCGGCCAGCCATCAAATGCTGAGACATACGGCTGGTAGGATCTGAATTTAAGCAAAGTTTCCGATTGGTTTTGCCTTTCCAGATACTCAACTGCCGGCAGATAATAGTTGGTAGTGGCCATTATGGAATCGTCAGGTTCAGGTGTGGAATCATCAGGACCCCATCCGTACCAGTATCCAGAGCCGCGATGCGAGACTAGGACTACTTTTGTAGAATCGAAATCAATGTCAGAAAAATCGGCATGCGCTCCGTAAGCTCCGACCATCTCCTGATTCAAATTGGTCTGGAATTGCCATCCGGGGAAATGGCTGCCATAGAGATTCAAATAGTCCCGGGCAAAACGACCCGGTATATTGTCGCCTTCAATTGTTTGTCCGGTGGCATCGCTGCCATAAATGACATAAGTCGGATAATTCTCTCCGCGGGCAACGTCGCGGAAAGTATAGCGGCCAGTAACCATTATCTGGCCGGTCACATCCAGGTAGCGGGAATACCAGACCAATGCCGAATCCCCGAGTTCCTTAGTCCAATCGTCATTCAAAATGAGAAGCATTTTATATTTGACGAGATCATCTGGATTGGCGCCACCGGTATCAGTGCCTTGATGATTATCATACCAATCGACCTTTGAGGCAGGCACCCCGCAGGAATCAAGGATTTCACGATAAAAGGCGCGGTATGTTGCTGAATCTGTGAAAACACCCGGAGCATTGTTTTGATAACCTGAATCGTCAATTATCAGGATGTCTTTCAGTTCAGAACTACCCGAGTTCCAGTAGGGTTGCATCACATGGATGATACCGGCGGAAGTTGTGTCATTGGTAGGATTACCGAGAGAATCCAAAGCCACAAATGAGCTATCTACCACAAAAGCATCATCGCGCGCCATCACCCAAAAGAAATAGTAACCGGTACGCAGATTGTAAAGAGTGACCGTTTCTTCAGTCACCCAGACGCCACCGGAGAGAGTATCAAGCGACTCCCACCTCACCATTTTATTTGAAGTGGAATCCAAAGCCGTATAGACATCATTGGAGTCCAGCGTACTGGCATTAATCTCCTCCGGAGTAGCATACGGGCCGAATAATGCCCAATGATATTCAAAAGAAGGTTGTGCATCTGGAAAGTCAGATGAGTCACTGCCTATCCATTCAACTGTGAGCCCTTTGAAATATTCGGTCAGGTAAGGATAGCTATAGAAAGTTCTCCAGAAATCGGTAATCAGATGTGTGTCCGGCGGATGATTAATTCGCGCAAACAGCCGGTATTTGATCAGTGAAAAGGCACCATCGTCATCTTTTGCCATGACGAATATATACTGTTCATATGAAAGTAGAGTATCTTCGGGTGCGTAAAGCTTGACTACATCCCCGGAACTCTCCACCGCCGTCCAGGAAGAATCCGGAGGGATAGTCACTGAATCGACAAAGGCTCCGGGATTAACCACTTGGGAGCTGTCCTCCGGGTTGTATTTCAGCACCAGCTTGTAGTAGTATTCTTCGATGATGCCATCCTCATCAATCCCATACCAGCTTATGGCAGGATTATAGGAAAAGAGGATGGAATCTGTGGGAATATTCGTAAAATATACTTTGGGACGTATATTTTCTTTCGGCCCCCCACCTAAATCCAGTTTGGAACACCCGGTCAGATATAATACGGCAACCATTATGATCAACGGGGCGAGCCACAATAGACGTTTAATTTGCATTCTCTATTAACCTCCGCAATGTCTAAAATTCCAAACCCAGAGAGAATCTATGGGTCTGATCAAGGTATCCGAAATCCTGATAACCATAATCAATGCCGACTTTGAATTTGGAAACATCGGTCTTAATCCCGCCGCCGAGAGTAATACCTTCGGCAGAGAAGAGTTTTCGGGCACCGAAGTAATCCACATTAAACAGCTTGCCGACTCGCAAAGCCACAAAATCATTGAACCAGTACTCCAATCCGGAGGAGTATTTTTCCAGATTATCATTTGGGTGGCTTAACTGCGCCGAAAAAGTCATCTTATGGGTTGGCCCCTGAACGATGTCAACCGCCGCACCGAATTTGAAGTCGATCGGAAGAGGATAAGCCTCCTCGATAAACTTCAAGTCCGGCCCGAAATTCCTCAAAATCATGCAGACTTTCAGGTTGCGGAATCCGGTGTTGTAATAAGTACCGACATCTGCGCCCCATCCATCCGCCTTATAAGTTTCGTAAAGCTCAGCAATATATTTCACCGTGAAGCCGATGCTGAAATGCTGAGTCAATGCAGAACCATAGGAAAGGGCCATGGCATAATCTTTGGCCTGAAACGTGTTGCCATTTCCGGTAGGATGCTTATAAGTAGTGACGGGCATATCGCCGGTCGAAAGCATGTAAAAAGCGACACCTACATTGCCCATCAGGGATCTCACCGGCATGGTGAACCCCGCAAATTCGTAAGTGATATCCGCCGGGTATTGGATATGCGTGAACATAGCCTTATACCGGTCGAATTCCGCGATGGCGGCGGGGTTGTAATAGAGGGCGGAGGCGTCGTCTATATTTGCAATTACGGCTTCGCCCAAGGCCATAGCGCGCGCTGATACGCCCACCTCCAGGAATTGCGCGCCGGCAGTACCTACCTTGGCTTGCCCATAAGCAAGCGCGGGTAAGATCAGCAGGGCAAGGGCAATTACCGCTACCTTTCTCATATCCTTCTCCTTATTATATTCTAAAATCAAAGCCTTAACCTCACCTTCTTACTTGATCACCACGAATTTACCGATCTGCCGGCCTTTGTCGGAATCGATGCTGTACAGATAGATTCCGGATACGACAGATTGCGTATTCCTGGAGATTAAATCCCAACTTGTAATAGGCTGGTCGATACCCGCCACAGGTTTGAAATCAATCTTGTCAACCAGGTCGCCATCAAGAGTGAATATCCTGATAGTGCATTCGCCGGGCAGATTGGCGAAGTAGATTCGTTGTGAATAAGCAGGGTCAATATTTACATCCTCCCATCCATCGCGCCTATACATCCCATCCAGTACGTATGGGTTGGGATATACATACGCATCGCCACTGACGTTTTCAAAATTGTTGATGGCATAAATCGCCCTCATATTAATAGATTTGGAGCTCTCAAGTGGCGCCAGTTGAGTGCGAGGGTCGCCATAATCAAACGCGGTAACCGAATAGTAATAAGGAATACTGGATAGCACTCCGGATACCGGGAACGAGTAATGGCGTGAATATATCGTATCACCGCTTTCCGAATCAATCTTGATTAAGGTGCTATCCAAAATTTCGGAATGCAATTCAAAAGTGGTAGGGATATTGTTATAACCCAAGGCTCCCACACCGGTCGTATCTTGGAATAAAGTATCTTCTTCAAAACACCCGGTATTTTCCGCGTGAGGCACATAGACTTTATTGCCGTTGTCGGTCGGGCATAAGAGCGGCTCATACGGCGGCTTGGGATCAACGACAAATCGGAACGTGTCGCTCTCCTCTGCCATTTTAAGAAGCTCAGCAAGAGTTTTGGGGGCGTCCTTGCTTAATTTCATCCTTCCCTTCAGGGGATCCCAGACCAGCCGGTCATAATCAATTCGATCGAATGACCCCAGCAGAACGAACTCGCTCAAGACTTCGCTACGTGACCTGTATATCCGATAACCCTCGAAATCAAGGCCGTTTCCGAAACTGTCCTCAGTGTATTCTGAAATATCACCTGTCCAGATAACTTTGACATTATTCAGGCTCGCCTCGAATTCAAGATCCGGGGAATCCGGCGGCGGCGGTCCTTTGAAATCAGGAATATCATCGCCTGAAATGTAGATGGTATCGCCATCGACAACTACGAATTTTCCGCCAGGCCCGGGGTTATCATATACCCATTGTGCCCAAGTAGCGTTTAGAGCCAGGTCATTGAAATCAAGGCTGTTGAGGAATGATTGAATCGCTTCAGGATCATCCTCCTTGCCCAAAAATAGTCTACTATAATCATCTGTATTCACATGAAGGTCTTCACCACCGACATAGGCAACTGTCATCAGAAGGGAATCGCCCGGCAGAATTTGTGGGAACGGTCCGAATGAATAAGTGTAACGCGTATCATAGCCGTTGGCGATCTCGCGGGCATTAGCATCCGGCAAGGGCGATATCCATCTGTCGTGGTCATACGGCCCATTAGAAGTGTAATCAATGCGGGCGAAGGCCTGATCATAATCGAATTCCCGATTCGAGATAGCCCTGTAACGAGCGGCGTCGCCTCCGGGAGTGCCGCGCCCTCCACCGGGGTATGTTCCAAAATAGTTCTCGAGCCACTGTGGACCCCAATCCAAAGACGAATTCACATTGGATATCCACCAATTGAATCCGACGCTGTCGGAACCTTCGGGAACACGCACCACCCGCGTTCCGGTTGCTCCTCTAACTGACTCGTATGACCAAGCGCCTCCATCAGGGTCGCCATCGTTATCCATAATATAAGCGGTTTTGATCTCAAGACTGTCGATGGTCTCAATCGGCTTGGCCTTAAGCAAGAATCCGGTCATATCGTCCTGGGCTCCGTTACCGCTATTGTTCTTATGGTGTACATCCGCATCAACATGGAAAGCAACCCAAAGGTCATTTATGGGGAACTCGCTGATATTGGTTAATTTGAAGTCGAAGAGGATAAAATCCTCAGCGTACTCATAAGACCAGGAATAGCTCTTTTGTTCTATTTCAATTCCAATGGGCCTTTGAGGCCTCTGATCGATGGGATCCACTTCGGCATAGGTAACATTAGTGTCAGCATAGTAGGCGATGAAATCCTCTTCAGATATGGAATTCTCGACACTAAATTGGTTCGGATAACAATCGGTTCTCGTGCGCGGATAGGCCGAGGTTGGTCTGGTAGAGCCAAGCCAGATTACCCCAGTGGATTCCTCAGCCACATCTGGAAAGTACTCGTGGGAATCCCACCATCCATCCGTGCCGCAGGATACAAGCGTATCCCCATCCACGATAGCGCCGATCCAGATTGCGCCTTGGAAAAGATACTCGAGGTTTGAGCCTGCAGGGAATTGGCAGGAAGGCGCCGCCAAATTGGTTTCACAGTCTATAGTATTGGCATCCTGGGCACTGCCCAAAAAGCCCCAGTTGGTGACTGTGAAAAGGATATTCGAAATCCTATGAGTAGCGTTCACGGTATTTGGGACACCTGCCGCCGCTTTATTCAGGCTGAAACTCCTTTCCTTAGGCATCGTTCTACCATATCCTTCATTGATGGATATGAAGAAAAATACCGCCATCAGAATCGGCAATACAATGAAGCCTTTCCTTAGGAATTTCTTTTTGCTAAAATACATCTGAAATCTCCATTTATCTCATTACAAATCCCCGGGCCCGGCATACGACAGGCCCGGATATATTTAAAATTTCACAGCTAAAGCCATCTTCACATTTCGTCCAGCGCCCCAGTTTGATGGATCCATATCATGCTCGGAGCCGGTCACAATGAGCCTGTTTGAACTTAAGATGGAAGTATCGGGGCGGCCGGTATCGCCATAGACCTTAATCACATTTTTCTTGTTAAACAAATTGGTGATCCAAAGACTATAAGTGAAATCGAGTCCGCCAGCAATGAAATCCTTATATATCTTCAAATCAACATTGGAGTAGGATGGCATCGTTTCGGAATTCGCCGGTGGACTCTGAGTTCCGATTACGGTAATTCCAGGGTACCGCTTCGACGGAGAAAAAGGGAATCCGGAATTAACTTGCCACAACACACTGGCGCCCCAGGCATCCGGAAGCTTTATCCCTCCTACCACCGGATGATCATCCTGACGAATCCTCAGGGTGGCATCCAAAGTAACTTGATGGCGAATATCCCAATCCAGGGCCGATTCCTTCAAAGGGATTTGCTGGTTTTCGGCTCTCAAGTAGTAATCCGCCGTTCCGGAAGATGATTTCCCAAACGCCCAGGAATACTCGTATTTGGCTCCCCAGGTTAGGTAATCGGCGATGGATTTGGTCAATTCAAATTCAAAGCCTCTGGCGCGGGCGTAATCAAGGTTGCCGTATTTATCGGCAGCTAGCCGTCCCCTTCCTTCGATTACGTTGATCAAGCCATACTGGTCCTTATAAAAACCAGATAATTTCAGCTTATAAGCGTAATTGATAAGATACTCGATCCCAAGTTCGTATTGGATCGTTTTGGAGTAATCGAGGTTCACGTTCCCCACAATCGGCAATGCCCCGGAGCCAATATTCTGAGTAGCTCTGGCATAAAAACGGTAATATTCAGGCAACTGGTAGGCATGGCCATAGTTGAAATACACTTTGGCCTTATCCGAAATCGGGTAAGAAACGCCCAATCGGGGAGATATTACATTGGCTTGATCCGAGGACTTATCGGTGCCATAATATACGCCCTCTTCGGTTTCAATGGCGTGAATCTCGTCAGCCTGAACGAAATAGTCCCAGCGAAAACCGATATTGAAGAACATTTCGCCGTAGCTGATATTGTCCTGAGCGTAGAAAGCGCCCTGCTTCGGTGTTCTCCAATAGAAGTCCCGGAATATTCCACGCCCTTCCCAAGGTTCACCGGAATCCGGCGGCCCCACGTAAGGAGCCCACGGATATCTCAAATCGGCCATCCGAAGCTTCACGAATTTGTACTCCACTCCGGTTTTCATATCATGATGGATCGAAGGTGCACTGGTAACATCGAGTTTGATAGTGTAAATATCTGAACGACGATGGCTGTAAGTGGCACGGCGGTCGAACCCGGAATCAAAGAAGAGGTCCTTTCCGTCCCATTTGCCGTTGCCATTCAAATCCACGAACGGTTCGCCCGGATTATAAACCTGGTCAGGACGATCATATTTTCCATTCCGGTTAAGGTCATCATAAGGGACACCAGAGGTCCAATCATCTTCGGGCCCGTCATATTTGCCATTGCTATTCAGGTCGTCAGCGCTGGTGAATATGTCGATACCATCGTCGTAAACACCATTGCGGTTAAGATCTGTGTAGGGTTCACCAATGATGGTATCGCCATCAATGAAAGGTTCCTGATTATCAGGTTCAACAATGGTTCCCCTTTCGGGATCGTATATCCCATTGTTATTGGTGTCAACAAGCAGTTCAGCCGAATTCCACACGCCATCGCCATTAAGGTCTGAGAATGGCTCGCCGAAATTATACTCGCCGTTGCCGTTGGTATCGACATACGGCTCTGCCGCATCCCACTTGCCATTATTGTTAAAATCATCAAAAGTCTCATATTGGTCAAACATCAAGAAATCGCTTGGGACCAAGCCCCCAGGCTTGCGGGTGGCGGCGATGCTGTATTTGGATACCTGCAATTCATAGAAAGTATTCTTGAGCCACCCCGGTTTGTCACTGAAATACATTTGATATAGATCCGACCATGTTTCCTCGTGGGGAGCAGTTTCCGGACTATAACGATAATCCCAATCCCAATCTATAAAGCTATTCCAATCCCTCTTATAACTAAAGTTCATCTTGCGAGCCGCATCTATCTTGTAAGTCAGCTTAAAGCTGGTCTTATACGAGTTCGATTGCCGATCAGGAATATTCAGACGGAAGGCATCCCATATTTTTTCTTCTTTTCCCCAATTGGGTTTGAGATTCGCGGGCGCATAATTGGAGTAGGATGCGTACGTATCCGTCTTATCCACCGAAATGGAAGCATAATAGGCAAGATTCTCACCCGGAAATTGCAGACCCAATTTGGGGAATAAAACATCCTGAACAAGCGGAACCGGACCGGACATGCTGGCATCCACCCTATCCGAATTGAACGAATACCGATTGAAAGATTTCGATCCGAAATCATCAGTGGTGTATTCGAGATAACCGCTGGTGAACCTCGCATCGCCTTCTTTGGTCGCCAGATTGACCAAACCGGATTGCAGGTTTCCATATTCGGCGGGCCAACCTGCTTTGATAATGGATATTTCAGAGATATCGGAAGATGCCACATCCATGCTCAGATATGGAGACTCCGCCTTTGTCAGAGCCCGTCCCGATTGGTCCGTAACACGACCATCAGAAGTTCGAGGCGAGTTGACACCCAGCGGGTCATTGGTGTCCACTCCATCCACTCGGAACACCACCTCACCAGCCCTGCCGCCACGAGCATGAAGTTGACTGCCTCTCTTTACAAATCCAACTTGAGTTGCTAAGATTCCTTGAGTATCCTTCACTGGCATAGCATCCAGTTCATTTGAACCGATGGCATCCTCATTAGCGGTCACCCGGCCCTCGATCGGTTTTCGCTTGGCTACCACCTTGACTTCCTTCATCTCTAATGCCTCAGTAGTGAGACTCAAATCGATGGAAGTGTTCTTGTCGATGCTTACTTGCACCTCTGTAACTGTCATGGGAGCATAACCGACCAGCGAAACCGCCAGCTCGTAAGTGCCGGGGGCTACGTTCTGAATACGGTAGTTGCCGCTAAAGTCGGTCGGGGCCCCTATCTGTGTCCCTTTGATGAGCACAGTTACCCCTGGCAACGGTTCGCGCGTATTCTTGTCGATGATTCTACCAGTAATCTGCCCTGTGGTTCCTCCATAAACCAAGCTCGCACAGATACCGATTATTACTAGACAGACCAGAAGCGAGGTAAGCTTTCCTCCTGTCCACATAGGAATTCTCATGGCATACCTCCTTTGAAAGGTTTATATTATTGTTTCTATTTTCGGATGCTTTTATGATTACGCCAGCCTGACTTCTACTGTTTAATCTTATCAGTTTATTTTCTTAATTAATAGGACAAGATTAAGTTGTCAACCATAAAAGTCAAGTGATTTTTGCAACATTTTCTCGATATTGCTTTCTAAATTAAAAACAAAACCCCGGCTCTTGATGTTCCATCTTTGAGCCCCGATTCTTTTCTAAAGAAACCGCCTATCAACAGCAGAGTTTATGTTCTTTCTCTGAAATCTTCAAACTACCTACCAAAATAGACGATTGGCAATTCCCTATGCCACAACGGGGTTACATCAGATGGGGATAATTGGATTCGAGAGCACTCGTGATTAGGTCAATAAAAAAGCCCGCCTTATGGCGGGCATCAATAATCACAGATATGACATCCTTATTTTTGGGCAGGTGCTGGAGCTGGACGCGGATGCGCTATTTGAGCAAAGAATGCTTTGTAATTGAATTCCTTGTAAAAATCATTGCCCTCTGGGGTATGACATTTCTTACAGGTTTTCTCATCTGGCATAATCAATCCAGCCGCCATTGCTTGCTTCATGTCTTTCATAATAGCCATAGTTTTGTAATCAGAGCCAGGACCGTGGCAAGCCTCGCAACCTACTCCTTCTTCCATTTTGAAAGTCACATCTTTGGCTTCTGCCGCAGCGCCAAAACCAGTCACATGGCATTTCAAGCACTTATCTGATTTTTGAGGATCATCGACACCAAGCTTCTTGGCCGCTTCTTTGGCTTTCTCGGTCGCCAGAACTGTAAATGCTTGAGCATGTTTCGACTTTTCCCAGATTTCCTGCTGATTGCCATATTTTTCCAACTTATGGCAAGCTTTGCACTTATCCCCACCCACATATTTCGGTGCGGCATAGGCAAGATTGAATGCGACAAATATCGTCAATGCAACGATAATAACAAAAATGCTTCGATTCATTAGAATCACCTCCAGCTATTAGTTAATGTTTCGTGCGAATTTATATACCTCTTATTTCTTTGTCAAGAACATTTATGAATAACCGTTAATTTATCAGTTTATTATTGTATGCTTTCTTTAATAAAAAGTTTCAGATCACTACAGCGAAAAGACAAGCCGGGATCAATCCAGTCCATTATGCGATTTCGGAGAGTTTCGAGATCATTCCACTAATGCCATTTTTCTCGTAAGCGCTCTATCCCCGGCGATTAGATTGTAGAAATATATCCCGCTGGAATATTGCGCCATCTCATATCACCGAATATTCCCCGGCTTCTTGAATTCCATTTAACAAGGTTTCCACTATGTGCCTCTTGTCAAATAAAAAAGGTTGGGAGTGGTCTCCCAACCTGAATTATATCAATCTGATATATCGATGCTACTTCAACAATGCCATTCTCTTTGTCGTAGTCTGCTCTCCCGCGGTGAGTTTATAGAAGTAAATTCCGCTGGAATATTTGGAGGCATTCCAGATTACAGTATAAACGCCGGGATTAAGGTTATCCGAAAATACGGTTTCAACTAATTGGCCAGCAAGGTTATAGACGCTCACATCTACATCCGAAGCCTTTTCAATGCCGAATATGATATTGGTGGTGGCATTAAATGGATTGGGATAATTCTGGGCAAGGCCGAATCCTGTCGGAATCTCAACTTCATTCCCCTCATCAACAGAAGTTTGACAGTTGTAATAGATCACATGGGCCCTGATATTCATATCGCTATCAGTATTGGTCCAGCTTCCGCTTGGCGTCTTGGCTTTGCTACGATTATCAGTGTTGCCCTCAGCATCCCTGGTGGCCAGCGGAGGAGAGGCTTCCAGAAGTTCCCATCCTGCATGGAAATCGTAAGCTTCTAAAGCCACAGGAGGCTCGATGTCAATGCGCTGATAGGTATTATTCCCGCTGAAAGTTGTTGGGATCGGATCAATAACGTCCGCTCCGGGATTACCAGGAGAACTGGGATTATCGCGCCATACATGCACCTGGCCGGATCCGGCTCCGCTGGTTGTGACTATTTCGACATAGTATAGGAAAACGCAGGTATCCGGGAAATGCGACTGCTCGGGGGTAAAGCGAACCGCAAACATAGAACCAGAATCGTGAGGGGAAGAGACCCCGTATGCGGGAGCGTCGTCATAAGCAATTACTTCCGGCTCCGGAGCCGGCTCCACATAGTAACGCACAGAGGCTCTTATGTTTAAATCATTATCCGTTGTTGTCCAGGCTCCCGAAGGCATCTTTGCCCTGCTACGGTTTTGGGTATTGCCATCACCATCAGTGGTGGCATACGGAGGGGCTACCTGAGCAAGTTCCCAGCCCACATGGAAGTCCTGATCCGTTATTTCTACTGGAGCAGTTAGAGCAATATCTTGATAGGATGCATCTCCTGCAAGCACTACCGCCAATGGAGTCATCAGATCTACTCCCGGCGCACCACCGTCATCTTTCCACACATGAACCAAGGCATTCCCCGGCCCGCTGGAGGTGACTATCTGCACTGCCAATAACGAACAAGCTTCATCAGGATATCTTGTATTGGTAAAGCGAACGCTGAACTGGCTTCCTGACTGATTGTATGATGGCAATATATAGGATGGAGCGCCATCATAAAAAAGCAGCTCGTCGTTGGTGGGGACATAGTATTCCACATAACATCTAATGACAAGGTCATTATCCAACACGGTCCAAGAACCGCTGGGTGTTTTCGCCTTGCTTCTCTGCTCGGTGTTGCCATCGCTGTCGGTGACAGCATAAGGCGGGGCGGCATTGATCAATTCGAATCCGACATGAAAATCGCCGCCGCCCAAATCAATAATTGGGCTGATGGTAATAACCTGGGGAGTGTTGTCTCCGGTCAGAGTAACTGTGAACGGAGTTACTACGTCGGTGCCCGGATTGCCACTGTCATCATCCCAAACGTGCATTAAAACATCACCGGTGCCGAGCGTGCTGTAAATCTGCACAAACTTCAGTGAACAATCTTCGGCAGGGGTAAAGCGAACGGCAAACATGGTCCCGGCCTGATTGTATTGCGGCAAGTAGCCGGAGGAACCGGAATCGTAAAAAAGGCCTGTTCCCTGTGCGTCCAAGGGCTTGCTGATTGGCTCATTGCTTGGTATCAATTCATCAGCCATGGATGGTTTAGCCAAAGCAAAACAGCAAGCGGCGGTCAACATCAAAATCCCCGCCAGAATGATCTTGAGCTTTAGGTTCATTTGTTTACTCCTTCTTAGTTTCTGGATGTATGTTTGTATCAAAGTATTATTGTCAATAATAATAGACTCCATTGCTATACCAACTTCTCCTTAATATACCAAAGATAATCCATTTCAGATGCTAAGAGCAAATCTCTTTCCCTTTATTATTATTAATTTCTTAATTTAATAAAAGTACCATCTGGGCACACATCTTTAAAGGGTAATATATATTATACTTCATAATTGTCAAGCATTTTTATCCGCCCTATTTTGAGATTTTTCGTAATATCACGAATTGCAATTAGAATTGTTATGGAATATGCATTTAGATTGAACAATGTTGCATATTTCAAGCAAAAGAAATGCCCGGATTAGGGCAATTGCCGGCTGTTGTATTAATACCTTATCCGCCAAAACCGGCTACAAATATGCCAGCCGACAGATAATATAATTTGCGGCCATTTGAATGATGCATTCAATTAGCCTGAAACCACTGCTCACGAAGCTAATTTTATGGATTAGGGCTAAACTCCGGTTATCGTAACGGCGCAAGATGGCTTATGATAATGGGTAGTAAATAAGGCTATCGGAACCCAAAACATTTGTTAGTTTGGGTCAGGCAACCGCAATTACTCTTTTTATAGATGGAATCTTTTCCTTGAGTGTTCTCTCAATCCCCATCTGAAGCGTCATTTTCGACATTGGACAGCCACCGCAGGCGCCGGTCAGTCTCACGGAGACAACCCCATCGTCAGAAACCTCCACTAATTCCACATCGCCCCCATCCGCCTGCAAATATGCTCTTATACTATTTAATGCTTGCTCGACCTTGTCTTTCATTTTTACCATCTCTCAATAATATGTCCTGCTCCATCTTCTGCCACGTCGGAATATAGTGTGAAGATTGACCCTTGTAAATAGAAATTATTATCAAGGCACAATAAAGCTTGCACTATTTTCCTATTTGGCTCAAATCCCAAGCCGAGACTCCAAACACCAGGAAAGCACGCTCATTCTTTGGCTTTGGACAGCCCTAATTGCCACCATTCGCTTAGCAGGTTCCGCCATTCCAGGGCTTCGGCGGTGCCAATGCTAAACTGCCCTCCAGGCATCAATTTGTCCACCTGATCCTTCCGTTCCTTTTTGGCCCACGAGAGAAAAGAGCTGTATGGAGCCCGAAGTCCTTTGAGGCTTTCAGCCGATATCTCTCCCTTGAAACTGCTTATCGAGTCACCCCTGAACACGATATACGCATACTTGAAAATTGATTCTTTGGCTCCAAGCAATCTGAGCCAGTCATTGTTTTCTGAAAGCTTGAAAGAAACAGTATCTCCCCTGACCCCGATTTCATCGTAAGATAGTTTCTCATTGAGCGCCGCATACCAATCCAGCAGTGAGCGAACCTGGCCTTTCTGTTGCAAGGAAAACCCGCCGACGACTTCATAGCGGATATCCTCAGTAAAATATGAGAGGATCTTTTCTGTATCGTGGGCATTAAAGTCCTGGAAATAAGCTTGGGTTATCTCGGCAATTTTTGGCTGAGCGGGTTCTTTCCGCTTCTTCGAGCAAGACGGGCAAATCACTATCAGAAATAGCATAAATGCTAATGAAGTAAGTGATAAATAAATGTTTTTCATCGAAACCTCCAAAACGTACTGCGATCCTAATCCTATTTATGCGGCGGCTTTCCGAGCCTCCCGAGCTTCAATCATAAGCAATTATTATTATATATTGATTATTGTCAATAGTTTCCTGGTACGAATATCTAAGCGGCCGGATTTTGGAGGCCGGGGTTTTGATCGAGCTTATTGATTTGTCCCCTTATCGGCGTCCTAACTCGGAGCCCCGACTGCCGAGGTTTATTATGGCCAGCGCTTCATCGGTAAGATATGCCCGATATTGCATTCCTCCCGAATCCGATTTTCTCATCGCTTCTCTAATGGCCGGTATTTCTGAAGGATGAACCAAATGGACTTCACGGATTTCCTTAGTGTCGATCTGGTGCAAATCACCTTCAAGATATTCGGCAAGAAATATATGGGTCAACCAATCGATGTGCCGCTGTTTGCAGATAAAGCGGCACCTAATGCGCAACAAATACTTGAGCAACCTTATCCTGCATCCGGTTTCCTCCCAAGCTTCACGGATGCATCCCTGCTCGAGTGTTTCACCCGGTTTAGCTGCGCCGGATGGCGCTCTGAAAAGACCGGGCGGATACCAATGCTTGGCATTAAAAATAAAATGGCCGCCTTTTGCTATAAAGACAGTAATGTCATGGGCGCGCCCATGTCTTTGTGATGCCTTCACCATAGAGAATTCGTGTTCCGGCATGGCCAAAGTCGTTTCCCTGGTCTCAGGAATACCATATTGGGCTTCAGCAAGTTTTATGTCATTTTCATTAATGTATGACATAATGCTATTGTCGGGCGGATGGAATGCTCACTTCCTTAACCCTTCAATGTCAAAGAAACTCCGGCAAAGATGATGGCGCCTCCAATAATGAATACCAAAGTGAATTGCTCGCCGAACAGCGCGAAAGACATTATGGCGGTAATCACCGGCTGAAAATTGTTAATCACTCCCACTTTGGAAGCATCCATATATTTCAAAGCCCAATACCAGATAGTGTAGGCCACAATCGAAGTCATAGTCGCCATATACAAAACGCCCATATAGGCCATCAATGGGGGTTTGGTGAAGTCAAAATCAAGGGAGTAGTAAAGGCCTAAGGGGATAAACATCAATGTTCCCAAGCCCAGTGCCCGGGCTGTCACAAATATGGCGCCATATTTCCTAACCAAAGGAAGTCCTACCACCGTATAAAAGGCCCACGCCATCACCGCAATGAGGATGATCAAATCCCCAACTACATAATCCGAGCCGAAATCTATGCCGCGCTCGTCGAGGATGAGAACAACCCCCATAAAAGCCGCAGCTATCCCGATGCTTTTCAGCCACGCAAATGATTCCTCCTTATAGGATAGTGAAATCAGGTAGATGAAAATGGGCAAAGTAGAATACATCAATGCGGAGTGCGCGGGAGTAGTGAGTCTTAATCCCAATAAAAATAATAACTGATTTATGGGAATTACCAATATCGATAAAATAATAAATCGGCCTCGGTCTGCCTTCTCAATTTTCATATTTGGAAGGAAAGATTTGGTCCCGAGATGGAGTATGAGCGCCGCCGCTACGAAGCGAATCAGCCCTAATGTCAAAGGAGGTATATACTGAAGACTGTACTTGCCCCAAAGGTATGTACCGCCCACGATAAACAGGTTTATTATCAGGGCGAATGCAAGCGAGAACGGACGGGGCGTTGACAGGGTATGTTCCTATAGAGAGAGGCAGTATAAGGTCACATCGATACGATTAATGATTCTTCATCTCAATTATGTGCATTTTGCTTTGCAACCCTTTCTGCGCCAAATCGAGGGCCGAATCGATATCGATATAGGCGGTATTCAAGACCAAATCATAATGCACCGGATCGTTGATGTCGTAATCGAAATTCTTGCGTATGAATTCCCGCCGAGCTTTATCGCTTTCCTCGATTGTTTTCTCGGCTTCCTTAACTGTAAGTCCCTTGAACTCGATCATATTCGATATTCTATCCGAAACGGGCGCCACTACTCTTATATGCAACCCGGTATTAAGTTTTAGAATGAAATTTGCCCCTCGGCCCACGATTACTGCCCCGCCATGTGAGGCAATTGTATAGATCGATTTCGCAAGCCATTGCATGTAATCAGAAACATCGACAATCTTCCCCTTTAGGATGCCTTCCACCCATAACTGGAGTTGAGGAATGAGCTTCTCATCAAGGGACTCGATCAGGCGACGACGGCATCCGGCGTCACGGCATATAAAATCTATCAACTCCCGATGGAAAATTTCGAAACCTAAGCGCTCAGCCAGCCTCTTTGCAAAAAATGATCCCCGGCTTCCTTGTTGGCGGCTTACCGTTATTATAGCTTTCGGTCTGGGCCCAGGTTCACCATTCTTATAAATACTTTCCTTTTTTAGTTCCCACTGCCTAATCTGCCTATCGACGATCGATTCCAGTGAAACCATAAATCACCTCCCGGTATAATATATTTTAAAATCATACTTATCATAAATGAAGTCAAGCAATTTAATGATGTGCCCAATCAGCCACACCGGGAACTATGTTCGAGGGAGTTGATTTTAAAATGGAGTTTTAATAAATTATTTCCATTTGCTGATAGCGAAATCGATGGTATATAACGGAAATAGGTCCAGCGGGGATAGTTAGGGAGACAATATTGACAAACTTACATCCGGCAGTTGTGCACTTTGCGATCGGATTATTCACAGCATCGGTAATTCTCGACATCATCGGATTCTCCACCAAACGCGAATATTTCAATAGTGCGGGTTGGCTGAATCTAACCTTGGCAGTGGTTGCCTCATTAGTCTCCGTTCTCACCGGCTTTTTGGCTGAGGATTCAGTTATTGTGACTAAGGAAGCGCACCGGTTAATGGAGATTCACGAGACCCTGGGGCTTGTGGTCCTGGGTATTGCCGCCATTCTAATGATATGGAGGCTTTTCAATCAGGGACCATTATCGAATCGTCAGATACCGTTTTATATTATTATTGCCGTGGCCGGATTGCTTTTTTTGCTTGCTTCGGGTCACTATGGCGGGGAAATGGTTTACGAATACGGGGTGGGAGTAAAACCGGTGATGAAGCAAACCCTGCAAGATGAAAAATCCGCAGACACCCTTATTACCCCGCATATATCAAATCGAAAATAGGATTTTCCCACCGCTCAGGCTTTGGTAGAAGGCGGCTTTATCAGAAATCAAGAATCACTGCGCCACTGGCTTCTGCTGATTAATTTCAATGGGATTTATATCTTTGGGACGAGTTCCCAAAAAGGTTGTAATGGAAGCTCCGAATGAAATGGGAATAATGACCAGCACAAAAACAACCAATCCAACAATCTCGAAAACCTTGCCGATCCCCCCGACAAAACCTCCGAATATAGTGATCAACGCTCCGACCACAAAAACAGCCTGGCATAAAGTTGCTCCCAGCAGGACCGAGAACAATGGTGATTTCTCAGGAGTATTGATCATTTCCAGGAATTTCTCGCCAACTATTATGCTGAAGGCCGCAAATCCCAAAATTAGGGCGGCGCATATCAGAAGGGGGAGCACAAGGATAGCTACCGGTATCCCGATTATGGTTATCGCCAGAATGACTATTACAAAGGGTAGGGCCAAAAAGTAAACATAACCAAGCAACAGAGATTTCAATGTCCCTTTAATGATCATCAGTTGCACCTTGCCAACATTTTTGGGGGCCAGCGATGCCGCCACCAATGCAAAAAGCAGAAAAAGGGCGGATATTATCAGAAGGGGGCTTGGGAATGAGATATCCGGACGCTTTAGGCCATAGATTGGGGTTTCGACTATCTCGCCCCTGATCACGGCGCCGGATTCCTTCTCAATCTTCCCTCCGATTGAAGAAACATCGCCATTGACTCTTCCGGTGGAGGTTACCGTGATATCGCCATTAATCGCCAGAATATCGCCATCCACCGCACCTCTAACTATGACATCGGACCCCAAGACAATTATGTCATGTTCTATTTCTTCAGCTTCTTCGATTATCTTGGTCTTGCCAGTAGTGACCTGAACGTTTTTGTCGGGCACAGCCATCTTATGAGGGAGATCGGGACGATTGATAATTCCGTCAAATTCCGGAATCTCCGGAATATCCATTTCAGTGGCATTCAAATCAACTTCTATCCTGCGTCCATCCTTGGTTATCATCTCCACCCGGCCATTTTCAATAGCGACCTCTATCAAAGTGGTCTTTTTCGAAAGGACCTCATCCAGCACCTTGGGCGCACTAGAGGAAATTCTCGGTGCAACAGGTTCATTATCTTCTTCCGATGCCGACCAAGCCGCCGCCGAAATCAAGAGCAATATAATTATGGGGTAGAAACGCATCTTGATGGCTTTCACATAACCCGTATTCAAAATTTATGGATTGCAGTCATATTACTGCTGTTAATATCGTCAGATTTCCCGCCAGCCTGCAGACTGCCTTCCAATTAGACCCGATCTTACCTTAAATCCTTAAGTCTCTTCTTGAGAAGCTCCCTGGCTCTAAAAATCCGTGCTTTAACTGTGCCTACCGGTATTCTAAGTTGGGAAGCGATTTCTTCATAAGTATAATCTTCTTGATGGCGCATAACAATCACTTCACGATATTTTCGCGGTAAAGACTCGATTGCTTCCTGAATCGCATTGCGTTTAGTCTTGGAGCTATAGTCCCGTTCCGGATTTTGAGAATAATCGGGGATCTCAATCGTGACCTGGCCATTTTTTGTCTCGATTGGCTTATCCAATGAGAGCAACTCCATCTTTTTCTTCCGGAGATAATCGATGGCATTGTTTGCGGCTATTTTATAAAGCCAGGTGCTGAATCGATATTCGGATCTATAACTTGCCAAAGAACCGAAAGCTTTGATAAATGTTTCCTGAACCAAATCATGAGCTTCATCCGTATTGCGAATTATCTTCGAAATGATGTGCAGGATCGAGCCGCGATGCACATCGAAAAGAGCACGATAAGCCCTCTGGTCGCCAACCAACGCGGCCGCAATAAGCTTCCGCTCGTCTTCCCTGCTCACTGCCGGCCTTGCATACATTTACGTCTTATAAATATAAAGGTTGCGTTGTCATCGTTCTTCAAGATAGCTCGAAAAAGCCCCATTTTCAAACAAAATTTCACTTTCCCTTTCAATCGAGCATCGTGGTTTTGCAAATTCAACTCCATTAGCTTTCTTGACCGCATCTCAAATTGATATGACCTTCTCGATATCTTCGCAACAATATCCGAATATCAATTGATTTTCAGCAGGGAGCTCGGTCAAGAAATCAGTCATATTTCCCGATAATTTAATATAGAGATATATGAATTATCAAAGTTGTTAGATTATTCAAAATCGCAGAGACTTATGGACCAAGCCACAAAACCTTCATCGACCCCTCCTGGCGGCAGGCTATCATCTATCAGGTGCCCCCAAGGGAATATTCACATTCAAACTGAATTTGCGACATTCCCGTCAGACCGGATAGTCACGACGGCGATGCTTAATGGGGCGGTGTTGTTCAAAAATATCCTCAAGTGGCATAAAACATTCTTCACGCGCGAAAGTTATCTCGAAGCTGAAGAATCTCTGAATTCCCAGCATCAAAAGATATGTGAGGAGACTCGCCATAAAGTGATGCTAAACGGCATCGATGATCTCCTCCCCAAAATGGATTCCGAAACGGATGAGGGTGGCATTCTGAAAATTATAGAGAAAGTGAGGTTGATAGAAAACTGCGTTCTATTAGAAGTTATAGACCAATCCGGCCAAGCTGTTTATACGGTGGCTAGCACCCATCAATTATATGGAAAATCCCTTACTTCCGCTGTTCGAGCATTTGCGGGATTTTTGTCCGATAAACTTCAATGCGGCGACTTTCGAAGGGCATCCTTGCATTCCCCCTCAAAAAACTTTTGTTGGGCAACTCTTGATAACCACCTCTTCACTCTTCAAAGCCCTAAACCCGAAGCTACTCTAATTAAGTTCTCGGAGATTATTGAAAGCGATGAAAGAGCTTCTTCATAGAATCAGATCGGTCCCCAAGGTCATCGGCGTTCTCACGGTAGATACGAGAGAATCGCGGATCTACGATTCATTCCCAACCCAGCAATTATGTGCGGACTTTCAGGATGTGGCTGCGAAGCTTGGCAAGCTCTCGGAGGCGCTTTTGGACAAAGGTCTGCTGAGTTTCCATTTCTCCGACAAGACCGCCTTTGCCTACGTAGATAGCCATTTTCACATTCTCATTCTCGCCGAAACCGGAGTTGAGATTAATTTGCTTAAGACGAGATTGATGGAGCTATTAACAATTCTGAACCGACAACGGCGGAGTCCTATGACGACAGAGATCGATGCGGACATCATCAGCCCTTCACTCGTCGATGAAGACATCTTGGTCAAGGCCTTAAACGAATTGAGCCGTCAAGTTCGTCAAACGTTAAGCGGTTATATCGCCTCGCGGGAACTTAAAAATGCCCGTGACAAACTCTTGAATGTATATCAATTCTTCAAGGGCCTGTATATCGATAATTCGGGTAATTGCGCGATTATCAACTCGCCCCTAACATCCGATAAAGCCGAGTTATATGCCGCTTTGGGACAATTGTATGAAGATTTCCGCGCCGCCGGTCACAAGGTTAGTCCCAAGACAAAACTGAGCTCTTTAACTGATCACCTTGGGGCCCATTACAATAATCAATTTTACTCGAATAGGAAGAAATGAAGTTGATCTGCCTTAAAAATCTCCTGCTGACAGTTTGTATCTGCTTATCCCAGGTAATGGCGTTAGCCAATAGTCCCAGTCCTACCGGTATTTTCCGGCCGATGGCAGGCGAGATTCCTCTATCTGAAGATAATTATGAGTGCATATATCGGGCTGTTGATAACTTGAAGAGCCTTGGGTTATTGGGGAATTTTAATGATCGTCCTTATGATGCGGCGCGGTTGCGGTCAGGGCTTGGCCAAATAGATACCATCGGGTTGACATCCGCGGGACGACAGGCATATTCCTATCTACGCGCCAGGCTTGGAAATGAAGCACAACCGAATGGATTTGGCACTGGAATCGATATCGGCGCTATCGCTGAAACCGCTAAGGGCTCAGATTTCAATTGGCGGTTATATCCGCAGATAGAATATCAGCGGAGTAATTTTTATCTTATAAGTCGTTATACCATAGAAAGCGGCCTGGTGGATGAGCCACGGTATCAGGGTAACAAATGGAGAGGTTTCGGCGGCTATGGAAGTAATGTTTATGGAACCTATCAGACCCATAATTTTCAGGCGTTTCTGGGGAGGCGGCGGATTGAGTGGGGACCGGGCAGATCCGGTAGCTTGATTCTAAGTGGAATTTCAATGCCTTATGACGGCCTGAGCGTTGATGCCCGTCTTGGCCGTAATTTTAATTTCTCTGCGTTCACATTTTTTTTGGACCCTTTTCAGGATACATCCGGCATATTCCAGGAGCGATACTTATCGGGTCATAGGCTATTATGGATGCCCGGCCCCTCTTTCAATCTGGGATTCTCCGAAATCGTTATCTATGGAGGGGAAGGCCGTAATCCTGAAATATATTACATAATTCCTTTATTTTTCTTACACGGTTCTCAACTCAATCAGCGACGTGACGATAATGCTTTTATAGAAGCTGACTTCCGTTGGTCGCCAGTCCGCGCCACCGAAATTTATGGACAGCTTTTGCTTGACGATTTTCAAATCGAAAACAAAACTCTGCAGGACCATGAACCGGCGGAGTATGGATTCCTGGCAGGTTTATATCGTTCGGATATTCCAGGTCTGCGGTTCTTTGAAATTAGAACAGAATATGCTCGGGTAACCAACCGGACTTATAATCAGCCTTTGCCTCGTAACCGCTATCTTAATCAAGGATATTATATCGGACATCCTTTGGGCAATGACGGCGACACATGGTTGACCGAAGTCACTTTCCGTCCAGCAGGCAATTTCTGGGCGGCTATCAAATACAGCTATGCGCGCAAAGGAGAGGGGAAGGTCGAAATCCAGTGGACTGAACCATGGCTGCTCACAGAAACTTATGGAGAAAAGTTCCCTACTGGCATTGTGCAGAACACAAGAGAGTTGAGCATAAATGTGGAATATTGGTTATACGGAAATTTGAGATCATCGATAAGAGGTTGGATAGGCAGCATTTCTAATGTTGACAATGTTTCCGGGTTAAAAGATAATTATTCGGGCATTAGGTTTTCGATAGATATACTTTTGTAGAATCAAATTGAAGGGGAAAAGATGATGTCATTCTTGAAATTTCATAAGAACAGCGACGGCCTCAATATCTGGGCTGTCGTGCTGGCTGCGATATTTCTGGCGGCGCCTATTGCAATGGCTCAATCGGACTATAGCAAATCGGTTCGAGGCTCTGCGCTTGGAGATGGATTTGCTGCTTTGGCAAATGAACCGGGCGGCGTTTTTTATAATGCTGCCGGTATCGGGTTTCTCAAAGGTTACCAGGCTACCGTCTCCTTCAGCAGGATAAGCGCATTTAATATGGCCGGCGCCGAAAACCCGTATTCCGGGCTTTTGGGCGGAAGCTATTACCGTGAGGGTTGGGGGACATTCGGATTCAATGCCTATCAGATGGGCTCGTTTTATTCGAACACATTGCTAAACACCACCAACAATGTTACCATGACTTATGCCCGTTTGCTGAATCCGGCTTTGGCTGGAGGATTCAATTTCAAGTATGTTTTCGAATCCAATTATGGGAAGCGGCAAGCAATGGATTTTGATCTGGGGGTTCTCTATAAAGCATCAGAAGCAGTTGGAATCGGTCTTGCGGTAGAGAATCTATTTCATAATGAGATGATACCTCAATATGGCAATGACAACCGCTTTCTTGATAGGATAGCCCGTCTGGCGGTCTCTTACTCCACTGAAGACCCCGAAGAGCCGACCAGTTTTGTCTCCGCCATCGGTGTCAAACAGCAGGAATTACAAGGAGCAAGGGAAAACTATGGCTTGGTTTCGGTTGGGGTTGAACAATGGTTTCGCAATGACTTCCCCTTGAGCTGGGCGCTTCGCGGAACCTACAATATGTCGAAAGAATATGGTGAGAACCTTCGGCAATTTGCCGTTGGTCTTTCACTCCGATTCAACAATGTAATGAATTTCTGGAGAATCGACTATTGTTTTCAGGATTATCCATTTGAAGGGGCCAGCACCACGACCGGCAATCATCTGGTCTCCGCTGTCTTTGGCCTCGGTGATGCCGGTGCCGTTCCGAGCTTGACCCGAAATAAATCAGCCATTCCATCGGAAGAACAGCTCTCCCAGGAATACGCCGCGCTGGAGCCGGCAAATCCTCTTTCTCAATCCCGGCGGATACAGCATGGAGAAGCATTAAGAAAGGATTATGCTCAATCATCAAGCGACAACAATGAGTGGAACAAAATGAATCTTCATGGGCGGGTGGAAGACCTTTCCAGTTCTCGCTTGACGAGATATATGTTTATCCTCCAGCCCGGTTTTTCCGGCAGAATTTCAGCCTGGAAGGTTTTTATTCACGATAGAAGGCCCAAGCCCACAGGCCTTGAGAATATGGAGAAGCGCGCCGTGAAGGTTCTCAGTGGGCAGGGAACCGTTCCGGGCGTTATAGTTTGGGACGGCAAGAACAAAGATTATTTTGATTGCGGTGGAGGAAGATATTATTACTCTTTAGTGGTTTGGGATGCCGATGGCCGGATATGGAGATCCTCCTGGTATGATTTTCCGGTGAGATAATCTTGGCAACCCAATGATAATGGTCAGAGCGCCAGCCAAACGGCGCTCTTTTATTTTTGGCTCAAACATCGATTACGATCACATTGCGTCAGATTTCAATAAATCTGCCCCCAAGCCGTGGTTTATCAAGAAGACCTGAAACCCATCGAATCATAATGATGTTATCAGTCTATATCCTGCAAGACAGGTTCAATGAAATTGTGAGGTTTTCTCTGATAAATTATATCTGCCTCTTGGATATCTATCATTTGTATATTAAATTGGATTTGGTTTTAAGTCGAGGAGTTCTTTATGCTAAGGGTAAATAATACTTCACTGGTCATTGTTGATGTTCAGGGCAAGTTAGCCCAGTCGATGCATAATAAGGAGGAGCTATTCCTAAACCTTTTGAGAATAACCAAGGGAGCCAGAGTTCTGGGCATCCCCATTATCTGGAATGAACAGCTTCCGGATAAGCTCGGCCCTACAATTCCTGAGATTAAAGAAGTATTGTCCGATATGCAGCCGATTGTGAAAAATACTTTCAGTTGCTGTGATAATGCCTCATTCATGCAGAAACTTCGTCAATCTAATTGCTCTAACATCCTCCTGACCGGCATTGAAACGCACGTCTGTGTTTATCAAACGGCAAGGGATTTGATCGAGAAAGATTATGTGGTACATCTAATTGCCGATGCGACTTCCTCACGGACTGAAATAAATTATCGGATAGGGCTGGGTGCCATAAGAGATTGTGGCGCTTTGATCACCACGGTGGAAATGGCTTTGTTCGAAATCCTGAAGGTGGCTGAAGGCGACAAGTTCAAAGAAATAATCAAGATTATCAAATGAATAAATGTCACTTACAATGGCCTTGAGCGCCACCGCAATTCCTGGAGAAGCAACAAAGCTGCCATTATCTGGTAAGCCGAGCATGAAAATAAAAAAAGGACAATAACCTTCCATCAGCTCCATACTGAAGTCTGCCGATTTGCCAATGTCCTAAAGAAACGGTGTGAAAGGGGGAACCGTTGGCGATGCCCTGATTGCGGGACGAGTATAACCTGTTTTCGCTTACCCGGACATCATTTTGACGGTCCGGCCGCTTTATTGTCATACCAGCGGACACTGGCCTCTAGAAATCTTTCTGGATTCCGGATCGAGTCCGGAATGACATGTAGTTCGTAGGTCGGTGTTCCGAACCGAACCACCAGGGTGCCCCACAGCTTGCTGTGGGAATTATTTGTGGTAGGCAGACGAGGACATCTGCCAAGCACTGGATGGACACACCCCAGCCTTCGGCCACCCCTCTCCAGGGCTTGTTGAAAAAGCTGGCTTGCCATGAAAAAGAAAGTGCTTTAGAAGATTATTTTCTTTCTCTCCTTCTCCCATTAATTGGGAGAAGGAGTCGGAGGATGAGGGAGCTTAAGGAGTTATGCCCTCATCCGT
>Ga0210044_10002600_pt1 | contig 26660 bp, 24 predicted proteins | sample CryGey13umfilter_2_FD_183959 | JGI IMG/M metagenome (GOLD analysis project Ga0210044, IMG submission 183959) | Groundwater microbial communities from aquifer in Utah, USA - Crystal Geyser 4/9/14 3 um filter (SPAdes) (version 2) | ecosystem: Environmental > Aquatic > Deep subsurface >... | reverse complement strand
GCGTTTGCGCTTCCATGGCCAAATCCTCAACTTTATGCGCCGCTACCGGCCGGTCAGGATAACCGCAATAAACTAATTCTAACATTGTCATTCCGGCCTCCGAGCCGGAATCTACTTTTCTTACGCCCAAATCCTTGCGATTCGGCATCGGCTCGGCGCCGTAAAGTTTCAAAATAATTTTCTGCATTTCATAAATCCGTCCGCCGCCCAGATAAATCATCTCGCGCTGATAATTGCCGATGTTCTCAATTAAAAATGGTTTTGACTCTTGCTCAACCAACCGCCCGCGCGCGACCTGGATGCCAACTTTGCCCAGCTCACAGCCGATCCAGCGACGATTAAGTTTTTCAGCGACAGATATTGTTGTTCCAGAGCCACTAAAGAAGTCAGCGATCAATCCGTTTTCTAAACAAGAAGCATTTATGATTCTTTCAAGTAGCGCCTCGGGTTTTTGAGTATCATAATTGGTTTTAACCTTTGACATTGGGTTCTCGTAGTAAATATCACTCCATACATCATTTGGAATCATTCCCTCATCAGGATAATAAGTCCTCCACTTCCCAGCATCAAGTCTTTTTCTGCAAACCTTACCATTTTCATCCTTGTCTCTAAAATGCGATTGTATATATTCTTTACTATAGGGTATTTTAACCAATTCAACATTGAAAATATGTTTCTCCGGATTGCGTGAGTAAACAAAAATTGTGTCATGCTTTCTGGCAAATTTATTTTCAGGTCGTCCTTGTGTACTATATGCCCACACAATCTCATTCACAAAATTCTCTTTTCCAAAAATTTCATCTATCATAACCTTGACATAATGCCCTTTATGCCAATCAAGATGAACATAAATTGAACCGTCTGGCGCGAGCAACCGCTTCATTAGTTGCAGGCGCGGATAAAGCATATCTAGATAGCTATCGGTGCCACCGGCCCAAGTGTCTTTATACGCCAGCCGTTCAATCACGCTCGGCTCTTTGGTAATTTCTATATTCTGGATTCCCGCCTCCGCGGGAATGACAGAAGAAAGAAGTTTTATTTTATGCGAATAATCCGCTTTAGAATCAAACGGCGGATCAATATAAATCAAATTTATTTTCCCCTCATATCCTTGCGCCAGTAGTGCCTGCATGGCCAAAAGATTATCGCCCCAAATCAGCCGGTTCATTTTTTGTTTGTCCAACTCGTCCTCGCCGATTAAATTATCGCGAAAGCTTATAGGCAACTGCCCGGCTTTTCCCGGATTAGGGATTACCACTTCGGCGGTTTGAAATTCTATGTCCTTTGGATTAGCCGCGCGCTTGGGCTTAGAATCCCAAAATAATCTGGCCGAATCTTTTTTGCGATGAATATTATTTTCCATAATGATATAAAATTTTATTTAAATAATTCCGCTAATTATATGCCGATGGCTTTTGCTATTTTTTCTACGCCAATTCCTGTTCCTGCTTCTCAATAAATCTTAACAATTCTTCCTTTGAAAAATTTTCATATTTAGGCATATATAAATATTTTTGAGAGTAAATTTTATTACCTAATTATTATATCAAATATTTACTTAAAAAAATGATTAATTTTTGATTTGCTTTTAAAGTGTCTTTGGCCTCATTTTTATTAACTTCTTTTACGCCGTCATGGACTATTTTATTTCTAATGGTAATCCCTGCTTTGCATTTTTCAAACACTTCATCTTCAGGCAAATCATCTGCAATTAATAATCTAACAGTAACTTTTACATTCCCCATTAAACTAATATTTTTAATATAATCCTTAGCGTCGACTAGCAAAATATTTTTTTCTTTACATTTCTTCTTAATAAAATCCGATATGACCAACTCTAAGGCAGTAACACTCTCTAAAATTGAATGCCTAAAATTAACTTGATAAATATATTGCTCAGAATTCATTAGTAATTCCTCCCAAAACGGTAACACAAATTTATTTGATAGAGCATTTTCTATTTTGCTACTTACTCGAAAATTTAATAAAGAATTAGTTGGGGTAATTCCTCCAGCAAAATTTATTTCAAAAACTTCTTTCCCTTTATACAAATAGTTAAATCCAAAAAGATCCTCGGGATTTAAGTCTACCAAATGAACTGCTGTTTTATCATAATATCTATATATTTTTAAAAAATTATTTATGAGTTTTAAGGCAAACACTTTGGCTTCTTGAGAATTATCAAATTTTTGTTTTGTCAAAACTAAAACTTCAGAATATGCGTCTATGCCCCATCGATCCCTAATGGTATCAAAATTTTTTAAATAAGATGCTCTTCTATTCGGAACTGTTTTAACTTTTACAAATCTAATTTTTGTTTTGTGCTCATCATTTAATTTAAAAAAACGAGAGTCTATCTTAAATAAACAGTAAGGTAATGAAGTTTTTATTTGGCCCAATTCGTTAATTGTTTTGTTGTAATTGCTCATCTTTTTTTTGTAATGGGATTGGTGGTATTTTTAAAATATTTTCGGCCATTTCTCCAAAACATTTTTCTGTTTCTGCATCTATTTCTTCTTTAGACGCAATGCCCTTTTCCATTAGTAAATTTTCTAATGCTTTAAATCTAGCATCCCTAGAGATATCAAATGTAGCATTAGGGCCAATTTTTGGAGCTACTAATTTAATAAATTCCTCAAAAGTCATAAATTTATTTATATTATAAATTACTTTTTAATTTTATAATTTATATCCTAACCAGTCAATTATTTATACAGTTTTTAGAAATTCATCAGTGTATTGCGGCTGCGCCTTTATTGGTTTTGATAATTTCCAAATCTGGGCAAATTGCGCTTTTATCAAATCGGAAAAATCACGGCTATGGATGACGAAACCGAAGCTTTCGGCCCGGGAAGAAATAAACGCCACCTTATCGGCATAAAGCCAATAACTCATATTCCAGGTCATCCCCCGGGGAGCTAGGCGCAATTCCCGCAAATGCCCCGGACCGACTCCCAAAAAGGGATAATCCTTGAAATTAACCGCTTTATCGCGGGGCCAGATGCCCTTGATGGCTATTTTTCGCCTGATGCGCCGGCGGTTCAAGTTTTCAAAATAATCTTTGCTTAGAATTTCCACCATTTCGTTTATTGGCCACATAGTCAATGTTTCCATGTTTTCATACCAGAGTAAATCTTTTAATACTTGCTTTATGCCTTCCACGCCGGCATAAAATTTTATTTTTGGTTCCAGCGCTTTTATTTTTGCATTTAAATTTGGCAATAGCTCGCTGATAATTTGATCATCTTTCTTGAGTTTTTCAATTTTTGATCGTATTAAATATTGTAAATTTTTTACGTCATCGGCGCTGAATAATTTTTTATTGGCTTCCTCTTTTTCCACCGCCAATCCGCTGTTAATCAATAGCTTTAAATTATCATAAACGGTCGGGCGAGGCAGATTGAGATTTTCAGCCAGTTGGCGGGCGGAAGCATAACCAATTTCCAAAAGCTTAACATAGATCCTGACGCTATTTTCTGAAAATCCCGCCTCCTTTAATATTTTAGCAATCATATAATATTTATTTAAGTTAAATTATTAATTTGTCGGCTGGCGACAACAGATTTACAATATTTATAATATAATATATTACTTTTTGTCAAATAAAATCTTAATCTTGCGAATAATTAATATGTTAAATTTAATTTTAAAAGGTTCTGCTCCGTATTTAAACAACGAACGAAAGTTTGGTGAAAAAGAAATAGATTACATAATGTTGAATCTGCCTTTTTTGTGTAATTATAATTGCCTCAAATGTTGTAATAGATTTAGAAAACATAAGGGTGGTTTGTTTAAATTAAATAAAATTGAAAAAGCGATTTTGAAATGTAAAAAATTGGACGCCAGAGTTGTGGTAATAGCGGGCGAAGGAGAACCAACGCTATATAAAAATATTAAAAAATTGATTCGATTTATTAATAAAAATAAATTGATACCCTATATTTTTACCAATGGAAGCAATTTGAATAAAGCGATGGCGACATTTCTTGCTAAAAATAATACAACCTTGATTATAAACATTGACTCTTTAGATGAAGATAAATATGATAAGTATGTCCAAAAAAAGGGCGCTTTTAAAAATTTAATAACAAATTTTAGCATAACTAAAAAAATCTACAAAAATAAAATTTACCAGTCTGGAAAAAATAAAATTACCTCCCTGGCCATAAATCTTGTTTTAAACAACGAAAATTATGATCAAATAGCTAAAATAAAACAATTTTGCGAAGATAACGCAGTATTTGTTGTTAATCAGCCAATAAATATTGGTTCCGCTTCTAAGGGTTGGGGGAAATTCAATCAAACTAAAAATTTTAATATTGGCAAAGATGTAAGTTACCCTTTGGGAACATTAAGAAAGGGTAAAGAATGTTCCTATATGCGGAATGGTATAAGCATAGGATCAAGCGGTAAAATATTAACCTGCGCTTATGCTTTAGAAACTGAGAATTTCTATGGTGATATTAACGATGATATAAAATTAGAACACAAAAAAGTAATGAGATCGGTCGATGATTTTTATAAGCAATATGGAAAGTCAAGATGTATTTTAAGACATCCGCAATATCAAAAATTTATAAAGTTTATTAATAAAAATTCAAAATGAAAAAAATAGAGTCAAAAACTGTACATAGTGGAGAAAGAGATAGAAAGCGACAAAATCGGTCTATAACGATTCCCATTGAACAAACAGCGGCTTATTATTTTAAGAATACACGGCAAATAAAGGATTTTTATCAAGGCAAAATCGAGGGCATAAAATATGGCCGATACGGTTGCCCCACTCAACATGCCGTTGAAGAAAAAATTGCTAAGTTAGAAAATACCGATAGAGCGCTTCTTTTTTCGTCTGGAATGAACGCCATTACCACAACAATTTTGTCATTGGTCGGAAAGAACCAGCATATTTTGTATACTGATGATTGTTATCGGAACACAAAAAAATTCTTTAATGAGATACTTCCGAAATTTTCCATAGAAGCTTCTCAAATTCCAATTAATGACATTTCAAATATTAAAAAATATATAAAAACCAATACGGTTTTATTTTTTTCCGAGATTCCAACCAATCCCTTTTTAAGAATTATTGATTTAAAGTTTATAATTAATTTTACAAAAAAGAAAAAAATAATAACGGCGATAGATTCAACCTTCGCAACGCCTATAAATTTAAGGCCGGCTGAATATGGCGCGGATATTATTTTACACAGCGCTACTAAATATCTCGGAGGGCATCATGATTTATTTGCCGGTGTTGTTGCCGGAAAATTAAAATTTATTGATAAAATTCAGCCCTACCGCGATATTCTGGGCGGGATAATAGATCCGCATACTTCTTATCTTTTATTAAGAAGCTTGCAAACCCTGGCAATACGAATGGAAGTTCATAATAAAAATGGCTTAGCAATTGCTGAATATTTAGAACGACATCCAAAAGTTGAAAGAGTGTGGTATCCCGGCTTAAAATCACACCCGAATTTTATTTTAGCTAAAAAACAAATGAACGGCTTCGGCGGCGTAATAACATTTTCATTAAAAACTTCGGAAAAAAATACTAGTAAGTTTATAGATTCATTAAAAATTCCATATATCGCAACTAATTTTGGCGGTCCGCAAAGCTTAATAGAACAGCACGCAATTTTAACTTTTTATAAAGAAAGAGATGAAGCAAATAAGAGAAATATTAAAGGAAATTTATTAAGATATTCAGCAGGATTTGAAAATATTAATGATGTAACCACAGATTTTAAACAAGCATTTAAAAAAATATAGAGTAAACCCCCACGCCTTGACCGCAGGGCGTTATACCCTGCGGCAAGCGACAACCCTGCGCCAAGAGCGCAGGGTATTTAAGGTGTGGGGATAAAAATTCCCTATCCTTGCCTTTTTTTTCAATTCGTGTTAGTATTCACGCATAAGAAATTTATTTTATTAATTAATCCTACCTTTTCTTGGATATGGAGTTGTCAACCATTTCTCGGATTGGGCGTATAAATTTTATGTTAGACAAAAAAACCAAGCAAAGAGTAATAAGCAGATTCAAGGTTCATGACACCGATACCGGCTCGCCGCAAGTGCAGATTGCCATCTTAACCGAAGAAATCAAGCAATTGGCGGATCATTTAAAAAAACACAAGCATGACCATTCATCCCGCCGGGGACTTTTAAAGAAAGTGGATAACCGGCGGAAATTAATCAAATATCTGCAAAAGGAAGACAATAAGGCCTTTGTCGACATATCAAAAAAATTAAATTTAAAAATATCTAAAAAATTAATAGAGGAAGAAAAAATTGAGGAAGAACTGCGCCGCCAAGAAGATTTAGAATTATTGGCGAAAGAAAACAGAAAAATAGAAAAGGAAAATAAAAAATTGGAAAAAGAAAAAGAAAGCGAAAACGAATAATATGATAAAACACAAAGAACAAAGAGTGGGCGTATTGGTTGATGTTTCCAATATGTACCACTCGGCAAAAAATTTATACAAAAGAAAGGTGAATTTCAGGGAAATATTGAAAGATGCCGTGGCGGACAGAAAATTAATCCGCGCCACCGCTTATGTGGTCAAGACCGAAACTGAAGAAGAAACGACTTTTTTTGAAGCCATTAGCCAGCAGGGCTTTGAAGTGAAAATGAAGGATCTGCAGATTTTTGCCGGCGGCGCGAAAAAAGCCGATTGGGATGTGGGCATTTCCGTGGATGCCATCAAGCTGGCGGAAAAATTAGACGTGCTGGTTTTGGTAACCGGCGATGGCGATTATGTGCCTCTGGTAAATTATTTGCAGAATACCAAGGGCTGTTTGATTGAAGTAATGGCTTTTCACCAAACCGCTTCTTCTAAATTAATTGAAGAGGCGGACGATTTTACCGATTTGAGCGGCAATAAAAAATATTTATTAAAATAAATAATTTCAATTCTAATTTTTTATTGTACCAGTTCGTCTTAAAAATCATTTAATAATTAATAAACCAGTTTGGCCGATAAACAGATAGTGCTATGGGTTTTACCCTTCAGTCCTATAGTTTGTCGGCCAGGCAATATAAAAGTTTAAAGTTATAAAGTTAATAGTTATGAAGCATTAAAATCGCTTTATCGCTTTATTAACTTTTTACTGGCAACTAAAAATTATTATGAGAGAAGAGAAAAAATATTCCATTGAGTGGCTTGGCCGGACACTCACTATTAAAATTGGCAAATTAGCCAAACAAGCCAATGCGGCTCTAACCGTCCAATACGGAGATACGGTTGTTTTAGCAACGGTCGTGGAATCAAAAATAGAAAGAGAATCCATAGATTATTTCCCACTCATGGTTGATTTTGAAGAAAAATTTTACGCCGCCGGCATTATTAAGGGCTCCCGCTGGGTAAAGAGAGAAGGCCGGCCGTCAGACGAAGCCGTGTTGGCCGGACGGATGATTGACCGTTCCATTAGGCCGCTATTCAATGAAGAGTCCAGAAAAGATGTGCAGGTAATGCTAACGATTTTATCCGTTGACCAGGAAAACGACCATGACGTCGTATCCTTAGTGGCCGCATCGGCCGCTTTGGCTTTGTCAGGACTGAACTGGGCCGGACCGATAGGCGGAATAAGAGTCGGCCTGGTTAATGATAAATTTATTTTTAATCCGACTTATAAAGAACGGGCGGAAAGCAGTTTGGATTTAATCGTGGTGGCTACGGCCGAAAAGGTTATTATGATTGAAGCCGGAGCCAATGAAGTAAAAGAGGATATAATCTATACCGCCATTAAAGCCGGGCGGAAAGAACAAGCGGTTATTATAGATTTAATAAAGAAAATACAGGCGGAAATAAAAATTAATAAAAAGGAAAAGAAAGAAAAATTAATCAGCCCGGCTGAGGAAGCAGAAGTTAAGGCCAAAGATAAAATTACAAACATGGCCGATGAATGGCTGGCTAAAAATGTAAAAAATATTTTATTTGATAAGATCTATTATAGCAAAGGCGAAAGAAAAGCGGCGGTTAGCGCCATTAAGAACGGCCTGGATAAATATTTATTTACCCAAGGCGCCAGTAAAGATGAACGGGCTCAAGCTATTGCCATTCTCGTGGAAAAGGCGGTGGAAACGGCAGTCACTGATGAAATATTAAAAAATAAAAAAAGAGTTGACGGCCGAAAACTAAATGAAATCAGGGGCTTGTCTGCCGAAATTGGCCTGCTCCCCCGCACCCACGGCTCCAGTCTTTTTTCCCGGGGAGAAACTCAAATTATGTCCATAGTAACCTTGGGCTCTTCCGGAATGGAACAAACATTAGAAGGCATTGAAGGCGTTTCTTCTAAAAGATATATGCATCATTACAATTTCCCGCCATTTTCCGTAGGCGAAGCCAAACCCTTAAGAACAACCGACCGCCGGGAAATCGGCCATGGCGCTTTGGCGGAAAAAGCCATACTGCCTTTAATCCCCAGCAAAGAAAATTTTCCCTATACAATCAGAGTGGTGTCAGAAACCCTGGGCTCAAACGGATCTTCTTCCATGGGCTCTGCCTGCGCTTCATCGCTGGCTCTAATGGATGCCGGAGTGCCGATAAAAAAGGCCATCGCCGGCATCGCTATGGGACTGGCTTCCAGCGAAGATATGAGCCAATGGGAAATATTAACCGACATTCAAGATTTGGAAGACGGCCAGGGCGGTATGGACTTTAAAATTGCCGGTACGGCTGACGGCGTAACCGCTATCCAAATGGATACCAAAACGCTCGGCTTGACAGATGAAATTATTGATATAACGCTTAAAAGAGGTTATGAGGCCAGATTGGAAATTTTAAAGGTTATGAATAAAGCGATTAACGAGTCAAGAAAAGAATTATCGCCTTATGCTCCTAAAATAGAAAGTTTCCATATTAATCCGGAAAAAATAAGGGATATAATCGGCCCCGGAGGAAAAGTTATTAATAAAATTATTGCTGATTATGGAGTAGAAATAGATGTTGAAGACGACGGCTTGGTAATGGTTTGCGGAACTGATAAAGAAAATTTGAAAAAGGCCTCTGATTTAATCAAGCTTATTGCCAGAGAGTTAAAGGTTGGTGAAATATTTCTCAATGCCAAGGTCGTGCGCATTATGGACTTTGGCGCTTTCATTGAGCTCACTCCCAACCAGGACGGCATGGTCCATGTCAGCCAGTTGGCTCCTTACCGAGTGGAAAAAGTATCTGATTTCGTAAAAGAAGGCGATTTGGTTAATGTTAAAATTAAAGAAATTGACGATAAGAGCCGGATTAACCTGACTATGCTGGGACTGCCTGAAAACGAACACCTTTGGCAAGAAGAAAAGGGGAAATCAAATGGCTTTGGCCAGCTAAGATTCAATAATAACCGCAACCGATTTAATAATAACAATCGGCGCAATCATCAAAATAGATATTAAAATAAAATAAACAAAAAACACTTTTATAAAAAAGTGTTTTTTGTTTTGTGCTCTATGCCCAATTCTGTTATAATATATTTATAATTTATTAAATTTTAAATAATATATGGGAAAAATCAAATCTGAAATACGTCAAGCTTATTTATTAAATAAATATGTTATTATTACGCCGAGCCGGGCAAAACGACCTCGGGATATTAAAGAACAAACTATTATTAAAAGATCTAGGGAGTGCCCATTTTGCCCGGGAAAAATCTCGCCCAAAGACATTATTGATGTTATTAAAATCAATAATAAGCCGGAAATCTATAGCTTGAAAAATATTTATCCGGCGGTATCGCTTGATAATAATAAAGCTTACGGCGCGCAGGAGGTAATAATAGAAACCTCGGATCATCTTAAAGAATTGGCCAACTTGCCTGAAGCGCATATTGAACAAGTCTTGCGAATGTATGCCCGGCGCACAAAAAAAATCAGTAAAAATAAAAAAATCAATTATATTTTATGCTTCAAAAACCAGGGGTCCAAGGCCGGCGCGTCTATTGTTCACGCCCATTCCCAGGTTTTTGCCACTGAAATCTTGCCGCCGGAAGTGGCGGAAGAATTAAAACTGGCGAAAGAATATAAAGAAAAAAATAAATCCTGCCCTTATTGCGATATAATTAAAAAAGAAACGAAATCGCCGAGGAAAATTTTTGAAGATAAATTTATTGCCGTTTTTACGCCTTATGCCAGCGAATACCACTATGAAGTTTGGCTGTTCACCAAGCGGCATCTGGATAATATCACCAAATTGAATAATCAAGAATTTAAATCTTTCGCTAAAATTTTTAAAAAAATTCTTCTCAAGCTTCATGCTTTGGATTTATCGTTTAATTATTTTTTACATCAAGCCGTAAACGATAAGGACCAGCATTTTTATTTAAAAATACAGCCCCGGGACAGCGTTTGGGCCGGCGTAGAACTAGGTTCCGGCTTGGTTATTAACTCCGTGCCCCCGGAAGATGCCGCTAAATATTTCCGGAAATAAATACTAAATAACTTTCATTCTTTATTATTAACATGCCTATTCCTCAATTATCGCAAAAAATCAAGTCAAGAAGATGGCAACAAAAAAAAGTATCTCATTTTCCTTTATTAAAAAAATATCGCGGTTTTCACCGTAAAAAAATTAATTATCCGCCATCTAAAAATAAATACGGCTATAAAAAGCCTTCTTTCAATATAGCTAAAAAATTAACTGGCTTATTTTTATTTTTAATACTATTATTATTTTTTGCCGGCATTATTGTGGTGGCCGGAGTTTCCAGATCTTTACCCGATCCAAACCATTTAATGGACCGGCAAATCGCTCAAAGCACTACTATTTATGACCGTGCCGGACAAACCATACTTTATGAAATCCACGGAGATGAAAAAAGAACCTTGGTTAATTTAAACGAAATTCCACCTTATCTTAAACAAGCTACCATCGCCGTTGAAGACAAAGACTTTTACAAGCATGGCGGATTCAGCTTATGGGCTATATTCAGAACGGCTGTGACTAATATTATTTTCAATAAAAAAGCCGGTGCCTCAACTCTCACCCAGCAATTTATAAAAAACTCTATTCTGACAAACGAAAAAACTTATATCAGAAAAATTAAAGAATTGATACTGGCCTACCGGCTGGAAAAAAAATTCACCAAAGACGAAATTTTGCAGCTATATTTCAATGAAATACCGTATGGCTCAACTTCCTACGGAGTGGAAGCCGCCAGCCAGCGTTATTTTGGCAAAAAAGTAAGCGATATAAATTTGGCCGAAAGCGCTATTTTAGCCGCTTTACCGCAAGCTCCCAGCCGCTATTCCCCCTACGGCTCCAACAAAGACCAATTAATCGCCCGGCAACATTTTATTTTAGATTTAATGGTTGCTCAAAAATATATAGATAAAGCAGCCGCTGAAGAAGCTAAAAATTTCGCATTAAAATTTAAAGAGCCGACAGAAAATATTTTAGCCCCGCATTTCGTCATGTATGTTAAAGAAATGCTGTCGGACAAATACGGAGAAAAAATGGTAGAACAAGGAGGGTTGAAAATTTATACTACTTTGGATTTATACAAGCAAAAAATAGCCGAAGAGGTTATTAAAGAAAAAGCTGAAAAAAATAAAGAGCAATATAACGCCAATAACGCGGCTTTGGTTTCCATTGACCCTAAAAACGGCCAAATTTTAGCCATGGTCGGCTCCCGCGATTTTTTTGACGAGAATATTGACGGTCAAGTTAATGTTGCCAACCGGCCGCGCCAGCCGGGCTCTTCCATGAAACCCTTGGTTTATGCTACGGCTTTTATAAAAGGCTATACGCCCGACACTATTCTTTACGATGTGGTCACAAATTTTTCCAATAATCCGGCGGAACCATATGAGCCCCATAATTACGACAGCCAGGAACACGGCCCGGTTACTATGAAAAAAGCTTTGGCCGGCTCGCTTAATATTCCTGCCGTTAAAACCATTTATTTAGCCGGCATCGATAATGTATTGGATTTAGCCCAAAATTTAGGCTATACTACATTATCAGACCGCAACCGCTTCGGCTTGTCCTTAGTTTTGGGGGGAGGAGAGGTAAAATTAATTGAACATACTAATGCTTTTTCCGCCTTTGCCCGCGAAGGCGAAATACATTTATTGGAATCTATTTTGAAAATAGAGGATAAAGACGGCAAAGTGATTGAAGAATATAAAGATAAAGACGGCAAAAAAGTATTTACGGCAAATATTGCCCGCCTAATTAATAACATTTTATCTGACAATGAAGCCCGCTCTTATATTTTTGGAGCTAAAAACTGGTTAACTTTAAATTCACGGCCGGTAGCCGCCAAGACCGGCACCACCAATGATTACCATGATGCTTGGACAATCGGCTACACGCCGTCTATTGTCACCGGCGTTTGGGTGGGAAACAGCGATAATAAGGAAATGAGGCGGGGCGCCGACGGCAGCGTGGTAGCCGCTCCCATCTGGCATGATTATATGCAAAAAGTTTTAGGCGACACCCCGATTGAAAATTTTAAAAGCCCGGAAATTATTAAAACCGGCAAAGGAGTCTTGGATGGCAATATTGAAGGAAAAACTATAATTAAAATTGACAAAGCTTCCGACCTGCTGGCTACTGAACTTACTCCGCCGTCATTTATAGAAGAAAAAACTTTTTACGAAGCCCATTCCATTCTTTATTATATAGATAAAGACAACCCGCGAGGTGACGCGCTCAAGGATCCGGCTCTAGATCCGCAATTTAACCTTTGGGAAAGCCGGGTGCTTGGCTGGGCTGAAAAAGAAGGCTTTGCCAGCTCTACTCCGCCTATTGAATATGATAATGTGCATAAAGAAGAAAATAAACCCAAATTTTTTATTCTAGAGCCGGCTAATAATCAAATTATTCTAGAACCCCTGCTGGCGACCAAAATAGAAGCTACAGCGCCGCGGGGAATTAATCGGGCCGAATATTATATTAATGACAATTTAATTTTTACCAACTACTCCTATCCCTTTAACCTGGAAAAAGAAATTAATTTTTTGAATAACGGCTTCCACGGCTTAACTGTTAAGGTATGCGATGATGTGGATAATTGCTCGTCGGAAAAAGTTGAATTCAATTTAATTTTAGACGAAGAGCAAAAAATAAAAAAGGGGGATATTAATATTAATTTAATAGAACCCGCCAACGGGCTGGCTGTAAATAATATTGATTTCCCGCTAATCCTAAAAACCAATATTAATAATCCGATTCTAACCGCCAAAGTAATTTTTTATTACCAGCAAGATAATGAAGATCCGCAAGCAATCGCCACGGCTTTCCCGGAGCAAAAAAATGAAGTGGCCGCCAGCTGGCCCAATATTCCTCCGTCAAATATTTACGCTGTTTACGCCGAAGCTTTCGGCTGGGACGGCAGTACCATAAAAAGCGATAAAATAACTATTTCCATCACTAATACCAATACCGAAGTACCGAAAAATTAATAATACTATTACGAAAATAATTTTTCACGAATAAAAGTTATTAATAATTAATTCATTTTTTGAATTAGTTTTTTTTATATAAAGTGTAAATTTTTAAAATCTATTTTCTTAAATACTAAAATGGTATACCCATTTTTATAAATAAAATTTTATAATAAATTTTCATTTTTATGATATTCTCCCTTTGGCTGAAAAGTAACTCTCGGTTTTTGTCCTGCCTTAGTTCTGGTGACTTTAATAACTGCATGTTCTCTCAATGTGGCTACTATTTTTTTAAACGAATCTTCATTTTGTAAATCTTCTTTATTACGCCATCTAAGTAATTCAAAATGGCCAATTTTTTGTGCTAAGTCTCTGTCATAATCATCTTTTCTATCAATTAAACTAAAAGCTCTTATAAGAATTTTTTTGAGTATATCTGGTGGTATTTCGTTAATATTTATATTTTCCTCCTTTAATTTTTTAAATACAAACATTGCTTCTGCTGGAAGTTTGTGAAACCTTAAAATTTTTTTTCTCCATGCCCTTGAGGACATATTTTTTGATTGAAATATTTCTACGACTATTTCATAAATATGTTTAGCATATTTTCCATATTTTCTATAATTTTCTACCTTCTTTTGTCTATCCTTTTTAACCCTCTCGTTTTCCTCTAAGGCAACAAGGAAAGACGTATTAATTAGATTTCTTTTTTTATCTTGTGGTAATTCTTCAAATTTTTCTCTATTTTGCTTTTCAGAGAAATCTATTTTTCCCAAAATCTTTTCCTTTTCAATTATCTTTTCGTCCTCATTATAATCACTGGCTTCACCAGATTCAATTTTCTTTTGCATTTTTGAAGCTTCTTTTAAAGCGCGCTCCTCTGAATAAAAATTAGTTTGTTTTATTAATTCTGCCATATTTTTATTTATTGAATGTCTATTCGAAATTTTGGTAAATAACTTAAATTTTATTTCTTTGTCTCTTTTTTTATCCAATCAAAATAATCCTTATTACCTCCAACAATCGGCAGAGCAATAATACAGGGGCAATCATAACTGTGAATTTGTTTAACGGCCTTAATTAATTTATCTGTTAAATTTTCTTTAGTTTTTGCTATTAAAATAACTTCCTTGTCTTCTTGAATTTTCCCTTCCCACCAATAAATTGATTCTATCTTATCAATTATATTCACGCAGGCCGCCAATCTTTCCTTGACTAAAAAGCGGCCGATGGCTTCAGCCTCTTTTTTATTTTTAGCGGTAATATAAATAAAAACGAATTTCATTTTAATTTTATTATAATTAAAATTTCTACTGCTTGATCGGCATTATGATATATAAATAACCTTCCTCTTTTTCCGGCCTGATTATGCAGGGAGTATTATTATCAATCACTTCAATAATAATATTTTCACTGTCTATATTATTCAACCCATCCAGCAAATAACGGTAGTTGACTACTATGCCGTTATCTTCGCCGCTAACTCTGGCATCTATTTCGGCAATATTTTCTCCCACCATGCCGGAGGTTGACGAGATAATGGCTTTGTTTTGGCCGCTGGGAAAATCTAAATTTATATCATTGATGCCGGTTTTAGAAAACAAGGAAGAGGCCTTAACGGCCCGCAGAAGCTCCTGCCTGTCTACTATGGCTTTGGTTTTACCTTGCGGGGGAATTATTTGCTTATAATCGGGATACTGGCCTTCAATTAAGCGGGATATTAATTCGGTTAATCTGAAAGTAAAAAGTATTTGGCTTTCGGATAAATAAATTTTTATTTCACCATTGTCTTCGCCGACAATATCTTGTTCGGCAGACAAAATTCTTATCAGCTCCTGTAATGTTTTTGCCGGTATAATTATACTTTTATTTTCTTCTTTCAAGCCGGCGTTAATTCTTATTTCCTTTTCCGCCAAACGATAGCTATCCGTTGCCGCCATGGTTAATCTATTTTTATTTATATTAAAAAAGATGCCTGATAATTCAATTCTAGATTCATTGGCAGATACCGCGAATATTATTTGCGCCACTGCTTTTTTAAATTCTTTTATATTTAAGCTGATATAACTATTCTTTTCTATTCTTGGTATTAAAGGAAATTCTTCAATTGACTGACCGGCTATCTTGGTATTATATTTTTCCGTCTTAATAATTAAATTATTTTCTTTTTGCTCTATTTCTATTTTTTTATTCGGCAATAGTGAAATATAATCATAAAATATTTTTGAATTTATCGTAAATGATCCTTCTTTTTCTATTTTTCCTCTTATTTTATTTATTATACCCAATTCCAAGTCGGTGGTTATTAATTTTATATCTCCATTCTTGGTTTCAATCATCACGTTTCCCAATATGGGCAGGTTTATGTTTTTTCCCGCTACGTGCCCGACAATAAACATTCCTTGTTTTAAATTTTCTTGCAAACTGGAAAACTTCATATAGTTATTAATTTTATTATTTAATATTTAATAATGTAATAATGTTAATAATAATCCTGTGGATTGCGGGGATAAAGAAATAATTAATGTAATATAATTAAAAATTAAAACTTATTATTACTTTTAAGTTGTTGATTAAATTGTTAATTATTTTTAATAGTATGTTTATAAATAGTCTTTTAAAATAAATATCAACATTATAATAATAGTAATTAACATTAATCAACTATTTTTAAACCATAGATATAAACAAAAAAACAGGACTTACTAACAGTTATTATGTAAAAGCTGTTTTAACGATTCAATATCTTGTTTAATTCTATCATCCTTCTCTATCTCTTTGGAGATTTTATTATAGGCATGCATAGCGGTGGTATGGTCCCGGCCGCCCAGTTCATGGCCGATAGTTGGATAAGAGATGTTGGCCATTTCTCTCATAAGAAACATGATAATTTGCCTTGGTTTTACTAATTCCTTTTTTCGGCTTTTACCCGTTATGTCTTTAATTTGAATGTCAAAAAAATTAGAAACAACATCCATTATAGTTTTAGTGGTAATTGATTTTTTTTGCGGGTTAAAAATTAAATTATTAAGTATATTTTTAGTAGTTTCCAGGGTAGGCTGGGAATTATTAAATTCATGGAAAGCAATTAAGCGGTTTAATACGCCCTCTAGTTCTCTAATATTATTCTGTACGCCGCTGGCAATAAAATTAATTATATCTTTTTCCAAAGAATAATTCTTTTCCTTGCATTTTTTCTCTAAAATAGCCATTCTGGTTTCTAAATCCGGCTGTATCATGTCAACAATCATACCCCATTCAAAGCGCGAAATAAGCCTTTTTTCCAAAGAAGGGATAGATTTAGGCGTGCGATCAGAGGTTATAACTATCTGTTTATTAGTTTGATGCAGTTCATTGAAGGTATGAAAAAATTCTTCCTGAGTGCCTTCTTTGCCGGCCATAAATTGGATATCGTCAATCAAAAGCAAGTCAACATTGCGGTACCTGTCCTTAAAGTCCTTGGCCTTGCCCTCGCGGACAGATTGAATATAGTCATTGGTAAACTTTTCGCAGGTGACATAAAGGATATTATTGGTTTTTTTGGCCAGTTCATGGCCGATGGCCTGCAACAGATGGGTTTTGCCTAAACCGACGCCGCCGTAAACGAAAAGAGGATTATAGGCTTTTCCCGGATTGGCTACCACCGCTTGGCTGGCGGCATGCGCCAGTTCGTTGCTTTTGCCGACAATAAAATTATCAAAAACATATCTGGAATTAAGCCCAAAGCGGTTGGTCAAAATAATATCTTTATCATTGGTGAATTCTTTTTTCGTTTTTTTAAATAATTCGCTGATCGGGTTGGATTTTTTTGTTTCTACTTTATAAAATACTTCCTTTATTTTTTTATTGCCTACATTTTCCAGCGCGTTAACTATTTCTTTATGGTACTTTTTTTCCAGCCAGGCTTTGGTGAAAGTATTAGGAACGCCAATTATTATTTTATTATCCTCTAAAGAAGAAACAAAAGTATTTTTAAACCAAGTAGTAAAATTAGCTTTTGACAAGTTGAGTTCAACTTCACCTAACACCGCCTGCCATAATTGTTCATTGTTCATAAAGTAAAAAATTAAAAATAAGAAACGTTTATAAATTTATTAAAAATTTTTATAATAGATTTGCCGCTTTAAAAGCATCGTGGCATTCCGTTTTTATAAATAAAATATTGAGGAGGGATGAGGAAATCTTTTGAAGGAATAAGGTTAAATTAGATAATAGTTTCACCCTGCGGTTTCTGCCACAGGGAACCGCTTAGGAAGGTTTGGAAACCTTAGGTTTCCAAGTAAATAAAATTATTTCTTAATTCGCCCTGCGCTCTTGGCGCAGGGGAATAAACTAGAGAAAAAAATTTGGAAAAAATTTAACGACCTACCAGATGGCAAGCAGGAATATGGAAATCGCAGCAGAAGCTTATTAAACGACTAGGCCTAATAATTAAAAAAACAAAGGAACAAAATAAAGATATAAAGAGTATAACAACAAACATAAAAAAAGGATATACCCGCCAATGTTTAAAAACTGTTGATAAGAAGTGGATGAAATAAATACGCTTTTATAATAAAAAAAGTTAGCGGAATAGTCAAGGGGAAGTATTGACTATTAATATTAAAAGTGTTATGTTGTTAAAGTAATTAAAATAAATATCTAATTAATTAACCAAAATATGCCTAAAAGAACGTATCAACCAAATAAAAGGAGAGCTAAGAAGAAACATGGTTTTAGATCAAGAATGGCCACTAAAAACGGTTGCAATGTAATGGAAAAACGCCGCGCCAAAGGAAGAAAAAAATTAATAAATTAATTTTATTTTTATGCTAGCCAAAATTAATAGATTAACCAAGGACAAAGATTTTAATAATGCTTTTAAAAAAGGGCGATCAAGCTATGATGATATGACGGGAATAAAGACAGCCGCAAACGGATTGGCCAATAATCGTTTTGGAATTTTAGTAAGCACTAAAATCAGCAAAAAGGCGGCAATTAGGAATAAAATTAAACGCCGAGTCAGGGAAGCTATTAAAAAATACATAAATAAACTGCGATTAGGGAACGATCTGGTTATTATTTGCCTGCCCGGAATATTAAAAAAAGAATACAAAGAGATAGAACAGTCGCTAAGCTATCATTTTAAAAAATTAAGAATATTAAAATAGCAAAATGAATAATTTTATTTACTTTCCCTGTTATTTGGCAATAAAATTAATAAAAATTTATCAAAAAATATTCTCTTTCGACCATAGCCGGCTAAAAGTATTATATCCTTATGGATTTTGCCGATTCCAGCCTACTTGTTCAGAATATGCCATAGCCTCATTGGGGAAATACGGACTGATAAAAGGAGGCTTAAAATCTATTTGGCGCGTTTTGCGCTGCAATCCTTGGAATAAAGGCGGGTGGGATCCGGTTAAATAAATAGAAAAAAAATATAAAAATTTTGATCTAAAACGATAATATAATTTTAATTTCGGATTTATAAACCTTATGTCTCAAATTTTTAAAGTAATTTTTTATCAGCCAATATTGAATTTATTGGTTTTTATTTATAATATAATTCCCGGGCATGATTTAGGCATTACTATTATTATTTTAACGATTATTATAAAGCTGGTTTTATGGCCGCTTTCCAACCAATCCATAAAATCACAAAAATCTTTGCAGGATTTACAGCCCAAAATAGAAGAAATAAAAAAGAAATACGCCAATAAAAAAGAGGAAATGGGAAAGGCAATGCTGGAATTATATAAAAATAATAAAGTAAATCCCTTCTCTTCTTGTTTGCCGCTAATAATCCAGCTACCTTTTTTATTCGCGGTATTTGGAGTTTTTAGAAACGGCTTAGCCAATGGTTCATTGGCATTAGTCTATCCTTTTATAGCCAGGCCGGAAGTAATTAATAATATTTCCTTAGGTTTTATTGATTTATCAAGGCCGAATATAGCTATGGCGGTATTGGCGGGCATTGCCCAGTTCTGGCAGGTTAAAATGATGTCCACTCAAAAACCGTTGGTTAAATCGCCGGGAGCGAAAGATGAAAATATGGCGGCGATAATGAATAAGCAAATGCAGTATATGCTGCCAATAATGACGGTTGTATTCGGTTTTAGCTTTCCCGGCGGCTTAATGCTTTATTGGCTCGCTTCCACGGTTTTAACCGCTTTGCAGCAATTATATTTGTTCAATAAGAAGAAAAATAATCCTAATACCGGAATTATTGAAGGAGAAATAATAAAATAAAGAATAAAAATATTTTTTTAAAAGACCGCTTATTCAAGCTGGTCTTTTTTTTATTAAAATATGCTAAAATAAACATATAATATAAATAAAAATAAATTTATGATCGGAGTATTTGATTCAGGCTTCGGCGGCTTGACCGTATTAAAAGAATTTATTGATAAAAACTCCCCTCTTTCCCAATATGATTATATTTATTTAGGAGACAATGCCCGCGCGCCCTACGGCGACAAATCACCGGAGGTTATATATAAATATACTCAAGAAGCGGTTGATTTTTTATTTTCCCAAGGATGCCGATTAATTATTATTGCCTGCAATACCGCCTCAGCCAATGCTTTAAGAAAAATACAACAGGAGTTTTTGCCAAACAAATATCCAGCTAAAAGAGTATTGGGAGTGGTGATTCCTGCGGTAGAGGCAGTTATGGAAGAATTAGAAAAAAGCGCTAATCTAAAGAAAGAAAATAATAAAATAGGAGTAATCGGCACGAGGCATACCATTGGCTCAAAAGCCTATGAGAAGGAATTTAAAAAAAGAGATTATAAATTAATTATTTACAGTTTGGCCTGTCCCCTGCTCGTGCCGTTAATTGAAGAGGGCTTGATAAAAAAAGTTGCCGCTAGAATGATTTTAAAAAGCTATTTGCGCAAACTGAAAGAAAAGAAAATTAAAATATTAATTTTGGGATGCACCCATTATTCGGTTTTATTTGAGCCGATAAAAAAAATAATGGGCAAAAATGTAAAAGTAATAAATTCTCCCCAGGCCGTTGCCCGAAAATTAATTGATTATTTGGCCAGGCATCCGGAAATAGCCAAAAAAATCAGCCGGCGGAAAAAAAGAAAATATTACACGACTGATAATGTTGACCAATTTAAACATATTGGCGAAAAATTTTTAAAAGAAAAAATAATAAATATTGGAAAAGCCAGTTTTTAAATAAAACTTCTTTCTTTCCCCACTATAATTTTAATTCTCTGTTTTATAATATTTACCGTAGCGGGCGTTGGCACTTCCGCGAAATTATCAATTACAACCGGCTGGTTTTTTTTATTGATAATCGTTAATTTTTTTAAAGGAAAAATACTTTGGTTGGCGGAGGCGCCGTTAAGGGCGATTAAAAACCTTTTTGCTTTATGGGAATTTATTAATAATTCAAATAATCCGTCCTGCGGGTTAACATTAAATCCTTCGGGGAGATTTCTTTCATCAGTGCGCAAATTAATTATATTAATTTCTCCCGGCTCAATAATTTCAATGGTATATTTACGGCTTATTTCCAATACAGTAGCTTGGTTGCTAATTCTTGCATTAGCTAAAAAGCAATAGTTGTTTATTGTGCCTATATCTAATTTTTTAATCCGCCGGGCGGATAGAACATCGCAGGCATTCTCTTCCCAGCTGATGCCCAAAGATCGAGCGATGCTGTTTTTATTTTTATCAATAGGAATAATGCCCAAAGGGACAGCGCCTATTGCCATATTTCCTAATTTTTGGCTAAGCATAGCGTTAATAACCTGATTGACAGTCGCATCGTTGCCGACGGCAACAATAGTTTTGGCGCCTCTTTTTAATTCATTGGCGATGGTGCTGGTAATGTTTTTCATTAAACCCATTCTGGATATTTTTCCGTTTAAGCCCAAATCGGTGATACGGGTTTCAACGCGGGCCAATACTTTTTCATATCTCTTTTTATTTAAAAATGAATCATATATATAAACATGCATAAAATTAATCAATTTTTTAATTAATTTTTTTTAAATCAGCGCTTTCCTTTTCATCTGTTTTCATCGTTAGCCGTCCGTTTATAAACGCGCCCTTGGCCACGGAAATACCAAGAGCTTCAACATCTCCGTTGATTTTAGCAGTGGCTAAAATTTCCAAATAACCTTTAATCTTAATATTTCCTTTTACCTCACCGCCGATTTTAGCGTCTTTAGCTTCAATAGCGGCAGTTATTTTTGCCTTATCGCCGACATATAACCCGCTGCTGGTTTTTAAGCTTCCTTCCAGAATGCCTTCCACAATAATATTTCCTTTTCCAAAAAAATCGCCTTTAATTTTTATTGATGGCCCGATAATGGTTTCGGCATCTTTTATTAAAGTTTCCTCATTTTGTTTTTTAAACATATTATTATAGGAGATGGTTTCAAAACTCCTTTTACCGCAATTTGTTCTTTTCGCTTAAAAGCAGTTTTGAAACTATCTATAGAGTATTATTTAGTATATTAAATATAATAAACTGAAAGATTGTAATAATATAATTGTAGGCAAGGAAAGGAAGTTTGTCAAAATATTAAAATTAATATAGAATAATAATTGTAAAATATAGAAGTTTATTTAAATCTTGTTGGCGGATTTTTAATTTAGCGATTATTCCAGCCAGCTGGTGCTTTTATTTTGGCAGTTTAATGGATAATTTCCCGCTTAATGCCTCATAAGTGGTAGACGGGTCTGCCTGCCATGGCTTCTAGCCCCATAGTTTAACGGATACCTGCCCGCCGGTGCTTATGCTCTTGTAGTTCAATGGATAGAACAAGAGACTCCTAAGCTCTAGATAGTGGTTCGATTCCACTCAAGAGCACAGGCCTTGGCAGGCGGGGAAACAGTACCATTCTAAGAGATAGATATGTGTGTTCAATCCATTTTAGGGGCATAAGTGATGGTAGGCGGGAAATAAGCTTTTTCAAGGAATAGATCCAAATTAAATTTTTTACCCCCACATCTTAAATGCCCTGCGGTCAAGGCGTGGGGGCTTACGAGAATATATGTACAAAAATATTTTAATTTGATTTAAGTATAATATTTTGCTAATATTAAGTAATATTTTAAAAAATAATAATTTAAAATATAAATATTGAATTTTGTCAAGTTTATACATATATTCGTTTAATTTTAGCTAAAATATTAATGTTCCACAAAAAACATCATTAATGGGCTCGTAGCTCAGTTGGTAGAGCACTTGCATGGCATGCAAGGGGTCGCAGGTTCAAATCCTGTCGAGTCCACTAAATCCATTTTAAACTACATATATCTACAATACATACAATTATAAAAAGATGAACAATATTAATATTGAACTAAAACACCATTGTTCCCATTTTAATGGGGCAGAAAAGCATTAAAAGAAATAGGAGCTAAGAAAGATATTATCAATAATCAAACAGATTACTTTTTCCAAATTTCTAATAATAAAGCGCGGTTAAAATTACGTATTGAAGGGAATTAAACAAATTATGGATTCCCTGTCTGCCGGCAGACTGGCCGCTTTCGCTCGCCTCGCTGAAGCTATGGCGAAGCAGGCGGGAATGACAGAAGAGCGCAGTTTTCGGACAGTCTGTCCTCAGGATGACGAAGGGGAATATTCCCCAAAAACTGTCAATGAATTTAAACTTTTACAGGAATGATAAGAGAGGAAACAGGAACAATAAAAAATAGTGCTTCGTAATTTAAAGTATAAGAAAAAATAATTATAAATTACTATATATTGTTCTATAAAGAACATTAATAAATAAAAAATAATATAAATTTATAATATGGAGTTAAGTCTACAAAACTGTGGACTAAAGTAAAAATTTTATATAAAATAAATATAGGGGATAAGTCTACAAAACTGTGGACTAAAGTATATAGTGATTACTAATATTAGCAAAAAATTATATTCTTAATAAATTGGGGATAAATACCCTTAAATTATAAAATATGTACGACACAATTATAATAGGTTCCGGTCCGGCTGGCATGACCGCCGGCATATACGCGGCCAGAAGGGAAATGAAAACCATAATAATAGGGAAAGAATCTGGCGGACAAATAGCTTTAGCATCTGAAATTGAAAACTATCCTGGCTTTAAAAAGATTAATAATTATGATTTGATTGATAAAATAACTGAGCAGGTTAAAAATTTGGGCGTGGCTATAAAGAATAATGAAGTAAAAAGCATAAAAAAGCAAAAAGACGGCAGTTTTATTTTATACGACGGCAAGAATGAATACGCCGCCAAAACAATTATTATCGCCATGGGTTTAAAACCCAGGCGCTTGGCTATATTGGGCGAGAAAGAATTAATCGGCCATGGCGTATCATACTGCGCTAATTGCGACGGGCCTTTATACCGAAATAAGATAGTGGCGGTTGTGGGCGGAGGCAATTCTGCGTTAGATGCCACCGAAGTGCTTTCTAAAATAGCCGCTAAAGTTTATTTGATCCACAGGCGGGACGAATTTAAAGGATTTGAAACATTGGTAGATGAGATAAAAGCCAGAAAAAATATTATAATGATGTTAAACAGCGAGTTAAAAGAGATCATCGGCCCAGGCAAGGTTGCCAAAGTAAAAATATTAAATAATACAAATAATAAAGAAACAGAAATAAAAATTGATGGGGTATTTATAGAAATCGGACGTATCGCCTATACGGATTTAATCAATGGCTTGGTGAAAAGAGATGAGTGGGGACAGATAATTATTGATGATCTAGGCAGGACCAGCGACGAGGGAATTTTCGCGGCCGGCGATGTTACTCAAACAAAATTCAAGCAAATTACCATTGCCTGCGGACAGGGGACAATCGCCGCTCTGGCCGCTTACCAATACTTGCAGTTAAAGCAGGGGAAGAAAGCTAATATATATGATAGAAGCGTGAAAAAGTAAAATTATTTAAAATCCCTCTCCGCCTCGGCAAGCCGAAGGCGAGACGGGTAACCCCTCGTCTCGCTTTCGCCTGCCTCGCGTTGCGGGCAAGGCGGGCTTCGGCGAAGCGGGCTTTTATTAAGGGGCAATTATTATTTTAACTAATATTAAGGCCGTATCGCCAATGTAAAAATTTTTCAAAAAATTATTTTTAAGATTAGCCAAATTTGACAAAAATCAAATAAAATTATTTTTGCTAATTTTAGATAAAAAAATTTAATTGGCGACAGTACCATTAAATAAAAAAACTCTGTTTAATAACAGAGTTTTTAAAATTAGTTTTTATAAATTATTTTAATGTGACTTCAACTGTCATTCCCGCCCGCTTCTCTATAGCTTTAGCGAGGCGAGCGAAAGCAGGGATCTATCGGGGAGAGAGAAAATAATCAAGAACATAATTATGAGCCAAGAGCGAATATTATGTTTGCATATAAGTTAATAAAAAATAAAATAAAGAGTGAAAAATTAGATTAATTAAAAAAAAATCTTTTGTGGCGTGATTTATTCTTTGACATGTCCTAAGCGAATATCAACGTATGGATTCCCTGTCTGCCGACAGGCAGGCCGCCTGCGCGGGAATGACAAAAGAAAGTGTTTCGGTCTCGCATTTACAGAGTTTCACTTAGCAAGGCCGTGTCGCCAATGTAAAAATTTTTCAAAAAATTATTTTTAAGATTAGCCAAATTTGACAAAAATCAAATAAAATTATTTTTGCTAATTTTAGATAAAAAAATTTAATTGGCGACAGTACCAGCAAGTCTGGCGGGGAAAAAATAGCAAAAAAGAATTTTATAAACCAAGGAGGTTTAATAAATAGGCGCCCAAAGATAAATGTCAGATGCGTCTTTTACGTAGACCTCTGCATTATCCTTAATTTCAGCTACATTTTAAAAACTAATAGGATACCAATCATAAACATTCGCCTTTAGGGCGCAAATTTCTATAACATCAGTCCCAGCATTTTGTGTGAACCAGAAAGTTCCTCTAGCATTAACATCACAAGTCGGTTGAGCAGTCGTAGTCTTTAGCCTTACGCCGCCATCAACTTCTAATTTTTGTTGAGGATCATTTATGCCGATGCCGATATTGCCATCTTGCTGGATTGTCAGTCGGTTTCCAGGATTTACATTATTATTATAGCTCCAGATTTGAAGTTTATTATTACTACCTTTATCATTATAAATGCCCCAATGGTCATTATCGCCAGCAGGTCCGTATTGCAATTGCAGTTCAGGGTTTTGACCAGCGTTAGTATCAGTTATTCTTAAACGAGCGGCTAATGACGAATCATTAGACTTAATTTCTAGTATTTGAGTCAGATTAGCTGGCATTACGCCAATGCCGACTTGTCCATCTGTTGATAGACCTGTTCCTGATCCATTAAGCCCGGTGGCAAAAATCAGGTTGCCGATATTTAATATGTTGCTACTATTATTTGTAGGAGCGTCTATATCGTAGCCGATGATTATATTTTTTATGCCAGAAGTAAGATTATTTCCGACCTGATAACCTAAAAGGATATTTTTTGAGCCTGAATTTAGATTATCCCCGGCTTGATTACCTAAAAGTGTATTATCTGAACCAGTTGTTAAAGCATATCCGGATTGGTAGCCGAATAAAGAATTATTGGAAAATGAGGATGATGCAATACCGTAACCAGCATAATAACCGACAGCAGTATTTTTTAACCCGTTTTTAGTAAATGATAGAGCATTATCACCTAAGGCAGAATTATATTCTCCATTGATATTATGAAAAAGTGCTTCTACTCCCACGGCGGTGTTATGCTTGCTATTATTATCCTTAAGAGCATTTGCTCCCATAGCTGTATTGTAATAACCATTAATATTATTTGAAAGAGCGGATTCTCCTACAGCGGAGTTTTTGTAACCATTAATATTATCCTTAAGAGCATACCTACCCATAGCGGTGTTAAGAGAACCACTTTTATTATTCATAAGAGAGTTTGCTCCCACGGCGGAGTTTCCATAGCCAGTTTCATTACTGTTAAGAGCATTTGTCCCTAAAGCTGAATTTGTTGAACCGGTAGTATTATCGGTAAGTGCATGTGCCCCTACAGCGGAATTATGGGTGCCGCTAGTATTATTTGAAAGAGCGGATTCTCCCACAGCGGAGTTGTTATAACCAGTAGTATTGGAGGAGAGAGAACTCCACCCCATTGCTGAGTTGTCATAGCCAGTAGTGTTGGAGGAGAGAGATTGATAGCCGATAGCGGTGTTGTTCTCTGCGGCGTTAGTGCTTCCTGCCACACTTGAAAGTCCTGCCTGATAGCCAACAAAGGTATTCTGTTGAGCTCCTGATACTATATTTAATCCTGCCTGATAACCTAATTTGGTGT
>Ga0210044_10002599_pt1 | contig 26662 bp, 20 predicted proteins | sample CryGey13umfilter_2_FD_183959 | JGI IMG/M metagenome (GOLD analysis project Ga0210044, IMG submission 183959) | Groundwater microbial communities from aquifer in Utah, USA - Crystal Geyser 4/9/14 3 um filter (SPAdes) (version 2) | ecosystem: Environmental > Aquatic > Deep subsurface >... | reverse complement strand
ACCTGTTTCCGAATCAGAACCCGCTTCCATTCATAGCGCCCCGCGGGGCGCTGTGAATGGCACATTGGAGGCACCGCATGAAGCACACTCAGGGTAAGCTGCCGGATGACCCTACAAGGACCACTTCAGTAAGAAAGTTAAATGGCTTGACGGTATCGTCCGGGAGTACTTGTGTCTCATAAATCACTTCTCCTTGTTCCCTTAAGTAGCTTCGCAGCCTGCCGATGAGCTTACGCAAAGTGTCCCATCATCTCATCATTCCGCACATAGAACCCTTATAGGTTAATCGCCCTCAATTGTACATATAATTTGGTTTCCCCAATCATTGTTGTCAAGGGGCATGCGGGGAGACCACTTATGGCAATTTCAACCCGGCCATCCGATCCGCCTTCCCTGCCTCACCCCTTGAGAATATTTCATATTTCTTTCTCCTTTTCCTCTTTACTTTTTAGTAATGTTTGCTATATTGTTAACAGGAGGTTTGAATATGAATTTTACAGCATTACAGAAAAATGGGCTGAAGCTGATGTTATCCATTGCGCAGAAGAGCAACGGGCAACCGGTACAGGCTCCGGTACTCGCCGAATTTGAAGACCTGAAGGTCGGTTATGTGGGAAAAATTCTTTTCAAACTTCGTAAAGGCGGCCTCATTCAGGCAGCGAGGGGCAAGAATGGCGGGTATTCATTGTCAAGGGATAGTGAAGAAATCTCCGTCTTTGATGTTCTTAAGGTCTTGGAAGTCAAGGAATACGATAGTCGGATCTGCCCAAACCTCCGGAAAAACAATTCTTGTGCCCACTCACTGGATTGCGGATTGCGGCCCGTGATGCAATCCATTGATACCTATATTGAAAAACTCACCTCCTCTATTTCCCTGGCGGCTCTGATTGAGGACGAGAAAGAGATGGTAAACCGGCTTCGCCAAATGGAGATGTAAGGCCGGAATATTAAAAGTTTATGCTCAATAAAGGAGAATCATAATGTCACTTTTATCTATAAAGAACTTTTCTGTCCATATTGATGACAAGGAGATTCTTCATGATCTCAACATTGATGTGCAACCAGATACGCTTACCGTCTTAATGGGCAAAAATGGAACGGGGAAGTCTACCCTTGCCTATGCACTGATGGGACACCCGAGCTATCAGGTTCGTGAAGGTGAGGCGATTTTTGAGGGCGCTTCGATTGCGGGGGTTTCTCCTGACAAAATCGCTAAGATGGGTATGTTCCTTGGATTTCAGCATCCCATTGAGGTCCCGGGAGTTACTGTTATAAAATTCCTGCAGACCGCAACCCGCGCCTTGAGCGGCGGAGAACTGGACTACGACGCCTTCCAGGAAGAACTGCTGAGCATACTGGAAAAACTGGGCATTGACCAGAGTTTCCTGTATCGATATCTCAATGACGGGTTTTCCGGTGGCGAAAAGAAACGATTGGAAATCCTTCAGCTCCTCATGCTGAAACCGAAACTGGCTATTCTGGACGAACCGGATTCCGGTCTGGATGTGGATGCCATGAAGGTAGTGGCGGAAGGCATCAACATGGCCAGAAAAAAAGGCACAACGATACTGCTTATTACCCACTACAAACGCCTCCTGAACTATCTCAACCCGGATCGGGTTGTTGTTCTTGCCAATGGGACCCTTGCAAGAGACGGCGGAATGGAACTGGCTGACAAGATTGAATCAGAGGGATATGACTTTCTTGCAAGCCGGATCTCCTGAACCGGGAGGTTGACATTATGAAAGAAGACTTTACAACCATCAACGAAGAATACAAATATGGTTTTTCCAACCCCGAAGATTACCTGTACAAGGCACCGGCTGGATTGAATGAAGACATTGTGCGGGCTATTTCCGCCATGAAAAAGGAACCGCAATGGATGCTGGATTTTCGCCTAAAGAGCTACAAAAAGTTCATGGAAATGCCCATGCCCTGGTGGGGAAACCAGGAAATTTTAACAACCATTGATTTTTCGAAAATTCACTATTTTGTAAAGGCAAAAGGTGGTACCACCTGGGACGATGTTCCCACTGACATCAAGGACACATTCGAAAAATTGGGAATCCCCGAAGCGGAACGCAGGTTTCTTGGCGGAGTGACGGCACAGTATGAGTCCGAAATGGTGTACCATTCATTGAAGGAAGAGTTCACCAGGCAAGGGATTGTCTTCCTTGATATGGACTCCGCGCTGCGGGAATATCCGGAAATGGTAAAGAAATATTTTGGTACTGTTATTCCCTACACCGACAACAAGTTTGCGGCACTCAACTCTGCTGTATGGTCTGGTGGAAGTTTCATTTACGTTCCAAAGGGAGTAAAGGTGGACACCCCGCTGCAGGCCTACTTCAGAATTAACGCTAAAAACATGGGTCAGTTTGAGCGCACACTCATCATTGCGGATGAAGCATCTGATGTTCAGTACATCGAGGGATGCACTGCTCCTTCGTACTCGACAGATTCCCTCCACGGCGCAGTGGTAGAATTGATTGCGCTGGATGGTGCTAGAATTCGGTATTCCACGATTCAGAACTGGTCCAACAACGTCCTGAATCTCGTTACCAAACGGGCAGCGGCCTACAAAAATGCCGTTGTGGAATGGGTGGACGGCAATATAGGCTCCAAACTCACCATGAAGTTTCCAGCCGTCCTGCTCAAGGGAGAAGGTGCCCACGGAGAAATCCTCACAGTTGCAATGGCCGGAAACGGGCAGCACCAGGACAGCGGTGCCAAGGTTTTTCACCTGGCTCCCAACACCACTTCCCGAATCGTATCCAAATCGATTTCCAAAGGGACCGGACGGGCGTCCTATCGGGGCTGGGTCAAGACTGTCCCCGGCGCAAAAAACTGCGTGTCTGACGTCCGCTGTGATGCCCTGCTGTTCGGAGACAAGTCCAGAAGCGACACCTATCCACGAATGGAAATATTTGAACCGTCCACAAAATTGACCCACGAAGCGACGGTTTCCCGGGTACAGGATGACCAGCTATTTTATCTGATGAACCGGGGTCTCTCAGAAACTGAGGCATCCTCATTGATTGTAAACGGGTTTCTTGAGCCCTTCACCAGGGAACTTCCCATGGAATACGCGGTGGAATTGAACCGTATGGTTGCCCTGGAAATGGATGGCTCCATTGGTTGAGCCGTTAGGAAATTATATGAATATTAAAGCAGATTTAGACCAATTTCCCACCCGCCTCCACGAAGACTGGCGGTATTTCCGAATGAAAAAGGAAGATTTGAAGAACTATCTGGAACAAGGGCATCTGGCACTGTCCAGTTCCCTTGAAACCCTGACTGGCTCTGCGTATAGACAACTTTACAGCGCTTCAATGAAAGAAGTGGAAGCACTTTTCCGTCACGCTGCCTTTCAGTTTCAGGATGATACCTTTTCTCTACTCGTGAAGGCACATGCCACTCCCGGCATCATGGTTCTGCAGGGAACGCCGGAGGTTCCCGAAATCGTACTCGCCACTGAAAAAAAAAGAGAAGTTCACCCGGCCGATATTCGCATCCTGCTGAACCCCGGTATTAACGCGGAGTTGACGCTCAAGATAGAAGCTTCGGCAGCCAATAGTCTTATCAGCTCTGAGATACGGGTTTATCTGTCGGAAAATTCGTCTTTGAAACTGAACCTGGCATCCTCTGCATCTGAAGGCTCCTTCGCAATAATCCGAACCCGCGCACAGTTGGCAGAAAACGCAAAACTGCTGTTTTCCAATCTTCAGACACCGGACGGAAGTGTCCGAAGTGAGTCCCATTTTAACCTGACAGGCCCAGGCGCGGATTTAAAACTTTATCAGGCAGTGATCGCGGACGGTTCCGCCATCAACGACACCGTGCTGAAAGCCATCCACTCTGCCCCTGAAACGACATCCGATATGCATACGATCACATACGCAGGTGGGAAAAGCCGCTCTGCTCTCAATGGCCTGATTCACGTGAAGCCCGGCAGCGAAAACGTTGGTGCTTACCAGCAGGCGAGAAATTACATTCTTTCACCAAAGGCGTTTTCAGTCGGATATCCCCAATTGGAAATCGAAAACCAGAATGTGTCCTGCTCCCACGGCACGACCATGCACTCATTTGACGAAAATCAGCTTTTTTACCTGAATTCCCGAGGGATCTCCCCGAAAGAGGCGAAACAGATGATTCTTAGAGGCAATCTGGATTATTTCTTCCGCAGAATGAACGAGCCTCAGAAAAAACAATTTCTAAAAATGGCGTATACTATTATAGGTAAGTTATCGATTTGAACACAAAAGGGGTAATTGATATGCTTGAGGGTGTTCAGAATGATTTCCCGGTCCTGAAGAACCATCCGGGTCTGGCGTACCTGGACTCGGCCGCTTCCACTCAGAAACCATCCGTTGTACTGGACGCCATGGATCACTTCTACCGTTTCAATTATGCCAACATTCACCGGGGTGTTTACAGCCTCAGTGAGCAAGCGACCGCATCTTATGAAGCGGCCCGGATGCGTATCGCCCGGTTCATTCACGCCAAATCACCCGAAAACCTGGTCTTCACCCGAAACACTACCGAATCCATCAATCTCGTAGCCGCCACTATTGGTGAAAGTATGGTCAGGGAGGGAGATGAAATCGTCGTTACCATCATGGAACATCACGCCAATTTTGTCCCCTGGCAGCAACTGGCATTGAAAAAAGGTGCCACACTTAAAGTTGTGGGAATCGACCGCGAGACCCTTGAACTGGACATGGCCGAACTGGCCTCCGCGATTACGGACAAAACCCGTTTTGTCTGCTGCACCATGGCCTCAAATGTACTTGGTGCCACCCCGAATGTTGCAGAAGTTACAAGACTGGCACGAAAATTCGGAGCATTGACCGTATTCGATGCAGCGCAATTTGTCCCCCACCATCCCCTGGATATTACCAGCTTTGAACCTGATTTTCTTGCTCTATCCGGCCACAAAATGCTGGGAGCGGACGGATTCGGCGTACTCTACGGAAAATCCGAACACCTGGCTTCTATGCCGCCGTTCATGACAGGTGGAGACATGATTGAGAACGTCACCATAGAGAAAACAACATACTCACAGCCTCCCCAGAAATTCGAAGCAGGAACTCCCTTCATAGCCGGTGCAATCTCCCTGCACTCTGCCATTGATTACCTTGAAAACATTGGATTGGATCGGATACAGGAACATGAAACCGAACTTGCCCGACTCGCCGACGAAAAACTCCGCGCCATGGGCAAAGTCCGTCTCTACAGGAATGCGAACCGTATCCACAACGGCATCCTGCCATTCAATGTGGAAGGTGTCCACCCCCATGACGTCGCAACAATTCTCGGAGATATGGATATTTGCGTCCGGGCTGGCCACCACTGCGCCCAGCCTCTCATTCATTTTATGGATGAAATCGCAATGATACGGGCAAGCTTCTACCTCTATAACACGGAGGAAGATGTGGAACGGCTGGTTGCCGGAATACAAAAAACACTGGAGGTTTTTCACAAATGACGACGCAACTGGATAACATGTACCGGGACCTCATCCTGGACCACTACGAACACCCGAGAAATTGCCACGAATTGAATCACACCGACAGAACAGAGGAAGGATTCAATCCCCTTTGCGGTGACCATGTAAACATTCAGTTTGAACAGGATGGCAGAACAATCACTGACATTTCCGTCTGCACAAAGGGATGTGCCATCTGCACTGCCTCCGGCTCCATCATGTCCGACATCCTCAAAGGTCTTTCCGTTGATGAAACGAAAAGCATGGTGGAAAATGTGAAAGCGTTTCTCACGGGCGACCGGGATATTGATCCTGCAGACTTGCCCTCCAGCCTGCAGGCCCTCTCCGGGGTTCGGAAATTCCCCATTCGTATCAAATGTGCCCTTCTCCCCTGGACCACCGCCGAACTGGCTCTGAATAAGAAATAGGGACAAGGTTAAGTAGAAGGCCAGGTTAAGGTTAAGGTTAAGTACAGAAAAGTGACAGAAAACGTCAGAGAATTGGCCTGGCTCATGATGAATGTTTGATAAAAGACAAGATGAATGAGGGAGTTGGGCCTCAACCTGCCTTTTTGTCATACATCACCCATCACAGTGCAGCAGGCACGCCATCACCCATCACTCTCCTTTCAAATTTTTCTAAACTATTTTTTATTCTGCTTCGTATCTCTAACGTGAAAACTTGGCTCGGAGGTCCCATGAAGCATTTCCTTCTGATGACAATTGCTGCCGTTGCGTTGAATCTCTTTCCGTTGACAACCGGTAGTGCCCAGGGGCCGGACAGCCCTCCCACATATTCAGTAAAACAATCCGAGTCACCCATCCGCATTGATGGGAATATCAGCCCCGGCGAATGGAAAGATGCCACCAGAGTCGAGCTGAATTATGAAATTGATCCGGGAAACAATTTGCCCGCAAAGGTCAAAACTGAGGCTTTCGTAACCTACGACAGAAAGAATCTCTATGTTGCATTCATCGCACACGATCCAAACCCTAAAAAAATTCATGCCAACATCAGCGACCGGGATGCTATCTGGCAGAATGATATTGTGGGCATTGCCATCGATCCCTTTAACGACCGTCGCCGGGGATATGAATTTTTTGTGAACCCATATGGGGTTCAGGGAGATATTAAACGTGTGGAAGGCAGTGGAGAAGACTCTACATGGGATACAATCTGGAATTCTGCAGGACGTATTACTGAGAACGGATACGAAGTCGAGTTCGCCATTCCATTTAATTCAATCAGTTTTCCAAATGGTACCGGCATCCACACCTGGGGCTTCTGGTTCTTTAGAGCATATCCAAGGGATTTTCGTTACCAGATCAGTAATGTGCCGTTTGATAGAGATAAAAACTGTTTCTTCTGCCAGATCGGTTATGCAAAGGGGTTTGAAGGTGTTCATCCCGGTCGGAACCTGGAAGTCAATCCGACCCTGACCACAACAGCCGCCAAGTCCCGGGACGAATTCGGAGACCCCATGATCGATCACGGTAGTAATACCCAGTTGGGGATGAACGTCCGGTGGGCGCCGTCTTCAAACGTTATCCTCAATGCGGCACTGAACCCGGATTTTTCCCAGGTCGAAGCCGACACCGCACAACTCAGTTACAACCGTCAGTTCTCCCTGTTTTACGACGAGAAGAGACCCGTCTTTCTTGAAGGTGCCGACATTTTTCAGACCGAAGCTCCATTTGTCTACACCCGCACAATTTCAGATCCATCCTACGTGTTGAAAGCCTCAGGAAAATCGGGAAAATACGCATGGGGTGTATTCAACGCTCATGACACCATCACTAATTTGATCCTACCCGGTTCGCGGGAATCCTCTTTTACATCCTGGGATAGTGACTCGGACGTGACAGTCGGTAGAATTCGGCGGGACGTCCTGAAAAATTCAACAATTGGCGCTCTGGTCACCCACCGTGAAGGCGCCGGGTATCACAACACGCTCTTCTCATTGGATGGGAGAATAAATTTCACCGATAGCGATGCGTTCAAATTCCAGGTCGCTACCGCAGACACACGGAATCCCGATGATCCCGAAAATGAAGACCTCAATGGGGAAAGCATGTCCGGAAATGCCTACGATTTTCGTTTTGAACACGAGGACGAACACTGGGGTTTTGATGCATGGCACATGCGAATTGGGGATGAATTCCGATCCGATGTCGGGTTCATGCCCCAGGTGGGGTTCGTGGAATCGGGTCTCGGCATCAGTCACCATCGCTACGGCAAAGACAAAGCCTTCATTTCCCGATACTCTTCCTCTTTCTCAACTGAAATTCAAAAAGACATGTCGGGGAATGCCATTCACCGCGTGTTTCATTTTGAACAGAATTTGAACATGGCAGGCCAATCCTACCTCGGTTATTTCTACGATATCGGAATGCGCTCCCATGAAAATATTAATCACCATTACGCCAACTATGGGTTCTGGACCGGTGGAAAACAACAGAAATTCACCTATTCCCTGGATATGTTTTTTGGAGAAAATGTAGACTTCACGAATAACCGCATCGGCAACTGGACTATGACCAGAGCCGAACTCACGTTTCTTCCAACACCACACATCAATTTCAAACTGGATGCAACCGAAGAAACCATGAAGGAATTGGGGGGAAAACTGTTCACTGCTCATATACTGCAAACCCATTTCGTTTACAACTTCAACACAAGGATGCTGATCCGTACCATCATTCAATACACTACCCTGGAGAAAAATCCGAAGCTTTATTCTGATCTGGATAATCGCATTTCGCGATCCCTGTTCCCACAAATTCTATTCAGCCACAAGATCAATCCCCGCACATTGCTCTACCTGGGATATTCCGGCAGTCGAGCCGCAACTGAACTGAATCCGATGCAATCCTTTGAACGGACCCTCTTCTTCAAAGTTGCCTACGCATGGCGCTTGTGAGGGAAATATCTACTATTCTTGAATCTCTTACATAATGCTTTATCAATAAAAAAACGGGCCTTCCGGCCCGTTGTCTTTTCAAAAGTGGTGGAGCTAACGGGGATCGAACCCGTGACCTCTACACTGCCAGTGTAGCGTGCTCCCAGCTGCACCATAGCCCCACATTTGAGCTTTTATGGATTGGCAATTTCGCTTTCGTCGTCGATTTCTGCCTTTTCCTTCTTTGCTTCTTTCTTTGTTCCCTTCTTTGTTTCCTTCTTTGTCTCTTTCTTCTTTTCCTTCTTTGTTTCTTTTACAGAGGTTTCCTTGTCCTGGTATTGTCTGATTTCTTCCTCGTCTTCGCCTGTCGTCTCCAGGACTTCATTTTCTTCCCTGAGCGCTTCTTCTTCAATCTTCTGAATCAACTCCAGCTTCTCTGCGATTTTCTCTTCCAGCACGCCCAGTTTGATAAAGAAACTTTGGTACTTTTCTTTATCCAGATTGTCTTCTTTTGTTGATTCGTAAATGTAGCGTCCAAGATCCTTGTAAATCAAAGTCATCTGGTGTTTCAGGCTGGAGACCTCGAGCTTGAGGTTGGAAATACGCCATTTCTTTTTGGCCTGATTGCGAATTTTCACTGAGGTCTCCTTGATAAATTCAAGGGATTTGTCCATCAGTTCACGAGTTTTTTCTTTATTCATTTTTCCCCTCCTCAAGTCGTATTATGTCCGAGTCAACCAGCCTTGTCAACTTTTTTTGCCTGAGAGTGGGGCGTAGTGAGTGGACGTGGGCGGCCGATTCAAAACAGGATTACAGACATGACATTCCTTGTAAACCCATCGCTCCCCATCTGTGCTTAATCGTATCCGCACTCAACCTCAACATCCTTGCCTTCTACTCAACCTTATCGACCATCTTCCGTCCATCGGCGTGGATGAAGCATGGCCTCCGGAGACAGGATTCGGTCAATCTCTTCCTTTGTCAGCAAATTGTGCTCAAGAACCAGTTCATAGACAGATTTCCCCGTTTTCAATGCCTCCTTCGCAATGGAAGATGAGTTTTCGTAGCCGATGTAAGGGTTCAGTGCCGTCACAATGCCGATACTGTTCTCCACGTAGCTACGGCAAATGTCTTTGTTTGCAGTAATTCCAAGGACACAGCGGTCAGCCAGTATCACCATTCCGTTTCGCATAATGTCAATAGACTGAAAGAGGTTGAAAGCAATGATTGGTTCCATGACATTGAGTTCCAACTGTCCCGCTTCCGCCGCCATTGTAATCGTCAGATCGTTTCCAATTACCTGAAAGGCAATCTGGTTTACCACTTCCGGAATCACGGGGTTTACCTTCCCCGGCATGATGCTGGAACCCGGCTGCATCGGAGGAAGATTGATTTCATTCAATCCGGCACGGGGGCCTGAGGAGAGGAGCCGTAAATCGTTGCATATTTTCGAAAGCTTAACGGAAATCCGTTTGAATACGCCGGAAAGCTGCACAAAAACACCAGTGTCCTGGGTTGCTTCTACAAGGTTCCCGGACAGCACCAGGTCCATTCCCGTAACTTTGCGCAATTCTTCAATACAGAGCTTTGCGTAGGCCGGATCGGCGTTGATTCCGGTACCGATTGCGGTACCTCCCATATTGGTTTCATTGAGCAATCTGGCTGCTTGTTTCAACATCCGAATGTCTTCGCCCAACATGGTGGCATAAGCACCGAATTCCTGACCCAGGGTCATGGGAACAGCGTCCTGGAGCTGAGTTCTCCCCATCTTTATCACATGTTGAAACTCTTTTTTCTTTTTAGAAAAAGCACTTTTCAAGTGACGCATTCCTTCCAGTAGACTGGTGATGGAAAGCAGGAGGCCAATTTTTAATGCGGTAGGATACGCATCATTAGTGGACTGGGACAGGTTTACATGGTTGTTTGGATGAATAGTGTCGTATTCTCCGGGCTTCTTTCCCAGTTTTTCCAATGCCCGATTGGCAATCACCTCATTCGCGTTCATGTTCGTGGAGGTACCTGCCCCACCCTGGATAACATCCACCGTAAAGTGCCGATGCAATGCACCGCCAATGATGTCATCGCATGCGGCTACAATGGCCGCAGCTACTCCCTCCGACAAAAGTTCCAGCTTCAGGTTGGCCAGTGCCGCAGCCTTTTTAACCATGGCCAGTCCCTTTATCAGGTTCGGGTAATGACTGATGGGTACTCCGGTAATTGGAAAATTCTCGATGGCACGAAGCGTTTGAACCCCGTAGTACACATGGGCCGGGACTCCCCGCTCTCCCAACAGGTCGTGCTCCATGCGAAATCCGTCCGCGTGGTAGTCTGTGCCCTGGTGAACCAGCTTCTTGCTGGATGTTTCCAACCGCCGGCTCAGCAATTTAGAAATACCTTCTACCATCAGAAAGTATACTCTCGGATTCTCCCTTCGAATCACCTGGAGGCGTTCCCGAGTCAACTGGATGACAAGAACAGCCGTTTTCGCAGTGGCGGTAGCGGAATGAACCGTATCATCAAGGAATACGGCTTCACCGATAAAATCGCCCTTGGACAGGACCGCAAGAACTTCTTTCCCCGCGTGAACCCGCTTGCTGATCTCTACTTCACCCCGCATTACCACCATAAACCGGCTTCTTGGGGAATCTTCCTGGAAAAGCACCTCTTTCGGCAACAAGTTTTTTGATGTGAAAGATCCGGCGATTTTTTCCAGTTCCTCTTCGTTCAGTTGTTCAAAGAGGATGGTGCCCTTCAGCAATTCCTTAATTTCTCTCATGATCCTGCGTCCTTCGCCCCGACCGCTGTCAAGGCAGTTGTTTCTTTGCCTCCGAATACTCTCGGATGACTTCGGACACAATCTCAGCTGCTGGTTTTGTGTCCGTTATCAATCCCACCGTTTGCCCCGCCGACCAGACATCCTTCCAGGCCTTCTTCTTCCCGCCACTGGAAGCAGACTGTTCCATTCCCTTCATCGCACGATATCCCTTATACATTTTGAACCACTTTCGCGTAAGGGAAAAACGGCTCCAGAGGCGCTCAAAATAGCTCAGTTCCGTACCCAGGGATTCCAGATATGGCGTGTTGATGAAATTGGCATGGCTTCCGGTTACCTTTGCAGTAAAAACAATATCCTCCGGATTTGAAGTCAGGATGCTGTTCTTGTAGTCCTCGTTAACCGCCGTTTCCGTACAGGCAATAAAACGGGTTCCAAAATAACCAGCCGCGGCCCCCAGTCCCAGAGCGGAAAGCAGAGTTTTGCCATCCGCAATGCCCCCTGCTGCAATCACAGGAATGCTCAGGTTTTCCACCAGCCAGGGCACCAGCACATTCCCCACAATTTTACCGGCATGCCCGCCAGCACCATAGCCAACCGCCACAACGGCATCAGCACCGAGGCTCTCCACCTTTTTCGCATATTCCAGGTTGGTGACATCGCAAAATACCCTTGATCCGATTTTATGCGCCTCTTCAATCACTGACTTTGGTGAGCCAAGAGATGTAATAATTACCGGAACCTTATGTCGAATGCAGATTTCCAAATGTTTTTCCTGGTAAATATTAGACTTATTCGTGATGATGTTGACCCCGTAAGGTTTGTCTGTCAGCGATTTCACTATCTTCAGCCCCTCTTCAAACTGTTCAGGTGTCCGGTAATTCAGGGCCGGGAAGGTTCCCAGACCCCCTGCCTCAGAGACCGCTGCCACAAGTTCAGGATTCGATACCAGAAACATTGGGGCTGCAATCACCGGAAACTCAATACCAAGCATCTCAGTAATTTTTGTCTTCAATTGAACCCCCAGATTTTCATACAACATCCATTATATCCAATTCCACGCTCAAAGATATTCGAAATTCTGAAGATTGGACTATTATGCGAGGGAGCGAAGGAGTAGCGGAAGGAAACGTCAGGGACTTTTGCGCTTAATAAGGAAAAAGCCGGGGGGTACCGGCTTTTTTGAGGTAGAAATGGAAGCTATTCATTTCTGTATATCCTATATGCCAGAATAATGCCAAATCTCCCCACCTGGAGATCAGGCCCGGCTTCTCTTTATTTGAATCAGTGCGTTAGTCGCACATAGTTTCTATGCTTCTTGACTCTGGATTGCCTATTCTATCAGGGTATTCTCACAACCGCGTCATTCTGGCTTACCAAAGTATTCACGGATACTGTGGATATCTGCAAGGCCAACGATTCCGCACAATGCCTCGTCTTCAGCATCAAGAACTGCTTGAAATGAACCAAAATGGCCAAGAAGACGGCGGGCTTTTTTGTCACCTATTCCGGGTACTTCCATCAACCCGGGAGAAACAGCGTTTCGCTCCCTCAGTTGACGATTGAATGCAATTGCAAAACGATGAGCTTCGTCCCTCACTCGAATCAGCACTCTTGCTGAAGGGTCTCTCACATCAAGGGCTATCCCTTTCGGATGGCGTGTTGAAAAAACCGTTTCCTCTTTTTTGGCAAGTGCAGCCAATTCCACCTTGTCCATTATCCCCAATGTCTCCATCACTTCCTGTGCTGCACTCAGCTGCCCCTTTCCTCCGTCAATGAGGACCAGGTCCGGTAGTCGGCCATTTTCCATCAGGATCCGTGTATAGCGGCGTTTTACGACCTCAGCAACAGATCTAAAATCATCATTTCCGCCACCATGGCGAATCCGAAACCGACGATAATTTGCCTTGTCCGGCTCTCCATTCACGAAAGAAACCAAGGAACCCACCATAAACTCGCCACCAAGATGGGAGATATCTATGCATTCCATTCTCTCTGGCAATATATTAAGACTCAACATCAGTCTGAGAGTTTCCAATTCCTCCCGGCGGGATGCCGCTCTTAATAGCAGTTGTCTTGCATTCTCCTCAGCCATACGAATCACGGAAAGAAACTCTCCCCGCTTTGGGAAGCGAATTTTGATGGCTCTTTCAAATCGCTGTCGATGATAGCTTTCCAGGATCTCAACGCCCGGTACAGATTGATTGGTGATAAGCATAGGCAGCGGCTGCCGCAAGCGATACAGATGTTGCTCCAATACGTTTCGAAACAGGCCTTCATGGGTATCGAATATGTATTCGCTCTTGTCCAGTAGACGACCACTTCGAAAATGCAGAATCGCCACACCGGTCCTTCCCCCATCATTCACCGCAGCCACAGCATCCAGAGACAGTTCTCCTTCAAGATTCACCGATTGTCGTGCTTTGAATCGTCTGATTTCTTCCAGGAGATCGCGAATCTCACCTGCTTTCTCGTATGCAAGGTCTGAAGAGAAGTTTTCCATCTCAACAGTCATGGCCTTCTCCAGTTCTTCATAGTGACCGGCCAGGAATAATGCCGCCCTTTCCACTGAACGTCGATAGGGCTCCGCAGTCTGATAGCCGACACACGGTGCTGAGCATCGTTTTATCTGATATTTGAGGCAGGGTCTCCTCCTCTTGAAAAAGTCTTTTCCGCAGGTTCGAAGCTGAAAGAACTTCTCCGTAATCCCAATAATGCGGCGTACTGAACCGGCCGAAGGGAAAGGGCCGAAATATCGACTTCCCTTCCGCTCACATTTCCGAGAAAAATAGATGCCGGGAAACTCATCGTCCATCCGAAATTCAATGTACGGGTATGTTTTGTCATCCTTCAGGAGGATGTTGTACCGGGGCCGGTGTTTCTTTATGAGATTGTGTTCCAGAATCAGCGCTTCCACTTCGGTATTGGTCACATAAAACTCGAGATCTCCTGCCTCTTTCCGAATCATGATAGATTTGTGGCTATCATCGGTGAGATAGGAAGTAACACGCCGTTTCAGATCCACCGCTTTCCCGACGTACAGGATATCCCCGCCGGACCCCCGGAAGATGTAAACGCCGGTTTTACTCGGCAGGGTCCGGATCTTTTTTGTCAGAATTTCCATGTTTCTTCAAAGCGGACAGGTGCTCCCGGATGGACATGATCAAATGCTTGGGAAAAGGGGATCCCTCTTCCCTCAATTCCAGGAGTTTTTTGAGGATTTGTTCAGCTTCCTTCCTTCTTTTCATTGAAAGCAACACAATCCCCAGGTGGTAAAGAGCCAGCGGATTCCCCGGCGATAGAGAAAGGCTCTCCTGTAAGAGCTCATAGGCTTTGCCCAGTTTACGTTTTCGATAGTTTACCCACGCCAGCGCGTCCAGGGCATGGTGTCGGAGGTCACGATCAGAAATCTTCAATCCAGTCTTTGCACAAGCTTCCGCATCTGACAAATTCTTAAGTTCGCAGAGGTCCATCGCGAGATTTACATATCCCAGTGTTTTTGCGTAATCCGAGGGATAGCGCTCCATCATCTCATGCGCCAATCCCACAGCTTCCTCCATCTGACCGGCGGCCTTTAGCGCACTATGACGAATACTGTACGCAGCCAGTCCAATCCCCTCCGGTACGTCCTGACTCAGGATACGTTCCGCAAGCAGGGCTGCCTCTTCTACTTGTTCGCTGTCGACAAGATACATAGCCAGGTGCACCATAACCAGCGGATTTCCTGTCTCCACAGACAACAATCCTCTGCAGTAAGCAATGGCCCGGTGATGTTCCCGCCTTTCAGCAAATTTATCGCACTTTTCCAGCAATTTCATAATCTCTTCATTGTGCCTGACATAGACAAGGCTCTCATCATCAAATTCAAACGGCCGAACCAGCTCCAGACGGGAAGGGTTCAGCTGCAGGACCTCTTCAAACATTTCCTTTGCCTTTCGTGACCAACCCAATTCAAGATATACCATCCCGAGATAATAATAAGCGTCTTCAAATCCGGGATCTGTCTCGATCGTCTTCAATAGTAGTTTTTCAGCCTTTCTGGGCTGGTTTATATCCTTTTTCACCAGCGCCATGAAGAATAAGATTTCCGGTAACTTTTCGCGTTCCAGTGCCATGCTCAGAAAGAATTCCGCGAGTTTGAGGTTTCCTTCAAAATAAAAAATTGTCCCAAGTGTGAAGAAGGGAAGATAGAATTCGGATGAAATCTCCAGCGCTTTGTTCAGATGTTCCACAGCCTCCTCAATTTCACCGGTATCGTTGTGTACCAGACCCAGAAAAAGATTGGCATCATAATCGTTTGGATGGCTTTCCAGAGTCTGCTGAAAAAACTTACGGGCGCGTTTCAGGTCCGAGCGCATGTAAAATGTCTGACCCAGGTAAAACGCCAATCGATAGTTTTCAGGGTTCTTTTTCAGCGCCTTCTCGAACATCTCCAATCCCTCATCCAGATCTCCTTCTTCAATGAGAGATTCTGCATCCAGCACAAGTTGCTCACACACGTCGCGGTTCCGTCCGTGAAACATCATGAGAATGCTCTCTTTATATGCCTGAAAGCGTTCCCGCTCTTCCTTATTTTGAATATCAGAGAGAATTCGATTTTCCCAGATGTGAGAAAATTTGTCCCGCTGGATCAATCCCTTCTCTGACAGAATTTCTACCAGAGAAAGCAATCCATTTCTCAGAACTACAATATCCTGATCCAAGGTTCCTATTTTTCGTTTCAACCCACCCATTTCTTCGAACAAATCGGAAAAATTGTTCTCAAACTTTGAAAACACCTGAGCAATGATATTATCTTTGTCAAATTCATCCAGCGTCCCGAACCGCGGATTGGCGTTGGTAATCAGGCGGGTTCCGCAATTGGAGCATATTGGCGCATCTTCCGAGTTGTAAAACCCGCACACATAACAGTACATTCAACTTACTCCTCAAGCCCCACACAGGACCGACCGCTCTTCCTACTGATTGTAGTCGTAAAAACCCTTCCCGGACTTACGCCCCAAATATCCCGCATCAACCATCTTAACCAGAAGCGGACACGGTCTGTATTTGGGGTCCTTGAAACCTTCATACAGGACTTCCATGATAAACAAACAAACATCCAGCCCGATAAAATCTGCCAGAGTCAGCGGCCCCATCGGATGATTCATTCCCAGCTTCATCACTGTATCAATCGCTTCAACAGTTCCCACACCTTCCATCAGGGCAAAAATTGCTTCATTGATCATGGGCATCAGAATCCGATTTGCCACAAAACCGGGAAAATCGTTGACCTCAACTCCCACCTTGCCCAGCAGCTCAGTCAGTTCCAACACTGTTTTCATTGTTTCGTCACTGCACTGGGCACCTCGAATAATCTCAACCAGTTTCATCACAGGTACCGGGTTCATGAAATGCATACCAATCACATTGGAGGATCTCCGGGTCAGGGCCGCCAGTTTCGTGATGGAAATCGAAGAAGTATTGGAGGCAATAATGACTTCGTCAGCCAGCAGGTTGTCAAGTTCCTGAATTAGAGACTTTTTGATTTCAAAGTTTTCCGTAATTGCCTCCACCACAAAATCACAATCCTTCAGATCATTCAATTCCACTGTTGGCTGAATCCGATCCAGAACCTGCTGCTTTTCCTCTACCGTCATCCGTCCCTTGTCTACACCCCGCTGGAGGTTTTTTGAAATTGTATTCACACCCCGTTCCACAAACTCAAGCTTTACATCACGCATCACGACTTGAAAACCTTTTGAGGCAAAAACATGGGCAATTCCGTTTCCCATCGTTCCTGAACCGCAAACGCCCACTTTCTGAATCGCCATATCAACCTCCTGAAACAGATTATTCGTGCTCAGCTCTATTGTACGACCCGAAACCGTGTACCGCAACCACAATTGCTGCCTGAAAGCATGAACATGTGAGTGAAAGTGCGAGCAGGAAATATCGGGGAGTCACTTGCCCCTGACTTTTCTCACTTCATCACCCATCACTTCATACTCACAATCGATCATTCACTCGCATTGTACCGGAAGATTGTGACTTGGAAAGAGAATCTTTTTCGTGTAACATTCAGAGATTAAAGGAGGATTTGATGAGATATCTGTTCCTGTTCCTGTTGACGACATCCCTTCTCGCCTGGACTCCCACAACCCGCAAGTATATGGCCGTTACCGCCTTTCGCGCATTTCCATCTGATGTGCGCCTGGCGTTGAATCACCATCGTAAATCTTTCCTTGATGGCGCTTCCATGCCTCTTTCCGGGAAATCCCGCAACGATCTGATAAATGAGGGATGTCGACTCAGTGAAGAGCTTGCAGCATTACTTGATTCTCAACCGGATTTTGATCAGGTTGCAAAGAAACTGGGGCACCTCATGGCAATCACCGCGGAATTGAGCAATCCATACCTGGACTCAACGTCCTCTCAGAGTTCAGACTACAGCACTTACGTTGAGAGAAAACTGGACTGCTTCTTTTTTGCCGGGATGCCATTGAATTTCAATAAGATTGTTACCCGGGATGTCTGCGTTCGGTTATTCCATGTCCCCGATCTCGGCAAATCCCACCTGAAATCTATTGAGCAGGATTACAGAACATACCGCAATTCAAGTAATTTCGATGATTTGTCCGGTGCTTTCGGATCCGGATCCCTCCTCTTTTCTGATTCCTGCACCGAAATGGTTATTATCACTTCCCTGTTGTGGAATCAGGCCGCAGGAAACGCCGACGACGCTGCGATCTTCTCGCAGTGAACCCTCAGTGTTCAAATGCTGCCTGCACTGTTTGAAGCTTATATAAGATTTGTGCGTCAGCTTTCAGCTTTTTCTTGCAGCTCCACCTGTATTTCGCTACACTTGAAGGGTATCTTACTGGAGTTAAATGAATGAGAAAGGTTCAGAGCATTCGTTCCGTTTTCTTTCGCTACATTTTGTGGCTTATTGTGATCTCTGCAATTCTGTCAGGCCTGTTGAAGCTTGGGATGGAGTGGCAGCGCTCTCTGGAAGAATTCAGCCAGATCCGGAAAACCTATATAAACCATGAGAAAGAACTGCTGAGGCAGCGCGTTGAAGCGTTATTCTATTTCGTCAGTTACAGACGAACTCACACGAAAGAGAAAATCCGCGAACTAAGTGCAAAATGGGCAATAGACGCCAAAATAGTGATCCAACTTGTATTGAAGAATACACCTCCAGGCGCTCCATTAAAGATCCTACAAACTCGTGCCATTGAAATGTTGAAGAAACTCAAATTGCCATCCGGATTCGGTATCGCAGCCATAGACACAGGAAATGGCAAGATTCTCCTTTCTTCATTCGATAATGCCCTTACCCCGGAACAGATCCAGTTGATTCTCGATCATAAATCTTCTCCCCCCTTTGAAACAGACGGCTTCATCGGCCAGGCCGTGACGATCCCCACTCTGCACCTGTGTGTCATCGTTCTGGAGCCACGGGCAAAACAGGAAGCGTGGTTACAGAGTCAGCTGCTGAACTATGCCGCCTCAATGCGTTTCGGCAAGGAAGGGTATATCTTTATTAATACCTTTGATGGAATTCCCCTTCTCAGGGATGGAAAACGTGTAGAGAATGGGAAATCGATGTGGGAACTCACTGACCCGGATGGAATCAAGGTCATCCAGGAAGAATACAGGGCTGCAAGAAAGACCGGAGGTGGATTTATTTATTACAGCTGGCGGAAATTGAGCACCAGCGAAGTCATGCCGAAAATGTCCTATATCCGTGGGATGAAAGACTGGCACTGGATTGTAGGAACCGGAACGTATCTGGATGAAATGGAATCAGCTATCAGTTTGAGAAAGGCGGAATTCATGCATCGAATCCGCTGGCAGGCCGGTCTGACTCTGCTGGGCTTTTTGGTTGTTCTGGGAATCATTTTTCTGTTAACAAAACGTATGGGCCAAAAACTCAGTTCTGAATTCAATGTATTTTCAGATTTTTTCCAGGACTGCGCAACTGACCACCGACCCATTGATTCAGACTCACTAACACTGACCGAGTTCCGGATACTGGCGAAACAGGCGAATAACATGATTGTTTCCAGAGAGCGGATCGAAACGGCCCTTAAAAAAAGTGAAGAGAAATTCCACCAACTCTTTGAAGAGTCCCGGGACGCAATGAGTATCTTGAGCCGGGATGGATTCATTGACTGTAACCAGGCGCTGTTGACCCTCTTTCATGCATCGGACAAATCTGAGATGTATGTCCCGCCATGGAAATTGTCCCCGGAGTACCAGCCCGACGGGCGACTCTCGGAAGAAAAAGCCAGGGAAATTATCCGCAGAACCTATGAAACAGGGGGCGCCAAATTTGAATGGATGCACAGGAAACTAAGTGGTGAATATTTCTGGTGCGAAATTACACTGACTCGAATTCCGTGGGACCAGGAAGATTGTATTTTTGTAGTCTGGCGGGATATCACAGAAAATAAAATGGCCAACGATAAACTGAAGCTGAGTGAGGCCCGTCTTCGCAAATCTCAGGAGTTGTCCAAGGCAGGAAACTGGGAAGTGGACCTGATAAATGGCCATTACATTGCATCGGATGAAGCGTACAGAATCTACGGCTATACAACTCTCGAAACCGTTACTCCCTTTGAGGAAGTTTCACGAGCCATCCACCCGGAAGACCGGGAGAGAGTGGAAACTGATTTCCGTAACTTTATCATCGACGGAACCCCCTATGACACAACGTTCAGAATCAGACGCTTTGACGACGGAAATATCCGTTATGTTCGAGCCATAGCCGAGCGGGTAATTGACAAGACAGGCCGCACCATTCGCGTACTGGGTGTCGTCCAGGATATTACTGAACTGATTGAAAAAGAACGTAAAATTCGCACTGAACGTGAAAAAATGAAAATCACGCTGAAGAGCATGGCAAGCGCAGTCATTGTCACTGACAGTGATTTCAAGGTTGAAATAATGAACCCCGTTGCTGAAAAATTAACCGGATGGACCCAGGCGAAAGCAATGGGGAAACCGCTGAATACTATTTATCACGTCTTGAATCCGGAAACTCGTGAACGGGTATCCTTCACTCTTCCCGAATATGAAGAACCTGAACCATACAGAAAAAGCGAAACCAGAATGGTCATCGACAAAAATGGCGAAGAGCACATGATTCTCTGCAGCAGCGCACCGATTCAGTGGAAAGACAGTGGATTTCTTGGACTGGTGCTCGTCTTCAGGGACATTACAGAGCGATTGAAAATGGAGCAGGAACTGCAGAAAACGCAGCGGTTGGAATCACTGGGAGTCCTTGCTGGTGGCATTGCCCATGATTTTAACAACCAGATAACCGGCATCACCGGCAATATTTCCCTGGTGAAGGCCATGCTGAAAGACTCCCCGAAGGTGAACGCACTTCTGGATGAAGCGGAAAGAGCAGGCAATGCCTGCAAAGCCCTCTCGCGGCAGCTCCTCACATTTGCCTCCGGAGGTGCGCCGGTCAGAGAGTCCGTGAACCTGGAGGAATTGATACGGGACAGTGTCTCCTTTAACCTTCGAGGCAAGCCTGTGAATGCAAAACTCGAAATCAAGAGTCCCCTCTGGAATGCCAATGCCGACCCCGGTCAATTCCGCCAGATCATGAGCAACCTTCTGATCAACGCCGTACAGGCAATGCCAGATGGTGGAACGATTCGTGTTTTTGCAGATAATGTTCAACCTGACAACTCACCTGAAGGAGCTGGCCATGACCGATTCATTCGAGTTTCTGTTTCGGACACTGGCCCGGGCATTGACCCGGAAATTCAACCAAAGATCTTTGACCCATTTTTTACCACAAAGGAAGAGGGAAAAGGATTGGGACTCTCCACCGTCCATTCCATTGTGGAACGCCACGGTGGTCAATTGAGTATGGAATCCAGACCCGGAAAGGGAACAACCTTTACCCTGCTGCTGCCTGCATCAGAAGAATCCGGACCCGAACCGGTCGTATCCGCTGAAGGCGCTTCCGTTCAACCCCTGAATATTTTGCTCATGGATGATGAGGAAATCATCCGGGATGTCGCGCAGGAAATTTTCCGCTTCCTCGGCCATTCCGTGACTGCAACAATCAATGGAGAAGATGCTCTGAAAGCATACAGGCGTGCTATGGAAAATGGCCCTCCCTTTGACCTGGTTCTTCTGGACATCACAATTCCAGGTGGAATGGGAGGCAAAGAAACCATTGCCCGCCTTCTGGAACTGGACCCTGATGTGAAAGCCGCCGTAACCAGCGGATACGCCCATGATCCGATTATTGCGAATTTCAGTGAGTATGGTTTCTGCGGCAGGTTGGAAAAACCATTCAAGATTGAAGACATTGAAAGATTACTGGATGCGATGTTCGGCTGATATCCACAAATCAGATTCATCAGACGACGAGGAGATCTTATGAAAAACTTTGCCATCCTTCTTATTTTTTTCACTGCATTCCCTGCAACCGCAGATAGCCTGAATCTGAGTCTGAATTTGAAAAAGGGAAATCACTTTATTACCACCCTGACCAGCACACAAGCCGTAATCCGGGATGTTGGCGGCCAGCAGACTCAGGTTGATAACTCCACTGAAATGACACTGTCTTTTGAAGTAACCGGGTCCGATGAGAAAACATACACCATTACAATGCGCTACACACACATCATTGTGTCCAGCCGGGGTGCCGGTTGGGAATTCCACTATGACTCAACGCCTTCAACGGATTCCGGCAGTACAGATTCGAAACAGATGAACATCTTCTACAAGAGCCTATTGAATCAACCAATAACCCTTGTCATCGACCGCCTCTCAGGCACAATTAAGAGCATGTCCGGATGGGATAAACTGGGCAAACATGTTGTAGAAGAGTTGAGGCAGGGAACAGCAACAGATCGACAGAAACTGACTGATATGTTGATCTCATCGATAAAGAATGGGATTGTGAACGGGGGGGCCACCAGTGTCTTCCCTTCTCTGGCAGGGAGAACTATTCAAAAGGGGAGTCAATGGCAGATCCAGGACACACTTCCCACGTTTTCCGGCCTCGCTCTTCGAACCACTTACAAAGTCACAGACCTTTTCCCTGACAGAGTGACACTCTCCGTTTCCTCCTCTTTGTCCACCTCACCAACAGCAACCGTCATTGCTACAGGCGCCACAAAAACCCAGTACAAACTCAGCGGAACCCAGAAAGGAACACTTGTCGTTGACAGAAAAACCGGCTGGGTTACGCAAACGCATGTAAATCAGGAACTGGAGGGTACGTTTACCATGATTGATATGGGATTAACCATCCCTGTTACGGTGTCAGGAAAAACAGACATACAGTCCAGACAGTATACCGGATCAACGGGCAAATGACCTCCGAACCCCTGGAATGGATGATTCAAAACCAGATTGTCCGCCGCGGTATTCATAACCATGCTCTGCTGAATGCACTGCGGGCAATTGATCGAAGAGATTTTGTTCCAGCTGCTTCCCAAAGCGCGGCCTATGAAGACCGCCCTCTCCCATTAAAGAACGGCCAGACGATTTCCCAACCCTACATCGTGGCACTGATGACGGAACAATTGGAACTCGACTCCCATCACCATGTCCTCGAAATTGGAACCGGCAGCGCCTACCAGACTGCCATTCTCGCTTTCCTTTGCCACAGCGTAATCTCAATAGAGCTTTTTCCGGCTCTTCACGAGGCAGCGAAGTTATCTCTGGCACCGTTCAAATTCCGTAATATCACTCTGATTCAGGGAGATGGGAAAAAAGGATGGGAAAAACAGGCACCCTATGATCGAATCATTCTGACTGCCGCACCACAAGACTTTCCCGACAGCGTGTTTGATCAATTGGTTGAAGGTGGCATTATGGTGGCTCCAATTGGAAAAGCCGGATATCAAACTCTCTTTAAAATCACTAAAACTGGTGGAAAGCCTGTGAAGGAATCAATCTGCGGCGTTCGTTTTGTGCCCCTGGTCTGATTTTCGTCAGCCCCTTTCGCGGCTGACGCCGTGATTTGTAACCCGTAATGAGTGATTTGTTGGGGAAAGACAGAGATGAACCATTCCCTTTCTTTCCTTATTTTCCCGCATTAACACTTTCCTACGCTCGCATACCGGGAAAATTGTGGTAAAATTCTGCTATTGACCCGTAAATTCGCTGAAAGGAGCGTACCATGAAAAAACTCGTGACTCTGGCAGTAGCCGCAATCCTGCTTTCAACAACCGCTTTCGCTGTCAAAATTGGAGGAGTGAACCTTCCGGACACCCTGAAAGCCGGAGAAAGCACTCTCGTCCTCAACGGAGCGGGCCTTCGGAAAAAACTCTGGATCAAAGTCTATGCCGGCGGCCTTTACCTGTCACACAAAACCAACAATCAGAATCAGATTATCAATGCCGATGAACCCATGGCAGTTCGGATGCACTTCATCCACGACGGGATTGCCCCAAAGAAACTGATTGATGCATGGGACGAAGGGTTTGAAGCTGCAACCAATGATAATGTAGCTCCTATTCAAATGCAAATCGATAAGTTCAATGCCACATTCAAAGTGGAAGTTCACGAGGGAGATGTCTATGACCTTATCTATGTTCCGCAAGAAGGCGTTTCCGTCTACTTCAATGGTAAAAAGATTGACACCATTACCGGCCTTGCATTCAAGAAGGCTCTCTTCGGCATTTGGCTCTGTGACGATCCAGCCGATAGCGGACTGAAGGAAGGCATGCTCAACCAGTAATTTCATCCGGGGGGGCCTGCCCCCCCCCTTATCTGAGCATGCTCTTATCAGATTTTATCATTTCTACTTATCATATCTTTATCATATTGAGTTATTCTCTGGTATTATAAGTTATTTTTATATATATTTAATATTTTGGTACAAGAGCTCAATATTGGGCCATTTTCAGGCCGCTTCTTCGCTCATCTCGCTTATTTAATTCTTGACAAAAATAGCCGTTACCTCTATATTAGCAGTCGGAACGCTTAACTGCTAATTCCCTTTAAGGAGGATATCATGACAATTAAACCATTGCACGACAGAGTGCTGGTAAAGCGGATGGAACCAAAGGAAGAACTTCGCGGTGGGATTATTATTCCCGACACGGCAAAAGAAAAACCCATGGAAGCAAAAGTGATTGCGGTTGGGCCGGGAAAAGACAAGGAACACCCCATGACCGTCAAGACCGGTCAAATTGTTTTGATCGGCAAATATGCCGGAACCGAAGTGAAAATTAATGATGAAGAACACCTAATCCTGCGCGAAGAAGAGATTCTCGCCGTTTTGGTAAAATAAGGTATAACAGAGGAGTTAAAAATGGCAAAAAAGATTTCTTTCAGCGATGAAGCCCGCCAGAATATTCTGAAGGGCGTAGAACAACTCACAGATGCAGTACAGGCAACTCTCGGGCCCCGGGGCCGGAATGTCCTTATTGAGAAAAAATTCGGGTCTCCCCTCAGCACCAAAGACGGTGTAACTGTGGCCAAAGAGATTGAACTCAAACACCCTGAAGAAAATATTGGTGCCCAACTCGTGAAGGAAGTGGCCTCTAAAACTTCCGACACAGCTGGCGACGGAACCACCACAGCCACAGTTCTGGCACGGAATATTTACAAGGAAGGCATCAAGGCCATCGTAGCCGGTGCCAACCCCATGGATCTGAAACGAGGCGTGGACAGTGCAGTAAAGGCCGTTCTGGAAGGCCTCGTTAAACTCGCCCAGCCGGTAAAAGGTGATGAAATCGCCAAAGTCGGCGCGATTTCAGCCAACAACGACATGGAAATCGGCAGAATCATTGCCGACGCAATGGATAAGGTTGGGAAAGACGGCGTCATCACCGTTGAAGAAGCCAAGGGTTTTGAAACCACATTGGATGTCGTAGAAGGTATGCAGTTCGATCGTGGCTATCTTTCTCCCTATTTTGTTACAGACGCGGAAAGGATGGAAGTGGTCTTTGAAAACCCCTACATTCTCATCCACGAGAAGAAGCTCAGCAATATGAAGGACCTGCTGCCGATTCTGGAACAGGTTAACAAGACCGGACGGGCCCTCCTCATAATCGCCGAAGACATTGAAGGTGAAGCTCTGGCAACCCTGGTTGTGAACAAACTCCGGGGCGTATTGAACATTGCCGCAGTAAAAGCACCTGGATTCGGCGACCGCCGGAAAGCCATGCTGGAAGACATTGCTATCCTGACCGGTGGGAAAGCTATTTCTGAAGACCTCGGTATCAAGTTGGAAAACATCACCCTGGAATTCCTGGGTTCAGCCAAGAAAGTGACCATTGACAAAGAAAATACAACCATCGTAGAAGGTGCCGGCACGACTGACAATATCAAATCCCGGGTAGCACAGATTAAGGCTCAGATTGAGAACACCTCATCTGATTATGACAAGGAAAAACTCCAGGAAAGGCTTGCCAAACTCGTGGGCGGTGTGGCCATCATCAAAGTGGGCGCAGCTACCGAAACCGAGCTGAAAGAAAAGAAAGCCCGGGTGGAAGACGCCATGCATGCCACAAAAGCTGCAGTGGAAGAGGGGATTGTGCCCGGCGGCGGCGTTGCCCTGATCCGTCAACTCGGCCTCCTGGACAAGTTGAAATTGGAAGGCGACATGCAACTTGGTGTCGACATCATTCGCAAAGCGCTGATAGCGCCGATGAAAGCCATTGCCGACAATGCAGGCCAGGAAGGCTCCGTTGTGGTTCGGGAAGTACTGTCCCGCAAAGGCGCTGTAGGGTATAACGCTTCTACCGACACCTACGAAAATCTGCTGGAAGCCGGAGTAATTGACCCGGTAAAGGTGACGAAGAATGCACTCTTAAATGCCGCCTCCGTGGCCGGCGTTATGCTCACAACTGAAGCCGTAATCACAGAGATTCCGGAAGACAAACCTGCCGGACCTCCCGCCCCTGACATGGGCGGAATGGGAATGTATTAATTTCCATTTGTACAATCAATTTCAAGGACCCGCCTTTCGGCGGGTCCTTTTTTCTTATGCCCTACTTCAACTATTCTATTTTTCAGGTTTTGTCATCGAAAGCGGATCTAACAGTTTTCCAACCTGTTTTTCCGGAATGATTGCCTGCTCCAGAACAACCTGCCGCACTGTTTTCCCACTTTTCCATGCATCTTGCGCAATTTTTGCTGCACTGTCATAACCGATTTCGGGAACCAGAGCCGTGCACATGGCCAGACTTTGTTCCACAAAACTACGGCAACGCTCTTCGTCCGCGGTAATATTCCGCACACAATTTTCTGTGAATACAGCGCATACATTGGCCAGCAATTGCACAGATTGCAGGGTGTTGTGGAGCATCATCGGCATCATAACATTGAGCTCAAAGTTTCCAGACATTCCACCGATGGTCACAGCCGCATCGTTGCCGATAACCTGAGCCGCCACCTGGACCAGTGACTCGGCGAGAACCGGATTGACCTTTCCCGGCATAATTGATGAACCCGGCTGCAGTTCAGGAATCGAAATCTCCCCGATTCCACACCTCGGACCGCTTCCCAGCCACCGCACATCGTTGCCAATCTT
>Ga0210044_10002597_pt1 | contig 26686 bp, 22 predicted proteins | sample CryGey13umfilter_2_FD_183959 | JGI IMG/M metagenome (GOLD analysis project Ga0210044, IMG submission 183959) | Groundwater microbial communities from aquifer in Utah, USA - Crystal Geyser 4/9/14 3 um filter (SPAdes) (version 2) | ecosystem: Environmental > Aquatic > Deep subsurface >... | reverse complement strand
GCTATCAAAAAATACATTGAGAATCAAAAACACAATCAAGTAGAACTAGAGCAACCCCAATTTAAGTTCTAGCAGGCATAGGCCTGCATGATAAATACCGCCGGCATTACGCCGGCGGTAGATTATTTTGTCTATACCTTTGCGCTGAACCACCATTACTTCCTAAAAACAACCAAAATATTACACAACCGTCATTCCCGCTCAGGCGGGAATCCAGTAGCTTTATTGCATAACCAAGTTTTCTTGATCCCCGTTTTCACGGGGATGACAAAAAAGTAAGGGTGGTTCAAACCCTTAAGCCTTTACTACCTTATTTTTACAATATATAATTATATATATGTATATGATTTTTGTTGTATTTATTTTTGGGCTAATCATCGGCTCTTTTATTAATGCCTTGGAATACAGCCTTCGGAAAAAGAAAAAAATTTCTCGGCTTCATTCCGAATGTCCAAAATGTCATCATAAATTAACTACTATCGATCTTATTCCCTTGGTAAGCTATTTTGCTTTGCAGGGCAGGTGTCGTTACTGCAAAAAACCCATTTCAGCGCAATATCCAATTGTGGAACTTTTTACGGCTATCATTTTTGCTCTCTTGTATAATCGTTTTATGCCGACTTATAATTTGGTTCAGGGTCAATTTAAGGAAGTTATTTTATCCGGCCAAATTATTACTTTCGTTTTTTGGCTGTTTATCGCTTCTTGCTTAATTTTAATAACTATTACCGATATTAAGGAAATGATTATTCCGGACGAAATTATTTACCCGGCAATTATTATTTCTTTAATTTATGCTTTAACAATTCCTTTTGCAAATGGCAGGGGTTCTTCACAGATTTTAGAAAGTCTACCTTATTTGCTCCTTGCTTTAGCTGTTAGTAGCGGCTTCTTTTTTCTTCTTATAGTTGTTTCAAAAGGAAACTGGATGGGAGGGGGAGATGTGAAGCTGGCGGCGGTAATGGCCCTAGCGCTCTCCTGGCCAAATATTCTAGTAGCCATGATGGTTGCTTTTATCTTGGGATCCATTTTTGGAGTTGGCGCCATTGTTTTAAAAAAGAAAAAATTTGCCGACGTCATTCCTTTTGGCCCCTTTTTAGTTATTGGAACTATAGCAGCTGCCTTGTGGGGAGACCTAATCTTAAACTTCTATTTTTTCGGTTTATATAACTTCATGTACCTAACCTAAATAATAGGTAATTAAATAAGCTTGAACTAATTTTTTTTTGGTTATACAATAAAATAAGGATAAATATAAGTGAGGGTGTAATGGAAAAAATGAAGCCTTTCATAAATAGGCAAACAGTTTTATATGGTTTTTTTGTTTTGATCCTTCTGACTGGATCTTTTTTGTTATTTCAAAGGTACCCGGTAAGAGATACGGCTGCCGTGGTTGGTGACAAAAAAATAACTACTTCACAGTATGAGGATTTCAAAAATAAGTGTAAGTCCTATGCTGAATTCTCTCAGGATGATCAGCTTTTAAAGGACTGTAACCAGCAAAGCTTGGATATGCTTATAGAACTAAAGGCATTGGAGACTGAAGCGCAAAAGTATAACGTTAACGTCAGCCAGCAAGAGATAGAAAGCAAATATCAGGAGAAGGCTAAGGCATACGGAGTTGATGCAGCTTCTTTTGATGAATTGGTTTCCAGCAACATTGGCTGGGATGTAACCACGGTAAAACAAGAAATAAAAAGAGAGCTTTTAAAGGAAAACTTAGCAAAATATCTAATTTCCTCCAAATCGGTTTTAGGAATTTTTGTAAGATGGGATATTTTGGATAATAGCTCCTCCCAGGAACAAATTAATCAAAATATTATTAAAGCTAAAAGTTATATGGACAAACTAAAGCCGGCACTTACAGCCGATATTACAGCCGATCAGATAGTACAAAAAACAGAGAATTTTAGGAAAACTCTTACTGACCAATGGTCAAAAGATTATAACATAAGTTTAATTTCTGTAAGCAATATCAACGAAAAAACAGCCAGTGAACGCTTCGCCGGAAAAGAAGATTGGCAAGGGATAAAATTGTTAAAAAGTGTGGGAGATACAACGGACGTCATTAAGTCCAGCGGTGGTTATTATGTTGCTTATAAATTATCATCAACCGGTAAGGGTAAGTTTAATGACTGGGATGAGTTTTTAAAAAATGCTAAGCAAGAATCTAAAATTTATGCCTTAAGTTATCAAGCTTACGTTGCCGAGAAAAAAATTAGCAGTTTTATTAGCTCCGCTCTAAAAAAGACTGAAGAAAAGGCCATTGCATTAGTGGGTGCTAAAAAAGCAATTGCCGGATGCGAACAGACAGCTTCTTGTAATTGTGCTACTAGAACTACCACGAATGGCCAAATGACATTGGTTCACTATTCTCAAATGTATGGTTGGTTAAAAGATTATGTCACCGGATTTAGAATTAACGGCGCTAAAGTTGAGGCTTGGGTTGAAGACCCGGCTATTAACTGGGGCACTTATCCGGCTTGTTCAGTTAGGGAATCTAACTATGGCTCCTACCTAACAAACGCCGGTGGTGGCAATGGTGGTGGACATATTTTGATTGGAAGCTATGCAGATCAGAATTTAAAGTTGTTAAGTTGTTTCTCTCGCTGGAAGGTTTCTATTTCAAAAAATGGCTACGATACGTTCACTTGGAGAAACAGGAGTGTTGCCGGAAACGGCTGGAGCGGACATATTGACCACATAAAAATGGGCGGAGAATATTATGAAGGAGACCAAGCTTTACAATTCGAGAATTTCAATGAAGACGGCTATGTTTCTTTAAAAGCTATTTATAATCGAACAATCGATATGGATTGCGCACAGAATTTGGCCGGCAACAATAGTATTCCGGTTAAATATATGCTGCCAAGCGGAACATCGGCAAATATATATTATAAAAAAACAAGCGTTGGCAATTACAATTATTTTCAGGCAGTTTTGGGTAACGGTCAGTGGAGATCGGTTAATGTAAGTCCGTTAAGTCAGAACACCAGTTATGATTTTAAACTAACTTACACCGGAAAGCCGGACATTGTTAAAACCTGTCAAACAACGTTTTCCCCGCCGCCGCCAATAATATCTACGGGCACATGTAGTCTTAGTATTGTGCCGACAAAAGGCGTTAGTCCATTAAAAGTTGGTGTCTCCGTAAACCCGGCACATTTGCCTTCTCGGGCAATAGATCACACACACTGCGCTTGTCAATATTGTGCTTGTCCTTACGATGTTTACAATAACTATACCTATAAAAGCTATCGTCTCTACTATGTAGATCCTCAAGGGGTAGAAACAGACATTGCCAAAAGAACGGATACTTCTAACAGTTCCGGAAGCGCTAATGCAACCGGCGTTAATATCCCTTCTGCCTTTGAATATACCTTCAATAAGGCTCTAAATCCTAACGAAAAATATGTCATAAAATTCAGTTATACCTACCACAAAGACACGGATGATGGGCATGATGAATTAGATTATGGTCCGTACACATGCGGAGATGCGGCAACAACCGGCGTTAGGGCTGTAAAAGACAGTGATAGGCTCATTATTGAAGTAATGCCTTAAAAAATAATTAATAGGGAATTAAATATGGATAAAATTTTAGAAAAACTCAAAAAAGTTAATTTGAAAACTGCAGTAATTATTTTTTGCTCAGTTTTAATTATCGCGCCCGGTGCATATTTTGGCTGGAAATATTATAAAGCCCATTATGGTACTGCAGCGGTCGTTGGAGATACAAAAATAAGCAGCGCAGAATACGATAATTTCAATGACAAATGTAAGGGTTTTGGTAAGTTTTTGGATGACAGTGACTTTCAAAACAAATGCAATGAAATGAGCCTGGATACATTAATCTTACTTAAGGCTTTAGAGACTGATGCTAAAAAATATAATGTAAACGTTGCGAATGAAGAAATTGATAAGACATATAAAGAAAAGATGACTGGTTTTAAATCTGAGGAAGAATTTTTAACTATGCTGAAAAGTAATTATGGTTGGGATGCCAATTCCGTTAAGATGCAGATTAAGATTGAGCTGTTAAAAAAGAAATTATCACCATATTTGCTGTCTACTAAAAGTGTACTTGGTGGATATGTCCGGTGGGATATTTTAATGGATAATCCTACGGATGAAAAAGTTGGTGAAAATAGCAAAAAAGCGGAAGCAAAACTCAAACAATATATCAGGCCGGTTATGGCAAATGATATAAAAGAAAAAGATCTGCAGGTTGCGGTAGATAATTTACAAAAAACCAATGATGAATGGTCTAAATTCTATAATGCCGGTATTATACATAAAGGCAATTTAAACGATAAGACTGCTACAGAATCTTTTGCGGGAAGTGAAGATTGGGCAGGTATATCTAAGTTAAAAAAAATTGGTGACATCTCTGAGGATATTAAATCTAGTGGTGGTTATTGGGCTGTTTATAAATTAACAGCAAAATCAGAAGGAAAATTTAATGATTGGGATGATTATTTAGCTGGTGCCAAAAATGACGCCAAGATCTATTCTCTAAAATATAAGTCCTATATAACCGAGAGAGCTATTAAAGAAAAAATTTCTTCATCGCTTAAGTTTATAAAAAGTTCAGTTATTTCAGTTGTTGCTTCTTTAAGCTCAAAACCCGTCTATGCAGGGCCTCCATATGATTGTAAGGCAACTACAACTTTATCCGGAGGTCGAGTTGGCCTGGTTCACTATTCTCAAATGATGGGCTGGACAAAAGATTATTTCACGGGTATGCCCATAGATAATGCAACTGTTACGGCAAGAATGGTAGGCAGTACCACAGTCTGCATTGTGCCCGAAAAGACTTTAGATACTTCAGTTACGCATAACGGGGGGAGATTAATTATTGGGAATTACCAAAATCCGGCTGTTAGGTCCTTAAGTTGTTGGGCATTTTGGGATTTTTCAATTACGCATCCCAGTTATGAGACTATAAGTTGGGGTCATAGAAGCGTAATGGGTAACGGAACTGCAGACCTAATTGATCACATGAACCCAAGCGGAACTTTTAAGGGAGATTCTAAGGTACGATATGAAGATACTAATGGTATAACAGATGACTCAGACGGCAACGTGACTATGATACCAAAACCTTCCCATTCTTTTTCGTGTAATCAATCAACGTCAACAAGTTCTTCAGTTCCTGTAGTGTTTAGTTTGCCGTCAGGTGCTAGAGGCAACATTAATTTTAAACAAACCAGTGCTGCTATTTGGACTTTTTATCAGGCCGTAGCCGGAACTGGTAGTGCCAGACAAAAAACTGTTATGCCGCTTAACCCCAACACCCAATATGACTTCCAATTAACTTCAGGGGGCCTTACAACCTTAACTGCCACTTGTTCAACAACCTCAGCCCCCACGCCTTTTATTCCATCAAGTCCATCGGGTTCGTGTGGTGTCTCCGTCACTCCCAATCAAGGAACAGTGTCTTTAAACACGACAATTAAGGTGAATTATGCATCGTTGCCGCTAGATGCCTATGACCATTTTCATTGTGGCAGTTGTCAATATTGTATTGATTGTCATATTAACATTGATCATTACTACACATATGACTATTATCGATTATTTTATACTCCAACATTGCAAGATGGTACCGCGGTAGGTGCCTCGACGACCATTGCTATGGTAGATGAAAGAAACACGGGAAGTCATAATATAGTTATCCCCGAAAAATTCGAATATCCTTTTACAGTGCCTTTACTTCCCGGCCAGGAGTATAGGCTTCAATTCGAATATGGTATTTATCGCTTTACTCGTGATGGCGATGGGACTCAAGAACACGATCATACTTTTAGTAATTGTTCTAGTCCTTTGAGTACCGCACCAGGAGTTTCTGTGAGTAAGGATACGAGCAGAATAATAATCGAAAACTAAAAGAAGTATTAATAAAGCAAGGGGTTATTGAAAGTCCCTTACTTAAAGACACGCATTTTGTTCTTCACCTATTGTTCGACTCTACGGAGTAAGTGGAGAACCCTTCCGCAAGCTCAGGACAGGCTTGAAGCTCATGCTTCTCGCCTGCCCGTTCCTGGCCTGTTACGGCCAGAGGACTACGTTTCATCCTGAGTGAACAGGATTTACGCAGTTGGTCTTTGTGGCTTAATGATCGATTTTGTGTGGCTAAAACAGCTACTTTTTGTTAATATAGAGCCTAAATCTAGCATATTTTTAAATTGAAGAATAAAAATACTAAAAAATTATCTAAAGCAAAATGCACTAAGACACTAAATTAGACCATTTCAAATCATAGATAAAACTATCTTTTTCAAGGTCATATATACATCATTTTGAACACAAAAGAGCTTTAAATAGTACTTTTAAAACAAGAAAAGAAACTTCAACCCATTAAGAAAAAATGAGCAGATAAAACTTATATTTTATCTGCTTTTTAGGGAGAAAAAACCACACAAAAAGCGTCATTAGATCGTCATTGCGAGCGACTGAAAGGAGCGCGGCAATCTTAATCTTGAAACGAACGAGATTGCTTCGCCCTCCAGCCTTCTCGCAATGACAGGGCGGATGAGCCCAACTGAGTAAGTCCTGCGAAGTCGAAGGGCTCGAAGAATATCCTTGATGCGTTTTCTGGAAGAGATATCTGTAGGCCTTAGCAATTAAGACCTACTCCCTAGTCCAAAGAGCAACGTTATCAATATAGCTCCCACCGCCGATAGACATAAGGCCGTCTTTTACAAGTGCTACAGCAGGGGGTGTTGGAACATTTGGTCCATCTATGCGCCCGTTTGCACCATCAAACATTACCTTATCTGGATCAGTCCCCCTTTGTGTGGCGGAACCGACAACGGTATAGGAATTATTAGTATCTATATCTATGCAGGCGTAATTTTGCTGATTGTTTAATACATTTCTCTTAAGTACCACAGCTCTTACTGTTGTATAATCTGAATTGCTTCCAGGGCGAGAAACCTCTATTCTAACCCGATAATAGGCGTCTTTAGGATCTCCTGGAAAATCTATAGTAGAGCTATCAGGGGAAGTAATACTTGAGCCGTTGGCTTTCCCCGCAATTGTTAATTCTAAATCTCCGAACTTTCTTAGTCTAACTCCATAAAAATTAGCGTTATCTTTGTATAAGCTAACTTTGGTATCGTCTATGTTTGCGCCATCCCAATGTAAATCAAATTGCATCACAATTAAAGGGCTTGCTGCATTTATTCCATGAAGTGCAATAGGATATGAGGTAGCCCCATTAGCTATATTATCAAAGGATTGAATGTTATTTAGACTTCCCAGATTTACAATACTTTTTAATCGTCTTGTCGATGGACTGCTGGATAAGTTTGAGGATCCGGTACTTTCAATGATAAACTTTTGATTAGGAGTTCCGCATTGATCGGTTGTAATAAAATAAGTGTAAAATAGGTCGGTTGTTACGTTTAAAGTATCGGCCATGTTTGGGCAGGAAGTTATGTCTGTATCAAATGCAGCTTTAAGATCAAAAAAAGCTCTCTCCATCCCGGCTTCGGCAGCGGAGTAAGCGCGCCCGGATTCGTCAAAAGTGCTGGAAATTCGGAGTTCTCTTGTTGTCATTAAGGCTAGAGAAACGGTTGCGGCAACCAAAAGACCCGAAAACAAAAGAACCCATATTAGTACAAATCCTTGATTTTTTTCGTTGTTTTTCATAATGCAATTATCCTTAATAATATTGTCCTCTTAATGCTACTGATGTTCTAAACCTTACTTCGCCAAACGTGCCATTTCGCGAAAGACCTTGCTCCGTGCTTTGTCCTTGTCTAGTGGTCGCGGTTGCATCGTCGGATTCCTCGGTTCTGCCTCCTAATGTAATAGTAATAATAGTGGGTACTCCGGGACTGAATTCTACGTTAAATGTTGAAATATTTAAATTTTGTGAAGTTAAGATTGAGGTAAACGGCCGGCTGTTGCCGCCTGTGGTCATTTGTATGACATCATATTGTTTGTTATCGCCCGGATTTACTCTGCCGAGTATCCTGGTAAAACTGACCGTATAATTGTTAATATTATTTTCATCGCGCACATTTAAGGAAAGAGTTGATCCGTCCCAATTTGCTGTTCGGGAAAGTTTGGCATATCTGGTAATCATTTCCATGGTTGATCTAATGTTTTGTTGGGCCTCTCTTGTGGACATAGATCCGATATAATTTTTCGAGGATTTAATATAAAAATCCAGCACAAAAATGGCTAAAATCGAAAAAATACTTAAAGCAACAATCATTTCTATAAGCGTAAAGCCTTTTTGGTTGTTTATGTTCTTTATTGCCATTTGTATATATCCGTTGCTGTTACATAAGTTCTTCTGGCTGCCGGATTTGGACTTGCCGGGTCTCCTTTTATTTCCCAACCGATAGTTACAGTAATTCTCCTGCCATTTTCCGTGGCTACGGTTGACCCGCCCGAAATAGCATCGGCTATATTATCAATTTCGATTGTTCTTGTCATGTTGGTAACATTTTGTACGGTTGGATCATTATTGAATTCCGTTGGGTCTAAAGGTTCGTCGGCAACACCTGTATATGTCAACCTCCAATTTGTGGTTTGGTTTGTGGGAACATCTAACCTGTAATAACCGCCATCTTTACTGAAAAAACCGCAGGTGTCATTATCCCTAACATTTTTTATGGTATCCAAAGTTTCTTGGGCAATGTTAACGGCCAAAGACCTTGCTTCAGAATCGTAACCGTAATTAACAATATTTAAAGTTAAGCTTGCAACCCCTGTTATTGTTATGGTTATTATGGCCATAGCAATAATAACCTCTAAAATTGTTTGACCGGATTGTTTATTGCTTCTATTTTTCATATATTTCTATGGTCAATTGTTATATTGCCGGTACTGGAATCTATATTCATGATATATGTCTGTGAGGTAATTGTGGAGTCATCAACAAAGTCTATTTCAATTCTCTGATTTGTCGGAACCAAAATGGCTGAATTTAGAGTGCAGTTTTTTTGAACACTCAATAGGTCTGGTGTATAGCTGTTCGGATTTATTGCTGCTGCATCGGTTGTGGCCATAAAAGTTCCTACCGGTGCAGTGTAAACCAAATATATTGTCCCCCCTAAGCCCAGTGGGACACCGTTAATTCTTATTTCTTTTATGCTAGCTCTTCGATTAAGATTGACTTCCTTGGCAGGGCTGGGAAGCATTGTGCCGGCTAGGCAATCATTTGTGCTGTTTGGCGTGAAATATCTTATATTTGGATTAGTGCCATCTGTAGATAATCTTATTATAACTGCTTTTGCCGGTATAGTTGATATTGAAGATGAAGAGTCATAAGGCTGAACGGCCATTATTTGGGCCTGTTCCAGTCTAATTTGAGTTTCCACGTCTTTAGCCGCTTCTTCAACCTGAATATCAGTTCGTTTATTATAAAAACTGAACATTGCTAGCAAAGATACAAGAATGGCCGTGATAGTGAAAACTATCATAAGCTCAAGTAAAGTAAACCCTCCTTGTTTTTTGCAATCGGACATTTTGCACTTTTTTTACTAATACCATTGTACCAAATAGTAAAGAATAGTTTAAGTGTTTTTTTATGTGGCGAGATGTTGTTCCGGACTAGCTTGTCCGGATCCGGCATTAACAATGCTCTTACATTAGCTCTGGATTCCCGCCTCCGCGGGAATGACGGTTTTGGGCGCAGTAGCAGAATCTAGGATTTCAAAATAATGACGTTATTTCAGCGATCGCGGCTATTTCATCATTTTTTTTGTTTTTTTGAAATTTGACCCACTATTCGCTGGGTTACTTTTTAAGCACAAAATATCCATGATTTCTATCAATTTTCTTTGCAAGATAATCCTGAGCATTTAGGATGACATTTGACATTTGTAATTTTTAATTCCTACCGAAGGTAGGTTAGCTTCTTCTCTTCCCATGAAAAGATTGTGGGCATCAAAGGCTATTGCTAGTCCTCTCTTTTGGATAGCTTAACTATCTTGTCAGGCAATATATCTTCGACTTCTTTGTAATATTGATTTGCAAATTCAATGACCATAAGAGCTTCTTTTTCTTGTAGGTTAAAGTCCTATATGTCTTTAAAATAGGAATTGTCAATTATACAAGGTACATTGTACTCTCTGCAAGTTATTGAAACATGCGACAATTCATTTCCATTTTTAAGCACTAAGCCTTTTAATCTAGGAATAGCTGTTATCCATTTACTTGGGAATGACTGAATAGCTACACAAAGGCCGAAATATTTTTCAATGTCTTCATCTTCATTAATGTAGTAAAGATCATCTTTTTTAATTTGCCCCGGAACAATGGTTATTTTGTTCTTGCTTGTGTCGTTGCCGAAAGGAAAATTTTTTCCTGAAATTTGGGGATAAGTGTTTGATAGTTTGATTTTTTGTGACGACTCCGCTTTGCCAAACTGTTTTAATAGAGCTAGTCTATTATCGTAAATAATTTTAAGAAAAGTTGCTTTCCAAGCCGCTTTTTGTTTAAGCCAAAATTGAATTTTTTTTGATAGTAAATGGCTTTCTGTGTTCTCAAATTGTTCCTCTTTAGTGAGTTTATAAAATTTTTTTAGATCGTCATTGTCTAAGTCGACAATTCTTGGACTTCCCAGTTCATATTGATTAACTGCTAAGTAATAAAAATCTTTTTTAAATCTGTTTATGCCTTTAAAATTGTTGCTTTTAGGTTTTTTTTCAGTTATACCGCAAACAGCCTCAGTATTTGCTAGTCTTTTATAAAATTCTTCAAAAGTAAACTTTCTTTTCTCTTGGTCTATATAAAATTGGATATATACCCCACAAAGAAATAACCATGCAAATGCCTCTTCTAAGGCTACATTTTTTTTCGTTAAAAAATCTTTACTCTCTTTGCATAAAAGATTTTGATTAATTTCAATTTTTACTTGACGTTTAAAATCATTCCACATTCCCTTTTTGTTTAAAAAGAGTTGACTTGCTTGGTACTCGTTATAATAGGTTCTGCCTCCAATTTGCTCCAATATAGAAAAATTTTTTCTCTCAGAGGGATAGTCAATTATTTTTGCTTTAAGCAATAGATTTTCTAGTTCATTAGATTTTAATAAAGAGTTGTAAAACGAAAGGGACGTATGAGATAGATTGCCCAAAGATTCTACAAAATCGTTAATAGTCCATTCTTGCTTTTCAAAGTCTTTGCCAAATAATTTTCTTAGTCTTAATCCTTCAGAAAGAAGGATTTTTTCATCCTCGCTTCTTGTAATTGGCCTGGCTTGTAAAACGTATAAACGATTATTATTTATAGCAATTTCAATATCTGCTCCTTCGGCGAATATTTTTTCACTTTCGGTAACCAGTCTTTTTAATTCGACGCTAATTTTTATAGAGTAATTTTCTGCTTGCCAGCTGTTTTTTCTCTTATCAAAAGATAGGTTTATTTCTGTTTCATTGCCATCAGTAATGGCACGGGGTTTTGATGATAAACGCAATAGAGCTTGATTTCTGTCATAAGGAGATTGTGTAAATAAAACACCGTAAAATTCCGCTTCGATATATTCCTGAATAAATAACTTGAAAGGAATATCGCCTGCCTTTAATGCCAGTGCCTTATTTTCCTGCCAATAATTATTTATGGTTGATGCTGAAAGATCGTTTAGCTTGATTTCCGCGGAACTTTTAAAAACTCCCGCATTGCTTGTATCTTTTGAGTCTTCTATCATGCTGGCGCTACGTATAATAATACTCTTGTAGCCTTCTTTATGAAAATTATTCTTGAGGTTATTTAGTGAAGTTTCAATTTTATCAATATCTTCTTTCTCTATTACAATAAAATCTGGCACAAAAAAACCAATTTCCTTAAAAACCAAAAGATTGCTAATTTTTGGTGGCAAATTCTTATTCACTTTTTTTTGTTTCATTAATCCAATCATCCCACGTGCCTAATTTAAGCTGATTTTCGTTGATACCGTACTCTTTTTCTAATCGCGAAAAAAGTATCAATGCCGTAGAAATTTCATTATTTACTAATACAATTATTTTTTTATCATGACCTTCATTTATAAGTTTTGTTATTTTGGCATTATAATCATCCTCTTTTAAAAAGGGGATTATGATTTTTTCTAATTGCGGGTGAGAGCAGTTAAAAGTGCCGTCAACAACAATGGCTTTTTTACTAAGTCTTAGATTCTCAATTTCACTGGCTGATAGATACCGGTTACCTATTTCTGATCTATCTCGGTAAGGTCCCAACAATTTTGCATTGTTAAACGTCTTATCGTTAATAAAGTTCGCATATTCTATAATAACGCTTGATTTTTTGTTAATTATGTCGGAATTGGAACTATAAAAGAATTTGACATTATCTAACCCAATGTTTGCTGCTATCGGTGCACTCCTATTGCCTGTGTAGCAGTATAAAACTATTAGTGAATCATTTAGCCTTGAATCATCTAAAGAAAGTTTTTCTTTGATTTTTTCAATATTGATATCCGGGGCTCTAATATTAATTGCATTAGGAAAGTGATAAGACTCATATTCTTCTTTTTCTCTAACATCAATGAAATAGACTTTCTTTGATGATTTTGTGACTCCATCTAAGGTGATCGCATATCTGTTGTAACCTGTAGGATAGGTGGCTTCTTGGGTTTTACATTGAGAAGCTGCTAGGGTTTTATTCAGGATTTGCTTATTTTTATAAATATTGCTTATTTTATTAACGGTGAGCAAACAAATCAGAAAAAAAACAAAAAAAGCCATTAATAATATCTTTTTCTTTTTTTTGTAAAATAATTTAAAATACCTAATGCATACTACGAATCCGGAAAACATAAAACCAATAAATATTACTATGGATGTCGTGGAGTAATAAATTCCCTGGGCAATCAAATTTGGAGGAATAAAAGCTAGAGATTTCTCTGGTATAATTAATGCTACTAGAGTTAGTAATAAAAGGGTAAGTTTATATTTGAACTTCACTTATTATCCTCTTCTCTTCCCATGAAAAGCTTTGTGGACATCAAAGGCTATTGCTAGTCCTCTTTTTTGGATAGCTTAACTATCTTGTCAGGAAGTATATCTTCGACTTCTTTGTAATATTGATTTGCAAAATTGATAACCATTAAGGCTTCTTTTTCGGTGATAATGCCCTTTTTCTTATAGATAGTGGTATTCCTTTTCTTACGCATTCTTTGAAGGCGTTCCACTATCGGTTTGCGTTCTTTGGGTAAAGTCTCTTCAAGAAACTTAAAAGTGTTGACGTGCTTGGCTTCTTCGCGCGGTCTAAACCCCAAATGGTTCATCCAAGCATTTGTCAGCTGCAAAATTGAGTTGTAAGCAATTGCGAATGCCCAATCTAAATCGTAATCCTTTAGCCTTATGGCAGTTTTAATATCTCTTCTTGAGACTCTCAAAAGATCGGCGATTCCTTCATTTGAAATGCTCACAGGCTCGATAATTCTTGCTTTAAGCAAGTCGTCGTAACTCATCCTCATCTCCTAAAATAAATATTTTATTATTATTCAAAACATCCATCACAAAGGAATCATTTTTAGCAATTCTTTGCTTCCATTCACTTGGATCGAAAACTGTGAAATTAATTTCTCGTAGAAGCATTTTCTCGGCCTTTAGAACCGCATCGGTTAAGATATCCATATCAGGATCGCCGATAATCATAACGTCAATATCCGATTTGGCGTCTTCAAGATTTTTGGCCACAGAGCCGCAGATAAAGGCAATATTGATGAGAGCAATTTTATCAACCGCTTCTCTTAGGTTATCCGCTAAATTAGTGGTCTTGTAAATTATGCTTTTTAGTTCTGGATAAATGGTGAATTTCTTGTTGACCCAATAATAGCGGATACCTGCTTCTTTTGTTGTAAAAAGCAGTCCCATCTCAACAAATAGTTTCAGCTCTCTTTGAAGCAAACTGTGATGTATGGCAAGCCGCTTGTGTAGCTCAGTATAATAAAATCGGTCATCCGGGTTGGTGAGGAATAGTGTCAATAGTTTTATTTTTGCTTTAGATGTAATCAGTTTGTTTAGCATGGCGTTTCCTTATATCACTATTTGTGTGTAGATACACACTTATTATGATACATGGCTATTTTTTGTCAATACTTTTTTGCTGTACCATCCTCACTAATTTAAAGCAGGGGAGTAATTCTAACTGTTATCTCTGCACTTTATCGTTCAACATAATCGACATCAGGAATACAGAGCTTTCTGTTACTTTGGACCTTCTGGATCCCCGTTTTCACGGGGATGACTAGCAGTAGGCGTTGGTACGACGGAAGTGCTGGTGGCCCTTTTTGACATTTGACATTTGTAATTTTTAATTCCTACCGAAGGTAGGTTATCCTCTTCTCTTCCCATGAAAAGCTTTGTGCACGTCTCTTAGCTGTTGGTTGGTGATGTGGGTGTAAATTTGGGTGGTGGTAATTGACGAATGGCCCAGCATGGATTGAACCGACCTAATATCTGCTCCGTTTATAAGCAAATCCGTGGCGTAAGAATGGCGTAACGTATGAGGAGTGACGGTTTTTATGATGCCGGAAAGCTTTGTATAGTATTTAACTAATCTTTGGACGCTGCGGGCGGTAAGTCTAAAATATTCTCCGTCTTCTTCCTGGTATTTTCCCGTTAAAGCTCTAATAAAAAGAGGTTTATAGTCATCAGTTCTTAATTTTAAATATTCGTTTACCCAATGCTTAGCGTCTTCTGACATAAAAACAACCCGGTCCTTGGAGCCTTTACCTCTAACCATAAATTCTCCTCTGTCTAAGTTAACTTGGCTTATATTTAAGCCGACAAGTTCCGAAACGCGGAGGCCGGTGGAAAAAAGCATTTCCAAAATCGCTTTATCTCTGGTTTTTATAAGTTCGTTATCCTGTTTTTTATCCGAGAAAGGCGCGTCCATGAGTTTAACCACTTCGTCAAATTCTAGAAAATCAATTTGTTTTCTTTTGGCGTCGCCAAGTTCCAGTTTTTCGGCCGATAAGCTTTTAATGTCACGCTTGGCCAGATACTTAAGAAAAGATCGGAGGGCGATAATGTGATAGTTTTGCGTAATTTTTTTTAAATTATGGCCGTATTGGTCGGTATATCTATTTAAAAATAGACGATAAGAGCGTACTAAATCCAAATCAATTTTTTCCGGACCAAAATTATCGCCGGCCTTTTTTCCGGCAAACTCCAAGAAGCGCCTTAAATAATGTTCATAATTTAAGATCGTCAGTTCCGAATGGTTTTTTTCCAGCTCGCAATATTCCAAAAAATCGGTAACTAAATCGGCGGTGCTCATGGATACATTATACCTCAGGAATTAGGAATCAGGAAACAGTAAGGATATTGACGCTTATATTGTTGGCGAGTATATTATTTATATGGACATAAAAGATAAGAAAATAATCGAAGAGCTATTGACCAAACAGGTAGAGAATCTAGGTCAGGTTATAGATACCCGCCTCCAAGAACAGACTGAGAATTTAAATAAAGTGATGGATGTCCGTTTTCAAGAACAGTCCAAGCATTTTGGTCAGGTTATAGATACTCGTTTTCAAGAACAGTCCATGATTTTAGAAAGCAAAATGATAAATGTTTTTAATGAAGGCTTTGAGCAAATTGTTTTGCCTCATATTGTCCGCCATGATGATAAAATAGACGGCCTAGAAAAACGCTTCGATGGTTTAGAAAAAAAAGTAGACGATATAGGATATTCACAAGATAGAATGGAGAGAAAATTGAATGCGGTTGTTGATAGACAAGACAAGCAGGGTATAGAAATAAAAAAGATTAAGAAGTTTGTTAAAATGCCGGAAACGGTTTAAGACGAAGCCTTAATAAGGAGTTTTGCGCCCAAAGCTTCTTTTATGTTTGATATTTATTATTAAAAAAATCGCCTGCCCATTTCATTCAAGCATTTCGCACTTACTCCCTTCCCACTGTCTCATGATATTCTTTGAGCCCTTCGACTTTGCAGGACTTACGCAGTTGGGTTCATCCGCCCTGTCATTGCGAGAAGGCTGGAGGGCGAAGCAATCTCGTTCGTTTCAAGATTAAGATTGCCGCGTTCCTTTCAGTCGCTCGCAATGACCAACTGCGTAAATCCTGTTCACTCAGGATGAAACTAAATCCCTGGCTGTAAAGGACCGAAACGCGCAGGCGAGAAGTAGGGACTTCAAGCATGTTTTTTTGAAGGGTTCTCCACCCTCTTCGAGGAGTCGAACAATATTTAAAGTATGAAATGTGTATAATAATTCAACTAAACCGTATATAAAGGAATAATTTTAAATTTTTAACTGTCCGTTCTCCGTAGCACTGTGAAGGATGAATAATTTTGTCCGGCAGCTGCCGGATTGCTTTTTGCATTTTGAATTCTCTGAATTGTTTCGGTGCTATTTCATGGTAAATCATTGTTTTTCATGGTAAAATACTAGTATTATGAGCACCGTATTTACTCACGAATCTGTCATGCCTTACGAGGTTGTAAAATATTTAGGTCCCCAGCCCGGGGATATTATTGTAGATGGCACCCTTGGTGGTGGTGGCCATGCCGGTTTAATATTAGAAAGAATTTTGCCAAAAGGTATTTTAGTCGGTATTGATCAGGACAAAGAGGCAATAGAAGCGGCTGAAAAAAAGCTTTCCGGCTTCAAAAAGAACACTAAAGTAATTCAGGGTAACTTCAAAGATATTGGCAAAATTTTAACTGAATTAAAGATAGATCAGGTTGACGGCATTCTGTTGGATCTTGGCATCTCTATGCATCAAATTCTTACCCCTGAAAGAGGTTTTGGTTTTTATCCAAGTCCCGAAAATTTAAAGTCACCCTTGGATATGCGTATGAATACGGAGACCGGCATTACGGCGGCGGACATTTTGAATACATGGAAAGAAAGAGATCTTACCGAATTATTTTTTAAGTTAGGAGACGAAAAATATTCCAGAAGCATTGCCATGCAGATTGTAAGACGAAGGCCGCTTGAAACTGTTGGTGATTTATTGGAAGCCATAAAGGCCGGTACCCCACCTTCGTATAGGGCCAAAAGTTTAAAGAATAAATGGGCGGCAAATGTTTTTAGAGCGCTTAGAATGGAAGTAAATAATGAACTTGGAGTGATAAAAGAGGGAATAGAGGGCGGTCTTAAACTTTTACGTTCGGGCGGCAAAATGGTTGTTATTACTTTTCATTCCATTGAGGATAGGCTAGTGAAGGAAATATTTAAGGAATTAACTTTAACGGAAAATTATCAGCCCGGTTTTGGTTTGCCAAAAGAGCCAAGCGTCGCAGAACTTGTTACCAAAAAACCGGTTTCACCAACTGAAAGCGAGATAAGAAGAAATCCGGCCGCAAGAAGCGCCAAATTAAGGATAATAAAAAAATTATGAAAAAAATTTACGGTTACATTTTAGGACGCGAAGCAAAACTGTCGGTGGCAGAAATTGAGGCGGTTTATAGGGGCAATAATTGTCCATATCGAATATTATTTTATCAAAATGACATTTTAATAATCGAAAGCGATGAAGATTTTTTTGATTTACTGGGCGGTTCGGTTAAGCTTTTTGAAGTGAAATTAACTAATCAAGTTCTAAACGCTGCCGGCTTAAAGGGTCTAATTGACGTTGGTGGAAAAGTGGTTTTTGGTATTAGCATGTACGGACAGAATGCCAAGAAAAATATAGTGATAGAGCTTGGCAAGAAAATAAAGGTCGAGTTTAAGGAAGAAAAAATAAACAGCCGTTTTCTGTATCCCAAAAACACCAGTCTCTCCTCCGTCGAAATTGACAAAAACAAGGTTATAAAAAAGGGTGGTGAGATTATCATTGTCCAAGACGGGCCCTCAAATTTCATCGGAAAAACTTTAAAAGTTCAGGATTTTGAGACTTATTCTAAAATGGATTACGGACGTCCGGCCTCAGATGCTTTTTCCGGCATGATGCCGCCCAAGCTTTGCCAGATGATGATAAATCTGTCCGGCATAAAGCCCGATAAAAATATTAAATTTCTAGATCCATTTTGCGGAAGCGGAACCATGCTAATGATGGCGGCGTACCTGGGGTATAATAATATTTATGGCAGCGATATATCGGCAAAAGCCGTTGAAGCTAGCCTTAAAAATTTGGACTGGTATAAAAATGAATTTGATAAGGATTTTAGCTGCCAAATTGAAGAGAAAGATGTTTTAAGTTTCGAGGATGACGGCGGATTTGATTTAGTCGTTACAGAAGGGTATCTTGGTAGACCTAAGAATCAAAAAACGACTCAAGGTGAAATTGAAAAAGAGATTAGTGAGCTAAAAGATTTTTATAATAAGGTTTTCTTTAAGTTATTAAGAATTTTAAAACCTTCGGGTGTTATGGTTATTGCTATCCCGTTTTACTCACTTGGTTATAGAAAATTATTTTTAGATCCGCAAGTTCCGGAAAAACTTGAGCTTCTAGGAAAAGAAATATACAGAAGAGAAAACCAAATTGTTGGCAGGCAAATACTCATTCTAAAAAAGAGTGTATAATTAGGATATGGCCAAAAAGAAAAGGCGAATAAAAATTGACCCCAAGATGCGGAAAGTTTACGTGGCATCCATTGTCTTTCTTGCCGTAATTTATTTATTTTACGGCTATTTTAAAGGTCGAAGTAATTTGCAGTTCTCGGCTGATGTTTCGGCCATCATAAACGAATCGGCCAAAACTTGGACGGCTTCCACTTTTGTGAAGAGTGACGGCACAATTGATTTAGGCAAAGACCTTAATTTCTATCGCAAAATGAAGGATATATCGTCAAATTCAAAAGAGAAGGCCAGAAAATTGAGGCCGACGGTTGGCGGCATATATCTAAAGCAGAAAACAATTGATTATTATCGAATTTCCGAAAAAATTTCAACCAATTCAATTACTATTTCGGAATATGCTTTAAAAATAGATAAAGTAAAAAAGGACCTAGAGAGCCAAGAAATTCAAGCGGCCGATCCTCTTGGGGATTTTGCCAAATGGCGAGAAATGATGGCCAAAGACATTTCTGATTTAGAGAAGACAAAACCAATGCCGTCGTTTAGGGAATTTCATGAAAGCTTAATTGACAAACTTAAAGGTTTGTCGTCGATTATAGAAAACCTAACTAAAGCGGTTGAAGCGAAAGATACTGCCAAAATTGAAGCGGAAAAGAAAAAACTGGCTGATTTTAAAATAGAATCTCCCACTGTTCTGTCGGAGGATATTTTAAACGATATCGTCAGCGAGCAGGAACTGGAAAGATTAGTCAGTCTTGAAAAAGACATAAAAAAAATGACGGAAGATTTAAAGCACCGAAAAGTTGAATGGCTATAAAAATTTTAAGTCTTACAAGTCGTTGCCGGAGTAGGATAGGTTAAAACTCTTGTTGATTAGGGGGAAATCCGGTACGACATTGCCTTTTCCGGTGTAGCCAAGGACAGTCCAATTTAAAAATGATGGATCTCTAACATCTACTCTCGTAATATTACCGTTTCTATCAGTGGCAATAAAATAGACGATGTCGCCGCGCCAACCTTCAACAATGCCAATTGCATAGGCATCTTTTTTTAGTGAAGTATTTTGACTAGAGAACAATTCTTCATCATCAACCAATTTTTCAAGTGCTTCCACTAAGATTTTTATTGAAGAATATACTTCTTTTATTCTCACCTTAAATCTAGCGTTAACGTCGCCGGTTTCTTCTGTGGCGATTTCCAATTGAATTTTATCGTAAGCAGCATATGAATAATCAATTCTAGCATCTGTTTTGACACCAATAGCACGTCTGGCAACCCCAATAACGCCGTGATCTCTAGCAATCCGGGGATCTAAGGTGCCAGTGTCTTCAAGGCGGTTTAAAAGAGAGCTACTACTGTTTGCAATTTTCATGATTTCCGTAAAATCTATTTCTATTTTTTCCAAATCTTTTAAGAGCTTTGTTTTAAAGTCAGGTAAAATGTCTTTGGTAACGCCGCCTATGGTATTTACTCCCCTAAGGAAGCGACTACCAGTTAGCATTTCGTTCCATTGCATGATCATTTCTCTAAGCCTTTGGCCACTCAAGCCGCCAAAACTGTAGCCGGTATCTAACATAATAAAACCAATATCGCCAAAATGGTTTGCCAAGCGTTCCAGTTCGGCAAAAATGACACGTAACCATTTTGCTTTTTGCGGTATATTAACATCGGCAAGAGATTCCAAGGCTTGGCAAAAGGCAAGAGAATGGCTAAATGAGCTGTCTCCCGATACTCTTTCGGACAGCTTAATCTTTTTCTCTAGTGGCAGAGTTTCGAAAAGTTTTTCCGTTCCTTTGTGGGTATAGCCAAGCTTTGGTTCCAATAGGACAATTTCTTCTCCGGCTACACTAAACCTAAAATGACCCGGTTCTATAATGCCGGCATGGACAGGACCAACTGGAATTTCATAAATACCTTCTCCCTCAACCTTCGTAAATTCGTAGGTGTTGCTAGCTTCTTTAGGTCTGTCATTCCACTTAAAATCTTTTCTAAGGGGAAACTGATCCTCCGGCCAGTTTTTATGCAGAATAATTGGTCTTGGGTTCACATGTCCTTGAGGTAAAAGGCCGAAAAAAGTTTGAATTTTCCTCTCATAACCTGAAGTTTCGTGGATATCGTTAGCCAGCGAAGGGAATTCGGTTGTATTACTTAGTTTAATGTAAGGAATTAAAAAAATGTTTTCTTTTGGAACGCCAAAAACATATAGTATTTTGTAATTATTATGACCCTCGTCTATTGCGGTAATGGTTTTTAGATGAAGTTTGTGTTTAAAATAAAGGTCTTTGCAAACACTCAGAATATCGCTTGACGATACTTCGTAAGTGATTAAATTACCAAAGTTTTTAGGGTTAGCATTTTGCGGTATTAATTCTTTTATAATTTTTTCCATAATTTTAGTAAACCAAAGTTGCTTTGTTAAGTAATATTTTTAATGGCTCGGGCAAATAAAAGCCGAGAAGAATAAGGACAATAACTAATACAATTAAGGGTAAGGTATTCCAAACGCTGATCTCACCGACGGGAATTTCTTCCGGCTTGTCCCCAAAGACCATAGTCGTGATATGTTTTAAAAACCCGACAAAAACTAATACGAAAGCAAAAAGGACAATCACGGCTATTGCCGGATGATTAGTAATGCCGACAGCGAGGATAGAAAATTCTGTCAAAAACATACCAAAAGGCGGAATGCCGGTAATGGCTAAGAACCCGATAATAAATATCGCGCTTGTTATCGGAACAGCAAGAAAGGCGCCCCTAATTTTTTCTATTTTAGTCGAACTATATTTTAGGAAGATATTTCCGGAAGATAGGAAAAGAAGAGGTTTTGCCAGTGAATGGTAAATCATGTGTAAAAGCGCAGCAAATAAGGCGGCACCGCCAAACCCTACTCCTAAAGCAATAATGCCCATATGTTCGATTGTCGAGTAGGCAAGGAGACGCTTATAATTCTGTTGAAGATAAATAATAAAAGAAGATAGGAGGATAGAAATTAGACCAAAGTACATTAACAGACCCTCAGAAAAACTTGCGCCTACGACTGTGTCTGTAACTATTTTAAAACGTAGGATTGCAAAGAAGGAGATATTTAGTAAAACTCCGGAAAGAAGGCTGCTGATTGGTACGGGCGCTTTGCTATGAGTATCGGGTAGCCAGGTATGCATTGGAACTAGACCCATTTTTGTGCCATATCCAATTAAAATAAAAACAAAGGCAATCTTGGCAACTTCAGGATTAAAGAGGGCTGCGTTTGTGAGAAGATCATTCCAACTTATAAGATTATGGCTTGCAGAAATTGACATGGAAGAAGACATAAACAAGAGAGTTCCAAAGAAAGCTAAAAGCAGACCTACGGAATTTATAATCAGGTATTTCCAGGCCGCTTCCACCGAAGAAGATTTATTGTAAAAACTAATTAAGAACGCTGTAGATAGAGTTGTAGCCTCAATGGCAATCCAAGTTGTAATAGGACTAGTGGTTGCAACCGCAAAAAACATAGCCATTAAAAAAAGATTTAACAGTATGTAATATTGTTTAACTCGGGTAAATCCAATTATCTGTTTTTTAGTTTCCTCTCTTATATAGCCGATTGAATAAATAGATGCAATTAAACCGATAAACGAAATAAGCAGTAAAAGAATTATTCCAAGGGCATTCACGCTAAAATAAGGCACAAGCGAGTAAGTTTCATTGCTAATTACTTTATTTACTACAAAGATAGACGATATAAAACAAGTTGCTACTGAAAGCAACGTAAATAGCTCTAGCAATTGAACCCTTTTCTTTACTAATAAAGAAAGTGTAGCTGCTATTAGGGGGGTTAATATTATTATAGCGAGTATCATATATTCATCCTTTCAATCGAGACATTTCCGTAACATCTAGGGTTTTAAATTTTTTATAAACCATAGAAACAAAAACAGTAGCAATTATAATCCAGACAAAGATATCAAAAGTAATCCCAAGCTCTAGTCCCGGTTTTTGCTCCAGACCGGCAGTAAAGGCGAAGGATACGATTGAGTTTTCGAGTGATAATACCCCAATCATCTGAGACAAAGCACCTTTGCGGTTAATTATCATAAAAAGTGAAATAAGCATGGCAGCAATAGAAATTAGCAAGGTACTTTCGTTTGTTGGGTTAATCACGGTAAGGGGATGAAAAAATCTGGAGCGAGCAATGGCGGTAATTATAGTAATAGCAATAAGAGTCATGGGCATGTTTAAGTAACTGCTGGCCGAAAATTTTAATTCATTTTTTTTGATTAGTCGTAAAAAGAAACCCGGAGCAATTATAATCTTAACGGCAGTGATTAGCATTGTTACGGCAAGAACAAAAAAGGAATGTCTTACAAACGATGAATAAAGCAATAAAAGCGATATCATTGATGATTGAATGACATAAAAGTAAACAACGGAAATACTTTTTTTAATTAAATGCATAGCAATAACAGTTAGGAAAACTACTATCCCTGCAATAAATAAAAATTGTGGTGCAATTAGTTGTTCCATAATTAAATTATTATCCCTATGGCAATTACGCTAATAATAAAAGAAGTAAATAATAGATCCGGCAATCTGAAAAATCTGTATTTAGCCATGCCGGATTCTAAAACTGCAATGCTAACACTTAGTATTAATAACTTGATTAAAAATATGATAATGCCGGCAAAGACAGCTGTTATGGATAGCGAATTTGCGATTCCCCAAGGGAAAAATAAGTTAGCTCCCAGGGCAAGAAAAATAAGTTGCTTATTAGCTGCTGCCCATTCGATAACGGCAAGTCTTTTGCCGGAATATTCAAGGATCATTGCTTCGTGAATCATAGTTAGTTCTAGGTGAGTGGCCGGATTATCAAAGGGAAAACGTCCGGTTTCGGCAAGCAAAGCAATGAAAAATCCAATAAATGATAGGATAATCGGCATAAATGATCTTAGCGGTAAAGATGATATGGAGATCGCAATTTGGTTTAAATTTGTGGAATGAGCCACAATGGCAAGCGTCAACATTGAAAAAATCAGCCCGCCTTCTGCTAGGGCCGATATCGTCATTTCTCTGCTTGATCCAAATCCGCCAAAAGCACTTCCTGCGTCAATGCCTGCCAATGCCAAAAAGAAAGTGCCAAAAGCAAGAAGGTAAATAACAACCAAGAAATCACCCGTCAAATTAGTTTTAAGGAATGTTGTAAACATTGGCAGACTCAGCCCTACAATAAGAGTAGTGCCAAAAAGAATAAATGGCATATATTTAAAAATCCACGAGGCATCTTTGCTTATTACTTCATCCTTGCCAAAAAGTTTTCTTAAATCTCGGTAAGGTTGAAAAATACTAGCGCCTTTTCTATTTTGAAACCTAGCTTTAATTTTTCTAATTATACCCACAAAAAGCGGCGATAATACCGGGACTAAGATAATTTGGATTATCCAAGCGAAAAAGGTGATCATTACTTTATTACTCCCGATATAAGCAAAATAATTAAAACGATGAAGATATATAAAACATAAGCGTTAACATTCCCGCTTTGGACTTTTTTTACATACTGAGAGACTTTAATAATTAATTTATGGATTGGACTATAAAAATATTTCTTGTAGATATCCGTGGTTTCGAGATTTACAGTCCTAGTTTTTGGAAAGTATCTGGAGTTTGCATCGTGATATTCAATATCGGTTTGTTTTGTAGGTTGTAGTATGCCTCTAAAAATAGTAACGATAGAACGGCTAAAACCGGTGGCGGTAATTTCGGCTCGAGGTGAAGGTTTTGTCCCGCAATCCCAAGTAATGCCTGTAATTTCTTTTTGCTTTCTGGAAATAAAGTTAACAATTAAAACGGTTACAGTAATAATGATTAGCAAGCCAAGGAGTATTCCCGGCATCGAAACTGAAGCAAAGACGTTTTGTGTTGTCATGGATAAATTTTGTATAGTTGCGGCAACGCCGGATCCTTTAAGAGTATTAAGGCTTTCGGAAACCTTAGATAGGGAAGTCGCTACTGTTCCGGCAAGCACGCCAAACACCAATGTCAGAATTGAGAGTATCGCCATGCTTACTTTAAGAGAAATTGAGGATTCTGAGGCATGGCTTGCTTCTTCGCTTCTTGATCTTGCAAGGAAAGTAACGCCAAAAACTTTTACAAAGCATGCAGCTGCAAGTCCGCCGGTAAAAGCCAGGGAACCGGCAGCAATTACAAAGGACCACTCCGCAATCATATTAGAAGATTGAATTCCAGCAAAGAGAGACTGAAAGGTCAGCCACTCGCTGGCAAAGCCATTAAAAGGCGGAAGGGCAGATATGGCCATTGATCCTATAAGAAAGAAAAAGGCAGTATAAGGCATTAGTTTAATAAGTCCGCCATATTCTTCGATATTTCTGGTGTGGGTTTTTGAGATTACAGAGCCGGCACCCATAAACAACAAGGCTTTAAACACGGCATGGTTAAGAGTATGAAAAAGAGCCGCTATAAGCGCAACTATTGCTAATGAATTTAATCCTAGGGCAGTAAATGCAAGGGTGCTTCCAAGGCCAAGCAAAATGATTCCAATGTTTTCAATACTATGATAAGCAAGTAATTTTTTGATGTCATGTGCCGAGAGAGCGTACAACACGCCAAGTAATGAAGAGATTGAGCCAACAAGCAGCATTATAATTCCCCACCAAAGAGGCGTGTTCGGTAGTATATCTAAAAAGATTCTAATAAACATGTAAATGCCGGTTTTAATCATGACTCCGGACATTAGGGCCGAAACGTGAGAAGGTGCGGCCGGATGGGCACTGGGAAGCCAAATATGAAACGGGATAATTCCGGCTTTTGTACCGAATCCAATAAATGCCAAGACAAATACGATATCTTTTGTTAAAGGTGAAATTAGACCAGCGCTATTTTTAATTACTTCAAAGTCGAAAGAACCCGTCGATTTATATAATAGTAAAAAGGCTAAAATAATAAAGGCTGTGCCAATGTGCGTCATTATGAAATAAAGAGAACCGGCTTCAATGTTTTTTGGTTCATTTCTTTCAAAAATTACGAGGAAATAAGAAGCTAGCGTCATTATTTCCCAGACAATAAGAAAAAATAAGGCGTTATTGGCCGTAACCACCAGCAGCATACCGGCAATAAAGGCATTATAAAAAAATCCCAAAGAACCGATATCATATTTTCGGTAATAATGCTTTACATAGCCCATACCATAAACTGACGTGAGCAGAGCTATTAAAGAAATAACAAACACAAAGAAGGCCGAGAGGTAATCCATCTTAAAAGAAAACGATAAAATTGGAAAGGTAGATGGCAAACTAAAACTGAAAATATCATTCAAAAATAATGTGCGGGCTGCTGCCAAAAGTCCAAAAGCAGAACCGGCAGCGGCAAAGGTATTGCCCCAAATATTAGAAATGCTATCCTTCTTCCTAAAGGCTAAAGACCCTATTGATCCAATAGCAAGAAATATCAATGCAATTATAAAATTAGTTTGAGACGTTAGCATATTCAGCCTTTAATCAACCTTTCTTTCTTGGGTATCAATAGTTTCTAGTATATTCAGCAATGCGCAAAGAATGGTTTTGGGTGACGGAGGATCGCCGGGAATTTGATAATCAACCGGAATAACTTTATCTACGCCGTCTAAAACCGCATAAGATTCTTTAAAGATACCGCCGTCAATGGCGTCATCACCAACGGCAACTACTATTTTTGGATTTGGCATGGCTTCGTAAGTCTTAATTAAAGCGTCTTTCATATTCCTTGATACCGGTCCGGTTACCATTAACATATCGGCATGTTTTGGAGAAGCTACAAAATGGATCCCAAATCTTTCAACGTCATAGTAATTATTTGTAAGTGCGGTAAGTTCCTGTTCACAGGCGTTTGTAGATCCGGCATCAACTTCTCTAATAGCAAGAGATCCTTTAAATAGTTTCTTTGTTTTTGCCTTAACTTTATTTCCAATTTCAATTAGTTCCGTTTCTGAAGATAATTCTGCGGGCGAAATTAAAGTTTTTGGTGTAGAAAAGATTTTAGTGTAAAGATTAATCATTTTTATGTATTGTGCCAGTGTTTTTTTAGTAAAAGCATAAGCACCATATAGTATAACGATTTCTCTCAATAAATCAAGAAGAAGTCTTGTCTAATACAAGATCGGACTAAACTGACCCCTCATTCTAACGCAAGAATGGACTAAAAATGGTGCAGGATTCATACTAGATATGTGAGTATCATAATGAAAAACCTACACCTATTCAATTG
>Ga0210044_10002596_pt1 | contig 26698 bp, 31 predicted proteins | sample CryGey13umfilter_2_FD_183959 | JGI IMG/M metagenome (GOLD analysis project Ga0210044, IMG submission 183959) | Groundwater microbial communities from aquifer in Utah, USA - Crystal Geyser 4/9/14 3 um filter (SPAdes) (version 2) | ecosystem: Environmental > Aquatic > Deep subsurface >... | reverse complement strand
CAGGCGCTGGACTGGCGCGAGACCCGGGCGCGCATGACCGCGCTGGAGGCGCTGTTCGACGAGGCGCGCCAGTTCCGCAGGCCGTGACGGCGGCGCCTCAGGCCCCGATGCGCCGCCCCTGCTCCGCCGCCCCCTGATCCGCTGCGCCCTGATCCGCTGCGGCGAGCGCCGCGCGCTGGCGGCGGCGCGAGAAGAACAGCTCCGGCGCGTCCCAGTCCGGCTCGCGGCCCGAGAACTTGTCGAAGAACGCCACCGCCCAGCTTGCGTCGTCGCGGGTGTTCTCGCGGAACGTCCACCAATAGCCGATGTCGTCGAGTTCCGGCGTCATGGTCAGCGCGGCGTTGAACTCCTGCCCCAGCACCGCGTCGCAGACCGTCAGGCAATAGGCGACGTAGGCGTAGCCCTCGGGCCAGTAATAGGCGGGGTTGGCGGTGTCGGCGCCGGGCGGCAGCGCCGTCGCCGACACCGGATCGTGGCGGATCAGCTCGCGCAGCATCAGCCCGGCGGCGAAGTGGGTGAAGTCGCGCCGGTCGGCGTCGGCGTGCGGGCGCTGCGCCTCGAAGGCGCGCAGCCAGGCGACGAACACGGCGGCGAGTTTCTTGCGGTCAATGGCGTAGGCCACCCCGCTGTCGGCGCTCAGCACCGCGATCTGGCGCGCGAACGAGGCCGCGAACCAGCGCAGCCGCCGCGCCGCGTGGCGGATGTCGGGGGTCTGGGCGACCAGCGGGTTGCGCTCGGAAAACGGCATCGCCGGGGGCCTTCAGAGGTGGTCGGCGTAGGCCGACAGCAGCGCCGCCATCGCCGCGCCGTCCTCCAGCGCCGGGTCGATCTCGTCGGACACCGCCGCCGCCATGTCCGCCGCGGCCTCCAGCAGCGCGCGGGCCTCCTGCGGCTGCGCATGGCCCTCCGGCGCCTCGGCGCGCGACGCCGAAAGAACCGCCAGCGCCAGCGCCACGCACGCCTGCGCGCCCGCCGCCGTTTGCGGCGCGGCCCCGGCGCGCGCCAGCGCCAGCGCCAGCCCGGCGGCGGCGCGCGCATCGCCGCCGGTCTCCGACACGCTGTCAAAGGCGCGGTGCAACGGCTGCTCCAGCACCAGCGCGTCCGCATCGCCAAGCCGGGCGAGGATCAGGCGCAGCGCCGCATGGCCGCCTTCGGCCAGCGCGATCCGCCCGCGCGCGCCGCGCGCCAGCAGCGCCCGGATCGCCTCAAGCGAGGCGGGCATGTCCGTGCGCGGCGGGGCCAGCGGCGCATGGTCGCGCGCCGCGCGCGCAGCGCGGGCGGCGGCGTCGAAGCAGCCCGCCATGGCGGCGTCCACGCCGCGCGCGGCCATGTTCGCGGCGTCGGCGAACGGCGCCCCGGACGCAAGCGGCGGGGCCAGCCGACGGCGACCCTCACGCATCGCATGGCGCGCGGCGCGCAGCGCGTCCTTCACCGAGGCCGCCGCTCCGGCGAGGGCGCTGATGGGATCGAGCGTTGGTGCGTTCATGGCCATGCCTCCGACGTTCTGCGCCAGATATAAGCCCGGCGGCGGCGCTTGGCTATCGTCGCGCCGCCTCATTGCACCAGCCGCAACTCCTGTATCTGGCCGCCAATGGCGGAGAACACGGTCTGAAGCTGAGCGCCGGTCGGCGCGTGATAGTATTTCTGGCCGACGATGCGCTGCTCGGTCGCCGCATCGGAGGCGCAGCTTGTATAGGTGTCGCGCGTCGCCGTATTCACGCTGCCGCCGAAGGTGATCGTGAAGACGATGATCCCCTGATCCTTGATGTTCTGGCACAGCCGCAACATGCTGGGATCGACTTCGCTCTTGGCGATCATCTCGTTCGGGCGGCCATAGGCGGTCATGTCGCTCTGATAGTGCTGGTTCACGCCGTCGGTCATCATCACGATGATCTTGTTGTGAAACGGGGTGTCGTAGTCGAGCGGCAGCGCCGTGTTCACGGTTCCGTCGCGATAGCGCCACGCGCCCCGCCAGCGCGGCGACAGCGCCCGCCAGCCCCACGCCAGCCCGATGTTGCCAAACGTGCCGCCGCGGCTCCACGCATCGACGCGCTGCGCGCCGTTTGTCCCGTCGATGGCGTCGAGGATCGCCTGCCGGGAGGAAATCAGCGGCGTGATCGGACCGGGGCAACCGAGGTTAGGCCCGTAGCCGTTGTTGCCCGCGCTCTGGCGTTCATCGACGTAGGGCTTGCCGGTGTCCTGCACCACGACGCCGTTGACCGTTTTCTCCGGCGGCCACAGATTTTTATGATTCTTGTTGTTGGTGTAATAGGTGTCATACTTCAGCGGCGACCAGCTCAGCCGCGACGACGGCCAGAACTGCGGCGTGAACAGCGCGGCCGCCACAGGCGGCGCGTCGGTCTCGGCCAGCGCCGTCGAGCGCACTCGCACGCATCCCTTCCACGGCGTCGGCGCGAACTCGGCGTCGGCCTGCGCGAGCGTGCGGTCGAGCCAGCCTGCGTGCTGGCGGCCGATGTTCACCGTGGCGCTGTAGTTGACAAGGCCGACATAGACGTTGGGCACGCTCTCGCGGTTGTCGAACAGCGTGTCGGCCAGCACGCGGGCGGCGGCGCGCAGATCCTTGATCGGCTGACCGGCCATCGAGCCGGTGTTGTCGAGCACCATCATCACCTCGGCGCCCATCACCCGCTTGCGCGCCGCGCTGACGATCGACAGATCGGCGCGGGTAAGATCGGTCAGCCGGATCGCGTCCGCCAGCCGCGCCATCATCAGCGGCAGACGGGCGTCGACCTCAAGGCGGATGGTGTCGGGATCGTCACCCGGGCGCCCGGCGGTGAAGATCATCTCCAGCCGCGTGACCGCAAGATCGCCGGGCGCGCCGGACAGATTGGCGTCGAACACCTGTTGGGCGACCGCGCGCAGCGTGGCCTCGGGCGCGCCCAGATCGCGCGCGGCGGCCAGCATCGCCGCATCCGCCGCGCCCTGGATGCGCGCGCGCGCCACCTGCACCCGCGCCAGATCGGTCGCGAACATCGAGATCGCGCCGGTCAGCAGAATCCCGAACGTGCCCAGCACCAGCACCGAGCCGCGCCGGTCGCGCATCATGCGCCGCAGCATCGTCAACGCTCCCCCGTTCATGGCTGCGCCAGCGTGGTCAGCGCCGCGCTGCGCGGCCTGAACAGCGCGCGGCGATAGATCGCGCGGTCAAAGCCGACCGCGCCCAGCAGCGCCTCGCGGTCGAGGATCAGCGGATCGAACGGCAGGAACACCTCCGCGACCACGAACGGCATCCCCTGCGGCAGCGGCGCCAGCGCCTGAAGCCGCGCGGCCGAGGCGTTGGCGCCCGAGCCTTGCGCCCGCATCCAGTTCACCGTGGCGCCGGTGGCGCCGCCGGTGATCGAGCTCAGCACCACGCCGCCGCCCACGCCAAGGACCTCCGGCTCCGCCATCACCCGCGCCAGTTCGAAATACACGCCCAGATCGGTGCTCTGGCTCAATGCGTCGAACGCGGCGCGGTCGCGGATCGTGTCGGCGCGCGACACAAGGTCCGCCATGCCCGCCGCGATGCGGTCGGCGCGCGCGTTCAGCTCCAGATAGCGCCCGACATCCAGCGCCGCGACAACGCCAAGCGCCATCAGCGGCAGCAGCAGCGCCGCCTCCACCACCACCGCGCCGCCGGCGCAGCGCCACAGCGCGCGCAAGCGCCTCAGGAGATCAGAACGGTTCATTGCGCACCACGATCTGCGCCTGATGCAGCAGGCGCGCCCCCATGATCGGCGTCAGCAGCGGATGACGCACCGCCTGCGCCATGGTGAGGCGGAACACGACATGATCGCCCGAGCCGCCCGGCTCGGCGCGGCCCATGTCGGCGTCCCATATCCCGTTGCCGTTCACGTCGGTGAACGTCTCGCCGAAGTCATAGACGCCGTTGTAGGGGCTCAGGTCGGTGAACGGCTCGGGGCGGCCGATGTTGCGCGGATCGACATAGGCGCGCATCTCGATGCGCAGCGGCGCCACCACGCCGTCGTCGCTTTCCGCCAGCCAGCCGCTGTCCCAATAACAAAAACCGCCGCCGGGCGGGCAGACATGCTCGGTGACGATGCGGCGGATCTCGGCGGGGCGCGTGGTTCCCGCTGGGATCGCGCCGATGATCGACGCCCGCGCCGCCGCCGCCGCGCCCATCTCCAGCGACACGGCGCCCGCGTGCAGCATCACCCCGGCGAACCCGACCGTGGCCAGCCCGATCGCGATCGGCGCCAGGATCGCGAACTCGACCGCCGCCAGCCCGCTGCGGTCGGCGGCGAGGCGTTTGAGGCGGCGCGCGGTCATTTCCTGAACTTCCTGTAGAAGGCCATGTTGTCCTTCGCCTCCTGTCGCGGCAACTCGGCGACCAGGATCTGCTCGGCCTCTTTGGGCTTGCCCGCCAGCGCGTAGGCCAGCGCCAGATTGTGCGCCGCCTGCGGCACGCGCACCGGCGCGCGCGCCAGATCGTCGAGCGCGCGCACCGCCTGCGCCGCGTCGCCGCCCAGCGCCACCGACAGCGCGCGGTTGGTCATCACCGCGCGGTTGACCGGATCGCGCGCCAGAATCGCGTCGTAGAGCGCCTGCGCCTCGCCGTGGCGGCCGCGCAAATCCAGCGAGACCGCCGCGCCGTTCAGCGCCACCGCGTTCTGCGCGTCGATGGCCAGCGCGGCGCGGAAATGCGCCTCCGCCGCCGCCGCCTCGCCGCCCGCCAGCGCGACGCGCCCCAGGCCGACGCGCGCCTCGATGGAATCCGCGCGCATCGCGGCGAGCTTGCGATAGGCCTCGCCCGCCTCCGGGTAGGCGCCGACGCGATAATAGGCGTCGGCCAGCGCGCGGCGCGGCTCGGGCGCGTCGGGGCGGCCGGCCACGGCGCTTTCGAAGATGCGCACGGCGGAAGCCATGTCGCCCCCCGCCGCCGCCGCCTCGCCCAGCCGCAGCGCGCTCTCCAGCCCCAGCGGCGCGCCCATCGCGGGGCCGGTCGGCGCCTCGCCGGGCATGCCCTGACAGGCGGCCAGCAGCAGAGCGGCGCACAGCAGGGGCGCGCGGCGCAGGATGCGGGTGAAGGTCATGGCGCGGGTTCTCCTGCGGGGGCCGCGACGGGCGCGCGGCGGATGGGGAAAGGCGGGCGCAGGCGGCTCATGGCGCGGCCCCGGAAAACATGTCGCTGATCGAGATCATCGCCGGACCGACCACCACCACGAACACCGCCGGCATGATGAACACGATCAGCGGCACCGTGAGCAGCGCGGGCAGCTTGGCGCCGCGCTCCTCCGCCGCGATCATCTTGGCCTGCCGCAGATCGCCGCCCAGCGCCTTGAGCGACTCGGTGAACGGAGAGCCGTAGCGGATGGTCTGGATCAGCGTCAGCGCGAAGGCGCGCGCCTCACGCAGCTCGGCCCGCTCGCCGAAATTGCGCAGCGCGTCGGCGCGGTCGGGCAGCGCCTGAAGCTCCGCCGTGGTGATCGCCAGCTCCTCGGCCATGTCGGGCGCGAAGCCGCGCATCTCACGCGAGACGCGGTCGAGCGCCATGTCGAGGCTCTGGCCCGCATAGGCCGCGATCACCATCAGGTCGATGGCGTCGGGCAACGCGCTTTTCAGCCGCGCGCGGCGCGCGTTGCGCCGCTTGCCCAGCGCCATTTCGGGCGCGATGGCGCCCAGCACGCCGCCGCCCGCGATCAGCGCCCAGTGGACCATGACGACATCGCCGCCGAAGCCGCCCTTGGCGACGGCGAGCCAGCCGCCCAGCGCGCCAAGCCCGGCCCCGACGATCTTGGCCGCCGCCAGCGCCGTCAGCGCGTTCTCATGGCGATAGCCCGCCGCCCACAGCAGCTTGCGCATCTCGGCGCGATCCTTCTCGCGCGCAAAGAACGCCTGAGAGAGCGCGGTCATGAGCGGCCCGGTCATCGCCGCAAGGTTGGCCGCCGCCAGCGCGGTGATCGAGGTTCCGCGCTCGGGCGCGTCGATGCGCAGGCAATAGCGCTCCAGCCGCGACAGGGCCTTGCGCCGCCGCGCGCTGATGATGTCGAACGTCACGCCAAGGCCCAGCAGGACGGCGGCGCCCACCGCCAGCGCCGCGAACAAGAGGGCGCGCCCGTCGATCATCGCCGCCGCCGTGTCGATGAACTGCGCCGGGGTCATGGCTTCGCCTTCACCATCCAGCGGATCACCAGCAGGCCGGTGGTCAGCATCCCGCCCGCGCCCATCAGCATGGTCTGGCCCAGGCCGGGCTGGAACAGCTTCATGGTCTGCTCGGGGTTGAGCAGATATACGCCCGCGCCCGCCACGAACGGGATCGCGCCGACGATGATCGCCGACATGCGGCCCTCGGCGGTCAGCGCCTGCACCTTCAGCCGCGCCTCCTTGCGCTTGCGCAGCACCATGTGCAGGTTGTCGAGACTGTCGCCCAGCTGCCCGCCGGTTTCGCGCTGGATCACCATGGCGATGGCGAGAAAGGTGAAGTCGGGCAGATCGACCCGCCGCGCCGCCGACCGCAGCGCCTGGCGCATGTCCACGCCCAGATCGTCCTCATCGCCGATCTGCGAGAACACCGGGCCGACCGGCGCGCCGATCTCCTTGCCGACCATGCGGATCGCGGCAGGCACGGCGTATCCCGCGCGCACCGACCGGGTCAGCAGCTCCACCCCCTCCACAAGCTGATCGAGAAACGAGATCATCCAGCGGCGGCGCATCTCGCCCTGAACCACCCAGAACGCCAGCAGCCCCGCCGCCGCGCCCACGCCCAGCGCGTGCGCGGGCGCCATGCCGGGGCCGAGCGCGGCGAACGTCCCCGCCCCCAGCCCGGTGGTCGCGGCGATGGCGAACAGCGTGCGCAGCGCCTTGCGCCCGCCGATGTTGGCGGCGGTCCGGTCGAGCCAGCGGATCGTCGCGCCGCGCAAACCGACCTTGCGCACCGAGAACACGTCGGCGTCCAGCGCGGCGGCGCCGGTCTCCTCGCCGCCCATCGCATGCGACAGCATCGCGTCGAGCCGCGCCGCCGTGCGCGCGCGGGGGCTGTTGCGCAGCCGCGCGTCCAGCGCGATCACGAAGGCCGCCCCGACAGCCAGCGCGATCACGATCAGCGCCGGTCCGGTCAGGGCGTCGATGAGGGCGGAGGCGTTCATGGCCGCGCTCACGTCATCTGCATCAGCGCGTCGATCTCGGCCTCAAGGCCGTATTCGCGCGCGCGTTCGACAAACAGCGGCCGCAGCCCGGAGGGCACGAACCGCCCGATGATCTTTTCGCCCGCCGCGCCGCCGTCGGCGACGAACTGATACAGGTCCTGCGTCACCACCACGTCGCCCTCGACGCCCGCGACCTCGACGATCTGGATCACGCGGCGCACGCCGTCGCGCATCCGCGCCACCTGCACCACCAGATGCACGGCGCTGACGATCTGCGCGCGCACGAAGCGCAGCGGCAGGTTGGGGTTGCCGGAGATCACCATGTTCTCCAGCCGGATCAGCGCGTCGCGCGCGGTGTTGGCGTGGACCGTGGTCATCGAGCCGTCGTGGCCGGTGTTCATCGCCTGCAGCACGTCGAACGCCTCGGCGCCGCGCGTCTCGCCCAGGATGATGCGGTCGGGCCGCATGCGCAGCGCGTTCACCACCAGATGGCGCTGGTCGATCATGCCGGTGCCCTCGATGCTCATCGGCCGCGTCTCCAGCCGCACCACATGGGGCTGCTGGAGCTGAAGCTCGGCGGCGTCCTCGATGGTCACCACGCGCTCCTCGGGGCTGATGGTGCCCGACATGGCGTTGAGCAGCGTTGTCTTGCCAGAGCCGGTGCCGCCCGAGATCAGCACGTTGAGCCGGATCTTGCCCGCGATCTCCAGCAGCCGCGCCATGGCGGCGGACATGTTGCGCTGCGCCACCATCTGGCTGAACCCGATGCGGTGGCGGGCGAACTTGCGGATCGAGACGCAGGTGCCGTTCAGCGCCAGCGGCGGCGTGACGATGTTGACGCGCGAGCCGTCGGCCAGCCGCGCGTCCACCAGCGGGCTGGCCTCATCGACGCGCCGGCCCACCGAGGCGGCGATGCGCTGCGCGATGTTGGTGAGCTGGTCGTTGTCGGCGAAGGTCACGTCAGTCAGCACCAGCTTGCCGTAGCGCTCGACATAGACCTGCTTGGGACCGTTGATCAGGATGTCGTTGATCGAGGGGTCCATCAACAGCGGCTCGATGGGGCCGAGGCCGAACATGTCGTCCAGCATCCGCTCGACCATCAGATCCTGATCGAGCTTGCTGAGGCGCAGGCGCTTTTGCGCCACGATCTCCGCCACCACCGGGCGCAGCTGGCGCGCCATCACCTCGCGCCCGCCCAGCACGGCGGCGGAGACGTTCATGCGGGTGAACAGCTCCTCGCGCACCACCTCATAGGCGCGGTCGGCCAGCGCGTGGTCCTCGGCGTCGCCGCGCGGCGCTTCGGGCGCGGGCGCCGCGCCCTCGGCCGGGGGGGCGGCGACGGCGACGGCCGCCAGCGGCGACGGCGCCAGCGCGGCGACGCCAAGCATCTCCGGCGCAGGCTCGGGCGCGGCGCGGGTGACGGGGCGGCGGCGGCCAAAGCTCATCGCCTCGCCCCCAGCAGGCCGAACAGCCGCCGCACGCCCGGCGCCGGGGCGGCGCGGCGGCCCGACAGCGCCGCGACCAGATCATCGGCGGCGCGCGCCATCGGCCCGCCGCGCTGGCCAAGCGGCTCGCCAAGGTTGTCGCCCTGCTGGGCGGCGCCCTTGTCGTAGTCGATCTCGATGTCGGCGCGGCGCCCCAGCGCCTTTTCGATCACCGCGCCGGTGATGATTTTTTTCAGGCCGGGGTGATGGTCGTTGATCACCACCACCGAGCCGCCTTGCGTCTCGCGCGTCAGCTCCAGCAGCCGCGCGCCGTCGCGCAGCGCGGGCAGCGTGCGGTCGAGCACGATGACGCGGGTGCGCGCCTTGCCGAAGACATGGGCGTGCGCGGCGCCGAAACTGCGCGGCAGATCGACGACGACGTAGTGAAACTCCTCCGCCAGCGCGTCGAGCAGCGCGTCCAGCGCCACCGGGTTCAGCGCGATGTCGCGCTTCAGCGACGCCTCCTCGGCCAGCACCGACAGGCGCGGCCCGTGGCGGATCAGCGTGCGCTCCAGAAACAGGCTGTCGAGCCGGGCGTGGTTGTCGAGCGCGTCGAGCAGGCCGCCGGCCTGAAGGCCAAGCTGCACGCAGGCGGCGCCGCCGTGCAGGTCGAGGTCCACCAGCGCCACCCGCCGCTTGCGCACGTTGGCCAGCCGCCACGCGGTCGCCACCGCCAGCGTGGTCGCGCCCACGCCGCCGCGCCCGCCGGTGACGGCGATCACCCGGCCGCGGCGCGCGGGGCCTTCCTCGGGCGCGATCGCGATCCGGCGGTCGCGCACATAGGCGTCGAGCAGGTCCGGCGACAGCGGCTTGGTGATGTAGTCCGAGACGCCCGAGCGCAGCAGTTCGCGAAACAGGTGCACGTTCTCGGTCTCGCCCAGCGCGATCACCACCACGCCGGGGTCGCAGACCTCCGCCAGACGGTCCACCTGCGAGAGCGGCGTCTCCATGCCGCTGAGGTCGATGATCAGCAGACGCGGCGGGGTCTCGGCGTTCTCCAGATAGGCCGCCGCCTGCGCGACGCCGCCGATCTCCAGATGCACCCCGCCCACCACCGCCTCGGCGAGATAGCTGGCCATGAAGCCCTGCGTCTCGCGGTCGGCGACCAGCGCGACCACCTCGCAGCGCAGCGCGGCGTCGGTCTTGGCCTGGGATTGCGTCTGCGCCATGGCTTACGCTCCGATCACAGCGCTTCGCCGGCGCGCTGCGGCGCGGGCAGCGGGATGGGGCCGATGGTGCGGTGCCGCTCGATGGCGCGGTTCTGCGCGGCCGCCGAGGCGGGCGCCATCTGCGACGGCGGCGCCGTCAGATCGGACGGGCGCGCCACCATCGCGTCGAGCGCGGCCTGGGTATGGCAGCCGATCCGCATCCTGTCCGCAGGCAGCGGGTTGCCGTCGATGAAGTCGATGGGATGGCTGATCCGCGCCTGCTCCCACCCCGGGCATTGCAGCGCGACCATCGAGGGCGCGCCCGCGCCGCGCGCCTCGGCGGATTGCTGCGCCGCCGCCATGCCGAACGGATAGGCCGACTGGCGGGGAAACTCCGGCGCCGCGCAACCGGCCAGCAGGGCGGCGGGCATGAGCAGGGGAAAAGTGCGTCGCATGATCCGCCTCCTAGTAGGTGAAACCGACCGGGCCGTGCAGGCGGCGCGGCGCGGCGGCGCCCCCGGCGCGGGCCGTCAGCAGCGCCTCCAGCGACTGCCCCGGCGGCGCGACGCCCAGCGGCGTCGGCAGCGCGTCGGGCCGGGTCGGGCGCACCACATAGGGCGTGACGGTCACGATCAGCTCGGTCTCGTTGTTCTGGTAGCGCGTCGAGGTGAACAGCGACCCCAGCACCGGTATGTCGCCAAGGCCCGGCACCTTCTCGACGATGTCGCGCGTGCCCTGCTGGAGCAGGCCGCCGATCACCAGGCTCTGGCCGCTGGCCAGCTCCACCGTGGTGTCCACCCGGCGCACGGTGAGGGCGGGAATGTCGAACCCCTCCACCTTGATCGCGCCGTTTTCGGTCAGGTCGCTCACCTCCGGGCGCACCCGCAGGCTGATGCGGTCGGGCGACAGCACGGTGGGCGTGAAGTCGAGGATCACGCCGAACTGCTTGAACTCGATGGTGGTGGTGGCGCCGTCCTGCGCCACCGGGATCGGGAACTCGCCGCCGGCGGTGAAGCTGGCGGTCTCGCCCGACAGCGCGGTGAGGTTCGGCTCGGCCAGCGTGCGCGCCAGACCCTCGCGGTTCAGCGCGTCGATCAGCACGTTGATGTCCACGTCGTTGGTCACCAGCGAGCCGCCGATGGCGCCAAAGGTGTTGCCCGCGTTGGTCAGCCCGCCGGTCACGCCGGCGCCGGTGAACACGCCGAAGGCGAAGTCGCCAAAGTTGAACAGCGCGCGCCAGTTGAAGCCCAGCCGCTGGTCGATGTTGCGCGACACCTCCGCCACCCGCACCCGCAGGTTGACCTGCGCGGGGGCGGTCACGGTCATGCGGTTGACCACGCGGCTCGCCTCGCCCGCCAGCCCCGCCACGGTCGCGGCGATCGCCTCGGCCTGCTGGGCGGTCTCGACCGCGCCCTCGACCATGATCGAGCCGGGGCCGGAGCTGACCGTCACCTTGGTGTCGGGAAAGCGCGAGGCCAGCATCCGGCGCAACTGCGACAGGTCGTGCTCCACGCTCACGTCGCGCTGGAGCAGGGCAGCCCCCTGATCGTCGAGCGCGAACAGCGTGGTGCGCCCGATGCTCTGGCCGAACACGAAGATCGACTGCGGCCCGGCGATCTGGATGTCGGCGATCTCGGGGTTGGCGACGAACACCGTCGCGGCGGGCTGCGAAAGCTGGATCAGCGAGCCCTGCCCCACCGCCAGCGTCAGCGCGCCGCGATCCTGCGCAAAGGCCGGGGCGCAGAGCAGCGCGGCGGCGGTCGCGGCGAGGGCGTATGCCGGAATCACTGCGTTCATTGGCTGAGGGTCTCCTCGCGCACGCCGCGCAGCACCTTGACGGCGCGGGCGATGGGGGTCGCGTCGGCGATGGGTTCCGGCGTGATCTCGCGGCCCAGCGCGGCGCGGGTGACGGCGCTCACGTCGCTGGCCCAGGTGGGTTGCGGCGCCAGGCCATCGGCCTCGGCGTCGGGGCGCGCGCCGTCCGGCCCTTGCAGGATCAGGCTGCGCAGCGTCAGCGAAATGGCGCCCAGATTGCGCGCTACGGCGATGATCTCGGCGCCTTCGGGCGGCACCTCCAGCGTGATGGTGCGCGCGATGGTGACGGCGGGGGCGTCCTCGGCGGTCCGCGCCGCCAGATCGCTGCCCAGCTTCTGATCGACCGCGATCACCCGCACGTTGCGCAGGATGGTCTCGCTGGCCCAGCGGCGGCCCGGATCGGTCGCGCCCGCCGCTTCCGCGTCAAGCTGTTGCGTCAGCAGCAGATCGACGCGGTCGCCGGGCAGGATCAGCCCCGCGTTGCCCGACACCGCGTCCACCGCGAGCGACACGGCGCGAAACCCCGGCTTCAGCACGGCGGCGAGAAAACCGTCCTGCCCCGGCGCCAGCAGCGCGCCGCGCCGCACCGGCTGGCCCGCAGGCACCGGCGCGATGATTACCGCGCCGACCATCGCCCCGCCCGCGTCGGTCACATAGTCCTCAGCGACAGCCTCCGCGCTCATCGACTTGAGCGGCGCCTTGGCGTCGTCGAGGAAGGTGCCGACCTGCAGATCCTGCGCCGCCACCCGCACCAGAACCTTGGGCGGCTCGACGGCGCTCTCCGCGGCGCCGATGACGCCGTTATAGACCATGAACGCGACCGCGCTGACGGCGAAGGCGAAGATGATGAGAAGTTTGCCCAGAATGCTCATGTCGCCCTCATGCTCCCGCCGCCAGGGTGAGCGCGCCGCCCACCGCAATCGCCACGCCATAGGGCGCGGAGGTCCGCATCGCCGAGGTCCAGGCGTCCCGCGCCCCGGCGCCCCCGGCCAGCGCGCCGCCCATCCGCCACAGCGCGAAGCTCAGGCCCAGCGCGCCGCCCGCCAGACTGGTCACGATCAGGAACGGCGCCAGCTGCGCGCTCGTCAGCCACAGCGTCAGCGCCGCCGCCAGCTTCACGTCGCCGCCGCCCATCACGCCCGCCGCGAACAGCGCCGCGCCGCCCGCAAACACCGCCAGCGCGGCGAGCAGGCTTCCCGCCGCGCCTGAGACGCCCAGCGTCGCCAGCGCCCAGATCACCCCGCCCAGCGCCAGCGCCGCGGTGAGTCCGTTGGGGATGACGCGCCACCGAGCGTCGCAGAACGCGGCGGCGGCCAGCAGCAACAGGGGCGCGAACAGCGCGACCGGCATGGGGACACCGCCTTTCCATTCGAGAAAGCGCAACTGAAGACCCAAGCCACCCAGCGCCACGCCATGCGGCGCGACTCGGGGCGGGCTGTCGTCATGCCACCAGCGCCACCGTCATGCGGCATGCGATGCGGCGTGACGGTGGAGGCGCGACGGCATGCGGTCAGTCGGTCGTCGCGCCGCCCGTGCCGCCCGTGCCGCCCACACTGCCCGTCAGCGCCGTGATCTGACTGGACACAAAACCGCCGATGCCGCTGCTTGTGGTGCCGAGGACGCTGACCAGCGCCACGCCGACCACGCCCAGCAGGATCGCATACTCGACCGCCGAGATGCCGCGCTCATCGCGGCGAAGCTTCTTGAGCATTGGAAGAATTTTCATCGCGCTTTCTCCTACATCGCGCAGTTTCATCAACAACGGCGATTCCTAGCAGCGAATGAAGAACAAACGATTTCAACAAATCTTTGATATTTCTGAAATTTTTATTCAAAAATCGCACGGTTGCGCACGGCGACGCAGAGCGGGCGACGGCCCCTCACCGCACCGGCGCGCAAACCTGATCGCAGCCCTCGCCCAATTCGATCTGCAGCGTGACGTGATCGACGTCGAAGCGGTCGTGCAGCCGGTGCGCGGCGTCCTCCAGAAAGGCGTCGCCGGGGTGGCCGCAGGGCATCGTCAGATGCGCGCTGAGCGCGGTGCGCGTGGTGCTGAGCGCCCAGACGTGCAGATCATGCACCCCCGTCACCCCCGGCAGCGCGGCGAGATCGGCGCGCAGCGCGTCGCGGTCCACCCCCTCCGGCGCGCCGTCCAGCGCCAGCCGCAGCGCCGAGCGCAGCAGCCCCCAGCTGGTCCAGGCGATCGCCACGCTGACGAGGATCGCCGCCGCCGGGTCGAGCCACCACGCGCCGGTCAGCGCCATCAGGATCGCCGCGACCACCACCGCCGCCGACACGCCTGCGTCCGCCGCCATGTGCAGGAAGGCGCCCTTGGCGTTGAGATCGTGCGCGGCGGCCTTCATGAACAACAGCGCCGTGCCCGCGTTGACCGCGATGCCCAGCGCCGCCACCCAGCCCACCAGCCCCGCCGCCACCGGCGGCGGATCGCCGATGCGCGACACCGCCTCGGCCAGCACCACGCCCACGCCGATCAGGATCGCCAGCGCGTTGGTCAGCGCCGCAAGGATCGTGCCGCGCCCAAAGCCATAGCTGAACGCGCCGCGCGGCCCCAGCCGCGCCGCCGCCGCCGCGCCCCAGGCGATCAGCAACCCGCCCGCGTCGGTCAGGTTGTGCGCGGCGTCGGCCAGCAGCGCCAGCGAGCCGATCCAGAAGCCGATCCCGGCCTCAAGCGTCAGATACCCGACGTTCAGCGCCAGCCCCCAGGCGAAGGCGCTGTCGCCCACCGGGGCGGCATGGGCATGAGTGTGCCCGTGATTGTGGTCCTGCGCCATCGTCGCTCAGCCCCGCGCCGCGAAGATCGGCGCTTTGGCGGTCATCGCGCGGTGGGCCGTGCGGCGGCGCGCGGGGGGCTGGATCGTGCTCATCGTCGTTCTCCGTTCAGGCATGGCGGGGCGGGCGCGGCGGTTCAGGCGGCGCGCGGGCGGCGCGGCAGGATGGGGCGGGCGGCCATGGCGGCCAGCCGGGCGGCGTCTTCGGGGCCGGGTTCGCCCAGCGCGCAGGCGGCGGCCAGCACGCCGCGCACGGCGGCCTCCGGCCCCGGCGCCAGCGCATAGACCGCCCATTGCGCGATGCGCGCGTCGCGCACCAGCCCGGCGTCGCGCAGCCGCGCCAGATGGCGCGAGACCTTGGGCTGATCCGCCGCCAGCGCCGCGCACAGCTCGCATACGCACAGCGGCCCCTCCTGCGCCAGCAGCCGCGCGATGCGCAGGCGGGTCGGGTCGGACAGGGCGAGAATCAGGTCGATTGCGGTCATGCGCCTGCATATACGCGCTCCCGCATATTCTGAGATTGACACGGATCAAGCGGGCCAAAACCGCGTCGCCGCCTCAGAACCCCGTCACCCGCCCGGCGACCCAGGCCTCCAGAATCATCCGCGCCACAGCGCCATTGCGCGCGGCGGTGAACCGGGCTTCGCCGCCGTTCAGCGACGCCGCCACCTCCGCCATCGGCGCCCAGAGCGCGGCCTGAAGCTCGGCGTCGGCGCAGTGGATCGCGTCGCCCAGCGCCTCGGCCACGCAGCCGATCATCAGCGAGGACGGAAACGGCCACGGCTGCGAGCAGACATACGCCACGCGGCCCACCCGCACCCCGGCCTCCTCCATCGTCTCGCGGCGCACCGCCTCCTCGATGGTCTCGCCGGGCTCCATGAACCCCGCCAGCAGCGAATACATCTTCTCCGGCCACGCCGCCTGACGCCCCAGCAGCGCGCGCCCCTCATGCAGCACCAGCATGATCACCACCGGGTCGGTGCGCGGAAAATGCTGCGCGCCGCAGGCGGGGCAGCCGCGCCGCCAGCCGCCGTCCTCCGCCGCGCTCGCCGCGCCGCAGCGCGCGCAATGGCCGTGGCTGCGGTGCCATTCGGTGACGCCCTTGGCGGTGGCCGCGTCGCCCGCGTCCGCCGGGCTGAGCGCGCCCATCACCCCGCGCAGCTCCATGAAGCGCCGCGTCGGCGTGAGGTCGAGCGTCACCGGGTCGGCGAAGCCCTCCACGCTCTCCGGGCCCTCAAGGTGCGACACGTCCAGCGCGAATCGCGGCCCCTCCGCCGCCATGCCCAGAAACACCGCAGGCGACGCGGCGCCGCGCGCCGCCGGATCGTCGGCGCCCAGCCACGCCAGCCGGGGCGCGGGGCCGTCGTCGATCAGCGGCTTGCCGCGCCACAGCGGCAGGATCCGCGCAGCCGGGTCGGCCAGCAGCCGCGCGGCGTCGCGGCGCAGATGGGTGGCGCGGTCGATGGCGCCGCCCGCGAACGTGGGATTGAACATGAACAGAGGCCTTGTCCGAGCAGGCCCCGATCATGCGTCAGACCGGCGCCGGGGGCAACTTGCGAAACCCGCCCGGCGCTGCTATCTGCGGTGTCGAGAGGTTGGCGCGGGCAGGCGCCTCGCCAACCCGGTCAGGTCCGGAAGGAAGCAGCCGTAACGAGCCCCGCTTGGGTCGTTGTCCAGCCTCTCACCCCGGCCTTGCCGCGCGCAGGCCCGTCCCGCTACTCTCACCGGCGACAGGCGCGAAGGAACGGCGGCGACCCATGGATGACAGCGCAAGCCCCGCCCCTGCCGAGACCGCCGCCTATCAGGTGCTCGCGCGCAAGCATCGCCCGCAAAGCTTCGAGACGCTGATCGGGCAGGACGCCATGGTGCGCGTGCTGCGCAACGCCTTCGAGGCCGACCGCATCGCCCACGCCTTCATCCTCACCGGCGTGCGCGGCGTCGGCAAGACCACCACCGCGCGCATCATCGCCAAGGGGCTGAACTGCGTCGGCCCGGACGGGACCGGCGGGCCGACCATCCAGCCCTGCGGCGTGTGCGAGCCGTGCCGCAAGATCGCCGAGGGGCGCTGGATCGACGTGCTGGAGATCGACGCGGCCTCCAACACCGGCGTCGATTTCATCCGCGACATCAATGAGATGGCGCGCACGCGGCCCACCGGGCGCTTCAAGGTTTTCGTGCTGGACGAGGTGCACATGCTCTCGACCAACGCCTTCAACGCCCTGCTCAAGACGCTGGAGGAGCCGCCGCCCAGCGTGAAGTTCATCTTCGCCACCACCGAGATCCGCAAGGTGCCGGTCACGGTGCTCAGCCGCTGCCAGCGTTTCGACCTGCGCCGCATCGAGCCGGAGGCGATGATCGCCTTCCTGCGCGGCGTGGCGGACAAGGAGGGCGCCGCGATCGCGGACGACGCGCTGGCGCTGATCGCGCGCGCGGCGGAGGGCTCGGTGCGCGACGCGCTGTCGCTGCTCGATCAGGCGATCGCGCCCGGCGCGCCCGAGGCGACGGCGCAGGACGTGCGCGCCATGCTGGGGCTGGCCGACCGGGGCCGCGTGCTCGACCTGTTCGAAGCGATCATGCGCGGCGACGCGCAAGCCGCGCTGGCGGAGCTTTCCGCGCAATACGCCGACGGCGCCGATCCCGAGGCGGTGCTGCGCGACCTCGCCGAGATCACCCACTGGCTGTCGGTGATCAAGATCGCCCCAGACGCCGCCGACGACCCTGCCGCAGCGGCGGCGGAGCGCGCGCGGGGCCGCGCGCTGGCCGAGGGGCTGGGGATGCGCAGCCTCGCGCGCGGCTGGCAGATGCTGCTCAAGGCGCTGGAGGAGGTCGCGACCGCGCCCAACGCGATGATGGCGGCGGAGATGGCGGTGATCCGCCTCACCCACGTCGCCGACCTGCCCAGCCCCGAGGATCTGGTCCGCCGCCTGACCGACGCGCCGCAGCCCGCGCCCGCGCCCGGCCCCCGCCCTGCGCCGGGCGGCGGAAGCGGCGGCGGCGCGCAGGCGCGCGCGCTGGCCGCGCCCGAAGCGCGCCCAGGGTCGCGCCCCGAAGCCGTCGCCGCCGTCGCGCCCGCCCCCGATCTGGCGCCCGCCGTCGCGCCGCAGGCGCTGGCGGCCTATGACAGCTTCGAGGCGGTGGTCGCGCTGATCCGCGAAAAGCGCGACATGCGGCTGCTGGTCACCGTCGAGACCTACCTGCGGCTGGTGCGCTATGCGCCGGGGCGGATCGACTTCGCCCCCGCCCCCGGCGCGCCTGCGGAACTGGCGGGAGAGCTGACGCAGCGTCTCTCCGCCTGGACCGGCGCGCGCTGGATGGTGGGCGTCGCCCCCGGCCCTGGCCAGCCGACGCTGGCCGAACAGCGGCGGGCCGAGGCCGACGCGCTGACCGCCCGCGCCGCCGTGCAGCCCTTGGTGGCCGCCGCGCTGGCGCTGTTCCCCGGCGCCCGCATCAAGGCGGTGCGCCCGCGCGCCGCCGAACCCGACACGCCGCCGCCCGACGCCTATGATGACGCCGACTTCGGCGACGACTGGGCGCCCATAGACCCGTTCGACGAGGAGTGAGACGCGATGTTCAAAGGCATCGGCGACATGGCCAAGCTGATGAAGCAGGCGCAGGAGATGCAGGGCAAGCTGGCCGAGGCGCAGGAGCGCGTCGCCTCGATCGAGGCCGAGGGCGTCTCCGGCGCCGGCATGGTGCGCGCCGTCGTCTCGGGCAAGGGGGAGCTGCGCCGCCTCGCCATCGACCCCGCGCTGATGACGCCGCAGGACCGCGAGGTGCTGGAGGATCTGGTGATCGCCGCCGTCAACGACGCCCACGCCAGGGCGCAGGAGGCCGCGCAGGGCGAAATGGCCAAACTCACCGAGGGCCTGCCCCTGCCGCCGGGCATGAAGCTGCCGTTCTGAATGGGGGCCGCCACTCCCCCGCAGCCCAGCCTCCGCGCCGGGGCCTCCGTCGCACCGCGCGACGCAGCCCGACCGGCGCCGCCCCATCGGATCGCGCGGCGCCGACCCTAGCCGCGCAAACTGGCCTCGAACTCCCGCCACTCTCCGGGGCTCATGCCGCTGTCGGCTTGCGTCACCGTCTCGCCGGCCAGCATCCGCCTAAGCGCCGCCATGCCCTTGCCGGAGAACTGCGCCGCCTCCAGCCGATAATCCTCGAACGCGGCCCAGGCGGCGGGAACCCAGTCGCGCGCGATGGCGCAGATCGCGTCGGCGTAGGCGCGGATCTCATACTGCGCGTGCGGGTCGGCGCGCAGCCGCAGGAAGTGGAACAGGTTGTGCAGGTCGATCTTCCAGTACCACTGCGTATAGACGCTGGCGGGCAGGCCGATGCGCGCCAGCTCGCGCGCCAGGCCCTGCTGGCCGTCGTCGCTCAGCATCGCCTCGTAGTGGTCGAAGGCGCGGGTGGCGTCGGCCTTCAGCGTCTCCAGCACCCGCGCCGCCTCCGCGCCCTCCAGCGCCGCGCCGCGCCCCTGGTTGTTGACGCGCGACTGCGCCGCCAGATGCTCCGGCGCGGGCGTATAGAACTCCCGATCCAGGATCGAATAGCGCGCCGAGTATTCGTTGACGTTGGCGGTGCGATGGCGGATCCACTGCCGCGCCACGAACACGGGCAGCTTCACATGCAGCTTGATCTCGCACATCTCGAACGGCGTGGAGTGCCAGTGGCGCATCAGATAGCGGATCAGCCCGGCGTCGTCGCGCGCCGCCCTCGTGCCCTGACCATAGCTCACCCGCGCCGCCTGCACGATGGCGGCGTCGTCGCCCATGTAGTCGATCACCCGCACGAAGCCGTGGTCGAGTACGGGAACCGCCTCATAGAGCCGCGCCTCCAGCCCCGGACTGACCGCGCGGCGGGTGGGGACGGCGCGCGCGCGCGCGGCGGCGATCTCGGCCTTTTGTTCCGGCGTCAGCGGCATAGAGTGGCTCCCGAAGGCTTTGGGCGGAATCACTTCGTCCCAGATGTGGTATCTAACGGCAAAGGGGCCGCGACATGAAGATCGAATATCTCCACACCATGGTGCGCGTGAAGGACATCGACGCCTCCAAGCGATTCTATTGCGACCTGCTGGGGCTGGAGGAGGTGCGCCGCCATGAAAGCGAGGCCGGGCGCTTCACCCTGGTGTTTCTCGCGCCGCCGGGCCAGCACGACCGACCCATCGAGCTGACCTACAACTGGGATGAGAAGGACGGCTATTCCGAAGGGCGCACCTTCGGCCATCTCGCCTATGGCGTCGAGGACATCTACGCCATGTGCGCCAAATTGCAGAAGGCGGGCGTCACCATCAACCGCCCGCCGCGCGACGGCCGCATGGCCTTTGTGCGCTCGCCCGACGGCATCTCGATCGAACTGCTCCAGATCGGCGACGCGCTGCCCAAGGCGGAACCCTGGGCGAGCATGGCCAACACCGGCTCGTGGTGAGGCGCGCGGCCCTCGCGGCGGCGCTGGCGCTCGCGCCCGCCGCCGCGCGGGCGCTGGACTGCGCGGCGGCGCTGGTGCTGGCGCTGGATGTGTCGTCCAGCGTCGATCCGCGCGAGCACGCGCTGCAGATGCAGGGGCTCGCGGCGGCGTTCCGCGACCCGGCGGTGACGGAGACCATCCTCGGCGGCCCCGGCGCCGGGATCATGGCGAGCGCGTTCCTGTGGAGCGGCTTCCAGCATCAGGAGGTGATCGTCGGCTGGACATGGCTGGGCGACGCGGGCGCGGTGGCGGGTTTCGCTGACGCGCTGGCCGCGGCGCCGCGCCGCTACGATCACTGGCCCACGGCGCTCGGCCGGGCGGTGGGCTTTGCGGCGGAGTTGCACAAGGCCAATCCCCTGCCCTGCCGCCGCCGTCTGGTCGATGTCTCCGGCGACGGCGCCAACAACGACGGCGTGGGCGCGGAATGGTATCGCGACCGGGGCGCGCTCGATGGGCTGACGGTGAACGGGCTGGTGATCCGGGGCGCCGACCCCGACCCGGCGCTGCACTATCGCGACCATGTGCTGCACGGGCCGGGCGCGTTCCTGGAGGTGATCGAGGGCTACGCCGACTATCCGCCTGCGATCCTGCGCAAGCTGCTGCGCGAGCTTTCGCCGCCCTATGCGATGGACGCGCGCTAGCCGCGCCCGCGCGCGGCCTTTTCCGCCACGCCCGAAACGCCCTCGCGCCGCGCAAGCTCGGCCAGCACGTCGTCGAGGCTCACCTCCTGCGCCGCCAGCATCACCATCAGGTGATAGAGCACATCGGCGCTTTCCGCGATCAGCGCGGGGCGGTCGCGCCGCGCGGCGGCGATGATCGCCTCCACCGCCTCCTCGCCGAATTTCTCGGCGCATTTGTCCGGCCCCTTCGCCAGCATCGCGGCGGTGTGCGAGCTTGCCGGGTCCGCCCCGCGCCGCGCGGCGATGGTGGCGCTCAGCCGCTGAAGAACGTCGTTCATGTCATCCTCACCGGAACGCCTGCGGCGGCCATGTGCGCCTTGGCCTCCATGATCGAGTGCTGGCCGAAATGGAAGATCGAGGCGGCCAGCACCGCGCTGGCGTGGCCCTCGCGCACGCCGTCCACCAGATGATCCAAAGTCCCGGCGCCGCCCGAGGCGATCACCGGGATCGGCACCGCGTCGGCCACGGCGCGGGTCAGGCCCAGGTCATAGCCGCCCTTCACCCCGTCGCGGTCCATTGAGGTCAGCAATATCTCCCCCGCCCCGCGCGCGGCCATGTCCTTTGCAAACGCCACCGCGTCGATGCCGGTGGCGGTGCGCCCGCCGTGGGTGAAGATCTCCCACTTCCCCGGCGCGACCGCCTTGGCGTCGATGGCGACCACGATGCACTGCGCGCCGAACTTTTGCGCCGCCTGCGTCACGAAATCGGGGTTGTTCACGGCGGCGGTGTTCACGCTCACCTTGTCGGCGCCCGCCAGCAGCAGGGCGCGGATGTCCTCGACCGTGCGCACCCCGCCGCCGATGGTCAGCGGCATGAAGCACCGCTCCGCCGTGCGGCGCGCGATGTCGAGGATCGTGCCGCGATTCTCATGGCTGGCGGTGATGTCGAGGAAACACAGCTCATCCGCCCCGGCGGCGTCATAGAGCGCCGCCTGCTCAACCGGGTCGCCCGCGTCGCGCAAGCTGACGAAGTTGACGCCCTTCACCACGCGCCCGTCCTTGACGTCGAGGCAGGGGATGACGCGGATTTTCAGCATGGACAACCTCTCCCTCAGGGCGTCGCGGGGCCGGGTCAAGGATCGCGTCAGCGACCGCGCATCGCGCGGCTTGTCCTTGACGCGGTCCCGCGACGCCGCGACGCTCGCAGATGGCCTCGCAAGGCGCGCCGCGCCTTCGAGGCCGTCCCCAGCAGCTTCTTCTACCCCGCCAGCACCCGCACCGCTTCAGCCACGTCGATCCGCCCGTCATAGAGCGCCCGACCGGAGATCACCCCGTCGAGCGGCGCGCCGCAATCTTTCAGCGCCCGCAGATCGTCCAGCGACGACACGCCGCCGGAGGCGATCACCGGGATGCGCACCGCGTTCGCCAGCGCCGCCGTCGCCGCCACGTTCGGCCCCTGCATGGCGCCGTCGCGGTCGATGTCGGTGTAGATGATCGCGGCGACGCCCGCATCCTCGAAGCGCCGCGCCAGATCCAGCGCGGTCAGGTCGGTCGTCTCGGCCCAGCCCTCGACCGCCACCCTGCCGCCGCGCGCGTCGATGCCCACCGCCACGCGGCCGGGAAACGCCCGCGCCGCGCCGCGCACCAGCGCGGGGTCGCGCACCGCGACGGTGCCGAGGATCACCCGCGCCAGGCCCTTGCTCAGCCAGCCCTCGATGGCGGCGAGGTCGCGGATGCCGCCGCCAAGCTGGCAGGGCGCGCGCACCCGCGCCAGCACCGCCTCCACCGCCGCCGCGTTCACCGCCCGGCCCGCGAAGGCGCCGTTCAGGTCCACCAGATGCACCCACTGGCAGCCTGCCGCCTCGAACGCCGCCGCCTGCGCCGCCGGATCGTCGCTGAACACGGTGGCGGCCGCCATGTCGCCGCGCAGCAGGCGCACGCACTGGCCGTCCTTGAGGTCGATGGCGGGATAAAGGATCACGGGTTCCACCTCAGGAAATTGGCGATCAGCCGCAGGCCGGTCGCCTGGCTTTTCTCGGGGTGGAACTGCACCCCCGCCAGATTGCCGCGCCCGACCGCCGCCGTCACCGGCCCGCCATAGTCCACGGTGGCCAGCACATGCGCCGGATCGTCGGGAACGAAGTGATAGGAGTGCACAAAATAGGCGTGATCGCCCGCGCTGATCCCCTCGAACAGCGGATGGTCGCCCGGCGTCAGCGCGTTCCAGCCCATATGCGGCACCTTCAGCGCCGGGTCTGACGGCGCCAGCGCCTGCACCGCGCCGCCGATCCAGCCAAAGCCGGGGTGGTCGCCATGCTCGCGGCCGACCGTCGCCATCAGCTGCATGCCGACGCAGATCCCCAGAAACGGCGCGCCCGCGCCCAGCACCCGCGCCTCGATGGCGGCGCGCAGCGGCGCCACGCCCGCCGCGCAGTCGGCGAAGGCGCCGACGCCGGGCAGCACGACGCGCCCGGCGCGCGCAATCTCATCAGGGTCGGCGGAGACGAGCACAGCGCCCGCGCCGGTCTCGGCCGCCATGCGCTGAAACGCCTTTTCAGCGGAGCGCAGGTTGCCCGAGCCATAGTCCACGATCACCGTGGTCATGTCGGCGCCTCCTCGCGCGGCCCCCACGGCCCCCGGACCACCGGCTCGATGCGACGCGACGGGCTGGAATGTGGGCCGGACTGCGGGCTGGACGGCGCGTCCTGCGCCCGCGCGCCAAACCAGCGCGCCTCGGCGTCGTCGTCGTCCCAGGCCAGCACCGCGCCCTCCTCGCGCCAGCCGCGCAGGCGCCGGTCGAGCCGCGCCAGAGCGGCGCCCTCGAACCCCACGATCAGCCGCACCGCGCCCTCCGCCAGCGCCGCCAGCGCGCCAAGACCGGCCTCGCCCAGCGCGCCGAGGCCAAAGGCCAGCGCCCCCAGCCCCAGCGCCGCCAGCCAGTGGCGGTTCCAGAGCGCCCAGAGCAGCGGGAACAGAAACCCGCCCCAGCGCCAGCGGTCGGCGATCAGCAGCATTGTCTCCGGGTCGGCGCCCGCGCGCCGCTGCGCGGTGTAGAGCCGCCTCATGCGCTCAGCGTGCCCTTGGTTGACGGCAGCGCGCCCATCGCGCGCGGGTCCGGCTCCACGGCTTCGCGCAGCGCGCGCGCCACCGCCTTGAACGCGCTTTCGGCGATGTGATGGCTGTTGGCGCCCGCCAGCCCCTCGACATGCAGCGTCATGGCCGCGTTCATCGCGAAGGCGGTGAAGAATTCGCGCACCAGTTCGGTGTCGAACGTCCCGATCTTCTGGGTGGGAAACGGCAGCGACCACACCAGATAGGGCCGCCCCGACAGGTCCAGCGCCGCGCGCGTCAGCGCCTCGTCCATCGGCAGCAGGCACGATCCATAGCGCCGGATCCCGGCCTTGTCGCCAACCGCCTGCCGCAGCGCGCGGCCCAGCGCGATGCCGACATCCTCGACCGTGTGGTGGTCGTCGATGTGCAGGTCGCCCTTGGCGCGCACGGTCATGTCGATCATGCTGTGGCGCGAAAGCTGGGCCAGCATGTGGTCGAAGAACCCCACGCCGGTCGCCAGATCGTGCGCGCCGGTCCCGTCGAGGTTGACCGCCACCGCGATCGCGGTTTCGCTGGTGTCGCGCGTGATCTCAGCCTTGCGCATCGCCGCCCCCCAAGCCTGTCGCGCCCTTCTAGGCCGGGCGCAACCGCAGGCCAAGAGGCTGCGGCGTTCAGCGCACGCGGATGTTTGCGGCGTAGGTGCGGTCGGGCAGCGCGCCGCCGCGCAATGCGCGATAGACGACGCTGTCGATGCCGGCGGCGCCCGCGTTGGCGTCATAGAACACGCCGGTCGCCGCGACTTCGTCGCCGTCGCAATCCTGTTCCGGCGCGACAATCACATCGGTCGCGGGAGCCACGCGCGCCACGCCCAGCTTCCCCTGCGAGATGATCTCGATCTGCGGCGCGGCGCCCACCGCGCAATCGGGACCGACCGTGCTGTGCGCCCGAAGCAGCGTCGCGCCGCCCTGCGCCGCGCCCGCCGCATAGGTCACGTCCGCAAGCCACGGATCGCCGGGGCCGCCGCCGCAGGCGGCGGTCAGAAGGGCGGCGGCGATGGCGGTGATGGCGGGCAGTTTCATGACGCTTCTCCAAAAGCTTGCGCTTCGCATGCTACACGAGGGGCGCGGTCGCGCGCAACGCGCCTTCTGGCGCCAGATGATGGTCGGGACTATGTGCGAACGGTGAATTTCTGATGAGGGCCGAGCGATGAGCGATTTTCCCGGTTGGCGGGGCACCACGATCATCGGCGTCGCCAAGGGCGGGCGCGTGGTGGTGGCGGGCGACGGGCAGGTGAGCCTTGGCCAGACCGTGATCAAGGCGACCGCGCGCAAGGTGCGCCGCCTCGCGCCCGGCGGCGCGCCGGTGGTGGCGGGGTTCGCAGGCTCCACCGCCGACGCCTTCACGCTGTTCGAGCGGCTGGAGAAGAAGCTTGAGGCCGCGCCGGGGCAGCTGATGCGCGCGGCGGTGGAGCTGGCCAAGGACTGGCGCACCGACAAGTATCTGCAAAAGCTGGAGGCGATGCTGATCGTCACCGACGGCGCCGAACTGCTGGTCATCACCGGCGCGGGCGACGTGCTGGCGCCGGATGGCGGCATCGCCGCGATCGGCTCGGGCGGCAATTATGCGCTGGCGGCGGCGCGGGCGCTCTATGACAGCGACCTCGACGCCGAAGCGATCGCGCGCAAGGCGATGGCGATCGCGGCGGAGATCTGCGTCTATACCAACGGAAACCTGACGGTCGAAAGCCTCGGCGGCTGATCTTTTTCGAACGGAAACACTATGACCGACCTGACCCCGCGCGAGATCGTTTCTGAGCTCGACCGCTTCATCATCGGCCAGCCCGACGCCAAGCGCGCCGTGGCCGTGGCCTTGCGCAACCGCTGGCGCAGGCGGCGCCTGCCCGACGACATCCGCGATGAGGTGTATCCCAAGAACATCCTGATGATCGGCCCCACCGGCGTCGGCAAGACCGAGATCAGCCGCAGGCTGGCCAAACTCGCCAACGCGCCGTTCCTCAAGGTCGAGGCGACCAAGTTCACCGAGGTCGGCTATGTCGGCCGCGACGTGGACCAGATCGTGCGCGACCTGGTCGAGACCGCCATCGCCATGCAGCGCGCCGCGCAGCGCGAGGCGGTGAAGGCGCAGGCGCACAAGGCGGCGGAGGAGCGGGTGCTCACCGCCCTCGTCGGCCCCGGCGCGTCGGAGGCCACCCGCGCCAGCTTTCGCGCCCGCTTGCGCGACGGCTCGCTCGACGACAAGGAGATCGAGGTCGAGATCGCCGACAGCGCCAACCCGCTGGGGATGCTCGATTTGCCCGGCGCCCAGAGCGGCGCAGGCATGGTCAACCTCGGCGACATCTTCGGCAAGGCGTTCTCGGGCCGCACCAAGCGGCGCAAGATGCGGGTCGCCGACAGCTATACGGTGCTGATCGCGGAGGAGGCCGACAAGCTGATCGACCAGGAGGCGATCACCCGCGACGCGGTGGCGGCGGTGGAGGCCGACGGCATCGTGTTCCTCGACGAGATCGACAAGGTCTGCGCCCGCGAAGGCGCGCGCGGCGCCGACGTCTCGCGCGAGGGCGTGCAGCGCGACCTCTTGCCGCTGATCGAGGGCACCACGGTCGCCACCAAGCACGGCCCGGTCAAGACCGACCACATCCTGTTCATCGCCTCGGGCGCGTTCCACGTGTCCAAACCGTCCGACCTGCTGCCCGAGCTTCAGGGCCGCCTGCCGATCCGGGTGGAGCTGAAGGCGCTGACCGAAGCCGATTTCATCGCGATCCTCAGCGAGCCGGACAACGCGCTGACCAAGCAGTATGCCGCGCTGATGGCGACCGAGAACATCGCGGTCACGTTCTCTCAGGACGGCGTCAAGGCGCTCGCCGAGATCGCGGCGGCGGTCAACCGCTCGGTCGAGAACATCGGCGCAAGGCGGCTGCATACCGTGCTGGAGCGGGTGTTCGAGGACCTGTCCTTCACGGCGCCAGACAAGCCCGGCGCGGAAGTGACGATCGACCGCGCCTATGTCGAGAGCCGCGTCGCCGCGCTGGCGCAGTCGGCGGACATGTCGCGCTATGTGCTGTGAGGGGACGGCGGCCGCTCACCCCTCCGGCAGCGCCAGCACCGTGGTCGCCTTGATCTCCTCCATCGACAAGAGCGAGGTGACGTTGAAGATGCTCACCTGCGCGATCAGGCGGCGGTAGAAGGCGTCGTAGGCGCGCGCGTCG
>Ga0210044_10002595_pt1 | contig 26702 bp, 19 predicted proteins | sample CryGey13umfilter_2_FD_183959 | JGI IMG/M metagenome (GOLD analysis project Ga0210044, IMG submission 183959) | Groundwater microbial communities from aquifer in Utah, USA - Crystal Geyser 4/9/14 3 um filter (SPAdes) (version 2) | ecosystem: Environmental > Aquatic > Deep subsurface >... | reverse complement strand
CCGCCATATCTTCTTCATAAGCAGAGAGTTCTTTATGCTCATCTTGCATATCCGGATGCAGAGAGTGTAGCAGTAATGACGCCAAAGAGTGGTCTGTTAATTCAATTCTATTGATGATGTCGGTAGCATCGTCGCTTTGGGCATTTTGTATACTCTCAAGTATTTTGGCATGTGGTAAGCGTTTGATAGCGACTTCAAATGTATCGCCGTCGAGTTCGAGTAAAACTTCTCTTAATTGATTGGGTGAAATACGTGAGAGACTGGAGAAAAAGAGCCCTTTGTCGTAGAGGTAAAGTTGTCCAAGACTTTTGGCAATACGTGAGGGAGCAATATGAATAGCACCGGTATAAGACTTATTTATACGCTGATAATGCCTTTTTATTTTTTCATTCATTGCTTTTTCCCATACGTTAAGTTTTTAAAAGTGCAGACTATTTAAAGTCTGCTAAGCAATTCACTCTTTTTAGAGTTAAATTCATTATCTGTAAGAACACCGGCTTCATGCAGTTTAGCCAACTTATCAATAAGTTCTATAATTGTGCTAGATGTTTTATAATTCTGTGCATTATTATCAGATTCAGGCTGTTGGATATTTTCTGCTTGTTTCATAGGGGCTTGATTTGAAAAATTATTTTGCATAGGTTCTGCAAAGTTAGTTCGCGGAGCAGGAGGAGTACCTTGACCGGAGACAATAGGAAGAGTTGAAACTGAAATTGTTCCATATTGGCTACTGAAAGTTAGAGAAGTGTCCCCACCTTGCTGCTGAGAAACACCGCCAATATTATGATTTAACGTGTCATACACAGTTACTTGCCCGTTCAATTCAACGGCAAGTCTATGAGGGAAAACAGCATAACGTATATTGTTCTGGGCACCACTGCTAAAAGGGATACCTAAGTCTGTTGGCCACCATTGATTGCTTGCTCTTGTGCCTGGAGTTGCTATTGGAAATATTTGGATAGTTTGTAAGGCATTGGAAATTTCAGAACATAAATTATTAACAGTATTTTTAAGACCATTATTAAACATATCACCGATCATAGTCATACCACCTTTCATCCATTGACCGGAGCCACCAAGTTCAGGGGAGTTAAACTGAGCCATTGTTCCCCCACCGTTGTTTACAGCACCAATCATGTGAATAACAGCATCCTTGCTTAAATTGTATCTATTGCTAAGGTCATTAACGAAGTTTTGACCTTCTGGTGTTAGTTTTTGCATTTTTGGTTCCTTTTTTTAAAAATTATTTATCTATTTTTAGAAGTGAAAAGTGCATTTTAAGCACCGAGACATAGCCGGTTTTTGTAGTTGACATTATAGTGTAAGATAGACCAACAAGAGCGACAGACTTTAAAAGTATCCGTAAAATAAAGACGAATTGCACAAAAGAGGTTGATTGATTTCTGGGTTTCCACATGCCACTACACATTTAAAAATCCATCTGAAATTAAGCAAAATAGGTATAGAATATCCCCAATTATTATTTATATTTTACCTATTTTGTAAAGGAGCTAATGTATGTGGTTGCACATAAGCTGTGATTTAACATTCGAAATCACTGTTCCCACGCCATTTATATTTATGTTGAGACCGCGCAGTGGCGCAAATCAATGGATAGCTTCTCAAGAATATAAGATTGTACCAAGTGTTCCCGTCTTGGAATTTACCGATATTTACGGTAATTTGTGTCAAAGACTGATTGCTCCTCCTGGGACTTTTGCCATATATACTTCCGCAGAAGTCCAGACAACGGAGTATATAGATGAAGCACCCGGAGCACACTTCGTAGAGATCCAAAATCTGCCGGATTCTGTGCTTATGTACCTCTTACCAAGTCGTTACTGCGAGGCAGACTTATTTACTCAAATGGCAGCAGAAATTACGGCAAACGAGCTTTTGGGTTACAATCAGGTAAGGGCTATTACTCTGTGGCTACGAGAAACAATCCGTTTTGAACCGCAAAACAGTGATGCTTTACTCTCTGCCGTAGAAGTAAATGTCAGAGGATTTGGAGTGTGTAGAGACTTTGCTCATCTTGGAATTGCGATGTGTCGCAGTCTTAGTATACCTGCGAGGATGGTAGTCGGATATCTTCACGACTTAGAGCCAATGGATTTACATGCCTGGTTTGAAGCTTATATTGGAGATAGATGGTACTCTTTTGATGCAACACAAGCTGAGATGCGAGGGGGATATGTAGCAGTAGGCTATGGTCGTGATGCGGCGGATGTCGCTATTTACAATCAATTTGGACCCGCCTTGTATAGTACATCTCAAAATATTAATGTAAAAAAAATAGAGGATAATGCCACCTCTGATTTAGGATAAAATATGCAACGCTATAAAATTATACACCGCACTTATTATAACTATTCGTCTGAAGTGACACTTGGAATGCACAGTTTACTTTTACGACCCAGAGAAGATTATGAGCTTAGAATTGAGTCTTTTGTTTTAAAAAGTACACCTGACGTGAAAATATTTTGGCATAGAGATGTTGAGGGTAATTCAGTCGCAATAGCTAATTATAATCAACAAACTCAACAGCTCTTAATTGAGAGCGAAGTAATTATTCATCAGTACAATGAGTCTCCTTTGGACTTTCTTGTCTCTGATTATGCAATAGAATACCCATTTATGTACAAAAACTCTGAGCAATTTCTTCTCTCTCCCTATATGGTATTGCCAGAGGAAGAGACAAGGGTGCTCTTAAATAATTGGATTTTTAATGTCTACAAGAGTGGCGAGGCGGTCCAAACATATACACTGCTGCAAAGACTGGCAAAATACATACACACAACATTATCGTACACCATAAGAGAAGAACCCGGAGTCCAAAGTGCTCAAGAAACACTCTCCTTAGGCTCTGGTTCTTGTCGTGATTTTGCCTTACTCTTTATGGAAGCAGTAAAATGTTTAGGCTTTGCCTCACGTTTTGTGAGCGGATATCTTTACGCACCGCTTATGGCAAGCGAAGTAGGCTCTACCCACGCATGGGCTGAGGTTTACATTCCCGGTGCCGGCTGGAAGGGTTTCGATCCAACCATCGGAGACATAGTAGGCTCTTCACACATTCCAGTAGCAGTCTCAAGATTAGCTGAATCTGTACCTCCTATTTCAGGAACTTTTGCAGGTAATGCAGAGTCAAATCTAGATGTCGGAGTTTGGGTTAGCCAGTGTTGATAAGCCGCCAGTTTCAACCAGTAAAAGTTTAATTTAAAATCTCTTCGGTACCGATAGTTATTTTACACTCTCTTGGCATGTGCAAACATCTGACTTTGGCGGTTTAGTTCATGCATCCGTCACTGCGAGGAACGAAGCAGTCTAGTTCATACGTCCGTCACTGCGAGGAACGAAGCAGTCTAGTTCATACACATGTAGATTGCTTCGTTCCTCGCAGTGACTGGCATGAGACGGCGAAAATGATGTGAATGAGTTCACTTTATTTTAGATTATGACATCTTGGCATGTGGAAACATCTTTTTGTACTCTTTATAAATAGTAAAACTGGAGATGTAGTAACTGGGTTGTTTCGTGCTAAAACTTTACTATTTTTTTGGTGCTAAACTCTCTTTGAGTTCTTTTAACTCTTGCAAACTTTTCTCATTTTTCTCAATAATCTCATCTACCATAAGCCCAAGCATTACTGTTTTGTAGAGATTTGGTTTATTCTTTTTCCAATTATAAAGTGTTGTTCTATCAATATTCAAATACCCTGCAATATCTCTTTGAGTCATTTTATGCCTACTTTTTTATAGTAGGTTACATATAGGCACTTTACAAAACAACAGTTGTTATATTCTACAATTATTTACTTTTTAGTTGCTATATTCAACACTTATATAATAGAATGTTGAAATATTGAACAAAAATTAGTAAAAGTGTGGAAATATGCCAAAAGAAAATCAAGCTAAAAAAGCAACGAATAGCAATTTGCGAAAAGCGAATAAAGAAAAAAATGATGAGTTTTATACACAATTACCAGATATAGAAAGGGAACTTTTTCATTATAAAGAACATTTTAAAGGAAAAACAATTTTTTGTAATTGTGATGACCCTGAGGAGTCTAATTTTTTTAGATATTTTGCACTCAATTTTGAAAAACTTGGACTTACAAAAGTAATTACAACTCATTTTGAAAAAGACAAATCATCTTACAAACTAGAACTTGAACACGATTTGAATGATGATGGAAGAATCAATGAACTAGATAGATTTAAAACTCCTTTCAAGCAAAATGGAGATTTTAGAAGTCCTGAATCTATCGAGATACTGAAAAGTTGCGATATTGTTGTTACAAACCCTCCGTTTTCACTTTTTCGTGAGTACGTGGCTCAACTGATAGAATATGATAAAAAATTTGTGATAATCGGCAGTTTAAATGCAATTACATATAAAGAAATATTTAGTCTAATAAAAGAAAATAAGCTTTGGATTGGATATGGCTTTCTTGGAGGAAATGCTTATTTTAAAACTCCAGCTACAAAAGAGTTTGCCAGTGGTGTTTATAGTGAAGAAACAGGACTTGTAAAGTTTAGAAATGTAACTTGGTTTACAAATTTGGAAATTCAAAAAAGACATGAAGAGATGACATTATTTAGAAAATACCATGAAAGTGAATATTTAAAATATGATAATCATGAAGCTATTAATGTGGATAAAATCAAAGATATCCCAGATGATTTTGATGGTGTTATGGGAGTGCCAATAACATTTTTGGACAAATATAATCCTAACCAATTCGAGTTGTTGGGGATTATGAACACAGGGGAAGAGAACAAAGGTATCAGATACGAAAATACTCCACATGGAAGACCAATTATAAATGGTGTTGAGAAATATCTTCGTATTTTAATAAAAAGAAGAAATAAAGGGCAGAAGTATGAAAATAGAGCTTAAAAAAATAACAATTAGTGAACTTTATGATGGGTACAAAAATCATTTTGAAGAAGGTGTAATTGGCTTTGATGGCAAACTCAATATTCGTCCCAAGTACCAAAGGGAGTTTGTTTATAAAGATAAGCAAAGAGATGCAGTGATAGAAACTGTTAAAAAAGATTTTCCACTCAATGTGATGTATTGGGTGAAAAATGAGAATGATTCTTATGAGGTACTTGATGGGCAGCAGCGAACAATAAGTATTTGTGAATATGTAGAGGGAAATTTTTCGATTATTGCGGATGAAAAACCATTTTATTTTCATACGCTTACAAATGATGAACAAAAACAAATTTTGGATTATGAATTGATGGTGTATTTTTGTGAAGGAAACGATAAAGAGAAGCTTGACTGGTTTAAAACTATCAATATCGCAGGTGAAAAATTAACCGACCAAGAACTACGAAATGCCATCTATACAGGAACTTGGCTAAGTGATGCAAAAAAATATTTTAGTAAATCAAACTGCCCAGCGTACGGAATAGGAAGCGAGCTAATAAATGGCTCACCTATTAGACAAGAGTATCTTGAAACTGTAATCAAATGGATAAATAGGGATAAAATAGAAGAATATATGGCAATCAATCAACATAAACCAAATGCAAATGAATTATGGCTTTACTTTCAAAGTGTCATTAGTTGGACAAAAGCCATATTCCCAAAACATCGCAAAGAGATGAAGGGGTTAGAGTGGGGAATTTTATTTAATGAATTTAAAGATGATAAAAATTTAGACCCTAAAACATTGGAAGCCGAAATATCAAAATTGATGCAAGATGAGGATGTTGGCAGCAAAAAAGGGATATATGAATACTTGCTAACAGGCAAGGAAAAACATCTCAATATTCGAGCATTTAGCGACAAACAAAAAAGAGAAGCTTACGAGAGACAACAAGGAGTTTGCCTTGTATGCAAAAAAACTAAGAATGAAAAAATTCAATATGAACTAAGCGAAATGGAAGCCGACCACATAACTCCTTGGTATGAGGGTGGGAAAACTGAACCAAATAATTGCCAAATGTTATGTAAATTACATAATCGAATGAAGTCGGGGAAATAAATCTTCACTTCTCTAAAATAGTTTATGTTTAGTTTGTAGATAAAGCAACACTCCTCGTTTAATCTCCACTTTTATAGAAAAATTGCTTCATTTTTATAATGATGGGAAGTCTTAATTTATAACTGTGAGAAGGTTAAAATAAAAATAGAACTCAATTTTTTTCTTTTTTAGCTACTTAAAAAAAGAAAAACATCACGGCATGAGACGGCGAAAATAAGATGAATGAGTTCACGTTATTTTGGACTATGTGCTTACGATAAAATTAACCATATTTTTCTATGCTAAAGCATATACGAAAAAGATTCTGTGGAGATAGGGCTGAAATGAAGTGAATGAGTTCACTTTATTTTAGACTATGTGCTTATGATATGTTTGTAATGAATTTAGGAACGGAAGAGTGGAGGTTTAGATGATGAACCTTGCCTCGAATAAATTCGAGGTACCGAAGAGAGGGCTTAAGAAATGCTACTTTTAGGACTTCTCATGGACGAAGGCAAGCCATCGCTTCCGACAGAGTGGCGATTTTTATGACAACAAGGTGAAGCTCGTGTGAACTATGCCATTTCAAAGCATAGTTTGAAAGCATCACATCCGACAGAGTGGCAACTTTAAAAAAGTGCTTGGCATGAGACGGCTGAAATAAAGTGAATGAGTTCACTTTATTTTAGACTATGACATCACGGCAGTCTAGTTTGTATACATGTAGATTGCTTCGTTCCTCGCAATGACGGGCATGTGGAGGTTTAGATGATGAACCTTGCCTTGAATACAGAAAAAAATTTACTTATTTCACACTCTCTTTGTTTATGGGGAGTGTTTTTCAAGGGGGTGGGCTTATAGTTTGTTATTTATACATGTTTCTTATTTTAGATTAGAGTATAGAATGATATAATCATCATCTATATTTAAGTTATCTATTTTACTCGAAAATTAAAGGAAGTTTCATGGCATTAAAAGTTGTACTCTCTCATAATACACACTACAAATACGATAAATATATATCACTTTCTCCACATACCATAAGACTTCGTCCAGCTCCTCATAGTAGAACGCCGATTGATGCTTACTCTATGAAAATAACTCCTAAAGAGCATTTTATTAACTGGCAGCAAGATGCTTATGGAAACTACTTGGCAAGAGTTGTCTTTCCTGAAAAAGTAAAAGAGTTTGGAATAGAGGTTGAAGTTATTGCAGATTTGATTTCTATTAACCCTTTTGATTTTTTTGTTGAAGAGTATGCTGAGCAGTACCCTTTTGAGTACAAGCCTGCCCTAAAAGCAGAACTAACTCCCTACTATGAAGTCACAGAACAGGGCAAACAGCTTAAAAAATTTCTTAAAACGCTTGATTTAAAAGAGCGTAAAATTAACGACTTTCTTGTCTATTTAAATACAGAAATTTATAAATACTTAAAGTATACAGTTCGTCTTGAAGCGGGCGTTCAATCGTGCGAAGTTACTTTAGACAAAAAACTGGGAAGCTGTAGAGATTATGCTTGGCTTTTTGTGCAGGTTTTAAGAAGCTTGGGTTTTGCTGCAAGATTTGTATCCGGTTATTTGGTACAGCTCGCGCAGGACGAAAAATCGCTTGATGGTCCAAGCGGTCCTGAAAAAGATTTTACAGACTTACATGCCTGGACAGAGGTTTATCTGCCGGGTGCCGGCTGGGTCGGGCTTGATTCTACAAGCGGACTTTTTGCAGGTGAGGGGCATATTCCCCTTGCTTGTACTGCACACTATGAAAGTGCTCATGCTATTGAAGGTTTGAGTGATAAATGCGAAACAGAGTTTGAATTTTCAAATACGGTTACGAGAATTTTTGAATCACCTCGCGTGACGAAACCATACCGCGATGACCAGTGGGACGCAATAAACAGCTTAGGTTATACGGTTGATGAAGAACTGCAAAAAAATGATGTAAGACTCTCTATGGGCGGAGAGCCGACCTTTGTCTCCATAGATGACATGGAGTCAGAGCAGTGGAATACGGCAGCTGATGGTCCGCAGAAGAGAAAACTGGCAGACACACTTGCTCGAAGACTTTTAAGCTCTTTTGGCAAAGGCGGAATGCTTCACTATGCGCAGGGAAAATGGTACCCGGGTGAGCCGATTCCTAGATGGCAGACATCTATTATATGGAGAAAAGACGGGAAGAAAATTTGGAAAGATACAAGTTTATTTGCCGACATGAATGAAACTTATAGTTACAGTGATGAAGATGCAAAAAACTTCCTAGACTCTTTGGCTCTTACGCTAAAAGTGAGTAATGAAACTATTCTTACAGCTTACGAAGACCCTATTCATTATATTATGAAAGAGGCAGAACTCCCTCTTGATATTGACTCGCTTGATTACGACATAGACAATGCAATCGAAAGAAATACTATAGCAAAAGTACTAAGCCAAGGTCTAAGCAAGCCGGTTGGGTATGTTTTACCTTTAAACTATGCAGAGGATGAGTGGATGACCTCTTTTTGGTCATTTAGAAGAGGGAAACTTTTCTTAATCCCGGGGGATTCACCTTTGGGTCTAAGACTTCCTATAAATTCTTTGATAGAAAAACCTGAAAATGAACTGCCTCTACATTTTGAGCCAGACCTTTTTGCTAAGGCGCCAAAACTTAAAAAGTTTCTAAAAAAAGCAACAAAACGTCTAGAAGAGGGCGCGACGCTTGAAGTTAAAAATAATCCACATGCCACGTTTATAAGAACGGGTTTAAATGTTGAAGTAAGAAACGGAAAGCTTTATATATTTTTACCGCCACTAAACCATACTGAGGCATTTTTAGACCTTATAGCTTCCATAGAAGCTGTCGCAAACAAGCTACAAATCAAAGTTGTTTTAGAGGGTTATGAACCGGCTCACGATTTACGTTTAGAGACTATTAAAGTTACTCCAGACCCAGGCGTTATTGAAGTAAATATTCAGCCTGTTGACTCATGGAAAGATTTAACATCAAACCTTTTTACTCTCTATAACGATGCAAGAGAGTCTCGTCTTGGAACAGAAAAGTTTATGCTTGATGGAAAACATACAGGAACAGGCGGCGGCAACCACGTAACTATTGGTGCTATGAAACCCTCTGACAGTCCGCTTCTTAGACGCCCGGAAGTGCTAAGAAGTCTTCTTACTTTTTGGCAGCATCATCCTGGTTTGTCGTACCTTTTCTCTGGAACTTTCATAGGTCCAACTTCTCAAGCACCTCGTGTTGATGAGGGAAGATTAGAAAACCTTTATGAACTAGAGATTGCATTTTCTCAAATTCCAGTAGATGGAGATGTTCCTTTTTGGCTCACAGATAGACTTTTTCGCCATATGCTAACAGATATTACGGGCAATACTCATAGGTCTGAATTTTGTATTGACAAGCTCTACTCGCCAGATTCTAGCACTGGAAGACTCGGTATTTTAGAGCTTCGTGGGTTTGATATGCCACCGCATCCAAAGATGGCACTTATGCAAAATCTTCTTATTAGAACGCTTGTCTCACTTTTTTGGAGAAAACCTTATAAGCATAAGCTCGTTCGTTGGGGAACTCAACTCCACGATAAGTTTTTACTGGAACATTACGTCAAAGAAGATATTAAAGACATTGTTGAGTTTTTAAATAATGAGGGGTATAGCTTTGAGCTTGGCTGGTTTGATCCATTCTTTGAGTTTAGATTTCCACTTTATGGAATGGCTACTGTTGAAAATGTGCATTTAGAGCTTCGAGGGGCGATTGAACCTTGGCATGTGCTTGGCGAAGAGAGCGGTTCTCAAGGAACTTCAAGATATGTTGATTCCTCTTTGGAGAGAGTACAGATTAAGGTAAACAACTTTGTTCCTGAGCGTTATGTGTTGACATGTAACTCCGTGGTCATTCCTCTGAGCCCAAGCGGAGTTGAGGGCGAATTTGTGGCGGGTGTTAAGTATAAAGCTTGGCAACCATGGTCAGCACTCCATCCAACCATAGGAGTTGATACTCCATTAACTTTTGACATTGTAGACAAATGGAATGAGCGGTCAATCGGAGGAATGACGTATCATGTTTCTCATCCCGGCGGAAGAACATATGAGACTTTCCCAATTAATGCCGGCGAAGCAGAATCAAGAAGAGTCAATAGATTCCAAGCCTTTAATCATACTCAAGGTGCTATAGAATATGTTTCTTCATCAGTGGTTCAACAGAGTCTCATAAATGTAAATGGGGCTAAAAGAGCAGTAAACTTTAAAGAGAGACCTGAGGACAAAGTGTTCTTGTTCCAAGAAGTTGACCAAAGTTTAGAATATCCAAATACTTTAGATTTAAGAAGAAAGTGGGCAAAACAGTAAATGCAGATTTTCGACAGCTATATTTCAAAAGCATCTTTTGATGAAATGTATGATAGTGATAAAAATATCAGAGAAAGTTGGAAAGAAGTTGTAAATGAAATAGAAGCTGCAAACTTAAAAATACTTGGAGAAAAACAGGCAGAAATTGATTGGTATCTTGAGGATAATGGCGTTACATATAATATTTATGACAATCATGACGTACCCGCAAACAGATCATGGGGTATGGATCCAATTCCCTTTGTTATAGGCGAAGAGGAGTGGGATGGCATTAAAAAAGGGCTTAAGCAAAGAGCTAAGCTTTTTAACCTAATATTTAAAGATTTGTATTCAGAACAAAAACTTATTAAAGAGAATATTATACCGGCCGAAGTCATTTTTAGTCATAAGGGTTTTTCAAGTGAAGTCTTTGATTTTGGGTATAAAGAAGATTTTAATTTATATTTTTATGCAACAGATTTAGCCCGCGGACCTGATGGAAAATTGTGGGTTGTCAGTGACAAAACACAAGGGCCTTCAGGATTAGGGTATGCCATAGAAAATAGACTGACGATGAATAGTATCTCTGCAGATCTCTACTCTCATGTTAAAAGAAAGAAATTAGCCTCTTTTCTTGAAGAGTATAAAGCTCTTTTGGGCAGGTTGTCAGGGGGAGACCTTTCGACTGTTGCATTGTTCACTCCGGGACCGCATAATGAAACTTATTTTGAACATGCATATTTAAGCACTCACTTAGAGATTAAGATGCTTCAAGGGGAAGATTTACTGGTTAAAAACGGCTCTCTTTGGCTAAAAAGTCTAAGCGGTCTTAAAAAAATCAATACACTTTTAAGAAGAGTCGATGACAGATATTGTGACCCTTTGGAGCTAAAAAATGATTCACAATTAGGAGTCGCCGGGCTTGTAGATGCCATGAGGCAGGATAAGTTAAATATGGTAAATCCAATAGGAAGTGCTATTGTTGAAAATGTCGGACTTAATCCATTTATGAAAAAAATAGCACAATACTTTTTAAAAGAGGACCTTATACTCCCTCAAATAGCAACGTGGTGGTGCGGACAAAAGACAGCACTTGACTATGTTTTGGCAAATTTAGACACTTTAATAGTAAAAAAAATTGATAGAACAGAACAGATTAAAATATATTTTGGAAAAAAATTATCTTTAGATGAGCGGACTAGCTTAGTAGAGTTGTTGTTACAAAACCCACATAAATATGTTGCTCAAGAAGAGGTTGATTTTTCTACTGTACCTTATTATAACAATGGTGCCATTGAGCCAAGAAATGCTGTTATAAGAGCATATTCTCTTAAAACGGATGAGGGCTATTCTGTTATGAACGGCGGGCTTGTAAGGGTGTCCGAGAACAAAGACACTCTTCTAGTTTCTTCCAAGCAGGGTGGTATTAGTAAGGACTTATGGATACTTGGAGAAGATGCCGTTAAGACAGAGCAGTACAACATTTTAAATCATACACTATATGTTGAGACGTCAATTGATAAAATATCAACACTAAAAGCAAGCAATCTATTTTGGCTTGGAAGGTATCTTGCAAGGTCTATCTCTACAACAAGACTCATTATTAATGTTATTAAAAAGATTACAAATTTTTATAGATATGAAGTTGTGACATCAAAAGAGTCGCAGGTCATTTTGCAAAATGCTTTAACGCATATGACTAAAACTTACCCTGGTTTTATGGATGTAAATAATAAAGTGAACCGTGAAGTTTTTCCGATGGTTGAAATAACCTCAGTGGTTAAAGATACGCATAGGTCAGGCTCTTTGTCTTTTACAATAACAATGCTCTCAAATACTAATATAAACTTGAAAGATTTGTTGACGATAGAATCGTGGAAACTGTTTGAGAGAATGCAAAAAGAGTGGAATGAGTTTGCATACAGAAAAAACGACTCAACACTAGTTGTAGCTAGTGAACTTGATAAATTTCTGATTTATTTAATGGCCTATAAAGAACTGGTAAAAGAGAGTATTTTCAAAGAACAAGGTCTAATTTTATACAATATAGGGTACACAATAGAAGATGCCTTGCTTTTGATTTCTAAAGCGAGATCAATACTTTGTTTAAAAGTAGACAAGACTATCGGAAATACTTTACTAGAAGGAATGCTAAACTCTATGGAGAGTTTTAACGCGTATAGAGCACATTATAAAAGTTCTCTAAACCTAGAAAATGTTATTGAATTTTTAATATTGAATAAACAGTTTCCAAAATCATTAACCTATGTTGCAAAAAAGCTTCTAAAAGATTTTAAGTTACTGCCTAAAGCAAAAGTTGTTTCAACGCCATACGAAGACGCTCTTATAAAAGTTCAGCAATTATTGGAATTTATAGATTTAAAAACTATAACAAAAATTACAGAGCAAGAGGGTGTTTATTTGGAACTTGATAAAGTTTTAGCAAAATTATCAGATTTGTTTTTAGAGTGTTCTGATGAATTTTCAAATACATATTTTTCACATTATGATGAGTAGTTATGATATATGATATTTACCACAAAACAGAGTTTCAGTACCAAAGCAGTGTGACTTTTAGTCATAATATTGCAAGAATAAAACCAAAAGCAAATTTGTATCAAAAGTTATTAGAATTTTCTTTAGATATTATGCCTCAAGTTTATGAGTCTCATGAGTTTACAGATATGTTTGGTAACAGTAACACTCATATGTTGATAAGGAAACCGCACCGCTCACTTTGTGTAATTGGTAAATCAAAGGTAGAGATTTTTCCAGAACTTATAGAACAGCATGTTAATAGTGTAAAAGAAAATAGCATTACTTTTAGTAGTGCTTTAGAACGCTTGGCGAGGTTTAATGTTGATGACTTATGTGCGAAACAGTATCTTTTTGCGTCAACCCTTATCCCAAAAGGATCCTCGCAGATAAAAGAGTATGCCTTAGAATCTTTTCACTTAAAGAGAGATATTTTTGAGGCCACTAATGAATTTATGGGACGTATTTTTAATGACTTTAAGTTTGTATCTGGTTTTAGTGATATAACAACCCCTGTGGAAGAGATTTTTGAAGCCAAAAAAGGTGTGTGTCAAGATTTTGCACAATTTGCCATATCAGCCCTACGAACAATTGGTCTGCCTGCGAAATATATAAGTGGCTATATTGAAACACTACCTCCCAAGGGAGAAGAAAAATTATTTGGTATTGATGCTTCTCATGCATGGTTTTGTGTCTATATACCAAATGCAGGGTGGATAGAGTTTGACCCCACTAATAATATGATTCCAAAAGAGCAGCACATACTCTTAGGTTCAGGAAGAGATTATAATGATATTTCACCATTAAGGGGCGTGGTTATGAGTAGTGGCAACAGTAACTTATCTGTTACGGTTGATGTAAGAAAAGAAAATAAACAACAGCTACAAATGCAATTTCAAAGCCAGCGGTGATTTATTCACTGCCAGCAAAGTGTTATCCGATAATAATTTTATCTATTTTGACATTAAGTGCAGTCAGACGTTCGTCTTGTGTAGTTCCTTTCACTTTTTTCACTTTTGGTAAATCTTCGTGATCTTTGGTTAAATATTCACAAATAGAATCAATCTCTTCAAATATTGACTGAATAATCTCTTGGTCTTCTTCCTCATGAAATCTAATGCGATAATCTGCTTCTTCAACAATTTTACCTACCCTGAAAAAAGAGTCACTTAGTGCTTTATTCTCCCTCATTGCACGAGCATTCCAAATTTCACCAATAAGTGATTGTGCATGATCAATCAATTTGTAATCAATCTCTAAATGATTATTGTGGGTACTTAAAAATAGTGCATGAAGCTCTATAATTTCGCCGAATGCTTCACTATCAAGAAGATGACGACAGATAATCGCATTTTCTCTCGCATTTGTTAAAATATTTAATATATTTGCATTATGCTTACCAAATATAGCCTCTTTTAAAAAGTCATATGCATTTACATATTTTAATTCAACATCAAATTTATCATACAATTTGACACCGGCATCTTTATCGGTATCAATTACTTTATCATACGCTGTGCTTATTTCACGCAGTGTAATCGCTGTACGCTCCAAGTATCGTCCTAACCAGTATAAGTTTGTAGCTACATTTCCTGTAATATATTTGCTCATGTTATAACTCCATTACCCAAGTATCTTTGAACCCACCACCTTGTGATGAGTTAACTAAATAGTTGCCCTCTTCGAGCGCATATCTTGTAAGTCCACAATTCCAAACTTTTATATCATCAGCTGCAACAACATAAGCTCTAAAGTCTGCTTTTCTATCTTGAAGGTCTTTGTTTAGGTAACATTTTTCATCATAAAATTCAATGAGCTCTTGAGCAATAAAACGTCTTGGATTGGCTTTTACAATGGTTTTTAAATCTTCGATTTGTAGTGCCGACATCTCATGACCAAACAGCACACCGTAACCACCAGCTTCAGCAACATCTTTAATAACTAATTTTTCCATATTGTTAAAGATATATTCCATATCTTCTTTGAAATAAGGAAGGTAAGTAGGTGCATTTTTAAGAATAGGCTCTTCACCGAGATAGTACTTAATCATCTTGGGAACAAAATAATAAATACCTTTGTCATCGGCAACTCCGTTTCCAATAGCATTTAAAAGAGCTACATTACCGGCTAAATATGATTCAACTATGCCTGGTACACCTATAAGACTCTCAGGATTAAAAAACTTTGGATCCATAAAATCATCATCAAGTCTGCGATACACCGAACCGACTCTAATACGTTTTCCGTTATAGTTTTTAAAGTATACTTTTTTATCAATGACAATCAGTTCATGTGGACGTACAAGCAGGGCGCCAGACTTTTCGGCTAGATAACTATGCTCATAATAGGCTGAATTATATCGCCCCGGCGTCAATACAACATTTACACCGCCCGTGTTAACATAATCCATCGCATTAGCAATAATACTCGGATAGTTTTTGATAGGCTCAATTTTCATCTGTTCAAAAAAATCTGGATAAATTTTTCTGTAAGTATCACGAATAGAGAGTGGATAGCTTGAGCCACTTGGTACTCTTAAATTATCTTCGAGAATAATCCATTTGTCATTGGAAGAATCTTTAACAAGGTCAATTCCATTTATGTGTGCTCTTATTTTTTTTGATGGAGAAAAGCCAACGAATTCTTTTAGGTACCCACTTGCTTGTTCGACAAACTCTCGTGGAATAATACCCTCTTTAACGATTTTGGCATCTGTATATAAGTCTTCCAAAAAGAGGTTCAAGGCTTGAACCCTCTGTTGTAAACCTTTTTCGATTTCAGTAAACTCTTTTTTCGAAATAATTCTCGGTATTACATCAAAAGGCAAAGACTGTTCTATAAAGTTTCCATCTTTATATAGATTGAAATTAATTGCAAACTTATCCATGTACAGTTTAAACTCATCAATTTTATTTCTATCTTGTTTAGAGAAAATTTCCCAAAATTTATCGTGAAGTTCTGTCGACTTTTCTAACATAAAACACCCCTTCGTAAGTTATATTATATATTAATATATTATACTACACAAAAGGGGATAGAAACTTAATAATAGAGTAATTAATAAGCATCTTGGAAGAGAGTGTTTACTTAAATGCTCTATTTAAAGCTGAAAAAAGAGCTTTGATTGAAGCAGTAGCTATATCGTTGTCTCTTCCTATACCAAAGCAAGATAAAATTTCTGGACTTTGTATCTCTATGTAAGCAACAGCTTCTGCGGAACTCTTGTCGCCGCGAGAGTGTTCAGAATATGAGTTAATTGTAAATGTTTTATCATAATCTTTCATGAGTGCATTTTTACAAGCATCAATTGGACCATTTCCTTCTCCGATTGCTACGATTTCTTTACCATTATAGCTATAGGTTAAAATACAACTTGCTACTCTTTTGCTTGAAGTTATAGTATAGTCAATTAACGTAAGATGCTCTTTTAGATTAAAATAGTTCTTTTTAAATATTTTAAAAATCTCTTCTGCCTCAAGCTCTTTACCCTTTTCCTCTGTAACACTTTGTACTAAGCGACCAACTTCAGGGTGCATTGCTTTTGGCAGTTGAAAGCCATAATTTTTCTCTAGTATATAAGCTACGCCACCCTTTCCGGATTGAGAGTTAATTCTAATTATGCTTTCATATGTTCTTCCAACGTCTGTCGGATCTATTGGCAAATAAGGGACTTCCCAAAAAGGATTGTCTTGAACTTTTCGGTATGCTAAGCCTTTATTTATCGCATCTTGGTGCGAACCGGAAAATGCAGTATAAACCAATTCTCCGACATAAGGATGACGCAAGTGCGTTGCAATCTCTGTACATTTTTCAACCACTTCTATGACTTCATCTATCTTAGAAAAATCCAATTTAGAATCTACTCCTTGGGTTGTCATATTAAGGGCTAAGGTAATAATATCTACGTTGCCGGTTCTCTCGCCATTACTCAGTAGCGTGCCTTCGACTCTGTTCGCACCGGCAAGAAGAGCAAGTTCGGTTGCAGCTATGCTAGTTCCTCTGTCATTGTGGGTATGCGTCGAAATAATTACATTTTCACGATTATCTAAATGGTTAGCCATCCACTCAATTTGGTCGGCATAAATATTTGGAGTTGACATCTCTACAGTGGCAGGTAAGTTGATAATAACTTTTCTTTGTGCACTTATGCCCCAGCGAGCAGTTACAGCATTAGAGATTTCTGCGGCAAATTCTAGTTCAGTTCCCGTAAAACTCTCAGGAGAGTACTCTAAAAAAATCTCTCCATCATGTTCCTTTTCATATTTTTTGACTAAATCGACACCTTCTAAAGCAAGTGCAATAATCTCTTCTTTACTCTTTTTAAATACTATTTTTCTTTGAGCAACAGAAGTTGAGTTGTAAATATGAACAGTCGCTTTTTTAACACCTTTTAATGCCTCGAATGTTCTAGCGATTAAATGTTCCCTAGCTTGAACAAGAACCTGAATGGTAACATCATCGGGAATAAGTTTATCATCAACTAAGCGGCGTAAAAAATCAAATTCTACTTTAGATGCAGAGGGAAAACCAATCTCAATTTCTTTGAAACCAAGCTTTAACAAGAGTGTAAAAAGTTCAAGTTTTTTATTCATATCCATAGGGTTAATAAGTGCCTGATTTCCATCTCGCAAATCTACACTGCACCATGTTGGTGCATGAGTTATTGTATTGTCGGGCCATTTTCTATCTGGCAAATCTATTTTTGGATAAGGCTTATATTTACCTTTTGGTATTCGATTCATTATGAATCCTTTAAGACTTGAAATTTTGACAGTTACACTCTTAGAACTATCATTGCCGGAATTATATCGAATTTATGATTATAGAATTTTTGGGTGTTGAAAATAGTTTGTTATTCTAAAATTATTGTAAAAAAAATGCCTAAATCAGAGTTGTGTACATTTATGGTTACGTTATATTTTGGCATGAAACCCTACTGATTATAAGATTTATGATAGATGAGATTAGATGGTGGTAATTCCCACATAAGTGGGAAGGGTTATAGTGTTAAGCTATGAAAAGCTTAGCACTGATAAGTAGTTATAAACTCGTAAGCAGTCGGACGACCTTCATCTGGCCAAACATCACGCTCAAATCTGTAGTGTCTATACGCTTCTAAAAATTCATCAGTGAAAACTGGCTTTAAGAAGTCATTGTCACGCACAAGGGCTTCAAGTGAGCCGCGAAGAGTGTGAGGCATTTGAGGGAGCCCTTTTTCACGAATTTCATCTAATGAAAGTTGATATAAGTCCTCATCCATAGGGCCAACTGGAACCTCCTTGTTCTGTATACCGTCAAGTCCAGCCATCATCATTGTTGCAAATGCAAGGTAAGGACAAGCAGTAGAATCTGGGAATCTCATCTCAATACGAGTAGCTTTTTCACCGGCACCATAAGGGATACGGCAAGCTGCAGAACGGTTTTGAGAAGAATAAGTTAAAACACTAGGTGCTTCAAACCCTGGAAGTAATCTTTTGTATGAGTTGGTTGTTGGATTAGTAAATGCAGCAACCGAACGTGCATGTTTAAAAATACCGCCCACATAGTTAATACCCATTTCAGAAACGTTCGCATAGTTTCCTTCTTTATAAAAAAGGTTTTTACCATCTTTCCATAATGATTGGTGAACGTGCATACCGTTACCGTTGTCGCCAAACATCGGTTTTGGCATAAACGTAGCAGTTTTGCCGTTAAGATGAGCTACCATTTTTACAACATATTTGTATTTTTGAACATTGTCAGCTGCACCGATGATGTCAGAGAAAACGATACCTATTTCATGTTGACCCTGTGCAACTTCGTGGTGACCAAGAATAACTTCAAGACCAACTTGCTCCAAAATAAGCATCATTTCAGCACGCATATCAACACCGGTATCTGTTGGTGCTACTGGGAAGTACCCACCCTTCGTTCCTGGACGGTGTCCGTTGTTGTAACCATCTGGGTAAGAAGTGTTGGAGTTCCATCCACCCTCTTCAGTATCAAGTTTATAACCAGCTTCGTTGATATTGTCAACAAACTTTACATCATCAAAAATAAAAAATTCATTTTCAGGACCAAAGTATGCAGCATCAGCGATACCTAAAGATTCAGCATGTTTAAGAGCTGCTTTTGCGATTGAACGAGGACATCTCTCATACGCTTGGTTCTTGTAGATATCATAAACATCACAAAAAATTATGATGGTTGGATCGGCAGTAAAAGGATCTAAAAATGCAGAATCAGCATCAGGCTTAAGAAGCATATCTGATTTATTGATTGGTTGCCATGCGTCTATAGATGAGCCATCAAACGGTAAGCCACCCTCAAGTTGTCCAGCATTTACAGCACTCATTCTGTAAGTAACATGGTGCCAAGTACCTTTAATGTCTGTAAATCTAAAGTCTACAAACTGAACATCATTTTCTTCACAAAAAGTAAAAAACTCCTCTGTGCTATTAACAAATTTTCCCATTTATTTCTCCCGAATATAATCTCTTGTTAGTATATCTTATTTAATTTCAATAAAATATTTAATAGTGATGAAAAATTAATCATCTTCTCTTTTGTTTCGTAAAGTTATCTTTTTATGATGCTTAAAAGTGTTGGGGTCTTACTTAAATTATAAAATTTAAGTAAGTTAGATCTAGTGAAGCTTATCTGTAAATACTAATTTCTCCGCCTTTTTGTGCATACATCATTAAGTTTGCAACATTTAATGAGCGGTCACATGAACGTTCAAGTCTACGCAGAGTTGCTAAAACATTTACATATTCTATGGATAATTCTCTTTCGTCTATAATTAAGCCCATAATCTCTTTTTCTAAAATAGAGAAAAGGTCATCATTCTTACTCTCTTCAACCACTATTTTTGTATAGAAATCATTAATATTGCAATCATCTTCTTCCGTAAAACATTTTAAAATTGAATCAAGAGCTGTAATTGTACTTTTATGCAACTGTATAATAGTCCCATTCAAAGGTTCTAAATTACATTCACTAAAAACGTGTTCTCTCATGCGTCGAGCATATTTTTTTACACCCTCGCCGATGCGGATAATCTCATTAGTCATTTTTAAATAAGCTACCAATGAGCGAAGTTCTTTCGCCTCTGGACCATACAGGGCAAAAGTTTTTATGATTTCATTGTCAATCGTATCGCCCTCAGTAGTTATATTAGCCAACTTATTTTGCGCCTCTTTAAACATCTCCTGATTTTTTGATACAAACGCATCTAATGACATCTTGTTTGCTTGGGATATCTCTCTTAAAAGAGTTGATATCATCTCTCTTATACTTCCTATTTTTGTGTCATATTTTGTTGACATTTATAGTTCCTTTTATTTATTTTACTCTTACTGCAATAAGTTCTTAATCAACCAAATTTACCTGTAATATACTCTTCTGTCAGTTTTTCTTTTGGAGTTACGAACATATCTTCAGTTTTACCTAATTCTATAAGATCTCCAAGGTACATAAAACCTGTATAGTCACTGACCCGGGCAGCTTGTTGCATATTGTGTGTTACTATAATTATTGAGACCCTGTCTTTAAGTTCTACTACTAACTCTTCAATTCCTGCAGTAGAGATTGGGTCAAGTGCAGAGGTAGGCTCATCAAACAGTAATACTTCCGGCTCAACTGCAATTGCACGGGCAATGCAGAGTCTCTGTTGTTGACCGCCGGACAAACCGTTTGCATCAGCTTTAAGTCTATCTTTTACCTCTTTCCAAATGGCTGCATCTTTAAGCGCTTTTTCTACGCGGTCTTGAAGTTCGGTTTTATTTTTCATGCCCTGAAGTCTCATACCATAGGCAATATTGTCAAAAATACTCATAGGAAAGGCTGTCGGTTTTTGAAAAATCATTCCGATTTGAATTCTTAGGTTGATTAAGTCTTCTTTAGCTTGGAGAATATTTCTCCCCTTAAATAAAATCTCACCATCATATCTGTTATCAGGGTATAAGTCATGCATGCGGTTAAAACATCTAAGAAGTGTAGTTTTACCACAGCCTGATGGTCCGATAAGTGCCGTAATACTGTTCTTTGCGATGGGCATTGTTGTTTTATTCACGCTTGGTGCATCATTCCCAGCATAAGTAAACTGAAAATCTTTTACATCAAGTACACTTTCTTCTTTTATATTAATAATTGTTGCCATTATCTGCCTTTTTTCTTTAGTAAAAATAGTTTTCCCAGGATGTTGAGAGTTAAAATAAACATACTTAATATAAATGCAGCCGCCCAGCCTAATTTTTGCCAATCTTCATAAGGTGAGGTTGCATAATTGTACATAGTAACCGTAAGTGAAGCCATTGGCTCATTCATATCGGTGTTTAAAAAATTATCGTTAAATGATGTAAAGAGCAGTGGAGCAGTTTCTCCGGCTACTCGGGCAACGCCCAGAAGTATTCCTGTTAAAATGCCGGCTTTTGCCCCGCGATAAACTACTTGAATAATTACCTTATACTTTGGAGCACCAAGAGCAAAGGCAGCTTCACGAAGTGTTGAGGGAACAAGGTTTAGCATATCATCTGTTGTTCGTAAAATAATAGGCAGCATAATGATTGTCAGAGCAATAGAACCTGCCCAACCGCTAAAATGTCCCATTGGAGCTACAACGACTGCATAAACAAAGGCACCAATAACAATACTCGGCGCACTCATCATGATGTCTGAAATGTCACGGATGGTTTCTGCAAGTTTAGCTTTTTGTCCATATTCACTTAGATATGTTCCTGCCAAAATTCCAAGAGGAACACCAACAACGGTTGCAGCCCCGACAATTAAAAGTTGACCAATAAGCGCATGTTTTAATCCACTGTTTTCATATCCGGGAGGGGCACCTTCTTGCGAAAAAATAGTCCAAGTAAGAGCATCAACTCCATTTATAACTAAAATACCCAGAATCCAAAACAAAAATCCCATCCCAATAACTGCAGATATGGTTGAGAGAGTCATAACTATGTTATTCATAATAATACGTTTAGTTGTGTGAGTCATTATAATCCTACTCTTTTTCTACGTAAAAAGTAGAATTTAGCTATAGAGATGATAGTAAAACTTATTACAAGTAGTAACAATGATAATTGGAATAAAGATGAATAGTAAAGTCCACTGCTAGCCTCCGTAAACTCATTTGCAAGCGTTACAGGAATAGAAGTTGCAGGAAGTGTTAAGTCCATTGAAATCTGGTGAACATTGCCCATAACAAAAGTTACGGCCATAGTCTCACCAATTGCACGACCTAAGGCTAGAATAAGTGAACCGATAATTCCAGCTTTTGCGTAGGGAATGATGATGTCTTTTATAACGTCCCATCTTGTTCCCCCTAGAGCGTACGCCGATTCTTTAAGAATATCGGGAGTTGTGTCCATAGCGTCTCGGGTCACAGCTGCCATAAAAGGCAAAATCATAATAGAGAGTACAATTCCAGCAGTGAGCATACTGATACCGATTCCCCCTACAAGATCACGAACTATAGGTACAAAATAAAAAAGCCCCCACATACCATAGACAACCGATGGAATGGCTGCTAGAAGTTCTATGGAAACTCCAACCGGTGTTTTAAGTTTTGCAGGTGCAAGTTCACTTAAATAAATAGCCACACCAATTGCCAGTGGAACTGCTAAAATCATTGCTAGAAATGTTGATACTACTGAACCGTAAATTGCAGGAAGGGCACCGAACTTTTCTAAATTAGGAGCCCATTTTGTTTCTGTTACAAAGTCAAACCCTAAAGCAGTGATTGATTCCATTGAGTGCTGTAAAAGCACAGTAAAAATCCAAGCAACAAGTAGCAGTATTGACACGGCAATAAATTTACTAGTGTGCGCAAAGATTTTATCTAAAATAATACTCAAATTATCTCTCCCGTTTAAAATGTTCGCCATTATATAGCTTTTTTATTACATCAATATTACACTAAGAATTTTAAGCCTCAAACTATAGTTTAACATAGATAGTAATATGAGAAGTAGCTGTAAGAAAGATATAGTTGTAGAAATTATCATCTATGGACGGGATATAGCTATTTTAATAAAGAAAAAGTTTAAGTTCTCTCTTGAATTATTTTCTTGTAATCTATTTGTAACATAATAACTTTATACTTTCAAATCTTAAAACTATAAACAAAGGAAATAAAATATGTTAAAGAAAATCGCTCTCGCAGCACTTCTAATAAGTGCTTCAATCGCAGGTGACAAAATCAATGGTGCCGGTGCAACTTTTCCTGCTCCAGTTTACTATGAATGGGCTTACAACTATCGAGCAGCCACTAAGAACAGTGTGAATTACCAATCAATCGGTTCAAGCGGCGGTATTAAACAAATCACTAAGAGAGTTGTAAATTTTGGAGCAACGGACGCTGCTTTAACTAAGGCAGAACTTGACAAAGCTAAGTTGTTTCAATTCCCTGCAGTTATTGGCTCTATAGTAGTTGCGTTTAATGTTGAGGGCATAGCCGATGAAACTTTAAAGCTAACAAATGAGCAGGTTGCAGATATATTTGCCGGTAAAATCACTATGTGGAATGACCCCGCTATTGTAGCAAACAACGAAGGTTTAAAACTTCCAAACGAAAAAATCATTGTTGTTCACCGTTCAGACGGTTCAGGTACAACATTTAACTTTACGTACTACTTATCAAAAAGTTCAAAAAATTGGAAAAACAGTTTTGGTGCAGGCAAGGCAGTTGATTGGGCTGTAGGCATCGGCGGAAAAGGGAATGAGGGTGTTACTAGTTTAGTAAAACAGACTCCCTACTCTATCGGTTATATCGAAAATGCTTACAAAGAGCAAAACAACTTATCAGCTGCAGTTCTTAAAACAGCAAGCGGTAAATGGGTAAAAGCAACAGAGGAGAACTTCAAAGCTTCTGCAAAATATGCAAGCTGGACGAAAGAAGACCACTTTTACTCTGTTTTAGCACTTCAAAAAGGGGACAATTCATACCCAATCGTTGCGGCTACATTTATACTTCTTCCTAGAGAAGGCGGTGAAATGAACAAAAAAGTACTAGATTTCTTTGCCTATGCTTTCAAAACTGGCGACGAATCAGCGAAGAGATTAGGTTATATTGCGCTTCCCCAGGAAACTAAAAATATGATTAGAGAGTATTGGGCAGCTAATATTAAATAATCAGCGCTACATTCGTCCATCTAAACTTCATATATTCCCCTTCCCCTTATTTTGGGTATCACGTCTCAGCCACGTGGTACCTTTTTTTATTTACTTCAATATATTTCCACATGCCAAATTGTCATAGTCTAAAATAAAGTGAACGCATTCACTTAATTTTCGCCGTCTTATGCGAAAAATTTCCACATGCCGGACTACTACACATTTGGCATGTGGAAACAAAATGGTTACAGCTCTCTATATGAACCCATATTTTGTAATCATAATGTAACCAAAGAAGTCTATACTTCTCTCAATAAAAATAAGGAACGTAAAAAATGAAAAGAATAGCTTTATCAGCTTTAGCAGCTGTAACAATCGCAACTGTTGGAGCATCTGCAAGTGATGTTAAATTATATAGTGACGCAAACGGTCAAGTTTTTACAACTGCAGGCGAGGGGCGTGTAGCACTTGAACTAGCCGATGCATTTGCACCGTCAAAAAAGAGTAACATCACTATAGTAGACAAAAATTCTCCGGAGTTTATTTTAGGAAAACAGACACATATTAATATGAAGTTTGTAGCTGAGGATAATCCTGAGATGTGGCTAAAAGCGGGTGTTCGTATTCAGGGTACTTTTGAAACGAAAGAGAAAGATTATCTTGATAATACTAAAGACGTAAATATCAACGATGCATATCTCCGTCGTGTTCGTTTTGAAGTTGGAGCCGGTTTTAACAAGTGGACTTCATTTACAATGGACGTAAGAAATGATAAAGCTAACTATGAGCAAGCCGGAGAGGGAACTTTTAACGTAGGAGACGCGTATGTTCAAATTAAAAAACCTTTTGACACATCCCTTGTAAACTTCAAACTTTTCCGTGCTAAAATCGATGTTTCTCGTACAGAGACATCTAAATCTGCCTATACTGTTCACTATGACAGACCGCATGTAGCCGATGAAGCAGCACAGTACATTACGCATAACCGTCGTGGAACAAATGCACAAATGTTTGGCGACTGGGAGAAAAAAGTGCACTACCAAGTTGCTGTCGGTGACGGTGTTCAAGAGGGAAGTATGGTGGATGCAACTGGTAAAAAAATTACGGATATCACAGTTAACAAAAAAGTAGGTTCTCAAGACTTCTTTTACGGTGGTAAAGTAAAACTTTCTCCATTTGAGGGTTGGGAAGAAAAAGTCGTGACTGAAACTTATTTTGGACAAGGGCAACACTTTACTGTCGGTGCTGCGTACTGGAAAACAGGTAACATAAGAACAAATGCCTTAGCAGGAACTTTAGACCATGAGCTTATGAATTTTGAAATTTCGGCACACTACAAAGCACTAAGCGTAAGTGCTGAGTACTTTGCATTTAACGGCGTTGTTAAAGATTGGGCTACTGCAGAGACTGGTAAATCAGACGGCTGGTATGCTTTAGCTGAGTATGTATTAACAGATTTAGGTTATGTTGCTCCGTTTGTTCGTTATGAGTCATGGGACAAATACAAAGATGCGGCAGCGGGTGAGGACTATGATTTTACCTCTACGGTTGCGGGTGTAAACTGGTACCTAATGGGTAACAGCATTAAAGCAGGTTTAAGTATGCAACAAGACGAGTACGGCGAAACGCTACGTGCTGCTGGAAAAGCTGACGAAACAAGATTTAAAGTTACAACACAATTCTTTTTCTAAAAGAGTAAACTCCTCGTTTTACTCCTTGTAAATGTAAAGCCTTTCCTGGCTTTACAACTCCTAAAACTTAAATTTATCTGCGATAGAGATAAACCTCTCTTTACAATAGAACAATTTAAACACAAGCATGTTAAAAACTAATTATGAAATTTTCAGATATAAAATCAACAACACCGTATTTAGAATTAGAAAACATCTTTTTCGACAAAGTCAAAGCTACTCCACTCAAAAAACCGTTTTTTATAGCCGCTTCAAATGATGCAGCCAAACTTTTAGGAGTAGATGAGAATTTATATGATGATGAAAAACTAGTAAGCATCATCAACTCTCAAACTGCATTAGAGGGGAGTGACTCCTTTGCTATGTGTTATGCCGGACATCAGTTTGGATACTTTGTTCCAAGACTTGGAGACGGCAGAGCGATAAACTTCGGTAAAGTAAACGGCTACAACCTGCAGGTAAAAGGAGCAGGGCAAACTCTTTACTCTCGCCAAGGCGATGGCCGTGCAGTTCTGCGCTCATCAATTCGAGAGTTTTTAATGTCTGAGTCAATGCACGGCTTGGGTATTGAGACTTCAAGAGCCTTAGCAATTATAGGTTCAGATGAAGATGTTGCCCGTGAGCGCTGGGAAAAAGGTGCCGTGGTTTTAAGACTTTCTCCTACTTGGGTAAGGTTTGGAACTTTTGAGTATTTTTACCACTCAAAGCAACACGATAAACTTGAACGCCTAGCCGATTATGTAATAGAAGAGCCCTTCGCGCATTTAAAAAATCAAGAAAATGCCTACTTGCTTATGTATAAAGAGATAGTAGAAAAAACTGCTAAACTGATGGCAAAATGGCAAAGTGTAGGGTTCAATCATGGCGTGATGAACACGGACAATATGTCAATCGGCGGTTTTACTATCGACTACGGTCCTTTTGCACTTTCTCCGATTCTCAACCAAGAAAAAATGCAAGAAGTGTTAAAGGGTTTTTCTTCTGTCTTTGAAGAGACCTACTTAAATATTATGTATAAAAAACTTGGATTTGAGTCTAAGAAAGAGGGTGATGTAAAACTTGTTCAATGGCTTTTAGCCGCTCTAG
>Ga0210044_10002594_pt1 | contig 26706 bp, 29 predicted proteins | sample CryGey13umfilter_2_FD_183959 | JGI IMG/M metagenome (GOLD analysis project Ga0210044, IMG submission 183959) | Groundwater microbial communities from aquifer in Utah, USA - Crystal Geyser 4/9/14 3 um filter (SPAdes) (version 2) | ecosystem: Environmental > Aquatic > Deep subsurface >... | reverse complement strand
TTCTCGTGTCTCTTCCAGCTCCAGCATAATCCGCCCCCTCGCCATGGCTCCCTCCTCGAAACAGGCTCTGCTTCGAGTATAGGCAGGGTCGCAAATATGTATAGTCATTTATGAGACACTACACTAGCAACCGCAACATGAAGGACTGGGTGGCGGAAGGCCGCTTCCGGCAAGACCTCTACTTCCGCCTCAACGTGGTCAACCTGCACATCCCGCCGCTTTCGCAACGGCGTGAGGACATCCCTTTATTGGCGCAGCACTTCCTCGACCGCGCCGCCCCGGTCATGGGCAAACCGGTCAACGCGATCTCGGAAGAAGCCCTCGCCCTGCTCAAGGCCTACGACTTCCCCGGCAACGTGCGCGAACTGGAAAACATCATCGAACGCGGCGTGGCGCTGTGCCAGGGCGACACCCTGGAAGCCGCCCACCTCCCCGACGACCTGCGCGACCTCACCATCCGCGCCTTCCGCCGCCGCGACGGCCGCGTCATCCCCCTGGAAGAACAGGAACGCGACTACATCCTCTGGGTGCTCGAAGAAGCCCACGGCAACCAGACCCTGGCCGCGTCGATGCTGGGGATAGACCGTGTTTCGCTGTGGCGGAAGTTGAAGAAGTATGGGGAGGAGAAGGGGTGAGGGATGTGGTCAACCTGCCACGGGCGGCGGGGATGTTGGGCTTCCTGACGTCAGCCCAACCTACCTGGCTGGATGCCATGCGCATGTTGCAGCAGCACGTCCCGCGCCATCGCGCCTACCAGCAGCGGCTCCACCTCCGGCACGGCGGCGCGGATATCCGCCACTACTTCGGCGAGCCGGTTGAGTTCCGCTTTGTGGCTCAGATCAAGCACGCAGGCGCTCGCTCAGTTGCCTGGCGGTTTCCAGGCAGCGGGCATCGCCGCCGGCAAGCAGGTCGGCATAAACCAGTGGCAGGGGCACCAGATTCGGGGTGTCGCCGGCGAAGTTCCAGAACCGTTTGCGGATTTCGATGTTGCCCGCCGGGTCCGGCCGCAAGCCGTAATCCAGCAGCAGGCGGGGTTCGGCGCGCTCGCCGTAGAGGGTGATGATCTCCGGGCGCAGGTGGCCGGTCAGCCGTGCCGCCGCCGCTTCGCCGCCCAGGAGCAGGTTGTACTTGGGCAAATCCAGCGTCTCCCAGTCCATCGGCTTTTCCGCCCGGTAGCGGGCAAGCAGCAGTTTCGGGCGCAGGACGCGCAGATAGGCTTCGACCCATTGCTGGAGCAGGCGCTCGCGTTGCAGCAGGCGGCGCTTGCCGCCTACCTCGGCAACGAAGCCCGGTTTGGCCAGATCCGCCATGACCCAGCCTACCGTACCGTGGGCCACATCGACCCTTGTGGCGAGTTCGCGATAGGGGGTGCCTACCCATTCCGGGTGGCACAGCAGGGCGAACAGCACCCGCAACCCGCTGGCCTGGAAGGCACGACCAGCGACACGCGGGATGGCGGCGGCGGGTTTTCTGACTGGCCGCTGCCCCGCGACCCAGACCAACAACGGCGGGCGCTCGATATAGGCATTCCCCGCTGCATCCAGGAAGGCGATGTGTCGCTTTTTGAGTTCCTCGGCTATGGCAGGCGCCAAATAATCCGCCACCAGCAGGGCTTCTTCGCCCAGGGGCTCCAGGGCCAGGAGTAGCGCATCCAGCATGTCCTGCCGCACCCCGCGCCGGGTCTGGATGGCGTAGCGCATTTCCTGCCCACCGTAGCGGATGCGGACTCGCGCATCCGCGCGGGCGCGTCCGAGTTGGGTTTCCTGGCCGACCACGTCCACCTCCAATCCGAGGTGGCGCAACGTGGCGAGTGCGGTATCGGGCATGACGGTTTCCGGGAGGGGTTTGTCCAATTATTGATAGTGTCCAATATTTGTGGACAGTTGTAAAACATGGACACTTCGTCGCTGTGGTTTTTTTCGGTTAGCCTTTTGAAGGCCTGGTTCTCCAACCCATCAAGAAGAGGAGGTAAGGCATGTCCAAAATATTGCCATGTCCATTAATGTTTGACATTGGCTGTATTGTGGACAAGCGAACGGGTGGGCGGATTATTTCACTTACCCATCGGCGTCCTGCCCCGTCTAGCGTGAGGCAGGCAGAACCTACGGCGTTCGTTCATTCCTGTTTGCCCCACCCCCCCCGCGCCTTGCACAATTCCCCCCTTTTCATCCCGCCGCGATCCCGTCATGGACCTTTTTTCCGATTCCGATGCCATCAGCGTCGTTCCCACAGCAGACCGTCCCAAGCTGTCCCGTGCGCAGAAGGCCTTCAATACCCTGATCGGCAAGATCGAGAAGCAACGCGTGTTGTTGGCGGGGTGGGAAGCGGCCGTGCCGCGCTACCAGCAACGCCATCACGCCGAGATGGCGCCGCTGATCGAGAAAGCCACCAAGCTGCGCCGCGAATTGGTGTTTTCCCTGGATCGGGCGCATTCACAAAAACTGTTGGCCAAGGCCGAACGGCGGCTGGTCGCCGACCTGATTCGCGATTTCGCGGGTGAACTGGTGGACGAGGATGGCGATGCGGAGATGAAGGCGCTGTACAACCGCTACGGTGGCGATTTCGACGCGGAACAGGCCGCCTCCCTCTCCGGGATGAAGGCGATGCTGGGGGATTTGGGGCTGGACCTGGGCGACGATCTGGATCTGGCTAATCCGGATGTGTTCATGGAGCAGATGCGGGCCAGGTTGACGGAGGAAAAGGAGAAGGAAGCCGCCGCCTGGCGCGAAGCCGAGGCGGCCCGGCCGCAGCGCAAGAAGACCGCGAAGCAGTTGGCACGGGAAGAAAAGCTGCGCGAGGAGGAGCAACGGGTCCACCAGTCCCTGCGCGAGATTTACCGCAAGCTCGCCAGCGCCCTGCACCCCGACCGCGAGCTCGACCCGGAAGAGCGGGCGCGCAAGACCGGGTTGATGCAGCGGGTAAACCAGGCCTATGACAAGAAGGATTTACTGGCCTTGCTGGAATTGCAGTTGCAGATCGAGCACATCGACCAGGCCGCGCTCAACAGCTTCTCCGAGGAGAGGCTGGCGCATTTCAACAAGATCCTGCGGGAGCAATTGCGGGAGTTGGAGGAACAGGTTTTCCACATCAGCGATGAAGTCATGTTCAACCTGGGGTTGGAGCCCTATCTGACCCTGACCCCGGCCACCATGATGCGCGAACTCGATGCGAACATCGCCCAGATGCGCCGTGCGGTGCGTGAAGTGGAGGCGGACCTGAAGGCGATTCAGGAAATCGCGACGCTCAAGGCCTGGCTCAAGCGGATGCGCCGACATCGGCGTGACAGCGTCGATGGCGATTTCGACGACGTCCCGTTCTGATTCGGCTGGATTCCCCGGTTGCGTAGGGTGGAACGCAAAGCAAGCTCGCGTCTCTGCCGGAGCCCGCATAGTCCTACGGCCCTTCGGCACGCCTTTGATTACTTACCTGCCCGGCGATTGCGCCGCCAGCCGCCACAGCGAGGTCACTTCCGCCGCGCGGGCGATGTGGAGCGGGTCGCTTGGGTCGGCGGCGCGGGGGTGATGCGGGCGGACTTCGTTTCGCCCGATGGCTTTCAGGCCGGCCGCGTCGAAGGCGGCGAGCAGTTCGGCGCGTGTGCGCAGGCCGAGGTGTTCGGCGAGGTCCGAGAGCAGCAGCCAGCCTTCGCCGTCCGCTGCCAGGTGCGCGGCCAGGCCGTCGATGAAGCCGCGCAGCATGCGGCTGTCCGGGTCATAGATCGCGTATTCGAGCGGGGAACTCGGGCGCGCCGGCAGCCACGGCGGATTGCAGACCACCAGCGGGGCGCGCCCTTCGGGGAAGAGGTCGGCCTGGATGACTTCCACTTGCTCGGCCAGCCCGAGACGCGCGATGTTTTCGTGGGCGCAGGCCAGGGCACGCGGGTCTTGGTCGGTGGCCACGATATGCGCGATGCCGCGCCGCGCCAGCACTGCGGCGAGTACGCCGGTGCCGGTGCCGATATCGAAGGCTAGCGTCGTTGCCGGTATCGGCGCGGCTGCGACCAGATCCACGTACTCGCTGCGTATCGGTGCGAACACGCCGTAGTGCGGGTGGATGCGGGCGCCCAGCGCGGGAACCTCGACCCCTTTCTTGCGCCACTCGTGCGCGCCGATCAGGCCGAGTAGTTCGCGCAGCGAGACCAGGGAGGGGGCTGGGCCTTCGGCCGGGCCATAGGCTTCCGCGCAAGCCTGGCGCAGGTCGGGCGCGCGCCGCAGCGGGATGCTGTAGTCGCCGTCGAGCGGTAGCAGCAGCATCGCCAGGGTCCGCGCACGCTGCGATTGCGCCTGGCGATGCAGATGAAAGGCCTCGGTCGAAGTGAGGTTTGATGCGGTGGATGAAACCGCGGACGCCTTGCGCGGCTTGCGCTCGATCCGCCGCGCCAGCGCTTGCAGCAACTGCCGCGCGTTCTGGAAATCGCCGCGCCAGAGCAGGGCGGTGCCTTCACAGGCCAGGCGGTAGGCCGCATCGGCGGTGATCTGGTCGTCGCCGATGCGCACGCGCCTGGGGGGCGGATTTCCACTCTCCGAACGCCAACGCGCCGAGCGGGCTTCGCCGGCCTCGCTCCAGTGGATGACCGGGGGTGTGCTTGTGCTGCTGTTCACGATGCTGCCGTCCTCAGGCTGGAGCGGACCGAGCGCGGCAGCTTGGTGGGTTGAAAGGGGCCGTGGAGGTTACTGTGAAACAACCTCCCATCGCCACCCTGCGTTTCATGGACACGGGGCGGCCAATCGGCCGTGACCAGTTACCGTGAAACCTTCGCCTCCGCGCAGGTTGGGTCAGGTGCGGCCTTCGCCGCAACCCCACGGCATACCCCTCGGAACTTTACAATGACGCCTCGAACCATCGCCGCCCATCCTTATGCGCCCTCGCTTCACCGTCCCGCCTGAAGAGGTCGAAATCACCGCGATTCGCGCGCAGGGCGCGGGTGGGCAGAACGTCAACAAGGTGTCCTGTGCCGTGCATCTGCGTTTCGACATCGCCGCCTCGTCGCTGCCGGAAGCGATACGCGAGCGGCTGCTGAAACTCGGCGACCAGCGCATCAGCAAGGAGGGTGTGGTCATCATCAAGGCGCAGGAATTCCGTAGTCTCGAAAAAAATCGGGGTGAAGCGCTGCGCCGGCTGGAAGAACTGATTGCCCGCGTCGCTGTGACGCCGAAGCAACGTCGTCCGAGCAAGCCGACCCGGTCATCTGTCGCGAAGCGGCTGGAAAACAAGACACGGCGCGCAACGGTAAAGGCGGGACGGGGGAGAGTGGACGAGTAGGCGACCGAGTAGCTGTGCCCCGGCTCGGAAACAACCCCAAGCCGCCCCCCGATGGGCCAAGTCAATCTTGGGGCGGCACGGGGATTGCCTTGAGCGCGGGCTCAAGTCCGACAGTCTGCTAGACAGGATGATTTAACCTAGAAAGCTCAGTTGGACGCGCCCAAGTGTGCGGTTTTCGGGCTGCCTGGCAAGGCGCGCTCAGTGGCCAATGAGCGCGGCGGGGCTGGCCCCGCAAGGATAAGCAGGGACTTGGCCGCCGTCTTTTGGCGGCTTAGTCCTTCGCTTAGGAGTTTCATCAGGAGCAACGCCGCCAGGCAGCCCGAAAACCGTGCAATCGGGTGCGTAGCGGCGCCACCCAATGGGTGAGCGTCCCCGGAGGCGCAAACGCCAGCACCCATGCGGCCTCACGAGGGCCAAGGAGCGGTCAACTGAGCTTTCTAGGTTTAACGCGAGGCGACCCGACTCCGGAGTAACGTGGCTTGGGCGCGGTCGGCACGCAAAGCTACACCACAGGCAGGATGACACAAAGATGGAATACAGGCGTGATTCGAGGTGTTTCGAATCAAATGAACCCGGAATTACTGGCCAGGTTCAATACGCAACGGTGAAATGATATTATCTTTTGATTCAAGCGTAAAAACGAATAGATCGTGGCAGACACGAAGGCGCCGGAGATATACTTTTCTTTCACTTTCATTCTGTGTCATCGTCCCCATAACTACACTGAGATTGTTGCACCGTGTGATGATCTGCTTAAGTTCATCCTTGGTCATGGACATTGGGGCATTTGTTTTTTTGCAGATGTCGTCGAATTCCACCTTCCAGTCCTGAGCATAGGCTGTACCAATAACGTGATTAAGTGCTGACAGAAAAAAATCAGTACCCTCCTTATTTAAAAGCCCAGCCAGTATTAGCAGCAGTGAAATACGCAGAAAGTTTTTCAATATTTTGTCTCTGATTTCATCGTCGGGTGACAAGCTTTACAACGCTGTATGGGGAACGCCACATTAATGTGGCAGACACCACAGAATTCCCCGTCCAAAATGCGAACCATCTCGAAATGTTTGGTGGTTTTCTTTTTTATATTAAAGATGGCTGGGTGGCAATTATTGCAATCCAGCCATTCTATGTGAATATTGTGGGGGAAAATTGCTGGCGGAACACCTGACCATTCCGCCTCCAGTGTCAAATTCTCCTTGAAGGCCAAACCTTCGGCTGGCTTTAACGAAAGGTAGTTCTGCGGGGTAATCCATCCTTGCTTCATGGCTTCCGTCCAATCTATTTTGTTTCCGTAATTAGCATTAGGCAATTGTGATACCGTATCCGCAAATTTCACTCCGCTTGAGTTCTGTCCCCCGTCATGGCATTTATCGCAGTTCGGTTTTTCATGGCTAAATGCAACTTTACCATCATGGCAGCCAGAAGCGCCACAATGCAGGCCAGCCCTATTCGTTTTTTCAGTTATCTCCGTTGTATTCGCCTTCATGTTGAATTCGAGCTCGAAATGACAAACCCTGCATGTATGTTTCTGCCGATGGATCCAGTGGGAAAAAGTCACGGGCTTCATGCCGTTTTTTTCCGATGTTCTGTTGATGAGCACGTTTCCATACTCATTCGGAGGGGGAACAGGGGGCAGATCCCAGTTGCCAAACGAAAGCCGTGTCATCAGGACGATGAACAAACTTCCCAGAATGAAATGTTTTACATGACTGGTTTTGAATGACATCTTTGGCAATCGATAAGGGGAAATGCGACTGAGGTGTGGCAGACGCCACAGTATTTACCTTCAAATATCTCAAGCATCGAATATTGTTTGCTTCCCCTTTTTACGCTTGGAAATACCTCGGGATGGCATAATTCACAACTGTTCCAGACCACGTGTTTGTTGTGAGAAAAAATGATTTCTGGCATTCCCCTGACTTTCGGGTAAAGAGAAAAATCCTTATCAACGGGTAACGGAGCTCTTTTTATTGAAATGCCTTCGATAGTATCGATAAGCGCGACCGCGCCATCGGCTTCTGTTTTTACCCAGTTAATACCGTTTCCGAAACGTTCTTTAGCAAATTGTTTCGTATAATCATAAAAATCATATTGCTTTTTTACATACCTGCCCTGGGAATGACAACGATCACAGCGCTTCGTATCGTCGGTCAAATTCTTTGAACAGGCTTCAAACACAACGCGTTCTTCGTGGGCCATTTTCCCATTATGGCATGCACCACAATAATAACCTTTCATGTTGTCTGCCGCTTTTACTTTGGTTTCGCCGGTTTTCATGGCAAAGGCAAGATCAACATGGCAGAGTCTGCAGGTGAACTTCGAGCGGTGGAGCCAGTGGTCAAAAACAACAGGAGCAATCCCAGCCCGTTCCGCATAATTGTTCATGACCACTTGGCCATACTCATGCGGAAGTGGCCTTTTTTTTATTACCCCCCCCTCTCCCAACACGGTATTAATAGAGACCCAGAGAAGACAGAATACGATAACTATCTTTTTCAATTGTCGCCCCTAATAAAATGGGAAATTAGACTGTGCGATCAAGGTATCCACAACGCGGATAATTTCTCGCGACACGGGAAGTGTTGTGTGGTTGTTTTTCGAGCAAATTAGATTTTCTTCGTGCCACTGTTTCACGATAACCAAGGGTCAGTATCTAGGCGTTTTATCGGGTAGATGAGGGTTATGGCACCGTGCTCACCCCAGCAAACTGGATGCAAAGCACTTAATATCATCAGGGTAATACTTAATCTACACTGCCACAACTTAAATGTAGATTTGGCTACTAATTAGTATTGGCTGCTGGCTCGGGCGGGAGCGGCAATCCGGCCTTTGCCAGGGTTCGTCGCCTATCTCTCCGGATTCGCCTTCACCGCCACACCGGGCAAGGTGTGGCTAATTGCTGCGCCTCCGCTATTTCCAGCCCATGGGAGTTCCACCTGCGCTGGTGGCGCTCGCATTTGTGTACGAACGGGTCTTCGATCTGGTCGTGGTGCTCTGTCTTGCCGGCATGGCCGCTGCAAACCGGGGTATTCCCGGTTGTGGTGGTGTTCGTGGTGCTCGTTCTGGCCACGGTAATTCTGCTGGTGAAATACCCTCACCGTGTACTGCATGTCGCCAATTATCTGGAACGGCGGCACATGCGGCGGCTGGTGCGCCTTTTGGAAATCTGTGCTCGTGGTTTCGCGCTTACGATGGTTTGGCTTAGCCCCTGGATTGGCTCATCTTTCTTGCGGCCGTGCTGTCGCCTGGGGCTGACAGCGTATGTATTTGTGCTGCTGTTGGATCATCTGGCACTGGGCGTGCCCGTATTGCTGGCGTTTTCTCTTTACCCGGTAGCCATGCTGCCGGGTGGAATCGGCTCCACGGAGGCGGTCCTAGTCATCCTGCTGTCGGACTTGGGGTCAGTCTGGCTAACGGGCATGAATTGAGGCCACCCCGGATGATGAAGCCGGCGCTACAGTGGGGGTGTGGGCTTGTTTCACGTTAATGGCACGGTCGCCGCAATTGGCATTCGTCTCGCATCCATCTGGTTTGCTACCTTGCTCGGGTTGCTTGCGATGCGGGTTCTGGAATTGGCCCAAAGCGCTGGTGGCAGACATGCCACGCCTGCTCAGGGGTTAATCGAGAATGTTTGAGCCCGAGCCAGATTTCAGCCCTTGATCCAGCCCATGAGCAGCAGGACCGCCAGCAGGCCGGAGATCACGGCCAACCAGCGGTTGCGCGTCTGCTGCTGGTTCAGCATCAGTTCCAGGCCGGCTTCCAGTTTTTCCAGGCGATCCGCGCGCAAAGCCTGGTGCGCCAGGCGTGGCAATTGCGGGATCAGCGCGCCCCAGTAGGGGGCTTCTTCCTTGAACGTGCGCAACCAGCCGCGCCAGCCGATCTGCTCATTCATCCAGCGTTCCAGGAACGGCTTGGCGGTGGCCCAGAGGTCGAGGTCGGGGTCGAGATCGCGGCCAAGACCTTCGATGTTGAGCAAAGTCTTTTGCAGCAGCACCAGTTGCGGCAGGATCTCCATGCCGAAGCGGCGCGAGGTCTGGAACAGGCGCAAGAGCACGCGGCCGAAGGCGATTTCCTTCAGCGGCCGGTCGAACACCGGCTCGCATACCGCCCGGATGGCCGCCTCGAATTCGTCCACCCGCGTGTCCGCGGCTACCCAGCCGGCATCCAGGTGCGCCTGGGCCACCTTTTTGTAATCGCGCCGGAAGAAGGCCAGAAAGTTCTGTGCCAGGTAGTTTTTATCGACATCGGTCAGGGTGCCCATGATGCCGAAGTCGAGCGCGATGTACTTCCCCTCGGGGGTGACCAGGATGTTGCCGGGGTGCATATCGGCATGGAAAAAACCATCGCGGAACACCTGGGTGAAGAAGATTTCCACCCCGGCGCGCGCCAGACGCGGGATGTCCACGCCCTGGCGCTTCAGTTCGTCGAGGCGCGAGATCGGCGTGCCATCCATCCAGCTCATCACCATCACTTCCTCGGCGCAGTAATCCCAGTAAACCTCGGGCACAGCCAGCAGCGAAGAAGTGGCGAAATTACGGTGCAGTTGCGAGCAGTTGGAGGCTTCGCGCATCTGGTCCAGTTCGTCGCCCAAATGTTTGGCGAACTCGGCCACCACCTCGCGCGGTTTCAGGCGTTTGCCATCCCACCAGAGCAGTTCGACCAGGTGGGCAAGGGCGTCGAGGAGCCGCATATCGTGGCCGATGACCTTCTGGATGCCGGGGCGCAGCACTTTAACCGCCACCGCTTCACCCGATTTCAGGCGCGCCCTGTGCACCTGCGCCACGGAAGCGGAAGCCACCGGCGTCGGGTCAAATTCGGCGAATACGTCGGCGGCCTCGCGCCCATAGGCGTGGCGCAGCACCGCCAGCGCCTGTTCGCTGGGAAAGGGCGGCACCTGATCCTGCAGCTTCGCCAGCTCATCGGCGATGTCCGGCGGAATGAGATCTCGCCGGGTGGACAACATCTGGCCGAACTTGACGAAAATCGGCCCTAGGCGTTCCAGCGCCAGGCGCAGCCGCTCGCCACGCGGCGCCGACAGGTCGCGCCAGAAGAACAGGGTCTGCACCAACCAGCGCACGAGTTTCACCCGCTCATGGCCGAGGAAAAACTCATCCAGCCCAAAACGGGATGCGGTGAGGCAGATGCGCAGGAGGCGGAAAAGGATCATCAGGCTTTACGGTTGGCTTCGAGCAGACGCAATCGCGCCTCCAACCGGTCCGCGTCCTCGCGCAGGCGGTCCACTTCGGCGATGAACTCATGCACGGCGAGCGGCTCGGCAAGCCACGCCTGTTCGTGGACGGCGTATTCGGCGAGGTTGCGGCCGACGGATTCGACCGCCTGGCCGCGCCAGTTCATGACGCCCTGGATGAACCGATCGACCCGGCTGGCGGCGATGTCGCCCAGGGTGGGCCGCAACGCCAGCACCCAGTCGAAATCGGCGAGTGCCGTGGCCAGGTCGGCGGCAAGCACGCCGTCGCCAGCCACCTGGAACAGATCACCGAGCTTGCCGCCGGCCAGCCATTGCGGCACGGCGGCAAGATCGGGTAAGAGCTGTACATCGGGCGCGGCATCCGCTGAGGCGGCGACGAAACCGCCATCGGCCTCGATGCAAACGGACAGCGGAATCAGCGGCAGGGCAAGCCGCACGCATTTGCCGGCATGGCGAACCAGCCGTGCTTTCGCGCTCGGTTGCTGGTCCAGCAGGGCGTTGAGGGAAGACCCAAGGGCGGCGGCGAAAAGGAAATCAGGAGTGGCGTCGGGCATGGCCGGATTGTATGCGATACGCCGATAATCCGGCCCCAGCCCACTTTTCCCTTGGTTCCATGAACATCGACGGCACCCCCACCCGCACGATCTGGCCCGCTGACGGCGCGGTCGAGATCATCGACCAGACCCGTTTGCCGCATGAATACGTTATCCACAGGCTAACCAGCCTGGAGGCTGCCGCCGAGGCGATTCGGGTGATGCGGGTGCGCGGGGCGCCGCTGATCGGGGCCACTGCAGCCTACGGCCTGGCGCTGGCGGCCAGCCGCGACGCCGGCGATGACGCGCTGCGCGGCGCCGGTGACGCGCTGATCGCCACCCGACCCACCGCCGTCAATCTGCAATGGGCGGTGCGCCGCGTGTTGGACTTGCTCCTGCCGCTGCCGCCGGAGCAGCGCGCGGCGGCAGCCTGGCGCGAGGCGGCGGCGGTCTGCGAGGAGGACGTGGCGCAGAACCGGGCCATCGGCCGCCATGGCGCCGACCTCATCAAGGCCATTGCCGCTCGTAAGATGGGCCCGCTCAACCTGCTTACCCATTGCAATGCCGGCTGGCTGGCCACGGTCGACTGGGGCACCGCGCTGGCGCCGGTCTACGCGGCGGTGGCGGCGGGTATTCCGCTGCACGTCTGGGTCGACGAGACCCGCCCGCGCAACCAGGGGGCCAGCCTCACCGCCTGGGAACTGGGAAAGCACGGCGTGCCGCATACGGTGATCGCCGACAACGCCGGCGGCCACCTGATGCAGCATGGCCGCGTCGATCTATGCATCGTTGGCACCGATCGCACTGCCGCCAACGGCGACGTCTGCAACAAGATCGGCACCTATCTCAAGGCGCTGGCGGCGCGGGATAACGGGGTGCCATTCTATGTCGCCGCGCCCGGCCCCAGCATCGACTTCACCCTGATGAGCGGGCGTGAGATTCCCATTGAGGAACGCAGCGCCGAGGAGGTGACCCATATCTCGGGCCTGGATGGCGAGGGGCGGGTTTCCACCGTGCAACTCACGCCCACCGGCAGCCCCGCCGCCAATCCGGCCTTCGATGTCACACCGGCGCGGCTGTTGACGGGGATCATCACCGAACGTGGGGTGTGCGGCGCCAGCCGTGCGGCTCTGGCTGGGCTTTATCCGGAGCGGCTGTAGCCATTCGGCGGATTACGCCTGCGGCTAATCCGCCCTACAGGAGACGATATGACCGAACTCGCCGAACAAGTCGCCGAAACCACGCGTCGCAGCGTGGTGCTCGGCCTCAACCAGGGCACTTCCGGCAATGTCAGCGCGCGTTCGACGGAGGGGTTTCTGATCACGCCTTCCGGGCATGACATGACCCGCATCGGCGCCGCTGACATTGTGCCTGTGGACAGGGACGGCAACGTGCCCGCCGGACTGGCGCCGTCCAGCGAGTGGCGTTTCCATCGCGACCTCTATGCCGCTTTCCCGGAGGCGCAAGCGGTGGTGCACGCGCATTCGCCGTTTGCCGTGGCGCTGGCCTGCCTGCGCCGCGACATTCCGCCGTTTCATTACATGGTAGCGATGGCCGGCGGCACCGATATTCGCTGCGCCGCCTACGCCACTTTCGGCACCCAGGCTTTGTCTGCTGCCGTGCTCGCCGCCCTGCGCGGCCGCCGCGCCTGCCTGATGGCCAACCATGGCCTGCTGGCCTGGGGGCGCAGCCTGAACGGCGCGCTCGCCCTGGCCCAGGAAGTGGAAGCCCTGTGCGGCCAATATCTGCGCGCCAGCCAGGTGGGTGAACCGGTGTTGCTCACGGCGGCCGAGATGGCTGAGGTGCTGGAGAAGTTCAAGGGCTATGGGGCGCGGGATTGAGGCATTTCCCGCCATTGCATCGCGGACTCGGTCCGCTCCTACGGTTTGGGGGCTATCCGGTTAACCCGCGCAATCCGACTTTCTTGCCCCCGCGCTCTCGGTTAGCATGTTTGACGCACCGCACAACCCCGTAGGAGACGTTCATGCCGCAAACCAAGATTCTGCTCGACGAGAGCGACATTCCCACCCATTGGTACAACGTTGTCGCCGATATGCCCAACAAGCCGGCTCCGCCACTGGGGCCAGACGGCAAGCCGATCGGGCCGGAAGCGCTGGCACCGATTTTCCCGATGGCGCTGATCGAGCAGGAAGTGTCGGCGGAACGCTGGATTCCCATCCCGGAGCCGGTGCGCGAGGCCTATCGCCTGTATCGCCCCTCGCCGATGTTCCGCGCGCGTCGCCTGGAACAGATGCTGGGCACCCCGGCGCATATCTATTACAAGTACGAAGGTGTCTCGCCGGCCGGCTCGCACAAGGTCAACACCTCGATCGCCCAGGCGTATTACAACGCCCAGGCTGGCATCCACCGCCTGGCCACGGAAACCGGCGCCGGGCAGTGGGGTTCGTCGCTGGCGCTGGCCGGGCAAATGTTCGGCATCGACGTGCGCGTGTTCATGGTGAAGGTGAGCTATGACCAGAAGCCGTTCCGCCGCTCGATGATGCACACCTGGGGCGCCGAGGTGTTCGCCAGCCCCTCGCCGCACACCGCGACCGGCCGCCGCGCCCTGGAAGTCGACCCGGATTCGCCCGGTTCCCTGGGGATGGCCATTTCCGAGGCCGTGGAAGAGGCGGCCAGCCGCCCGGACACCAACTACGCCTTGGGCTCGGTGCTCAACCATGTCTGCCATCACCAGACCATCATCGGCCAGGAAGCCAAGAAACAGTTCGAGAAAGTGGGCGAATACCCGGACGTAGTGATCGCTTGCTGCGGCGGCGGCTCCAACTTCGCCGGCGCCGCCTTCCCCTTCCTGGCGGACAAGGCGGCGGGCGACCCGAAGGCGAAGAACTTGCGCCTGGTGGCGGCGGAGCCGACCTCCTGCCCGACCCTTACGCGCGGCCACTACGCCTACGACTTCGGCGACAGCGTCGGCCTCACCCCGCTGATGCTGATGTACACCCTCGGCCACGACTTCATGCCGCCTTCCATCCACGCTGGCGGCCTGCGTTATCACGGCGATTCGCCCTTGGTGTCGCAGCTTTACCACGAGAAGTTGATCGAGGCGGTGGCGGTGCCGCAACTAGCCACCTTCGAGGCCGGTGTCGCCTTCGCCCGCACTGAGGGCATCATCCCGGCGCCCGAGTCCTGCCACGCCATCCGCGCCTGTATCGACGAAGCCATGCAGTGCAAGGCAAGCGGCGAGCCCAAGGTGCTGTTCTTCAACCTGTCCGGCCACGGCCACTTCGACATGGCCTCCTACGACAAGTATTTCTCCGGCCAACTGGAGGATTATGCGTACCCGGCGGCGGCCATTGACGAAGCCTTGCACCATCTGCCCAAGGTTGGTTGATGCGGCGCACCCGGGTTGTGAGCGATAGGGTGGCTCTGTTAGCATCGCGCGCCACGCCATGAAAACCTGTTATGCGCACTTTACGTTTCCGACCGCACTGGCGGCCGGGGACGATTGACGCGCACAGCGGCGTTAGATCCACCCGAGAAACCGCCAGGCCTGGCGGTTTTTTCGTTTCAGCCTCACAGGAGTTATCGAAATGCCCGGATACCGTACCGACGACACCCGCATCGAACAGGGCGATGAGCTGCTCGCGCCGATGCAGATCATGCGCGAACTGAAGGCCAGCGAAGCCGCCTTGCGCACCACCTACCAAGCGCGCACCCGCATTCATGATGTGCTCCGCGGCGCCGACGACCGTCTGGTGGTGGTGGTCGGCCCCTGTTCCATTCACGATACCGGCGCGGCGCTGGACTACGCGAAGAAGTTGAAGCCCCTGGCGGATGAACTGGTCCATGATCTGGTCGTGGTCATGCGCGTCTATTTCGAAAAGCCGCGTACCACGGTGGGCTGGAAAGGCCTGATCAACGACCCGAACCTGAACGAGAGTTTTGACATCAACGAAGGCCTGCGCCTGGCGCGCAAGCTGCTGCTGGAAATCAACGAACTGGGCCTGCCCTGCGGTACCGAATTCCTTGATCTCATCTCGCCGCAATACATCGCCGATCTGGTCGCCTGGGGCGCCATTGGCGCGCGCACCACGGAATCGCAATCACATCGGCAACTGGCTTCCGGCCTGTCCTGCCCGGTGGGCTTCAAGAACGGCACCGATGGCAACCTGAAGATCGCGGTGGACGCGATCAAGGCCGCCGCCTCCCGCCACCACTTCGTTTCTGTCACCAAATCCGGCCATGTCGCGGTGTTCAAGACCAAGGGTAACGAGGATTGCCATGTCATCCTGCGCGGCGGCAAGCAGCCCAACTACGATGCCCAGAGCGTCAACGCCGCCTGCGGCGAACTGGCCAGCGCGGGTTTGCGGCAGCAGGTCATGATCGATTTCTCGCACGCCAACTCCAGCAAGCAGTATCAACGCCAGATGGATGTCGGTCGCGACGTCGCAGGCCAGCTCGCGACGGGCGACAAACGCATCATGGGGGTGATGATCGAAAGCCATCTGGTTCCCGGCCGCCAGGATCTGAAGCCCGGCGTTTCTCTCACCTACGGCCAGTCCATCACCGACGCCTGCATCGGTTGGGATGACAGCGAACCGCTGCTACGCGAACTCGCCGAAGCCGTGCGTAATCGCCGCCTGGCGCAGCCGAGCGAGGAGGAATAGGAAAGACTCTGCTCGCGGCCAACGCTGAGTGGCATGACCGCGGTGCCAGCGAACTCGGTAGTTCCCTGGCCCGATTTCGGGCGCCGGAGAAGAGCGGGGTAAAAATGCCTCAGACGCGGGGTGTCAGGTGGCTTCGGCGAATACCCGCGTTTCGCTGGACGGCTCCGCCAGCAAGCCACGAATGCGTTGCGCCAGGTTGCCGAGTTCTTCGATCTGGCGCGAGACCTCGAGGTGCATCTGGTCGAGTTCGCCGATGCGGTCTTCCAGCGTGTCGGCGGCCTTGTGGATGCGTTTGACGCTTTCCAGGCGGCGGCGCAATTGCATCTGGTGCTCGCGCACCTGGCCTTCCATCGGCGACATCACGGCTTTGAGCCAGCTTTCCACGTCCTTGTTGAGCACCTCGAAGACTTGCACCACGCGTGAGGCCAGGGTCTCGAAAAAACGCGAGGTCAGGGTGTACTGCTCGGTGGTGAGAAAGGTATAGAAGGTGTTGAACTGCTGGTCGTAGGCGCTTTCCAGACGCTGGATTTCCTTGCGGTAACGCAGTATCGAGAAGGGGGGGAGGGCGACCAGATTGATGCCGTGTTCACGGTTCAGCTTCTGGTACATGCCATCCATCATCTTGTTGATCTCTTCGATCTGGCCGTTGGCGGTGTCGAGATGCGCATCGACATGCTTGAAAAAACGGCTCATGGCATCGCGAATGCCCCGGGTGAATCGGCTTTGCACCATGGCTTCGCGGGCGTCGCGCACCTCGTTGCGCAGGATATCCATGCCGATCTGGGAGAACAGCTTGATGCTTTGCTGGGAGAAGATCGAACGCAGCGCCTGGAATTGTTGCAGCCCTCGCTCGAAGGTCTCCTTGTCGTCGGAGATCTTGAGCATGATGTGTTCCACCACATCCTGATTTTTCCCCTGCAAGCCGCGCAGCTCGGTAAGTTGCTCCTCGATGCCGCGACGCCGCGCTTCCAGCAGGGATTCGCTGGAATAGAGCAGATCGGATAGTTCGGCATCGGTCTGGTCGCGGACAATGGCTTGTTTGGAGGAAATCAGTTCCTCGGACAGCGCTTTCTCCAGGGCGGCCAGCCGGCTCTTGGCCAGCAGCGCGGTATCGCCGTTGATCTTCGCCAACAGGCCTTTCTGCGCGGAGACCGGGTAGATCTGTGAGCTGTCGACGCCAAGCTGATCGGCGCAGGACTTCACCTGAGCGTCGATTTCCGCGTTGATCTGGGCTTCACTCTTGAGTTCGTCCCAGAGGCCGTCGATCTTGTTGAGCGCGACCAGACGGCCACGGTTCTTGCCGCGGGCGTAGATGTGGTTGCGCCAGACTTCGATATCGGACTTGGTGACACCGGTGTCCGCCGCCAGCACGAACAGCACCGCATGGGCATTGGGTAGCAGGTTGAAGGTGAGCTCCGGCTCCACGCCGATGGCATTCAGGCCCGGTGTGTCATACACCACCAGGCCTTTTTCCAGGAAGGGGTGCGGAAAGTTGATGATGGCGTGGCGCCAGGCGGGGATGGTGACGGTGCCTTCGTCATTGAGGCCGTTGCCGAAGTCGCTGTTTTTCGGGTCGTAGAGACCATATTGAGTGGCATCCACGACGGAGACGTTCTTGACCCGGCACACTTCCAGCATGGCTTGGCTAACATTGTCGGCCGAAGTAGGGTCGATTTCGATGACCGTCCATTCTTCCGCGTAATGCTTGTATTCCGCGATGGTGGCGGTGGTGGCGCGGGTCTCGATTGGGAGGAGTTCAATTCTGGCTGGCTTGCTGGCGTCGTAGAGCAGTTCCGTTGGGCACATGGTGGTGCGCCCGGCGGTGGAAGGCAGCAGGCGTTGCTTCAGATCCGAGAGAAAGATGGCGTTGATCAGCTCGGACTTGCCGCGCGAGAACTCGGCGACGAAGGCGACATGGAGTTTGTCTTCCGCGAGCCGGTCGACCAGTTGCTGCAAGCGCAGGTCACGTTGCGCGTCGTTGAGATCTTCCCGGTTCAGCCATTGGCGATAGTCGGCAATGCGATGCGAAAGATCCTCGCGCCACTGGCTATAGGCTTCGAAATCGTTGGCGAGCGAAGGGGTGCTCATACGGTATTCCTCCAGGGGCGCCCTTGGTCGGCGTGTTTTCCAGCGAGCCTTACCTGCAAATTCTGGCGGGCACTCTAGCATAAAACCCCTGTTTTCCAGGGGGCACACTCAACGTCGTTGGCAGCGTGGACAGTAATAAGTGGCCCGTGCGTTTTGCCGCAGGGTGCGGATGAGGCTGCCGCAAATCGTGCAGGGCTGTCCGGCGCGGCCGTAAACGCGGTAGGTTTGCTGGAACCAGCCAGGGTTGCCATGTCCGTCCACGAAGTCGCGCAGGGTGCTGCCGCCGGCCTCGATGGCGCGCATGAGGGTTTCCTTGATGGCGGCGGCCAGACGCGCACACCGTGGCCGGGAAAGGCGACCCGCAGGGGTGCGCGGATCGACGCCGGCATGAAACAGGGCTTCGTTGGCATAGATGTTGCCCACCCCCACCAGGAGATGGGCATCCATGATCACCTGCTTGATCGCGCTGGAACGCCCCTGGCAGAGGGCGTGCAGGCAGGCGCCGTCGAATTCTTCGGACAGAGGTTCCACGCCCAGGGAAGCGATGAGCGGGTGGCCGGCGGGGTCTGGTGTCCACAACAAAGCGCCAAAGCGGCGTGGGTCGTGATAGCGCAACACCTGGCCACCCTCCAGCAGCAGGTCGATGTGGTCGTGTTTCCGCACTGGCGTGTCGGCCGGCAGCAGGCGCAAGTTGCCCGACATGCCCAGGTGGATGATGAGCCAGGCATCGTCCAGTTGCATGAGCAGATATTTTCCTCGCCGCTGCAAGCCGAGTATCTGGCGGCCACGGATGCGCGTTTCCAGATCGTCCGGCGGCGGCCAGCGCAGGCGGGCCTCCCGTACCACAGCGGCGATCAAGCGGCGTCCGCGCAAATGGGGGGCGAGGCTGCGTCGCACGGTTTCGACTTCAGGAAGTTCGGGCATGGCGGGATGGGCCCCTGGAAAAGACCAAGCTTATCGCTTTGCCCTAATGGTCATGGGCCAGCATAATGACCCGACGTAGCCCGGATTGATCACCATGAACCTCAAACCTCTCTCTATCGCACTCATTGCCGTTTCACTCTCCGCCTGCGCCCAGTCGCAGATCGTGGTTGAGCCGACCCCGATACCCAACACGGCCAAGCCATCGAGTACCGGCCTGACGAGTCAGATGCTGTATCAGATCCTGCTCGGCGAGATTGCCAGCCAGCGTGGCGAGTTGCGCCTGGCCGCCGAAGCCTATACCGATCTGGCGAGCAAGACGCGGGATGCACGGATTGCGCAACGGGCTGTCGATCTGGCGCAGTACGCTCACCAACCCACGCTGGCCTTGCGCAATGCCCAGCTCTGGCGGGAGCTGGAGCCGGGCTCCGTGAAGGCGATGCAGAACCTGGCTTCGTTGTTGCTGGCCAATGGCCGGGTCAAGGAGGCCAAGCCGCATCTGGAGGCGTGGTTGAAAGCGGGCGACAGCGTGGAAGTCTTCCCCCAGATGCACGCGCTGTTCGCGCGCCAGAGGGACAAGCAGGCCGTGCTGGATCTGGTCACCGACCTGGCGACAGCTTATCCCGCCCTGCCCGAAGCGCGTTTTGCCGTCGCGCAGGTTGCCACCCAGGCGGGCCAGTTGCCGCGCGCGCTGGCCGCGCTGGACGAGGCGTTGCGTCTGCGGCCGCAATGGGAAAAAGCCGCCCTGTTCAAGGCTCAGTTGCTGTCCAGAAAGGATGGGGACGGCGTCGCGCTGGCTTACCTGGACGATTTTCTGCGGGCCAATCCCGCTGCGCGCGAGGTGCGCATGGCTTATGCCAAACAACTGGCTCACGCCGGCCGCTTTGCTGATTCGCGGGTTGAATTCGAGCGCCTGACGCGGGATGCGCCGAACGATCCGGAAGCGCATTTCACGCTGGGTCTGATCGCCATGCAAACCAACGACTGGGCCAGCGCCCGGGGCGGATTTCTCAAAGCACTCGATCTCGGGCATCCGGATGCGGATAGCGTGCGCTATTACCTGGGGCAACTGGATGAAGCGGAAAACCAGTTCGAGGCCGCGCTGAAGTGGTATCGGCAGGTCAATGATGGGCGCCATCGCTTCGCCGCCCAGTTGCGCGTCGCCGCCTTGCTGAGCCATCTCGGTCGGGGGCGGGAGGCGCGCGACTGGCTGGCCGCTTTGCCGGTTCAGGATGACGCCGAGCGCATTCAGGTGGTGCAGGCCGAAGCCCTGATCCTGCGCGATGCCAAGGACTATCCGGCGGTGTTCGAGGTGCTCAGCCGTGCGCTGGAGAAAATGCCGGATACACCGGAACTCCTTTATGACCGGGCCATGGTGGCGGAAAAACTCGACCGCCTGGATGTGCTGGAACAGGATCTGCGCCGCGTGATCAAGCTCAAGCCGGATCATGCCCACGCCTACAACGCCCTCGGCTATACCCTGGCGGACCGTACCAATCGCTTGCCGGAAGCGGTCGAACTGCTGAAACAGGCGCTGAAACTCTCGCCGGACGACCCCTTCATCCTTGACAGCATGGGTTGGGCACAATTCAAGCAAAAGCGCCTGCCGGAAGCGGTCGAGCATCTGCGCCGCGCCTATAACACCAAGCCTGATCCGGAAATCGCCGCGCACCTGGGCGAAGCGCTCTGGGTCAAGAACGCCAAGGGGGATCGTGACGAGGCGCGCCGTGTCTGGCACGGCTCGCTCCAGGTGCATCCCGATAATGAGAGCCTGCGCGAGGCCGTGTCGCGCCTGATGCCTTGAGTTTCATCTTTGCGCGCGGCCTGCCGCTCCTGCTGGCGGGTTTGTTGGCCGCCTGCGCGCAATGGCCAGCTCAGTTACCAGAACGCCGTTTACCGCCTCCGCCCCTCGTCCTGCCGGCGCCGCCCAGCGCCTTCCGTCTGGAAGGGCGGGTATCGCTCAAGGCCAACGAGGAATCCTTCTCCGGCGGCATGACCTGGCGGCATGATGCCGCGCGGCAGGAGCTGCTGCTGCGCACCCCCCTTGGCCAAGGGGTGGCCGAGTTGCGCGGTGATGTTGAGGGGGTCGAATTGCTTGACTCTGAAGGCCACCTGCATCGGGCGGCGGATGCAGAAACCCTGGTGCGGCAGGCGCTGGGCGTGACCTTGCCGCTCGCTGGCCTGGCCTGGTGGGTGGTGGGCAATGTGCGGCCGGGCGTGCCGTTTCAGGCGGAAGCGGATGATGAAGGCCACTTGGCGGTGTTGAATCAGGATGGCTGGCGTATCGAGTTCTCCCGCTATGCCCAGGTTGGCGACCACTTTCTCCCCGGCAAGTTGGTGGCCCGGCGCGCCGATGATCTGGAAATCCGTCTGGTGGTGGATGCCTGGGAGCTGCCATGGTGACGGTTCAGCCTGTCGCAATCGAACCGAAGATACGGGCTGTAGCGCCGGCGCCTTTTAACCCCGCCGGCGAGGGTGCCGGCGCTTTACGCACGCAATACGCTCCAGCGCGCTGACCAGACCCCCTTCATGAATCTTTATCCGGCGCCGGCCAAGCTGAATCTGTTCCTGCACGTGGTGGGCCGGCGGCCAGATGGTTATCACCTGTTGCAAAGCGTGTTCCGCTTTCTCGATTACGGTGACAGCCTGGACATCCAGGTGCGTCAAGATGGCGAGATTCGCCTACTGAGCCCCCTTCCCGGCATCGCCCCGGAACAGGATTTGTGCTGGCGCGCCGCGCGCCTGTTGCAAGCGCACTGCGGTTGCCACCGTAGTTGTCTCCTCGGCGCGGATATTCGCCTGATCAAGCGCCTGCCGCTGGGGGGCGGCCTCGGCGGCGGTAGTTCCGATGCCGCCACGGTGCTGCTGGCGCTGAATCGCCTCTGGCGGCTCGATTTGCCAAGAAGCACGCTGCGGGAACTGGCGCTGCGTCTGGGTGCCGATGTGCCGGTGTTCGTGTTCGGCCACTCCGCTTTTGCCGAGGGCATTGGCGAAATCCTCACTCCCTGGACGCCCGCGCCCGCGTCCTATCTGGTATTGATCCCGCCTGTGCAGGTCTCCACCCCGTGTATCTTTGCCGATCCGGGATTGACACGAAATACACCCTCCGTCAAAATCGCGGGCCTCCTGAATGGCTATGGGCACAACGATCTTGAGCCAATAGCCTGCGCGCAGCACCCGGTGGTTGCCGACTATCTCGTTTGGCTGAAGGCATACGGGGATGCGCGCATGACCGGTTCGGGCGCCTGTGTTTTCGTGGCGTTTTCCGAGCGCGCTTTGGCGGTGGCGGCTTTAGCCCGCATCCGCGGTGAGCACGGCGATCAAGTGGAAGGTTTTGTCGCCGATGGCCTGGATCAGCACCCGCTTCACGCTTTTGCTGATTGAGGAACATCGGTCGAACTTGGGGAGTCGCCAAGTGGTAAGGCACCGGATTTTGATTCCGGCATTCGTAGGTTCGATCCCTACCTCCCCAGCCAGATAAAGTTCGCCCAGGGTCCTTCGCCCTGGCGAATAGACGGGGCGTGCGGCGTGGTCTGCACGCTTTTTTATTTTATTGGCCTGGGTACGAGTGCCAGGCTTGCTGATGGCAGAGGTTGCTGATGGCATATGACAGCTTGATGGTGTTCACCGGCAATGCGCATCCCAAGCTTGCCGAGGATGTGGTGCGCCACCTCAATATCAGCTTGGGGCGCGCGACCGTCGGGCGTTTCTCCGATGGTGAAGTGAACGTGGAAATTCTGGAGAACGTGCGCGGCAAGGATGTATTTGTGCTCCAGTCCACCTGCGTGCCCACCAATGACAGCCTGATGGAAATCATGTTGATGGTGGACGCCCTGCGCCGCGCCTCCGCCGGCCGCATCACCGCCGCCATTCCCTACATGGGCTATTCCCGCCAGGATCGCCGCGTGCGCTCCGCGCGGGTGCCGATCACCGCCCGCGTGGTCGCCGACATGCTCACCGTGGTCGGCGTCAACCGGGTGCTGACGATGGATCTGCACTCCGATCAGATTCAGGGTTTCTTCGATATGCCGGTCGACAACATCTATTCCACGCCGATTCTCATGGGCGACATCTGGAAGCAGAACTACGACAACCTGATGGTGGTGTCTCCCGATGTCGGCGGCGTCGTGCGCGCGCGCGCGGTCGCCAAGCGCCTGGAATGCGAGCTCGCCATCATCGACAAGCGCCGCCCCAGGCCCAATGTGGCCAAGGTGATGAACATCATCGGCGATGTGAAAGACCGCACCTGCCTGATCATGGATGACATGGTCGATACCGCGAATACCCTGTGCGAAGCCGCTTATGCCCTCAAAGCCAATGGCGCCCGCCGCGTGGTCGCGTATTGCACGCACGCCGTGCTGTCCGGCAGCGCGGTGGAACGAGTGGGCAATTCGGCGCTCGACGAACTGGTGGTGACCGATACCATTCCGCTGCGCGACGACGCCAAGGCTTCTTCGCGCATCCGCCAGTTGTCGGTCGCCAACCTGATGGCTGAAACCATCCGCCGTATCAGTGACGAAGATTCCGTGAGCTCGCTGTTCAGCGAATAGCGAGTTGATGCAACCGGGCCGCCTGGTCGCGGGCGGCCCTTTCCCCACCCCAAGGAGCAAGACATGCAAATCGAAATCAACGCCGTCAAGCGTGGCACGCAGGGCACCGGAGCGAGCCGCCGCCTGCGTCGCGCCGGCCGAGTTCCCGGTATCGTTTACGGAGGCGGCAAGGAGGCCCAGTCCGTGGACTTCGACCACAAGGAACTCTACTTCGGCCTCAAGAACGAAGCCTTCCATTCCACCGTGCTGACCCTCAACCTGGAAGGCACGAAGGAATCCGTACTGCTACGCGACTTCCAGATGCACCCCTACAAACAAGGGGTGCAGCACATCGACTTCCTGCGCGTCGACGCCACCCACAAGATCCACATGAAAGTGCCCCTGCATTTCATCAATGCCGACATTGCCCCCGGCGTGAAGCAGTCTGGTGGGGTGGTCAGCCACCTTTACACCGAAGTGGAAGTGGTCTGCCTGCCGGCCGTCCTGCCCGAGTTTATCGAAGTGGATCTCTGCGATCTGGCTTCTGGAAGCTCCCTCCACATGTCCCACCTGAAGCTGCCCAACGGCGTGGAATTGGCTGGCTTGCACGGCGAAGACCCCAGCGTGGTCACCATCCTTGGCACCAAGGTCGAAGAAGTCGAGCCAGAAGCCGCGAAAGAGGGTGAGGCGCCCACCCCCGCGGCCTGAGCCTGAACCATGCAGGCGGCTCCTCGCCTTGTTGTCGGCCTTGGCAACCCCGGCGCCGACTATTCCGAAACCCGGCACAACGCCGGGTTTTGGTTTTGTGAGCGTCTGGCGCGCGAATTCGGCACCCGCTTCTCCGTCGAGTCGCGTTTTCACGGCCGCGTGGCGCAGGCGCGTGCGGCTGGAGTGTGGCTGTTGCAGCCGCAGACCTTCATGAACCGTTCCGGACTATCGGTCGGCGCGTTCATTGGTTTCTATCGCATTCCGCCCGCCGAAATCCTCGTCGTGCACGATGAACTCGACATTCCGCCGGGCGAGCTCAGGCTTAAATTTGGCGGTGGCCTCGGTGGCCACAATGGCCTCAAGGACATCACCGCGCATCTGGGTACTCAGGATTACTGGCGTCTACGTGTCGGCATTGGCCACCCGGGTGACCGCGATGAAGTGGTTAATTACGTACTCAAGCCGCCGCGCCGGGAAGAGCGGGATCAGATTGACGCCGCCCTCGACCGTGCCCTGCTTGCCTGGCCCCTGATCGCCAAGGGCGATTGGAATGCGGCAACCCAGCACGCCAACACCAAACCCGGCAAAACCGCCCCAAAAACCGCTCCCTAACCCGTCCTCTCGGAGAATCCATGAGTCTGAAATGCGGCATCGTCGGCCTGCCTAACGTCGGCAAGTCCACCCTGTTCAATGCCCTCACCAAGGCGGGGATCGCGGCGGAAAACTATCCTTTCTGCACCATCGAGCCCAATGTCGGCGTGGTGGAGGTGCCGGACCCGCGTATGGAACAACTGGCCGAGATCGTCAAGCCGCAACGGATGGTCCCGGCCATCGTCGAATTCGTCGATATCGCCGGCCTGGTGGCGGGGGCGTCCAAGGGCGAGGGCCTGGGCAATCAGTTTCTCGCCAACATCCGCGAGACCGACGCCATCGTCAACGTGGTGCGTTGTTTCGAGGACGAAAACGTGGTCCACGTCGCCGGCCGCATCGATCCGGTTTCCGACATCGAAGTCATCATCACCGAACTGGCCCTGGCCGACTTGGCCACGGTCGAAAAAGCCCATCAGCGCGACAGCAAGAAAGCCCGCGCCGGTGACAAGGAGGGCATCAAACTGATTGCCCTGTACGACAAGTTGCTGCCGCATCTGAATGAAGCCAAGCCGGTGCGCAGCCTGAAGTTGTTGGAGGACGAGAAGGCGCTGCTCGCGCCGCTGTGCCTGATGACCATCAAACCCGCCATGTACGTGGCCAACGTCGCCGAGGATGGTTTCGAGAACAACCCCCATCTCGACCGCCTGCATCAGATCGCGGATGCGGAGGGCGCTCCGGTGGTCGCCGTCTGCGCCGCCATCGAGGCCGAGATTTCCGTCCTCGACGAAGCCGACAAACAGGATTTCCTCGAGTCCATGGGCTTGCACGAGCCCGGCCTCAACCGCCTGATCCGCGCCGCCTACGACCTGCTCGGCCTGCAAACCTATTTCACCGCCGGGGTGAAGGAAGTCCGCGCCTGGACCATCCACAAGGGCGATACCGCTCCGCAGGCGGCCGGCGTCATTCACACCGACTTCGAGCGCGGCTTCATCCGCGCGCAAACCATCGCCTTCGAGGACTTCATCGCGTTCAAGGGCGAGCAGGGCGCCAAGGAGGCCGGCAAGATGCGTTCGGAAGGCAAGGACTATGTGGTGAAAGACGGCGATGTGTTGAATTTCTTGTTCAATGTGTGAGCGTGCTGGCCTGGCACCGTCCGGTTTGGTGTTGCGTGGGCCACGAGATCAATAAGCAGGAAAGCTAAACGTGCTTTTCAATTCCTACGCCTTTCTGTTTTTCTTCCTGCCGGCCACCTTGGTTGGTTTTTTCCAGATTGGCCGCTATAGCCGACCGCTTGCCGCGCTGTGGTTGTTTGCGGCGTCCCTGTTTTTCTATGGCTGGTGGAACCCGGCCTATGTTGGCCTGTTATTGGCGTCCATTCTGTTCAATTACTCAATCGGCACGGCGCTTGTCCAGGGAGTACATGCGGGTGTTGATGGCGGCCTTTTCCAGCGTCAACAAGCGGTCGATGTTGGTTTACAAAGATGACTTCCGCAAAATTGAATGGTGGCGCGACATGGGCTTGCGCGAGATGGGGTGCCGAATCGAGCGTATGCGCAACCAAGTCGAGGCAAACGGACATACACGCTTCGTGCTTATGGTCGCTCCTGACAAGCTCACCGCCTACGCGGACTTTATTCGAGACAAGGAGTTGCGCAATATCAGCTTGCTTTCAGAACTCGCCAGCCACCTTCCCGAAGTGGTGCCGCGCCTTGATCTGACGCTAGTCTCCGCCATCAGGCGGAGGGAGCAGGATGTGTACATGCCTAACGATACTCACTGGAGTTCGACTGGTTACCAGATCGCGGCCGAGACTCTGCTCGACTTCTTGCACCATCCCACCACACAATAAGCCTGCACAGCGAGCGTAGCCCCGATTACCGAAGGGTGGGGCTTCATCCCGCCGGCAGTTTTCAAAGACGCCGGCAAGGATGCCGGCGCACTATGGGCGCGCGGTGGAATCTGGAGCCACTGGGGGATGCGGCCTTTTCCCGGGGTCCACTGCGCTGCACCGACTACAGCGCTTTTCCGCCCTCACGGGGAGAGGAGGCGCCCGCATAGCATCACTCCGCACTGAATTTCTTGTTCAATGTGTGATTGACAAGGTGTTCGAACATCTGAATAATGCCGCGCTTTCCCGGTGGGGTACCCAAGCGGTCAACGGGATCAGACTGTAAATCTGACGGCTCTGCCTTCGAAGGTTCGAATCCTTCCCCCACCACCGGGTTTTACCGCGTCGCGCGACC
>Ga0210044_10002591_pt1 | contig 26716 bp, 18 predicted proteins | sample CryGey13umfilter_2_FD_183959 | JGI IMG/M metagenome (GOLD analysis project Ga0210044, IMG submission 183959) | Groundwater microbial communities from aquifer in Utah, USA - Crystal Geyser 4/9/14 3 um filter (SPAdes) (version 2) | ecosystem: Environmental > Aquatic > Deep subsurface >... | reverse complement strand
TCAAAACGACTGGAATGGTGATGATGCTGCTGATGGTGTTTATTACTGGATTCTTAATCTCGCCGATGGTTTAGGTACCAATATGAAAGGTACTCTTACTATCATTAGCAAATAAGGTTAAACAAAATTTTATTAAGCCTGCCCTATTTGAGCAGGCTTTTTTTATACTTTTATGCAAAATTTTATTTATTGTGTTAAACTTTATTGCATTTTTGCAATCTTATAACTACAAACATTAATTATTACAAATATGAAAAAGACCTTACTTCTTTTTTCAATTATGGTTATCAGCCTGTTAAGTGTAAAACCCATTTCAGCATCACATTTTGCTGGTTCCGATTTAACATATACTTGCTTAGGTGGGAATACATACTTGATTAGTCTAAGTTTTTATCGCGATTGTAGCGGCGCAACAGTAGGAAATACTGCATCTGTTAATTTTGCCTGTTCATCCAATTCCAGTTTTAACTTTACTGCTACACTTAATGCAATTGCTGGCACAGGTCAAGAAGTTACGCCAGGTTGTAGCGCTCAACCAACAAGATGTTCGGGTACTTCGTACTCCAATTATGGCCTTCAAGTGTATGTTTATCAGGCCCAAGTAACTTTAGCTCCGTGTAATTCTTGGTTGATAAGTTACTCAAGTTGTTGCCGGAATCCAATTACTACTACAACTGCATCTGGTAACTGGTATGTAAGAGCCGAATTAAATAATCTTCAAGCACCTTGCAATAGTTCTCCAACTTTTTCAAATAAACCAATAGCTGTTGTTTGTCTTGGACAAACCTCTTGTTTCAACCATGGTGCAATTGACCCTAATTGGGACTCTTTAGTTTATTCATTTTACGCTCCTTTAACATCTCCTACAACAGCTGTATCCTATCTTGCAGGTTATTCTGCAACTAACTTTTTAAATTCATCAACCCCAATTACCATAAATCCTCTTACTGGTGATATTTGTTATACACCAACAACTACTCTTGTAACTGTTACAGGTGTGAAAGTAGAAGAATGGCGGAATATTGGAGGAGTTCCAACTTTGGTTGGTGCTGTTTATCGAGATATACAACTGAAGGTCGATTATTGTAATAATACTATTCCAATAATTTCGGGTATGGATAACACTAATTCGCACACCTACAACGTAAATGATACCACTTACGCTATTGATATGTGTTTAGGTCCAACGGTTTCTTTTGACATCAATGGTTATGATGCTGACACACTAAACTCCAGCGTTATTGGTCATCCTGAAAATTTCTATATCACTTGGAATCATGGTATTCCTCAAGGAACTTTTACTTCACATTACAACGGAACTGACTCTGCTTACGCTCATTTTAGTTGGACTCCAACTGCTCAAAATGTTTCAAATACTCCTAAATGTTTTACTGCCACTATTCGTGATGATGCCTGCCCTTACAATGGTAGTCAGACTTTCTCCTATTGCATCACCGTCAGGGGTATGTTTGTAAATATTGGCTCAGACACTCTTTTATGTACTGGCGACACTCTCACTGTTTTTGCTAATGCTGATACTACTACTGTAAATTATATTTGGAAGTGGAATGGACAAGCAACTCCAGTGCCTCAAAGTCAACCTTATTATTTCATAAATACTGCTTCTTATCCTCCTGGTGTTGATACACTTTCTATTGAAACTAATGATGGTAGCACTACTTTGGCCTGCCCAGGAAAAGATTATATTCTCGTCAATCATGTTTATCAACCTCATATAAATTCTACTTTGCTCGATTCTGCCTACTGCATGGGAGGCTCTATAACTTATGATGCTGGTCAAGGTGGTAGTTATTTGTGGATGGATATCACCAATTCTCTTCCCGTACTTTTGGGCGCAAGCCAAACTCATGTGATTAATAATACTGGACTTTACGCAGTATATGTAGATGGTGGTAACGGTACCAGATGCTTTGATACAGATACTTTTAAAGTCGTTGTAATTCCTAATCCTAGTATGGGTGCTGATACTTGCTACTGGCTAACTGATGCGCCTATTACCCTTGATGCTGGTTTTGGAGCTACCAATCTCTCTTATCTTTGGTCAAATGCTGCTACCACTCAAACTATTGATGTAAACCAATCAGGAAATTATTCTGTTGCCATTTTTTCTACTCTTAACCCTAATGTGAAATGCTCTGATGACCAAGTGGTTAATGTTATTGATAGAGACAAAATTATTACCTCCGCCATGGTGAATGCTCTCGACGACCAAGTGAGTGAATCGCCCATTGCTGGTGACCGTAAAATATGCTCGCATCAAAAATTGAAATTGATTGGTATTGAACCTCCTGCTGGGTATTCCTATGACTATGAATGGTCCAAAAATGGAAATGGTGTTAGTACTGCTGCTTTCTTTGTACTCAAAGAAACTTCTGCTGGTGATTATACAATATCACTCAACGTCGGCGGTTGCGAAGATAAAATCGTTGTTACTACTGAGCATTGCTTAGTACAACCTCCTAATGTTATAACTCCATCCAATGTTGATGGACACAACGACTTTTTCGTGATTGATGGATTGGCAAATTTCCCAAATACCGAACTCGTGGTTTTTAACAGGTGGGGAAAGAAAATCTACGAATCGAAAAACTATCAAAACGACTGGAATGGTGATGATGCTGCTGATGGTGTTTATTACTGGATTCTTAATCTCGCCGATGGTTTAGGTACCAATATGAAAGGTACTCTTACTATCATTAGCAAATAAGGTTAAACAAAAATTTATTAAGCCTGCCCTATTTGAGCAGGCTTTTTTTATACTTTTATGCAAAATTTTATTTGATGACAGATTATTCTGATGATGATATTTTAAAGATGATTTTTGAAAACAATGATTCTGAACTTTTAATGAAAGTCATTGTTGAAAAATACCATTTTAGAATCTATAATCACGTGCGCAGCATTTTAATATCTCATGAAGATGCAAATGATGTAACTCAAGATATATTCATCAAGGTTTGGAAAGAGATTTATAAATTCAGAGGCGATTCCAAATTATTCTCATGGATGTATAGGATTGCTACGAATGAATCAATAAATTTCATCAGAAAGAACAAGAAGCATAGCGTTTTAATAAGAGAATCCACCGAAAATTATTTGCTTTCAAGATTAACTGCTGATACAAATATCAACGGCTCAAAATTACAAATTGAACTCCAAAAAGCCATAGCAAAGCTACCTGAAAAACAGAGGCATATTTTTAATATGAGATATTTTGAAGAGCTAAAATTTAAAGATATTGCAGAGATATTAGGAATTACTGAAGGAGGAGTAAAATCAAGTTATCATTTTGCAGAGAAAAAAATTAAAGATCAATTTAAAGTAGATTAAACTATTAATGCAAAAAAATGTCAATAAAACCAATAGCAAAAGGATTTATGGAAGAATCTAAAGAACTTATGGAGATCGATTTTAACAAGGAAAAGTTAGGAACACCTTTCACCACTCCCGATGGTTATTTCGAAAATTTGAAATCTGAAATTTTCAAAAAAACTATTTATTCATCTGCCATCACTAAAACAATGGAAGGTCGACTTTGGTTAAAATTTGCCGTAGCAGCCTCAATATCAATTATTCTAATTACAGCTGTACTTTTTATCACTACACAAAATGAAAATTCCACACTGTCGCTTGCTAAAACCGAAAAAGATATAAATCCTGCTATAAAAAGCTTGAAAAACAATAAAAGTATATTAGCCAAAGAAACAATTAGCAATAGCAAAGATGATAGTGTTTTGGAGAAAGGCAAGAGACTTAAATATCAGAATAATAATGAAATAAGATTTAATAATAGAGAATTAAATATACTGAATAACAATCATAAACCTGCTAAACAAGAACAAAATTCGGTTGTAGAAATTGCTGAAATTCAAAACAATAATTTTCTGATTTCTCCTCAATTTCCAATCATCAACCAACAAGTCCAAAATGGGGGACAATCAACCAGCCATAGCAGTTCAATTGTTGCTAAGAAATCAAATCCCATCAAAATTATAAATTTAGCAAGTGACACATGTTCTGTATCCCCCATTTTTTTAAGTATAGATAATAATTCAAGCATACTAAAAAAATACGATGTTATTTGGTCCACTGGCGAAAACACCTTAGGAATATGGTGTTATAAGTCTGATATTTATTCAGTAAGAGTTTATAATAAAGGTGAAAAAAATCCAGTTGAGACATCAACCATTAAGGTAAATATTATTGAAAAACCAGAACCTAATTTGGGAATGGATCAAACAATATGTTCCAACGAAAGTCTCGAGCTTGATGCAAATACGAGCAACGAAAATTATTCCTACACTTGGTCTTTAAGCAATTCAAAAAGCAACAAATTATTCATAAAGCATTTGCCTGCTGGAAATTACAAAATTCGCGTGAAAGTGAAAGCATGCAACTATGAAACACAAGATGAAATGCAGCTTACAGTAAATGAATGTATACTTCAGTTTTCTAATGTAATTACACCAAACGGTGATGGAAAAAATGATAGATTTGTGATTAGCGGTTTGGAAAATTATCCAGGTTCTTCACTTTATATTGTTGATAGGAATGGAAAAACAGTCTATCAATCAACAAATTATCAAAATAATTGGGATGGAAACAATCTCGCTGAAGGCACATATTTTTATCTTTTGAAAATAAATGATAATGAGAAAAGCGAAAAAGGTGGCTCGCTTACAATCATAAGAAATTAGCATTCTATTTCATTCAAATATTTTCAATCTTATAGAAGTCCATAATCTAAATCAGGAAAAAAAATTACTAAATTTTACCAATTTTTTATAAATACATTTACCTAAATTCTATATTTTTGCTCGCTTTAAACTTCATAGATGCGTAAAATATACTACTTTAAACTAATATCCACTTTCCTTTTATTATTTCTTGCTCATAGCTCAGAGGCTCAATATAAATTATTATCGAATCTTGGAGAGAGTGCATTTATAGATATTCAAACACATACAGGAAAGCCAATAGTTTATAGCGATAGCTTAAATGAGTCGCTTAAGCATCAATTTATAGCCTTTGATTTTCGCTTTGGAGTAAATAGTTTTGATAGGACACCACAAGATAAAATTTTAAGGTTTCCTAATTATGGATTAGGATTTACAGATTATAATCTTCACAGCGATACCTTAGGAAATCCCATTGCTATCTATGGATTTTTTGCCTTTCCTTTTAATAAAACTAACTTTTTAAAATATGGAGCAGAGTTAAGCACTGGCGTTACTTTTAATTTTAATAAGTTCAATATTCATACAAATCCAAAAAATGACGCCATAAGTACCGCTATAAATGTATATTTCAATTTAGGTTTATGGGCATCAGCGAGATTAAATGAAAGGATTGATGTACTTGCCTCTACAGATTTGACTCATTTTTCAAACGGCAATATAAAAGCACCAAACAAAGGATTAAATCTTGTTGGTGGAAATCTTGGAATGCGATATAATTTTCAATTTGCTGAAAAAAATAATTCCTTCAAACGGAAAACAAAAAATACCATTGAATATCCTGATTTTAAACCATATAACGAGCTTTCAATGTGGATTGGTATTGGAGGGAAAACAACAGTTAAAAAGGTTGAATTTCCTATTGTATATTTTTGCTCTACAATATCAGCTGATTTCCTTCATTCTTACAGTTGGATTGGAAAGTATGGTGGGGGTCTGGATATTTTCTACGATGGTTCATTAATTACTGAATATAGTAACCATAATTCTGTTTTGTATTCACAGTTAACTTTTGTTGGCTTGCACGCTGGCCACGAATTCACAGTGGCAAATATTTCGCTTGTTACTCAAATGGGCGTATATGTTTGGAAAGGAATGGATGCCAAAGGAACATTTTACAAAAGAGTTGGGCTTAAATATTATCTAAAAGACAAGTTATACATTAACCTTTCTTTAAAAAGTAGTATTGGATTAAGAGCCGATTATATTGAGTTAGGTATGGGACATCGAATTTTATGGCAAAAATAATCACTTAGAAATCAAGCTCCATTTGCAGTGGTTCATCACTATTAAGACTAACCTTTTTTGGATCTGTTTTTACTATATCCGCTTTCTTTTTTACTGATGATGCAGGTTTTTTTGGATTAAGTGCGGCGGCAATTTTTTTATTACCAACAAGCTCAGATTTTAATTCTGGCTTTGACTTAGTTTTTTTCTCAGTTTTTGATTTTAGTTTTTTCTCGGCTTCAAATATTTCGCTTTTTACAAAATTCGATAAATCGGTAGTCTCTTCAGGTTCTAAAGCTATGTTGGTTTTGTTTGTAGTTTTTTCAACTACTTTTTCCTTGTCAATTTCAGGTTTAATAATTGGGAATTCATTTTTAGCAATTATCTTTGGTTCAGCAATTTCAATATCTCTTTCAACAATATGTTCGCCTTCATACTGATTATCAATAAGTTCATTTTGTGCCTTTACTTCAATTTCAGTATCATCATAATTATCAGTATTCGAGACGCTGAAGTTTTCGATAGAATCAGATTCATTTACTTCAGAGATATTTTGTATTTCTTCCTCAAAAGTTTCATCCTCTTCCAAATCAATTTCAGGTTCGATAATATTAATTTTTTTAATCTTATTGGCAGATAGTCTTTTGCCTTTAGCTTTAAAACCTTTTACATCAATAAATTCTTCTACATCTAAAATCTCAGGATTAATAGGTTTCTGTTTGTCGGTTTTATCAAATATTAGTTCCACTTTAATATTTTCTGCACGCGAAATATTTATAAATCTCGATTTAGGATGGTCTGAAAGCAGAGACACTTTTTTATCAGTTTTTTCAATTAAAAATCTTTTCAGATAGTAATATTCAGAGACACCTTCGAAGTACACCAAAGTCCAAATATCGTCAGGATTATATTTTAGGATATGGATCATATTTTCGTCGAAGTGGGTACTTAAATCAAAAGAGTTAAGCAAGCAATCTCCGTTAGCCATTATTGTAAGTATCTTATCTTCAGCGTGAAACTTGCCAAGTTTTATTCCTCTTTGATCCACATTTAGACGATGAACGCTATCGTCGAACCAAATTTCGCGAGCGCCAAGGGTAGAAACTCCATCTTCTTTTAAAGATATTTGATGTACAAGATATTTAGTCAGAGTATTTCCGCCAGCACTGCGCCCTTTAATTGCCAATTCGCTAAAATCAAAATCAAAAATAAGTTTTCTGACTTTTGCTCTTTGCTTAAGTTTCACCTTCACAATTTCGGCCTCACCGTTAGGATTTGCAGAGAAATAGTGGATAAATGATTCGGGTTTGCCTTTTGTGATATGATAAATTTTATCGCGTGTGATAGAGGTAACTGAAAATCGCTTAGCAAAACTCGACCCAACTTTACCATCGCGGTAAATAATGTTGTAGATTGTTCTGTCTTCATTTTTATTAAAAACTCCAACGTGAATAATTCCTTTGCCGATAAAAATCTTGTCAGCGAGTTTGGTAACCACAAAAGTACCATTATCTCTAAAAGCTATAATATCATCGATATCAGAACATTCAAAAAGAAATTCATCTTTTTTCAAGCCAGTTCCAATAAAGCCTTCTTCTCTATTGATATAAAGTCTTTCATTTGAAACGGCAACCGAGGCGGCATCAATATTTTCAAAATTTCTTAGTTCAGTCTTTCTTTCACGGCCAGGGCCATATTTCTTTTTAATCTCTTTGAAATAATCTATGGCAAAATCGACAAGATGTTCTAAATGAAAATCCACATCTTTTAATTCGTCTTCAATTTCTTTTATATGTTCGTCGGCCTTAAATTCGTTATATTTTGAAATTCTTTTAATTTTTATTTCAGTAAGTTTGCTTATGTCGTCGCGAGTTATCTCTCTTTTAAACAAATGTTTATAAGGATTTAATCCTTTATCAATCAATTCAAGAGCTTCGTCCCAGCTTTCTGCTTCTTCAATTTCGCGATAGATTCTTTCTTTAATAAATATCTTTTCAAGATTAGCAAAATGCCAAGATTCAAGTAATTCTTCTCGGCGGATTTCGAGTTCTAATTTCAGCAAAGCCACAGTATGGTCGGTGCTAATTTTTAGTAATTTCTTGACGCCCAAGAAATGTGGTTTATTTTCATCAATAACGCAGGAGTTAGGCGAAACTGATGACTCACAAATTGTGAAGGCATAAAGAGCGTCGATAGTTTGATCTGGAGAAACTCCTTGTCCAAGTACTATCTTTATCTCAACATTTTCAGCGGTATTATCTTCAATTTTCTTAATCTTAATCTTCCCTTTATCATTTGCCTGAATAATTGAGTCGATTACAGAGCCGGTAGTAGTACCAAAAGGAATTTCCGTAATTATTAGAATTTTTTTATCAATTTTAGATATTTTAGCTCTTACGCGAACTCGTCCGCCTCTTAAACCATTGTTATATTTACTCACGTCAGCCATTCCACCTGTAATAAAATCGGGATAAAGTTCGAAACTATTACCTTTTAAATAACTGATTGATGCGTCGATAAGCTCAATAAAATTGTGTGGGAGAATTTTTGATGCCAAGCCAACTGCAATTCCTTCAACACCTTGTGCGAGCAATAATGGAAATTTTATTGGCAATGTTTCAGGCTCTTTATTTCTTCCGTCGTACGACAAAAGCCAGTTGGTAGTTTTAGCATTAAAAACAACATCAATAGCAAATTTACTTAAACGAGCCTCTATATAACGTGGAGCTGCAGCAGAATCACCGGTAACAGGATTTCCCCAGTTTCCTTGCATATCTATAAGCAAATCTTTTTGACCAAGCTGAACCAAAGCTTCACCAATTGAGGCATCACCGTGAGGATGATATTTCATGGTATTTCCAATAATATTGGCAACTTTATTATAGCGCCCATCGTCCATCTCCTTCATAGAATGCATGATACGACGCTGAACAGGTTTCAAACCATCGCGCAAATTTGGTACTGCTCGCTCGAGAATTACATAAGAAGCATAGTCCAAAAACCAATCTTTATATAAACCTGAAAGGCCAATAATACGCGAAGTACTATCAATTCCATTTACATCACCATTAAGATTTTCTGATACCATTTCTTCCAAATTATCTTCTGTCTCCTCGTTCATAATTCACTTTATCTAAAAAAGCGAAGCAAAAATACTTCAATTAATAAAAACAAAATTGCCAAGGCAATAAATAATTTCCACAATACAGAATCCTGATGTTCGCCTTGTATAAAACCACCAATGCTTACACCTTGATTTTCAATAATTACAGCGTTTTTTATAGAAAATTTTTCAATCAAATCTTTTAGCTCCGATTTGCTCAAACTCTCAAAATATGATTCTGATTTTGAATAATTGAATGACAGTGGATAAATTTCTTGAGAATTAGTTTTTAGAATATAATTCCCTGAATTTTTTATTAATCCTCGAGTAAATATTTGCGTTTCACCATCATTCATTTTTGTATAAGGGATGAACTCATAATTGGAACTAAACTCTTTTATTTTAAATGTGGATTCATTAAATTGAGTACTATTATTTACCATAATTTGTTCATCATCAATATTATAGTACAATTTTGATTTTTTTTCATTTGCTATAATCATATTATAAAACAAAGGAATAAATAAGGCATGACGACCAAGATTTGAGTTCTTTCCATCAAGCGCAGCCATAAAATAATATAAATTTCCTTTACCAATTTTTTGAGTGCTAAGCAAAGGCAATCCTCCTGAAAGTGTGAGAATATTGGTGTAATTTGAAACTACAGCTCTATTAATATTTAGCCTAAATTTAAAATATGGCATATCAATATTCTGCGGTAATTTATTATTCTTTGCATCAAAAACATTATCGAATAAAACATTCTGGATATCTATATCTCGAAGAAATATTTTTGTTGTATCTACACTATTAACTCTTTGAATTCCAAATGTTTCATTAAATTTATTCAGACTTTCCAATTTTGTAATAGCAGAAGGAATAAGGCAAAGATTTCCACCTTTTTCGAGATATTTTTTTAGTTCTAAGATCAGCCCGCTGCTATAATTTTTCAATGAATTTAGGATTATTAAATGTGCTTTTGAAAACTCAGAAAAGTTGATCTGGTCTTCATCAAAATTTAGCAGCGCGATAGAAGAATCTGAGGCATAAAACTTTTGAATAAAATTTGGTTTTATATCGCCATTCAACGAAATCACATGAAATTGCTTTCTAATGGAATACGAAAAATAGAAAATGTCGTCGAAAATAATCGGATAATCAGAAATTTCTATTCTGCAAAATTGGTTTGAGGCTGTGTCAGGAATAAAAGAGAAATCATTTATCTGAGTATTTTTTGTGAGATTAAGTGAGCTTAGGGCTTTTTGTTTTCCATTTACAAAAAGTTTAATGGCCATATTATCAACAGTTTCATCGAAATTTTTGGAGATTGAGAAGTGAAGTTTGGCGATTTTACCTTGCATTAATATAGGGTCATCGAACCAGCATGAATCAACAAAAACATTATTTGAACCGGCAGACTTCAAAGGTACCAGCCATATATTTACGTTAGAATCAATTTTAAAATTTTGAAAATCCGAATTAGATTTCTGAAAATCGCTTATGATAAAAATATCGGTTGGAAGAGAACTTTTGCTCACCGCCGAATACGCCAGGCTATTTACAATTTCCGAAAGTGCAGGCGAGAATGGCTGATAATCGCATTGCCTCAAGTCTAAGGCGAAATCATCGCGGCTATAAAAATCTCCATCAATATTAGCTAAGTTGTTGGAGCAGAACAAGTACTTATCTGTAGGCGAATACGCTTGTGAAATTTCTTTAGCTATTGAACGGCCTTCTTCCAAGAGTTCACCACGGCTACCTTTCTGCTGCATCGAAAAAGAATTATCAAGATAAACCACTATCTTTTTTGGGGCAGCTTTTTGAATGTTGGAAAATTTGGCCTTCGAATACGGCTTTGCAAAAGCAAAAACAAGGCAAATAATAAATAATATTCGAGAAGCAAGTACAAGCAAATGACGAAGTTGTGAATGTTTTTTTGTTTGTTGACTCAGACTTTTCAAAAAGCGAATGTCAGAAAAATAAACCTTTTGAAATCTTTTGAAATTAAACAAATGAATTATTATAGGAATTGCAATTAAAGTAAGTGCCCAAAGAAAATTAGGGTAGTAAAAACTCATTTGAATATCTTTAAGAAATTGAGGACAAAATTATCTAATTTTTCCTGACCAGCCATGCAAATGTTTGACTAAAATAGAAAAATTAATTATCGCGGAGCATCATAAACTTTGACGAAAACAGAGTTTCTTTGTCAATCATATATTTAATCAAAATTCAACAATTTTTTCATTTTACTAATTTGCAAGGGAGTGCCCAAAACAAAAAGTTTGGCATTTGCAATCATTTTTGTGTCGGGAGAAGGATTTATAACATATTCGCCATCAGGCGTTTTATAGCCAATAATATTTGCGCCGGTATTATTTCTTATTCCCAAATCATAAATAGTATGATTGATAAGTTCTTCGGGCAAATTGTCGCAAACAATTTCCACTAAGTTGGCTTCCGCTTCACTAATATTAGATATTTTATCGAAAAAATTTACCACATCTGGCTGATTTACAAGCATAGCCATTCGCTGACCACCGACAGATTCGGGCATCACAGCTTTACTTGCTCCAGCTTTTACAAGTTTTCGTGAAGTGATGTCGCCCGATGAGCGCGCCACAATGTTAATATTTGGATTTAAACCTTTTGCAGAAATAGTGATAAATAAATTATCGGCATCAAAGGGCAAAGTAGTTATCAGAGCGCTGGCTTTCTCTATGTGAGCTTCCAGCAGAATATTATCCTCCGTGGCATCACCTTCCAAAAAGTGGATCTCTTTTGAAACATTTTCTATGATAAGTTCATGGCTTTTTTCAATAACCACAAAAGGAGTTTTGTGAGCGACAAGGAATTCTATGGCATTTTTTCCATTCCTTCCGTAACCAACCACAATTACATGATTTTTCATTTTTTTTAATTTTGATTTATTTCTATAGGAGGCCATAAAAATGCTCAATTCGCCTTCAACAAAATGTGAAGTGATAACTGAAACAGCGTAAGCAAATGTAATCCAACTAACTAATATTAAGAATATTGTAAATATTTTTCCATAAATATCCAAAGTTATTACATCATAATAACCAACCGTAGAAATGGTGATGATGGTCATGAATATTGAATTAATAAAACTTGCCTTTTCAATTATCATAAAGCCAAAAGTGCCGCTTATTATGATGATAACCATAAAAATAATTGCGTATCTGATACGTGCAAATTTTAAAATAGAACCATAATTACTCCCTCGCATAGAAATTAATTTAATGATGCAAATATAGTTTTTATATAATTCTACGTAGTTTATATCTCGTTAAAATACTACTTAATACTGCTTATATTAATTCCGTATTCCTACTGATAGCAATCAGAAAATTATTAACTATCTTTGTGATAATATTACTAACAGTCTATTTATTAACCAACTAAAAATAAATTTTATGAAAAATTTTTTACTAATTTTCACATTTGCAATCTTAAGCATTGCAGTAAAGGCGCAGTTTAATCCTATGTCCGACTTCTCTTTAACATGGACGTACGATGCATGTCCACATAATCAGCAAATTTGGTCAGCTTCAGGATATACAATTTATCAGATTACTATGGTGAAAGACGCCGCAGGTTATATTACAAGCATGCAAACAGTTTCACCTCCACCTCTTGGCACCAATGCGAATACTTACAAAGTTATTGGAAGCCGCACAGGAAATGTTTATAGTGCAAACACTTACGAAAAAGCTCCTACGGATGCAAACTATCATGGCTATATAAAAGAAACATGGTATAGCGATGGCATTAAAGACACAGCTTTCATTATTCAAGATACAACGGCTGCAGGCTGGGTAAATCAAGCAAGATATGTGTTGTACTATAGTGGGAGCACTTGCGATTCTGCAATAACATATTACTGGACAACAAATAATACTTGGGCCGTAAGCGAAAGGATGCTAATATCCTATTCTTCTGGTAAAAGGTTTAAATGATTGAATTATAGACTAAATTTATCAACTTCAACAATTGATTATATTGGTTATATTCAGTATTATTACACTACTAAGCTTGATAGTTTGATAGGTACAAATATGGATGCTAATGGAAACGAATTTGTTAAGCAAAAATATTTTTTCACTTCAGATGCTAATGGAAAGACAACCTCACTAACCTCATACGATTGGAATGAATCAAATAACACATTTACGCAAGCAATTCATATTACCTTTGAAACCGCAAATGGCTTAAATGAAATTTCAGAAAATAAAATGGAAATATTTCCCAATCCATCGAGTGATAATTTGAATCTTGAGGGTATTTCATCGGATGCAGATATTTCAGTATTCGATATAAGTGGTAAGTTGATGCCTTTTGAAAAGATTTCTCAAAATCTGATAAATATAAGCCAATTAAAAGCAGGAATTTATAACATCAGAATTATAAACAATAATCAAATTATCACCAAGAAATTTATAAAACAATAAACTAATAATTTGAGATTTTGCAGCACCCACTGCAAAATCTCATTATTTTTGAAAAGATATATTGTTTAGCTTTTATATTTTATTACTTTTACCCCACATTAATTAGCTAAACTTATGTTTTGGATTATCGCTTTTAGCATTGTGATTTTAGGTTTAATATTTACGCTTGCAGAAATATTATTTGTACCAGGTGGAGTATTAGGTGTACTTGGAATACTGGTAATACTTTATGGTATATATTACGGCTACGATCAGGGCGGCACTACAAATGGAAATATTATTCTCTCAGTTACTATCTTGCTTACAGCACTATTGATTTACACTGCAATTAGAGCCAAAACTTGGAAAAAAATAACTCTGGAAACCCGCAATAATGAAAAATTCAATTTCAACTCCGACATTCCTATAAAAGTAGGCGATGAAGGCAGAGCCGTAACTCGTTTAAACCCAATGGGCAAAGCAAGTTTTAACGAAAATTATTTGGAGGTAATTTCTTTATCTGGTTTTCTTGACCAGAATACTGAGATTTATGTTCATAAAATAGAAGGCAGCAAAATTTATATCAAATCAAAAATTTAAAATTATGTTAAACATCTTATTAAACAATCAAATTGACGTTGGACAAAACGGTCTCGGAATAGTTGTGATAGGCATTATTGCCTTAATTTTAATTATTCTACTTTTCTATTTAATTCCTGTAGGATTATGGTTTCAAGCTTTAGTCTCAGGAGTAAAAGTAAATTTATTGCAATTGATAGTTATGAGGTTTAGGAAAGTACCTCCTTCATCTATTGTCAGTAGTTTGATTACATCGCATAAAGCTGGATTATCGTTAAATAGAGATGAACTTGAGGCTCATTATTTGGCTGGAGGAAATGTGAGATTAGTAGTTAATGCGCTCATTTCTGCCGATAAAGCGAATATGGATTTATCATTTAAAGTGGCTACAGCCATTGATTTAGCTGGCAGAAATGTTTTAGAAGCAGTTCAAATGTCAGTAAATCCGAAGGTTATAAATACACCACCAATTACTGCTGTGGCAATGGATGGAATTCAGCTTATTTGTAAGGCACGAGTTACGGTACGTGCTAATATTAAGCAATTAGTTGGAGGTGCTGGCGAAGAAACCGTGTTGGCACGTATTGGAGAAGGCGTTGTTTCTGCAATAGGTTCAGCTAAAAATCATAAATTAGTGCTTGAGAACCCTGATGTAATTTCTAAAACTGTATTATCTAAAGGTTTGGATTCGGGAACAGCATTTGAAATTCTATCCATTGATATTGCAGATATAGACATTGGAAAAAATATTGGAGCTATTTTGCAAATGGATCAAGCGGATGCCGACAAAAATATAGCCCAAGCAAAAGCGGAGGAAAGAAGAGCTATGGCTGTGGCTTTGGAGCAAGAAATGAAGGCCAAAGCGCAAGAAGCACGCGCAAAAGTAATTTTGGCTGAAGCTGAAATTCCTTTAGCTGTTGCCGATTCCTTTAGATCAGGAAACCTTGGAATTATGGATTATTATAAATTTGAAAATATAAAATCCGACACAAAAATGAGAAATAAAATTGGCGCTCCTGAAGAAAAGGACGCTGAAATAAATTCTAAAAAAGACAAAAAATAAATTGTTTTTTTTCAAAAGTCATAAAAAAATCCTTATTCGTTGAATAAGGATTTTTTTATTTATCGCAGATTATCAAACAGTTAATTTAATAATTATTGAAAAAAGTTTTTCGGGATTTATGGGTTTAGAGATATAATCATCGCAACCAAACTCTAAACTTTTTTCCCTTTCACCAGCCATTGCATAAGCTGTTTGGGCGACTATCGGAAGATTAGGTTTAAATGATTTTATTTGTGAAGTAGCCTCATAACCATCAATATCTGGTAAATTTATATCCATCAAAACCAAATCTAAATCGTTGCTATTTCTGCAAATCGATACACCTTGCTTGCCTGTCAAAGCCCAAATTGTCTCGGCGCCATATTTTGAAAGTAAAATATTCAGCAATCGATAGTTTGACTCAGTGTCTTCCACAATTAATATTTTCTTACCTTTTAAATTCACTATCTTTTGAATAGAAGGATTCAATTGCCCGCTTTTTCTTTCGGCATCAATAGTAAAAATAAAGGTAGAGCCTTCTTCAACAGTACTTTTAACTTTAATTCTCCCACCTAAAATTTCGACAAGACTTTTGGTAATGCTTAGTCCCAAGCCGGTTCCACCAACATTTCTTACTAAGGCTTCTTCAACCTGACCAAACCTATCAAAAATAATATCAACATCTTTCTCTGAAATTCCAATGCCAGTATCTTTTACATAAAATTCGATTTTGTCGTTTTTATTAATTCCTACGCCAAAATCTATCCTTCCTTTATCGGTAAATTTTATTGCATTGTTTAACAGATTATTGATAATCTGCATTAGCCTATATTGGTCGGTAACTAAAAATACATCCTCAAGAGAATCTTCGATTTTATATTCAAGTATAATTTGTGGTTTTTCTAACATAGATAAAGCATTGCGCGCCGAAAGATATATCTCATCAAACAATTGCTTAATAGAAAACTCGTTTTTAGAAATTTTTAATTGACCCGACTCAATTTTTGCAATATCAATAATATCATTTATTAGGTTCAGCAGAAGTTCGCCATTGACTTGAATGGTATTTATATATTCCTTTCGTTCTTCATCAAGCAAATCAGAATCGTTGAGCAGATCTGCAAATCCGATGACAGCATTAATTGGAGTTCTTATTTCATGGCTCATATTTGCCAAGAAAGAAGTTTTTAATTTATCAGCAATTTCAGCTTTATCTTTTGCATTTCTTAAGGCTCGTTCATCAATTTTGTTTTTTGTAATATCTCTACCTATAAGTATAAAATAATCGCCTTGGTGATTTTTAAAATTGACCCTTCGGAAGGATATATTTATTGGAAAAATTGAATTGTCATGTCTAATTACCTGATATTCACAATTTTTAATCTCTCCATTTGTTGCGGCATATAAAAAATCTAAAATTGCTTTCTTTTTGTACTCATTAACCAGCAAGTCATAAACAAATTTATTTTTATATTCTATTTCGGGGTTAATTCTAAACATATCGGCAAAGGCTAAGTTGAATTTTATTATGCCTCCATCAGAATCGAGCAGTAAAAGCGCATCGGGGGAATTTTCCCATACGGAGGAAAATATTTCTAACAAATCATCTTTACTTAAAATGTTTTTATCGAGATTTTTAATATTATCCATTTTCTTCTTTGGTTTAAAGCTTGTAAAAATATGATAATAATTGTATTAAAAGCAAGAGGATAAATTTAATTTTATAAGATTTTTTATTGCACTTAAAAATTGTTAGAAGTAAGATTGAGTTGCCATATATTCAAGTATTAACGTTTGGAATATCTATGAAATACAGCTTATGAACTGAAAATAAAACATGGATTTTTATAAATGAAGTTTTATTTAATTTTGGCGTTTGAATTATAAGGCAGACGATTTACAATCGAACGTCCAAGAGTAACTTCGTCAATATATTCCAGCTCGTCTCCCACGCCCACACCACGTGCAATAGCGGTAATTTTAATATTGTAAGGAGCTAACTTTTTAGCCAAATAAAATATAGTGGTATCGCCTTCAATAGTAGTTGGAAGCGCCATAATAATTTCAGAAATATTTTCTTTTATAATTCTATCTTCCAGAGTGTTGATGTAGATATCTTGTGGGCCTACACCATCCATTGGCGAAATTACACCACCTAAAACATGAAATAATCCAAAATATTCATCAGTTTTTTCAATTGCAATCACGTCATTTATTCCTTCCACTATGCACAACTGCCCGTTATTTCGTTTTGAATTAGAGCATATACTGCAAATTTCTCCATCGGAAATGTTGTGACATCTTTTACAAAATTTTATTTCTTGATGCATTTTCAGAAGTGAACTACTCAAAGATTCTACTTCAAACTCTTGCTGCCGCAAAAGGTGCAGTGCTAATCTCAAAGCTGTTTTTTTGCCAATACCTGGAAGTTTAGCCAACTCACCTACTGCCCTATCCAAATGTCTTGAAGAAAATTGATTCATAAAATAAAGAAAATAATTATTATACTGAATAAAAAAAGGAGACAATTCTTATAATTGTTTCATCCGCAAAAATATCATTAACAATCTAAGTTTTTACAAAATCATTTTAAAAAATTATGTTCATTTGTAAAGCATAAGCAAACTTTAACTTTATGAGCCCAGAACTTATCTTTACAACCTTATTAATTTACACATCTTTTCTTTTCATAATAAGTTATTTTACCAGTCGAAAGGCAAATAATGAAAGCTTTTTTACTGGCAATCATGTTTCGCCATGGTATGTTGTAGCTTATGGAATGATTGGGGCTTCACTTTCAGGAGTTACTTTTATCTCCGTTCCTGGAGCTGTTGGCAACCAAAATTTTTCATACCTAATGCTTGTTTTTGGCTATCTTTTAGGATATTTAATTATCATAAATGTTTTACTTCCCTTATATTATAGGCTCAAATTGACTTCAATTTACACTTATCTCAGAGATAGATTTGGTTATTATTCTTACAAAAGTGGAGCTTCATATTTCCTGCTTTCACGAGTTATTGGAGCATCGTTTAGAATGTTTTTAGTGATAAATGTGCTGCAAACATTTGTTTTTGATAAATGGAATGTACCTTATGGAATAACTGTTTTACTTTTTATTGGGCTTATATTGCTTTACACTTTTAAAGGTGGAATAAAGACAATAGTGTGGACTGATACATTTCAGACAACTTTTATGCTGGCAGCAGTAATTCTAAGCATGATTTTTATAAGTCAGCAAATGAATATAGGATTCACAAGCCTATTTACAACAATCACGCATTCATCTTATTCCGATTTTATTGATACCGACTGGCAAAGTCCAAGATACTTTGTAAAGCAATTTATTTCTGGTGCCCTTATAAGCATAGTAATGACTGGTATGGACCAAGATATGATGCAAAAAAATCTTAGCTGTAGAAATATAAAAGAGGCTAAAAAGAATATGTTTTGGTTGAGTTTTACACTCGTTCCAATAAATATTATGTTTCTTTTTCTTGGTGCAACTTTATATATTTTTGCTGCCCATAATGGCATAACAATTCCTTCAAAACCCGATGACTTATTTCCAACCATTGCACTTCAACATCTCGGAGCAATTGCAGGTATTACCTTTATTCTTGGAATAATTGCAGCAACATTTGCCTCCTCAGATAGTGCTTTAGCTGCTCTAACGACTTCCTTTTCATTAGATATTTTAAATATTGAAAAGAAAGATAAATACACTGTAAAGCAACAGATTAGAATTCGCAAAATTGTACATCTTTCTGTTTCATTTCTGCTATTTTTAGTAATTATGGTTTTTAAACTTATCAATAGAGATTCCGTTATTAACGAACTTTTTACAGCTGCTGGCTACACTTATGGTCCATTGCTTGGACTTTTTGCATTTGGCGTCATGACCAAATATAATATTAAAGATAATTATGTAATTCCTGTTGTGATTGCAGCACCAATCATTTCTTACTTACTAAGTATTTATTCTCAGCAGCTTTTTAATGGATATAAGTTTGGCTTTGAATTGCTATTAATAAATGGACTGTTGACTTTCTTAGGTCTTTTCCTTATAACAAAAAAAGATTCAATTAAATATTCAGAAGCTTAAACAAAGTTGTTATTATTTATAAATCAACACATTGACTTTAAAACCAAAACTTTGAATATTATGGTAAATCTTTGCTTTTTTATTACCTTTGCGAACTTTTTGGGAATCAGAAAATTGCAACTTTATGTGGAGATACATAGTTAGAATTATATTACGCTATCGGTGGACTAATTTATCAATAATATTTTTGATAACCTTATTCTTTGGATATAAAGCCTCACAAGTGAAAATGAGTTATGAAATGGCACAAATGCTGCCCGAAACCGACTCAGTTTATATAAACTATCTTGATTTCAAAAATCGCTTTGGGCAAGATGGCAGCGTAATGTTTGTAGGCGTTAAAGACCGTAAGCTGAATGAGTTAAAATATTTCAACCTTTGGTATGACCTCACTTACAACTTAAAAAATATTCAAGGAGTTCAAGGGACTCTTTCTTTTGCAAAATCTTTTCAATTACTAAAAAACGATAGCCTTAGAAAATTTCAAATCTCTTCGGTATTCAAGAAAAAGCCAAATACTCAGTATGAACTTGACTCACTTTTAAAGATTATAAAAAGCAATCCTTTTTATCAAGGAATTTTATTTAATGACTCAAACGCTACAATCTTAGCCATCACACTCGATAAAAATTATATAGATTCCAATTCTAGGTTTTTACTTCTGAATAATATTATCGCCAAAGTTGATTCTTTTAGTGCCAAATCCAATATAAAAGTCTATTATTCAGGTCTTCCATATATAAGAATAGCCATGTCGAAGATTATTAAGCAAGAAGTTGTAATGTTTTCACTTCTTACTCTTTTGATAGCTTCTATCATGCTTTTTGTATTTTTTCAGTCTGCAAAAGCCGTTATCTTTCCAATGATTGTAGTAAGTATATCTGTCATTTGGGCCGTAGGATTATTAGTTATTCTCGGCTATGATATTACTATTTTAACTGGCATTCTTCCTCCCCTAATTACAATTATTGCTGTTGAAAATAATATCTTCCTGCTAAATAAATATCTCCTAGAATTTAAGGTTCATTCCAACAAAATAAAATCTCTTTCCAGAATGATTCAAACTGTTGGAACTCCAATGATACTTACAAATTTGACCACTGCTGTAGGTTTTGCATCATTCATTATCACAAGAAATCACATGCTTGTAGAGTTCGGAATTATTACAGCAATATCCATTGTGATGGTATTTTTATTATCTCTTTTTCTTGTACCAATATTTTTTAGCTTACTCCCAAAACCTAAATTTAGACATCTTAAATATTTGAATAGAAAAAGTCTTAGCTTTATCATAGATTATTTAAAACGAATTACAACTAACTATAGACCTGTCATTTATATTCTTACAATTGCAATAGTTGTAGTTGGTTTTTGGGGCATGGCAATATTAAAAACCACTGGCAATGTCGTTGATGACATCCCTAAAGATAATAAAATAAATTCGGATTTAGAATTTTTTGAAAAGGAATTTAAAGGCGTTCTACCATTTGAAATTCAAATTGATACCAAAAATAAAAAAGGAGTTCTGCAATTAGCAACCCTAAAAAGGATTAGCAAACTGCAAGATACTCTTGCAAACCACAAAGAATTTTCAAAATCGCTTTCAGTGGCTGACTTGGTAAAAATTTCTAAGCAAGCATACTTTAATGGAGATTCATCCAAATATAGCCTGCCAAATTCCAGCGAGGTAGCATTCATAATGAATTATCTACCCAAAGAAAGTAGTGGAAACGCCTCTTTGCTTAAAAACTTTGTAGATAGTAATATGCAGTATACAAGAGTAACTGTGCAATTGAAAAATATTGGCACACACGAAATTGAAGGCTTATTAGATAAATTAACACCAAAAATTAACTCAATTTTTGATCCAAATAGATACAAAGTAGTTCTTACTGGTACTTCTGTGGTTTTCCTAAAAGGCACAAGTTATTTAGTCAATAATTTGATGTACAGTCTCTTGCTGGCTATTTTCATTATCGCGCTTCTGATGGCCACACTTTTTAGGTCTTTCAAAATGACAGTTATATCTATATTGCCTAACCTGCTTCCACTAATAATGACAGCAGCTTTGATGGGTTTCTTGAATATAAATATAAAGCCATCAACAATTATTATTTTCAGTATTGCACTTGGAATTTCGGTTGACAACACCATACATTTTCTTTCGCGCTATCGAATAGCACTTAAATATTCAAATTGGGATATTAAATATTCGGTGATGTATGCCTTGGAAGAAACCACTCAATCAATGATTTATAGTTCAATTATTCTGTTTTTGGGCTTTTCAGTTTTTATGTTTTCTACTTTCGGAGGCACACAATCCCTCGGAGAATTAATATCCTTCACTTTATTAATAGCAATGATATCGAACCTAATCTTATTGCCTTCGATGCTCCTAACTCTCGAAAAAAGACTATCAATGAAAAAAGCTAATGAGCCATTTTTGGAGATTTTTGATGATGACGAAGATATTGATATAGAATTATTAGAAACTGAAAATAAAACAAAAACTTCTTGACATTAAGATTATTTAAAACATACTTTTGAAACCTAATTACAAATATTAAACAAGGATGAAAGGAATTATATTAGCCGGAGGTTCCGGTACTCGACTACGACCACTTACTCTTGCAGTTTCAAAACAATTAATGCCAATTTACGATAAGCCCATGATTTACTATCCTTTATCAGTTTTGATGATGGCTGGTATTCGCGAAATTTTAATTATTTCTACTCCTTTCGACCTACCACATTTCAAAAAGATTTTGGGTGATGGCTCACATTTGGGTTGTAGATTTGAGTTTATCGAACAACTTATTCCAAATGGACTTGCTCAAGCTTTTGTACTTGGCGAAGAATTTATTGGAAATGATAAAGTTGCCTTAATCCTTGGTGATAATATTTTTTACGCTGCTGGATTGCAAAATTTACTTGTTCAAAATAATGACCCAGAAGGTGGAGTTGTATTTGCATATCATGTAACAGACCCCGAACGATACGGCGTTGTAGAATTTGATGAAAATAATAAAGCTATTTCGATTGAAGAAAAACCAAGATTCCCAAAGTCAAATTATGCTGTTCCTGGCTTATATTTTTACGACAATTCTGTAGTAGAAATAGCCAAAAATCTAACTCCAAGTGCTCGCGGTGAATACGAAATTACTGATGTAAACAAAGAATATCTCAGGAGAGGTTTGCTAAAAGTTGGCATACTTACTCGTGGAACTGCCTGGCTTGATACAGGCACTTTTAATTCTCTTATACAAGCAAGCCAGTTTGTGCAAGTGCTCGAACAACGTCAAGGACTGAAAGTCGGATGTATTGAAGAAGTAGCTTATAACCAGAAATTTATTGATGATGAGCAACTTAAGCTTATTGCTGAACCTCTACTCAGCAGCGGATACGGCGAGTATTTATTGAATATAATTAAATAAATTTCATTTAGCTGTGTATTTGATTTATAGTTAATTTTACAAAACTAAAAATCACAAAATGCATAAATATGAAATGGTTCAAAAGAATTACTCTGAGTATCATATTAATACTTGCAGTTATCACGGCTATTATATTTCTATATTTAAAATCAACAGCCCCAAAATATTCGGGAAAAAATAAGATTGCTGGACTTCTCGAAAAAGTTGAAGTAAAATATGATAAGTATGGAACTCCTCACATTTACGCTAAAAATGAACATGATGCATATATTGCATTAGGCTGGGTTCATGCACAAGACCGTCTTTTTCAAATGGAAATGATTAGGCGAGTAACTTATGGTCGACTTAGCGACATACTCGGAAAAGACCTTATAGATGTAGATAAATCAATGATTAGCTTGGGGCTTGGCGATAAAGCAAAGGAATGTGAATCCAGATATTTTGGCTCAAAAACAGAAGAGTTTCAAAATTCATCCTTAGCATATTTACAAGGTATAAACCAATTTATTGAAGAAGGAACTCTACCAGTAGAATTTAAAATGCTGGGTTTTAAGCCCGAAAAATTTACACCAGCTGATATTTTTGCTATTATAGAATATATGTCTTTCGGATTTACTTCTGGAATAAATCAAGATCCTTTTACTACAGAAATATATCAAAAATTTGGAGGAAAATATCTTGAAGATTTTGGCATCGACTCTTTGTCTATTTCAAAACTCTTTAAAGCTGACAGCATCAGCAATAAATATCTACATGAAATTTGGATGGCTAAAAATGATGCCGATGATAAAATGCCCATGCCACAATGGACTGGCTCAAATTCTTGGGTGCTAAGCGGAAATCTTACAAAATCTGGAAAACCCATACTTGCTAATGATACTCATATAAAATACTCACAACCAGCAGTTTGGTATGAAACTTATATGGAATTTCCTGGCCATAAATTCTACGGTTATTATCTTGCTGGAGTTCCTTATCCTATTGAAGGTCATAACTTTAATTATGGCTGGGGATTAACAATTTTCCCATTTGATAATATGGATTTATATGCAGAAAAAATAAATCCCGAAAATCCAAACCAATATTGGAACAATTCAAAATGGGTTAATTTCACCGAAAAAACATATTTTATAAAGGTAAAAGGGAGCTATGATATTGCTTACAAATTGAAATCATCAAAACATGGTACAGTTCTAAACGAGGCATATTCTCCAATCAAAAGTAGATTCAACGACAAGGCAATTTCACTGTGGTGGGCTGCAACTAAGCTCGATAATACAACTTTATCTGCTCTTTACAAAATGAATAATTCTAAAGGAATTGACGACTTTGCAAAAACCATGGAACTTATTGATATTGTGGGTTTAAATGTAATGTATGCCGACGCAAAAGGCAATATTGCTTGGTGGGCAACTGGCAAATTAGTAAATAGACCTGCTCATGTAAATCCTATGCTTATTATTGACGGTTCGAAAGAAGAGAATGATATTATTGGATTCTACCCTTTTAGCAAAAATCCAAAAAGCATAAACCCAAAATGCGGATATATTATTACTGCAAACAACCCACCTCATGCCGTTGATGGAATAACTTATTCTGGTTATTACGCACCTGGATTGAGAGCTAAACGCATTGAAGATTTGCTTTTACAACAGAATAAATGGACAACTGAATCTCTTCAGAAAGTACAACTTGATGTTCACTCTGATAGAGATTTACGCATTGTAAAATTACTTTTAAATGAAGTTTCAATAAATGAAAAATCTAATCCTGAACTAAAACAAGTAATGGAAATTTTGAAAAATTGGAACGGTGATTACGACATAAAAAGTAGTGGTGCCACAGTTTTTTCGCAATTTATTTATTTTATGCTAAGTGATGCCATGGAAGATGAAATTGGCGAAGAAACTTTCGATCAATTGTCGAGCAGTTATTTGGTTCGTAGCTCCATTGAGCAGCTTGCATTTAATGAAAAATCAGTGTGGTGGGACAATGTAAATACTAAAATTAGAGAGACAAGAAATGATATTTTGATTTCAGCAATGAATAAAACTGCCGTGAGTCTCAAAGGTGAAAATGGAAAATTAAAAGATGATCTCCACTGGGGAAAATATCATCAGTTGACTCATGTGCACCCAATAGGCCGGAAAAAACCATTCGACAAAATTTTCAATGTAGGTCCATTTGAAAAATCTGGAAGTAATGAAGTTATTGATAAAGAGGGAATTAAGTACAATAAAGATGGCCAATATGATATAATAAATGGGCCAGCCTTACGTACACTTGTCGATTTTGAAAAACCAAACAATGCTTTAGGGATTCTTCCCACAGGACAATCTGGCAATGTTTTTAGTTCACATTATTCCGACCAAGCCCAAATGTTTGTTGATGGCAAGTATAGAAGACAAATTATGGAATTTGAAAAGTCTGATAAGGTAAAAACTGTGATTCTTGAACCAAAAAGCAAATAACTTTTTGGGGGGTTAGCTCCTTAAAATACTGTTGCCAATTGCACAATTCAGGCAGAGAATATTGTCGCAATAATCATTTTTCAAACTTAGCAACGCTTGGCTATTGGATGCATTTGTAGCTTTTACTCCTGTAGCAGCCCACCGCCGAACTATTCCGTTAGACTCAGCTCTCGTCTGCTGCAAAAATAATATCGCTCTGTCGATAAAAAATTGATTATCATGATGCTTACCATAAACAAACAAAAATGGAACGATGGTATTAATTAAAATTAGATTGAATGAATCTTCTCCTAAAGACTTGCTGCGCGATTTCGATTTTGGGCCAAAGGTAAAATGAGTCAACCAATATTCTGAAACTTCAACTTCGAAATATGATTTAAGATTTTCAAGTTTATCTATTTCCAATATTTTGGAAAGCAGATGATTAGACTTATGAATAAGTTGAGCAAACTGCGAAATACGAATTGTTGGAAAGTTCACTGGTCGCATTCTCATAAATTTCCATGCGTAAGCTTTCACATTCTCCAAACCATATTTTTTCCGTAGAAAAGAATATTCTTTCACAAGTTTTTTTGAATAATCGTCATCTAATCTGTCGTTAAGCAATCCAGCTTGACCGAACAAAAGTGCTTCCATCTGAAAAACGTCTTCTTTATGTTTGGTCAAAATAGCCAATGGTAATGCACGTGCAAGCATCTCAAATGGCTGAGAATTAGTGTTAAAGCCAAAGTTTCTTGCTAATGTAATATAAAAAGTATCTTCCCAATTGCCATTGGTTTCTTCCAATATTTTTTCGAAAGCAGCTGTTTTTCTTTCCAGCCTGTCAATCAGAATTCGATCCAAAAAATTGAAAATATGAATATCACCAACTTGCGCAATATTACTTGCACAAGCTATCCAATCGCGTCCGGAGACAAGGTTTCTATACTTAAAATACAAAGACTCATCGTAATGACCTTTTATTACAAGGCAAGGAATAAGTTCAGAATTTTTGTTTGTAATTTCCGTATCGCACTCATAAACCACATGCAATATTACACTATCGTAAGCTCTGTCATCATTATGACCATGTCGCAGCCAATCAGAAGCAGTAGTGTGCATTTCAACATTTCCAGCCCATTCAGTATCTCCAATCTTTAGTCTTGCATTAAAAAAATCGGGACCCGAATCTTCATTGCGAATTCCAGAATTAATAATTGAAATTGGCTGACCATCTGTGGAAAATAACTCTCCATAAAGAAGATTCATTTTCCATAAATAATAAATAAACTCCTCTGTCATTTTCATTATCACAAAGGTAATTTATTATTTACAGGCAAATGCATTTTGATTTACAAAATGTATAGCTAATATTATTAAAAAGAAAACCCCGATATAATTTATCGAGGTTTTAAGTAAATCATGAATTATCAGATTATATTCCAGCAAGCTTTAAAAGTTTTTTATCCACACCAGATGTTGGACGATCGGCGCTGACTTCCAATATTTTGCCTTCTTTGTCGAAAAGCATAAATCGAGGAATGCCAGATATTTTATAAAATCCTGAC
>Ga0210044_10002590_pt1 | contig 26726 bp, 31 predicted proteins | sample CryGey13umfilter_2_FD_183959 | JGI IMG/M metagenome (GOLD analysis project Ga0210044, IMG submission 183959) | Groundwater microbial communities from aquifer in Utah, USA - Crystal Geyser 4/9/14 3 um filter (SPAdes) (version 2) | ecosystem: Environmental > Aquatic > Deep subsurface >... | reverse complement strand
TTTTACGAAATAAAATCATTGGCGGAAAAAATTGGAACGAACCGCCGTTTGCTTTCCCGATAAACTGAATTTGAATTTGTCCGCCCCTTTGATTTAATTCCGAAATACAGGGCTTTTTGCGAGCAACCAATCGCCTCTGAATTTGAAAAAAGTTTAAGTTGGTCGGGGCGGCGAGACTCGAACTCGCGACCTTACGCTCCCAAAGCGTACGTTCTAGCCATCTGAACTACGCCCCGATGTTGTGGTTGATATTGTATCAATTAAGCGACCGTTGCGCAATCAGTTATCAATTACACAAAAAAATTGGGAGTTAGACACGAACATGGGAAATGTCTCAATATTTACGTCAGGAAGCGCCATTTCTCTTTGAAGAGTGGAAAGTTGTAGCTATAAAAAGTGCAATTCGAAGTCCAATAACTACGACTCCAAAAAAGAATACAATCATTCCAAATGCAGGAAACAAATTTTCGCTTTTCCCGGTAAGCCAAGGAGCCCAGAATTTAAAGCCATTAACTGAAAAGTGGTAAAGCGTGAGTGCAAATCCAATTATCCCGACTCGCATTAGATGTCTCCAGCGCTTTGGCCCGATCTCGATAATCGAAAATCTATTTGAAATAAGCGCCATAATCGTAAAAATTACAGTTGCGACTGCTGCGGCTGAAAAAGAAAAAATACGATAATCTGACAGATAATATTTTGTAAAAGGCGAATACTGGGACATCAGAACTGACATTAGAATGTGAACAATCATGTAACCGAATCCAATAAGTCCTAGATGTTTTCTGTATTTTATAAAAGAATCCGCAAAGTCCCAGAAATAACAAACACTACTCAACATCAAAGATAACCCCATTAAAATTAGCGCAAGGTCTGCGATTGATCTATTGAATAATCTTGAAGTGAATGATGCATTTGTGACGAGATAATATCCCCCAATAAGGACATAAATCATTAGACTGTAAATGATGATCTCAATCCAAATTCTTCTCTCTTTGGCTATCGGAGTTTCGTAATGTTGTTGTTGAAGTTTTTTGTGAATCTTTTTTTCTGCTGGCATACTATTAAATTAGTATAACAAATAAGTAGGTGTTTAGCTTTCTGCTTGTTATCATATAGATATGAAATATATTTATATCAAATGGGGGATTGGGAGTATTCTAATTCTATTAATAGTAATAAATATTTTAAGAAATAAATTAATTTTTAGACAGGATGAGCGAGGATTATGGGATGGCTTTAAGGTCGAAAAGATGGAAATTGAAGGAGTCGAATATCATTTGATTATTGCTGAAAATCCCAGTCAATCGTCAAAAGGACTGATGTATATACATAAACCTTTTGATTACGATGGGATGATATTCAAATTTAAAGAAGCATCAAAGCAAACATTTTGGAATAAAAATACTTATGAAGACTTGAAACTATATTGGATTTTGAACGGTGAAGTTGTAGGAAAAAGCGATCTTCCATCGATCAAAAAAAGTGGGGAAATCGTAGCTGTTGGCTCGCCTGGGCCTGCTGACACTGTGGTTGAGATCATTAAGTAATGAAATTTTACACCTCTCGATGATGGGCATTTATGTAACGAATGGTTTTTGAAACGCTTCGCATCACGACAGAATGAGTCAAAACTGAGTCTGGAGTGAATATGACGCCTGGAAGCATTGGCCCATCAATTACCCCAGTTGCAGTAAAAGTCAGATTATCTCCTTTTGCCAAATCCTCAGATGAGTAAATCGTTTTATCATTTAAACCCATTTTATCCATCTCTTTACGGTCTGCATCATTTCTTGGCTTTAATCTTACTAAGATTTCACCTCCCATAATTTTAACAGCGACGGCTGCGAGAACCGCTTCAGCACTTCCACCTGACCCAAGAAGCATATCGATAGGACTATCGTATTTGCAAGTTGAGACAGCAACCGCAACATCTCCATCAGTTATTAGTCTAATTCTAGCTCCTGCCATCCGAATTTCATTGATCAATTCAGCATGCCTTGGACGGTCTAACATCGAAACAGTCAGTTCCTCAATATCTTTTCCTAAAGCCTTGGCAACATTTATTATATTATCTCGGACTGGAGCATCGAGATCAATTGCATTTTTAGCCATTGGGCCAACTGCAATTTTATCCATATATGTATCTGGTGCGCTAAAAAGACTCCCTTTTGGACCTGTTGTTATGACAGTTGTGGCGTTGTACCTGCCAAATGCCACACTATCTGTACACTCGAGAGGGTCAACTGCAATATCCATCGCAGGTCCGTTTCTAGTTCCGAGTTCTTCACCGACGTAAAGCTCTGGAGCTTCATCTTTTTTACCTTCACCGATAACAATTCGTCCATGAAAATCAATAGCATTAAATCGTGATCGCATCGCCTCAACAGCGGCTCCATCCGCTTTTTTCCCTTCGCCTTTTCCAATCCATTTGGCGGCCTCAATTGCCGCAGCTTCAGTCACTCTTACAAATTCTAAAGCTAGATTCCTATCCATAATTTTTTTTAAATATTAACTATTTATAAAGGGCTTCAATCCCAGGAAGTGTTCCTTTTTCAATAAACTCAAGCATCGCTCCGCCACCAGTGGAAATGTGAGTCAATTTCTCAAGATATTCTTTTTTTGATATCGCAGCAAGTGTGTCTCCACCGCCAACGATTGACACCGCATCTTCATTATTCGTCATTGCATAATACATAAAATCTGTACCTTGTCGATAATGAGGATTTTCAAAATATCCAACTGGACCGTTCCAAACAATCGTTTTTGCCTTTGCCATAATTGATCCAATCCGAGCCTCAGTCTCTGGTCCAATATCTAAAATTTGTTTATTTTTTGGAACTTCAGAAATCTTACAAATCGCTCCGCCGCGCTCAAGCTCCTGAGCGTTTCCAACAACACAATCTGATGGCAAAATTACAGTAGTGTTGTGCTGAGCTGCCTTAAAAAGTAGCTTCCGAGCAAGTTCTGCCTTATCCTTTTCAACAAGACTTATTCCAACCTCAATTCCCTGTGCGTAAAGGAATGTATTTGCAAGAGCGCCACCTATTATCAAATTGTCAGCAAGCTCCATTAATTTATCAAGAACTTTTATTTTGGTCTCAATTTTCGAGCCGCCGATCGCTGCAACAAAAGGCTTCTCTGGCTTTTTCAAAATTTGAGAAAGCATCTCTATTTCTTTTTTAAGAAGCAGGCCGCCATATGAAGGAAGTAATTTTGTAATTCCGACAACTGAAGCGTCTTGTCTATGACAAACTCCAAAAGCATCGTTGACGAAGATTTCTGCAACTTTTGACAGCTGTTTTGCAAAAACTGGGTCATTTGTCTTTTCGCCTGGGTAAAAACGAGTATTTTCAAGAACAATTATTTCATCAACATCCTGTTTTTCAAAAGTACTCATCGGCTCAGTAACAACATCGTCGACTAATTTTATTTTGTATTCAGGAAGATACTGATTTAATTGGTTACAGACTATTTTTAAAGAAAATTTTGAATTTCTTTCTCCTTTTGGTCTTCCGAGATGGGACATAATGACAAGGTGATTTTTGTTAATAAGCAGTCTTTTGATAGTCGGAATTGCCTGACGAATACGTGCGTCATCGGCTATAGTGAGATCATTTGGATTTAAACTAACGTTAAAATCAACTCTTATAAGAACTCGTTTACCGACTATTTCGACTTCGTCGATGAATGTGATATTTGACATTTATTAATAAATTCAGGCAAATTTTTCAACAAGATCTACTAATCGACATGAGTAACCCCACTCGTTATCATACCATGCAAAGACTTTTACAAAAGTCTTATCTAGAACATTTGTATAATTTGGGTCAAAAATTGATGAGTAGGTGGAGCCAATAATATCTGAGGAGACAATTACATCATCGGTGTAACCCAGTATTCCTTTCATTTGACCAGTTTGCGCGTCTCTAAATGTTGAATTGATTTCTTCAATTGTGGTTGGTTTTTCAACAACCGCAGTAATGTCAACAAACGAGCCTGTTGGAACTGGAACTCGAAGCGATATCCCATCCATTTTTCCTTTTAGGTCAGGAATAACTTTTCCAACCGCTTTTGCAGCACCAGTTGTCGACGGAATAATATTTATAGCCGCGGCTCGACCACGATCTGGGCTTTTTGCAGCGTCATCAAGCAGGCTTTGAGAGATTGTATAAGCGTGTGTTGTAGTGAGGTATCCTCTAACGATTTTGAAATTGTCATTTAGTACTTTAAAAATTGGAGCCGCACAGTTTGTCGTACATGATGCATTTGAGATCACATCTTGAGTTTTATCAAGCTCATTGACTCCTAAGACAATGTGAAAGGTTTCATCATCTTTGGCTGGTGCTGATAAAATAACTTTTTTCACACCGTCGCGAAGATGATTTTTTAGTTGTGCTTTTTTAGTAAAAGCTCCTGTGGCATCAACCACTATGTCAACTTTTGAGTCGCACCAAGGAATCTGAGATGGGTCATCAGAAAGACTAGTTTTAATAAATTTTCCATCAATCTCAATTCCATCTTTTGTGGCTTTTACAGTTTTGCCAAAAGTTCGATAAACAGAGTCGTACTTCATAAGGTATGCTAATGTTTCATTTGGAGTTTTACGGGTATTTATATGAACGATTTCAAAGGCCGGATTATCAGATGAAATACGAGTAAAAGCTCTTCCAATTCTTCCGAAACCATTGATCCCTACTTTGAGTTTTGACATAGAAAATAATTTAATTTATTAACCTTGATAAATCTTCATTGCTTCTTTGACACTTTTATTCTCGACAGTAACTGCAAATATTGAATTTGCAAATCTTACAGCCTCGCCAAGTGGTTTTTGATGAATATTTCGGCCTGTTGCATTGCCGATAGTTCCGCCGGTATGTATCTGATCATACAATCCTTGCAAAAATGTTTCTGCAGTTGCAGATGAACCACCTGCACACACGACTCCGCTTCTTCCCGCAGCTTGCGTTGCTTCCTGAAGAAGTGAAGCATCACTTTTACCATCTTGACTGGGAGGATTGACTTTAATAAAATCACTTCCCAGAACGGCTGCGGTAGCGGCAGCTCCGGCTATGAGATGTGCATCTTTTTCATTAGGAACTGCTTTTCCGCGTGGATAGCACCAGACGACCGAAAGCAAACCATGCCGATGTGCTTCATATATCAATCGGGCAGCTTCAGAGAGCATCTGTGGTTCGAAATCACTTCCCAAATAGAGAGTATATCCGATTCCAAGAATATTCAGTCCGGCATTTTTTTTCAGCTCCATAACCTGTGAAACTCCGTACCACGCAGCGCTTAATGGATCTCGTTGGTCTTTGCCAATAAGATGGCTTTTAGAATTCATTTTTACCAAATACGGTATATCTTTGTAATCTGCTCCATATCGTGCAATCAGTCCAAGTTGCGATGCAAACACACCAATCTTTGCTTGGCTTGCAATCTTGAATAGATGTTCAGGATCATTATCTTCTGCAGGAATTCCTTTTCCATAAAAATCATCATTCAAGTGCTCGATTTTTTGATCTCCGGCAAAAAGCATTAATCTTCCTACATCGTGTGTAATGGCCTTATAATTTTCTTCGTATGTTTGTTTTGAAGCTTCAGGAACATCAAGAGGTGTATGGATTTTCATAAATAAAAACAATTAATAATTATTTTTCATCCTCGCTTACACTATCATACACTGTTGTATTAGATTGTCAATATGTCGGAAGATGGAGTATTATTAATATATGGAAACCTGCATTTTTTGTAAAATAGTAAGCGGCAATCTTTCTTGTAACCGTATTTACGAGGATGAGAAATACTTATCATTTTTAGATATCTTTCCACGAGTAGCAGGCCACGCATTGGTAATTCCAAAAAAACATTACCGATGGGTCTATGATGTACCTGACTTTGAAGAATATTGGGGTGTCGCTAAAAAGGTTGCAAATAAAATTCAGAAATCGCTTGACTCTGAGTATATTTCATTTTTAACTATAGGAAATGAGGTTCTGCATGCGCACATTCATATTTTACCGCAGTCATCGGCAAAATTAAAAGGTATTAGATTTGAAGAAGTGGTAATTTTTAAAGATTTTGAAATGAAAGAAATTCTAAATAAAATTAACGAAAAAAATGAAACTAAAAAATAAAGTATATGAAATTGTTTCGAAAATCCCATTCGGGCATGTCACTACGTATGGCGATATTGGTCGAAAAATCGGTTCAAAAGGATATCGAGCGATCGGTCAAATACTTCACACAAATCCAACCTGGCCCAAAGTTCCATGTCACAGAGTTGTGATGAAGGATGGTTCTGTAGCTTCAAATTATGGAGGCGGAGGGCCAAATATTCATAAAAAGAGGCTAACGGATGAAGGAGTACAATTTAATGGTAACAAAGTAAATCTAGAGAAGCACAAAATCGTTGTTAGCTAATATAACATTTATTATGATTAAAATATATTATCGAAATCTTAGGGATAAAAAAATTCAACAAATTGATGATTTTCGAGTCGGAGCGTGGGTGCATGTTGAAGATCCTACAGAAGAGGAGCTCCAGATTGTAAAAGAAAAGTTTAATCTTGATGAGGGTTTGCTCAGAGACGCAACTGATCAATATGAGGTGCCACGTATGGAGGTGGAAGATGAGGTAAGTTATATTTTTAGTCGCTATCCTTATAGCAAAAATAATCGTGTTTCGACTTCTCCAATATTATTTATTCTGGCTGATAAAAGTCTTATCTCAATTTCCAAAGATCCTTTTCCATTACTGGAAGGTTTTTTAAAACGAGAGTTGGTTTATACAACTCAAAAAACAAAACTATTCATTCAGCTTTTTGCCTTGATGAATAACTCATTTAATACTTACCTTCATTCAATCAGTCGTGAAACTAGAAGTAGCACATATGAACTAGAAAAGATCAGTAATAAAGATATTGCACAATCTGTCAACTATGAACAAATAATTAGTGATTTTCACCTTGCCCTCGTTAGAACAAATGTAGTATTGAAAAATTTACTTTCTCACAAATTAATCAGGTTATTTGAGGAGGATCGAGATTTAATTGAGGACTTATTTCTAAACAATGATCAGCTTATCCAACTTTCAAAAGAAAATTTGCGCTCAATTGTGAATATCCGCGACGCGTATTCGACAATAATGACTCACAACACAAATCGTGTTATTCGTTTTTTTACTTCAGTCACTGTCATTTTGACAATTCCAACGATTATTGCAAGTGTGTATGGCATGAATGTCGACTTGCCTTTTGCTGGGTCGCCATTTGCGTTCCTTGGAGTAACAATTGCAATTGTGATAGTTTCTCTCGGACTTATCGTAATGTTTCTAATGAATGATTGGCTGTAAAAATGAAGTACTTAATATTGGCTGGAATAATATTCTTTACAGTATTTATCCATCATTTTCCGACATATTACGCCCTCTTAAAAACTCCTTCAAACACTTCATTTTCTGGTCAAGCCGCCTGGTTTGATCCATGGGACACAAATGTTTATGTGTCTGCGATTAAAGAGGGGCAGAATGGAAATTTATTATACTCAAATCAATTCACGACAATAAAACATAAACCGTTATTTGTATACACTTTTTACACATTAACAGGATTGCTTTTCAATAATGTTGACCCATATTCACTTTTTCAAATTGAGAGCCTGATATTTTCTGCATTATTGGTGGTTGGAACATTTTTATTATCTGGATCATTTATAAAATCAATAAAAGTTAGGCAGTATGCAACTATTCTAATAGTGTTAGGAGGCGGGATTGGTTGGATGATTTACCCATATTTATCTTTACCTGACATGACAATTCCTGCTTTTATATTTCATGAAGGATTTCATCGTCCACATATCGCATTCGACTTATTATTTTATATTTCTTCTTTAATAGTTTTTTACAAAGCTATTTCTTTAAATAAAAATTTTTTTTACATCGCGTCATGCTTATTAATAACACCTTCATTAATTATTCATCCTTTTATGATTGTAATTTATGGATTAATTATCTTAAGTTATGCTTTGTTCATTTATAAAAAATATAGCACTTCAAGTGGTTTGATATATTCGGTTTTTATCCTTGTTTTTCTATTTTTTTTCGAGTTATTATTAGTCAAGCATTTACTCTCAAGTACTGGGTTTGGGAGCTTGATGTCAGAGCAAATTGTGTCTCCTAACATTATATTTATAATATTAGGATTTGGATTAATCGGGGCTTTTGCATCATTGAGCATCAGGTATTTTTATAAAAAAGACGAAATTACCTTTCTGATTATTTGGGTAGTTTCATCTCTATTGGCCGCCATGATTCCTGTCGGCTTTAGGGTATTCTTTTTAAGAGGAATATTTCTTCCAGTAACAATTCTTTCAATTTATGGACTTGGATATGCTGCAAAACGTCTTAAATTGCATTTAAAAATTCCAATAATTGCCATTTACATTATTGTTTTGTTCATCAGTCTAGGATCAACATTTCGAATATTTTATATACGAACATCTGAAGCTGGTAAAACAAATCAATGGTTTTATGTTCCAGACGAGACACTTCAAGCTATAAATTATTTTTCAACATCCAGAAAAAATGTATTATCGGCGATGTATTTTGGGAATTTATTACCAGTTTTTACGGACTCCAAATCATTTTATGGCCATCCTCAGGTTACTTCAAATGCAGATGAAAAGTTATTCTTCTTACACCTTTTTTATGCGAACAAGCTACAAAACAGCGAGATTAAACAATATTTAACTAAAAATAATATTGAGTATATAGTTTACGGACCTGAAGAAGTTGAAATTTCAAAGCTTTACGATAATATTGATGGAATAAAATATCCTGAATTAAAATCTGTGTATAAAAATAAAACTGTTGAGATTTACAAAGTTCAGTAAGCTTTTAGATTTTTATATATAGCATGAGTTTTGTCTTCGTATACTTTTTCCCAGTCATACTCTTCGGCTTCTGTATCAAGTAATAGATCTAAAAAAGTGCCCTGTGCCAAAAGTAAATAATCCGTTTTGTATTTTCGTAAAGTTTCATTCCAACCAGGCCGAGTCTGTAATATATGGAGATAAACATTGTACGGACTTTCTCCATTTTCATCGCGCCATGCTGGCATTCTCCCATCTGAAAAAACTTTTATATCTGGTCTTTGCCAGATCAAAAAACCTCCCCATTCATACGCCGCATAAACATTACCTGAAATTTGAGGATAGACTTTTAGCGCGGCACATGGATAACGTGCCGCGCCTTCTGTACAGTACGTACTCCAGTCGTTATAAAATTTACTTGTTAAGTTGATATGGATTATTGCAACTGAAATAAATATTGCCGAAATCACTGGAAATATTAGAAATAAATAATTTTTATCAGTCCTTGATTTTGGAAGTAAAATTAGTATTTGAATTGCTGCAATAGTGTAAAAAATTGGGAGATTTCGCCTTGCCATGATGGCAAGAATGCCAAAAAATATCAGATTTAGAAATTGAAATAAAGTAAATTTTCTTTTTATTGTTTGAGTGATTGGCAATATTATTGAGATAATGATTATTAAGATAATATGTGTTATTGGTGGGCCTACCCATTCTGCAATCATTGTGTTTAAAGGTGACGAAAGATGGTTGAATATTTCTCTGTAAACTTTCCAGCCAAATGGATTGATAAATGTTGCAATTATTGAAGTTGCTCCAATTGCAACAGTAACTACCCATTCTTTCTTGTATTTATTATCGATTATTACTCTAATTGATTGGTCTAAAAAATAGAACGAATACAGAATAATTCCTGTAAAAAAACCGATGTGAGAATTTACCCAGATAAGCATGAGAACTGAATATGTCTTAATTTTTCTCCTGGACAAAATATATAAACCAAAAACATAAAATCCATAAGTTACGATTTGAGATCTCCACCCGAGATCAAGTGTCCCATTTGATAAAAAAATAATAATTGCAAAAGCAACTGCAGCAATTAAGATGTGTTGTTTTGATAGGTGATAGAATAAATAGAAGACAGCTGTCATCAGCGACGCATACAAGATGCTCACCCCGATAAATCCAATACTATTAAAAGTCAAAGCTGTTATCGTGTCAAAGACAAAACTAGGATTGAAAGCTTGGTAATTTGGTAAAAAATATGAAAACGTATTGGTCAAGCATGGTTTACCGCTCAGAAGATTTGATCCGCACTGATAATGCCAGCCAAAATCCGGATCTTTTACAGGTACGAAGTTGAGAAAAAAAATCGAAGAATATACCAAAAAGTTAAAAAATCTACCCATACTTAAAGAATAGTATATATCAACTAATATAGCTGATCACTTCACCGGATCGTAACCTCCCTTATTCCAAGGATGGCATCTGGTAATTCTCATTAATCCCAAGTGCAAACCTTTTATTACTCCGTACTTTTGAACAGCTTGGAAAGTATATCTAGAGCAAGTTGGCTCAAATCGACAAACGTTCCCAGCTCCAAAAATATTAAGATTGCGATTAACCAAACTAGATGTGCGTTGGTAGAATTGAATGAGTATCAGCACAACTTTTTTCATAGACTATTATTGTAGAATAAGACTATGAAAATTACTATCATCACCCTCTTCCCAAAAATGTTTGCTGGTTTTCTTGAAGAAAGCATCGTCAAACGAGCGAAAGAAACAGGCAAGGTAGATATCAAAGTCGTGGATTTAAGAATTTTCGCAAAAAATGAATACGGATCAGTTGACGAGCGGCCATATGGTGGGGGAGCTGGGATGGTGCTGCGAGCAGATATTATTGAAAAAGCAATATTATCGGTCAAAAATAAGATCCCGAAACAAGTTCAAAAAAACAAGATAAAAGTTGTATTAACAAGCGCAAAAGGAAAGTCATATAATCAGGCAAAAGCTAAAGAATTTTCTAAACTTGGTCATATTATCATTGTTGCCGGTCATTACGAAGGTGTTGATGAGCGTATAATGAAATATATGGATGAGGAGATTTCTGTTGGAGATTTTATACTTACAGGTGGAGAACTACCTTCAGCTCTAATTATTGATTCGGTAGTGCGACTTATTCCTGGAGTCTTGAAAAAAGAAGAAGCGACAGTCGAAGAAAGTTTTTTTGAGGTAAGGATTGAAGATTTGATAAAAGCATGTGGCGAAGATAAACAATTAGGATTATTGATCAAAAATGGCTTAACAAAAGTTAAATTGCTTGAGTACCCTCATTACACAAGGCCTGAAGTACTTGAAGGAGAAGCCGTTCCATCTGTGTTACTTTCTGGTAATCACGAAAAAATTAGAGAATGGAGATTGCAGGAAGCATACAAAGAAACGAAAAATAAACGTCCAGATTTACTTGCAATAAAAGTCAAGTAATGATATAAAAATACCATCAATGATAACTCTTAATAATATTTCAAAACAATTTGGAGAAACAAATGCACTTGTGAATATCACGTTTTTTGCCAAACGTGGTGAAATTATCGGATTTTTAGGCCCGAATGGTGCTGGAAAAACGACAACGATGCGAGTAATTCTTGGTCTTATCAAACCAACAGCTGGAGTCGTTAAGATCGATGCCGATGATCCAATTTCAGAAAGGCTTGTTACATTGCCAAAAATTGGATATCTCCCTGAAAATAATCCGTTGTATCCAGAAATGAAAGTAATTGAGTACTTGACCTTTGTCTCAGGTATGAAAAACGAGAAAAGTTTAGACAATCTTGAAAAGATAATGTTCCAAGTTGATATTTTGGATAAAAAACATTCAAATATTGATCAACTGTCTCGAGGTTATAAGCAAAGGGTTGGACTTGCCGCAGCGCTTATCGGCGATCCTTATATTTTGATTCTTGATGAGCCGACATCTGGTCTTGATCCGATAGAACAGGATAAAATTAAAAAACTAATTAAATCAATTTCAAAAGAAAAAACTGTAATTTTTTCAACTCATATTCTTTCTGAAGTGGAAGATATTGCAAGTAGGTTGATAATTGTTGATAAAGGCTCAATTATTTACGACGGCAATAAGCCAAAACAAAAAGGTGGAGTAGAAAAACTGTTTAAAAAATTGATTAATAAAAGTACGAAATAATAATTGATTATCTAATAATATCTTATGAAAGCATTGTTTAAAAAAGAGCTCTTATTTTACTTCAATAGTCCACTGGGCTACATTTCCATTGTTCTTTTTGGAGTTTTTGCAAACTTTATGTTTGTAAAAGATATTTTTGTTTACGGATCTGCATCCCTAAGACCATTTTTTGAAATTGTTCCGTGGCTTTTTATGATTTTTATTCCAGCTCTCACAATGCGCTTGATTGCAGAGGAAAAACGAACAAATACTATTGAGGTTTTAATGAGTATGCCAATTTCAGAAATGCAGATTGTAATCTCAAAATGGCTATCTACAGTGTTAATGGTGGGAGTCGGACTTATTCTTACCATGGGTCTTCCGATTTCAATGTATCTTTTGACAAAGCAAGTTGGCGTAAGACTATATCTTCCAGAAGTATTTGTAGGATATTTTGGATTGATTTTACTTGCGTCAGCGTACATTTCAATTTCATTATTTTTTTCAAGTATCACAAAAAATCAGATAGTAGCATTTTTAACTTCTGCACTAGTTATATTTTTTTTAATGATCTTTTCAACAGATTTTGCCGCTAGTATATTGCCAAAGCTTCTTCAAAATTACCTAAATTATCTTAGCCCAACAACACAGCTTGACTCTCTCATAAAAGGAGTCCTTGATCTGAGATCCATTTTTTACTTTGTCAGTGTAGATGCATTATTTATATTTTTGACTGTTATTGGTCTTGAAAATCGTCAATAAAATTTAAAAAAATGAAAAAACAAATTAAAAAACATTTTAATAAAATTGTGTCAACACTTGGGATATTTAAAAACTTAAAGAATGTAAATCTTATTAAGATGTTCGGGCTTTCAAAATTTCAGAAACCCACAATAATTATTGTTGCTATGGGCTTGTTGATAGTCTCAAACATTTTTATTTCTTATGCTTCGCTTCGGCTTGACCTTTCAAAAGGTGGGGCTTATACACTTTCAAAGGCAACTAAAGCACTTGTTGGAAATCTTGATAAAAAACTTGAGATGTCTCTGTATTTATCAAATAATATTCCAGCTAGATTGAAACCAATCCAGAGGGAAGCAATTGATATTTTACGTGAATATGATCGATTGGGACAAGACATCAATCTCCAAATAGTTGAGTTTGATCCTATAGTTGATGCCGATACTGTAACCAAAGTTCAGCAAGCAGGGATTTACCCAACTCCAATCAGGGAACAAGATTACAATGAAGTTTCTTTAACTGAGATCTATGCGGGTTTAATTGTGAATTACGGTGATCAAAATGAAACTATTGGCGAAGTCCTTGACGTTCAAAACCTCGAATATTCTATTACATCCCTGTTGTATAGAATGACAAATGACAAAATTCCTCAGATCTCAGTCGTTGGTATTCCAGATTTATACATTCCGCAACAAGATCAGTTGGGCGCTTTAAAACAATTTTCAAATAATTTATTTTCGATAGATACACTGACAATTCCAGACAATTCTGACAAAAGTGATGGAGTCGAAGTGCTTCCGGATGCTGATTTTGCGATTCCAGCTGAAACTGACACATTATTGGTCATTGATACTGCAGAGCAGGATTTTACAGATCAGGCTTTGACTGAAATTGATAGATATCTTCAGACTGGAAATGCAGTATTTTTCATAAATAGTCCCTCAATTTCTGACAACCTTCAAACAGGGCCTACTGAGGACGGTCTAATTTCTCTACTTCAGAAATATGGACTTTCAGTACAAAATAATATTATTCTTTCTTCAAATGCTGAGTTTGTGAATATGGGAAGTAATGGTTTTTCGATTTTTGTACCGTACCCAATGTGGCTTTGGAGTAGTGATTTTAACTCAGACGCAGCATATTTTGCTGGAATTGGAAGATTGACCTTTCCTTGGGCGTCGTCAATTGACGTAAAAAATATTAAAGGGAGAGATATTAAAGAAATTATCAGAACAGGAAAAGAGTCATGGAGTCAAACTGGAACTTTTTCTCTAAATCCTCAACAAATCGCAGAACCAGGTTCGGATATGTTAAAAACCTTTACGATCGCAGCTGAGTCATCTTCAAAAACAAACAAGATTATGGCGATTGGATCATCAAGGTTCATTCTTAGTAGTTACCTCTCTCAACAATCACAAAATCTTGACTTTATTTTTAATGTTTTGAGTGATTATGCATCTGACGGTGCCCTTAGCGGAATAACGAGTCGAGCTGTAAATATTTATCCACTGCCAGAACTCCCTGCGCAGGTACAAGACACCTATAAATACTCAAATATATTACTTTTGCCTGCAATTTTTGCAGTTTTTGGAACTTGGAGATTGTGGAAAAGAAATAAACAGGACTAATGTATAATATCTTTCATGATAAGAACTAGGATTGCGCCATCTCCAACTGGTACGGATATACATATTGGAAATCTCTACACAGCGTATTTGAACTGGACTTTAGCTAAAAAACATGGAGGAAAATTTATTGTTCGAATTGAAGATACCGATAGAACTAGGCGTATTGAAGGATCAGAAGAAAAAATTTTATCAACTTTGAATGCATTTGGATTGACGCCTGACGAGAGTGTTGAAGTGGGTGGAAAATTTGGTCCATATAGACAATCTGAAAGACTTGATATTTACAAAAAATATTCAAAAATATTGCTTGACAATGGTAGTGCTTATCTTTGCACATGCTCGCGCACGCGACTTGAAACTGTCCGTGAGGATATGAAGGTTAATAAGCAAATTCCAAAATATGATAAATATTGCTTGTCTCGACAAGAAGCGATAAAGAAAGAAATTGAAAATGGAAAAGAGCATGTGGTAAGACTGAATGTTCCCGAAGACGAGGATGTGATTTTTCAAGATATTATTCGAGGAGAAGTGAAAATTAATACTGGAAATTTAGATGATCAGGTTTTGATGAAATCTGACGGTTATCCGACATACCATCTGGCGGTCGTTATTGATGATTATCTCATGAAAATATCTCATGTTATACGCGCTGAGGAATGGATTTCCAGCACGCCAAAACATATTTTGATCTATAAAGCATTTGGTTGGGAGTTGCCAAAATTTGCGCATGTTCCAATTTTAAGAAATCCTGATAAATCAAAGCTTTCAAAACGCAAAAATCCAGTTTGGGCATCTTGGTATTTGGAGCAAGGATTTTTGCCAAGTGCTGTTTTAAATTACTTAGCACTTATGGGTTGGTCACACCCTGAGGGAAAGGAAATTTTTGATGCTGATGAATTTGCTGAAGTATTTACTTTGGAACGTATTCAGCCGGTTGGACCTGTTTTTGATGTAAAAAAACTTGAGTGGATGAATGGACAGTATATTATGAAGCTTGAAATTTCTAATTTAAAATTCCTAATTTCTAATTTCTATAAAGATAAAAATCTTGACCCAAATATTCTTGAAAAATCGATTCCACTAGTTCGTGAGAGATTGAAGAAGTTGAATGAATATTTAGATATCGCTGGATTTTTATTTGAAAAGCCATCATCATATGAAAAGGATTTTTCAGGTGAAAAAGAGTTGTTAAAAAAGGTCGCCGATAAATTGGAAAGTTTGGAAAGTTGGAAGGCTGATGAAATTGGAAATTTGATGCAGGATTTTGCAACTTCAGAAAACATCCCATTTGGAAAATTTTTCATGATGCTTCGCGTCGTTCTTTCAGGTAAAAAAATCACACCACCACTTAATGATTCTATGGAAATTTTAGGAAAAGAGGAATGTATTGCCAGAATCAAAAACGTTATTTGATAATTGATCAATCTGATGTCAATTGTCATTATTAAAAACTTTCTAACAAAGAATGAAAAGAAAAAGGTTATGGATTTGGATTGGTTACAAACTAATTATAAATATTTATAAAATAGAAAAGAAAAACTTTCGTTTGTATGTTGGTAGCTCAAATCCCATAGTTTGGAAAATCATAAAAGGACTAGATTTTAAGGAGATTAAATCAAAAGTAATTCCATTTAGCGTTTTATTGATTTATCTTGAAATGAGCCTAAACGTATTATTTGCAGGTGAGTTTCTTCCATTTCTGAAAGAGCTTATGCGAAAATCAAAGTCTTTTCCAAATAGGAATAAATTGCGGCATTTTTGTTTTATTCAAAAATAACATTTAACTACTTCCTTCCAGTAAGCAACTTCTTCCGCGTCTCCCGCACTGCGATTTTTGGAAGCGTCGTTTCATTCTCGTTAATATATTTTTCAACGTTTTGAGCAAAGTTTTTTATCATACTTCTCAGCAGCCAGATTATGTTTCTCAGGATTCGTCATTCCAAGAATTTTATGACTTATACCCATATAACGCGCCGGATCAAATCTCGAATCTTTCTTTTTTGGTGATTTTTCTATCCAATTTTGAATAAATTTGTAGTAGTCCATTTCGATAATTATACGTTTTTCTTCTCGACTAAGTTGTTTGATTTCATGCTCGCGCTTTGTTGCAGTACTGCGATTTTTATACTCTTCATAATGTACGAGCTTTACAGGAGCTCGAACTCTAGTATATTTTGCTCCACCCTTCGCTTCACCATTATGTTCTTTAATACGTCTTTTGACATCAGTGGTAATTCCGGTATAAAAAGTCCCATCTGAACATTTGAGAATATATACGATGTATTTTGACATTATTTTTGGGAATATTTAATTACTTGAGGGTAAATTCCGCCACGTGTTCCCAAGTTTCAGGATCGTAATCGTTTGCATTAATTAAACAAAGTTTTTCGGCTTGAAATTCTTTTGTTTTGAGATTTATTTCTTTTGCAATTTTATATTTCACCACTGATGGATACTCTCCATAAACAAGACTGATATGAGGCATAAAAAAATTACTATTTTTCAAATTCAAGGCGAAAGAAACATTCATCTGCAGATCAATAATGCGCGGAGTTGGATCAATTCTGGCAAAAACACATTGAAAAAACGTTGTGCTGATGCTAATTTCTGAAATATTAATTGCAATTTTGCTTGATTTATTCAAAACAGAGCTGATTTTACTTACTACATCATTTTTTTTACCTTCAAATTCCCCAATGATCGTTACATGTGGTTCAAAGGAAGGAAAGTTTAGTTTTTTACTATATTTTTCGACTATCTCCGAATACTCTAACTGAATTTGTTTTGGTGGTAAAAGCCAGAGACTATATTTATTCATAAAAATAATTTACTAAACTTTTAATTTATGAGTCATCGCTCCGCTTAAAATTATCAATATTCCTCCAATTATTTGGAAAAAATTAATGTTTTCATCTAAAAATGTTACACCCAATATTGCTACGATAACCGGCACTGTCAGTGTCTACTTTCACCTTTTTCAATAAAGGTTTTGATATTATTAATGCTATTGAAAATGAGGCTGCGGCAATAAGCGTCAACAGATCTCCGATTTTTGGAATGACTCTGACACCGGCAGTCGAGATGAGGTATGCGCCAGTTATAAAAAGAAGTAAAAGAATTACTTTTCCTCTATTCATCTTTTCCTCCAAGAAAAACCAGGCAAATAGTGTGGTGAAAATAACGGTACTTTTTATTAAAAAGCCATAATTTACTGAAGTTGAAGGTTGGAGTCCGTATACTCCAAAAACATAACCTGAACCGACGGCAAGTCCGACCATAATCAGTCTTTTTAAATATTTACTCTTAACTTTAAGAGGATTAGATTTATTTATTAAATAAAAATACAAGTTAATCAAAATCACTGAGACGAAAGCTGATTGGAGGGTAAAGGTGACGGGATCTACGCCATTGATGAGCGCCAACTTTCCCAAGAATATATTAAAGGCCCAAGAAATTGAGAATATACTGACAAAGAGAAGTTTTTTACTCATATGACTACTTTTGATTATATCACCACTTTTAATTGAAGCTTTTTATAGGCTACCAAGTTTCCTATTAACTGTCTATTGCTTGGTTTAAGAAGAAAACTCTCCAGTCCTGTAGCTAAAAGGGAAAGATCTTTTTGGGTGTATAGGTAGAGCGATACAGTATTTAGATCAATAACCATCTCTAAAGTTATTTTTTTATCATACGTCGTAATATTTGCTACAAACTTTTGCCAATCTGCAGCAGTTAGCTTTTCATTTTGTATAAATAATTCAAAAGTCCTCATGGAGGCTATTATAAGGTCTTATATATTATATAAATATATATTCAATCTTAGATTGTTATAGCAGTATAAATTGCAGTTGACAGATGTAATCGAAGTATAGGAAAGTATATCAAGATATATTATTGGTGACTTACCCTCCTTCACCCAAATGTTTCGGCTGGCAGGCGAGATCCAAACCCGCGCAGGTGAGCATAATTTATGAGTTATGTCAGATATTTAATCGAAAAAATCTTCACTTTTTTCGTAATATCTTGTTTAACCAATTCCCAATCAAAATCGACATGCATTCGTGGAGTAGGTTGACCATCTGCATCGTCAAAGTAAACAAGCGACTTCAAGATATGTATATGATTATAGTGTACATCCTTGTATTTTTCATCCAGTTTTTGAAATAGATTTTCCAAAGTGAATTTCTTCAAAATGGTATACAAATCAACAAAATCCTTTTTACTACCTCGTGCAGAAATGGTAATAAGTTTTGTGCATGCAATATCGATAACTGAAGATAATTGTAGATTGTTCCATGGGACAAATTCCTCAAGAAGTGAGTAAGGATAGTGAAGAAATTGAAGTTTGACCCCCTTTAAAAATACATTTAACGTGCCTCGCTCTATTTGGACACTATCTATAGGGCAGACTTTCAGTAATGATTGTTGAATGATCTCTGATTTGAAATTTAAATATGAGAAAAAATCAAGATCTTCTGATTCGCGGTGTCCAAGCTGCAGAGAGAGCGCTGTCCCGCCAGTTAGATAAAATCTTGAGATTTCGGGAAGGCATTTAATTTCCTCGAGAAGATTTGCAGTACTCTTCGGCAAAGTTTGTACATATATTTTCATTCTAAGATAAGAATAAATTCCAAAATTTAGACGATGGGGTGGTAAGTTTCAGGAGGGAGATCCTTTGTTTGATTTTGTTTTTATCTATAGCAGACAAAAGCCAGGAAACTGCCTTCTGATCTCCTATATTGAGGATCGTTTGAATAATGTAAGTTTCATTCCGTTCCAAACTTAATTCAGATAGATTATCTCCCCAGAAATACTTACTCACGAAGTCGGGCAGTGAAGAATGTTGCATAACCATATTATATCATTTTAGGGCGAAGGTGAATGAACTTGGAAAATGGGTGACCGACGGGACTCGAACCCGCGACAGCCTGCTCCACAAGCAGGTGCTCTACCAACTGAGCTACGGCCACCAAGTGAGAGGTATTATATCAAGATCAGAGGCTTATGAATAGAGGGTGTCTTGCCAATGCGCATCAGTCGATACTGTCAGATCAAGATAAACTTTTTTATTTGTTGTCAGGGCGATCTCTTTTCTTGCATAACTTCCGAGTTCCTTAATTTTTCGCCCACCTTTACCAATTAACATTTTTTTATATCTATCTGAAGTTGTCAAAATCTTAGCCTTTATATACATGACTCCATTTTTACGCTCCTTGATTTCATCCACGACTGCAGTTGTCGTATATGGGATCTCTTCCCCCATCATGATAAATACTTTTTCACGAATTAACTCTCCAATAAAACCCTTACTATCCATATTGAGTAGGGGATAGACATGTTCAGCGTCTTCTATCGAACTTTTCTCAACCTCAGGCAAAAGTGCAAAAATCGCATCCAATAAATCAGTAAAAGTTCTAACATTTTCAGCAGTTATGGTAAAAACTTCGTCAAACTCCTCTTCCATATATTTATACTGTGGTAAGAATTTTATCTTGTTATCCTTATTATTGATCACAAGAAACACTGGAGCCTTTACTCTTCTTGCTATCCCTAGGACCTTAGCCTCTTCATAATCACGATTACGAGTCGGATCTATCATATAAAGTACGACGTTAGCCTCTTTATTTACTGCCTGAAGTGTCTGAATATTAATTTTCTTAGAAAGTGGATCAGTAGTTTTGTCAAAAATCCCAGGAGTATCTGTGAAGATTATTCGTCCGCGCTCCTCCTCATAAAGACCTTGGATCATCATGCGAGTAGTTTGTGGCTTTGGTGAGGTGATGGCGACCTTTTGACCTATCACATTATTGACAAAAGTTGATTTGCCGACATTAGGCCTTCCTAAAAGTAATACTGTTCCTTCGCGCATAGAAGCTATTGTAACACAATAGTTTATTGTGAAGCTGTAAAATAAGAAAAATATTTGGTACAATTGTGCCTGTTTGATATTTTTCGACATGCCCGGTCGGCTAATGGTAGGCCAACGGACTTTGAATCCGTTTATCTAGGTTCGAATCCTAGCTGGGCAGCAAAAAGTAGCGTATCAAAATTATTACCTCACAATAAGGTCCGTCCTTGAAGGCAAATCTTTTATGAGTATTAAAATAACTTCATCCACCGATAAAGAAATAGAAGTATTTGAAAGAAAAGAATGGGGAGCTGAAGATTTGAAACATTATGGAAGAGAAGTTGATTGGGACAAATGGAAACCAACATTTTTCCTCTTTAAGGCTGAAAAGAAAGGCAAGGTAATAGGGGTAATCGGAGGTCATCTTATAGCAGGGGTTTTATTTATAGAAAGAATTCTTGTGACTCAAGCAGAACGTAATATGGGTATCGGTAAAATGCTGTTGGCAAAAACAGAAGAGTATGCAAAAGAAACTCATGCTCATAAGATATATTTATATACGGGAAAAGACTGGGAAGCTATCCAATTTTATTTAAAACATGGCTATGAAAAAACTGGAGAATTACCAAATCATTTTATGAAAAAGGATTTCGTAATTTATAGTAAAAATATTTAGGGGAAAATATAGAAGTGATGTTTGTAAAAAGTTTCCACATGGTCAACCCGAGTCAGCAAATTTTCCCCTTCAGGTTTGAAAGCAGTAAATCCAAGGTGGGTTGCAAATACTCAAAACAGCTCTGAAAATCTTTTTGGCGCCTAATGATTAGATGTTTAAACTTTGCTGTATAATAAAAACATGAAAAATAAAAACAATTCTTTTTCAGTAGGAAATAATGAAAAGCATGAAGTATCTTTGAAGTATGACCACTGGTGGGGAAGATTTTATATTTATGTTGACGGAAAAGAGACAACAATTAATGGCAAAAGCGTGATAACTGGGTCATTCTCAATAGAGGTTGGAAATGAAGAAAAACATACTATTACCTTTCAAATTATACTTTCTGTATTTTTTGCTGCTTTTCGAAAAAAAGAGGTGCAGGTACTTATAGATGGGAAATTATTTGACACTTTTGAATTGTAGGTTAGATTTTTTTCAATAACTAATTTCTAAAAAAGTTCTAACATTCTTCAAGTCCCGCAGCAAATTTTGCTTTTCAGGTTTGCGAGCAGTAAATCCTAGCTGGGTAGCTCGTTTGAATATATAAAGTAATCTTAAGAACTCACATAAGAAAAATATGAAATGGATCGAAAATTTTAATCTAACTCAAGGTTTATCGCTAGTAAGTATTCCAATTGTTGGCTATGTTTCTGCATTTTTTTATCTTTCAGGAAAGTATTCTTTTTATGATCTACCCATATTTTTTGTCGAAATAAATACAGAATTAGCAATTTTTGCTTCTCTGGTAGTAGTAATAGTAATTTTATCTATCTCTCTATCTATCTATCTATATTATAACTAGACCAACTAAGGCAGGTGTCAGTAAAGGGTTTAAACCAGCAACGAAACAAAGTCTTATTTGGACTTTTATTTTCGTTTTAGTGACATATATTGTATTTGTATATTTTATTTTCTGAAGATCTTTATAAAGCTGAAATCAAAAAGAAAGGTAATAAAACGAATATAAAAATAGATTTTTCCAATTTTATTTCATTTCTAAGGATTAAATATGTACTACTTCCACTTTTTATTTTTTTATGGATTTCTGTTGCATATCTTTATGGTTATTCTGAAGGAGCTTCTCAAACAAAATATGCAATTCTAAACTACAGTAATGAAAATTATATAGTTGTCGGAAAATTTAATGATAATCTACTCCTTGTAGCTTTGGAATTAAAAAATAAAATTACTAAGAATAAAGTAATGCTTAAACCTATTGATGAAATAATTATCGTAGATCAAAAAGATGTGGGTAAATTAAATGCAGTCAAATAACTTTCTCTATAAGAAGTTCCCACATAGTCAACAAGTGTCGACCAATATTTTCCAAACTATTCTGACATTCTTTTTCAAACAACTTTGAATTTCAAACTTGAGGTATAATAAGGTTATGAAGTCCCTGTACCAATAGGTGAACAATACTTTATTTTTCCAGCCAATACTTCAGAAAAAGAAATCAAGCAAAAGATACTTTCAAAGCGAGAGCTGATGTATAAAGTTGTTTCAATTGCTTTGTCTACGGTTGGAATTATGATGTGGATTCTTACAAAAACATCACTGTCAGAGTTGTATGAAGGCTTTGACAGATCTACTCCATTTATCTACGAAATTGCTCCGATAACTTCAGTATTCTTGGGAGTAATGTTTTATTTTCTATTACAGAAAATAAAAGATAATGACGTGGATTATGTATCTTCAAAAACTCAAAATGGCAAGCTGAAAGTGACTCCTGTAGTAAGCCATAAAAATGACATATATATTGTTGGAATGATCATTTTTTTGTTGCAGGAATGATCGTGACATTTGTATTACCGATATTTTCTTTAACTTCCTCTATCTATGACTCAGTCCCACAATAGAAATTGGTGATGTGTCCCATTTCCCCAATTTAAAACACTCATAGATACCCACAGATTCCTCATCCAGTTTTCACAAATACAAAATAATAGAACAAGAAATATTTGATGATACAATACAGTATGGATCCTGCATTGAAAAAAGTTGTTTTTACTTTTGGAACACTCTACGAACCTCGTATCACCAAAGCGTTATTGGGAGAGCTTCCTGAGTATTTTGATGCAGAGCTTGTGGGATTTTCAATTTATCGTGGTGGGCCAGATCAATTACCTGATAAAGTAAAGCAAGATATTATCGCTCACAGAGGATCTTTGGGTGGACTTACGTATCATTTTGCAAAACCTGATGATTCTGAAAATGTCATCACTGGCAGAGCGTGGATGATAACCGATCTGCAAGAGAAAATACTTGATGCATGGGAACGATATCCTGCATGGTATCAAAAACAAGATGTGGAGGTGCAAGATAAACAAGGACATCTGAAAAAAGCATTTGTATATACGCAAGACGGTGATGGAGATCTTGTAGACCTTGCGGTGTTTGAGCGAGTACCTGGTGGTGTACAAGAATATATTTCAGAGGCAAAGAGAGTAAGAGAGGATGTTTTAAATCACATATGAACACACAAAAAATAATCAAAGAACTGCATGCACGATATCCAGGAAAGCAGGTCATTCTTGTCCGCCAGAAAATCCAACAGAAATTATTTGTGAACTTTCCCCCACATCTGAACATCCTTAAAAAAGCATTTCACTGGCAATTGTTGGTTCATCAAAACCACATTATCACAAGCTTCAAAAAACATTTTAGATTGGCTCGCGTATTGGCTCTTTATTTTGTCGCAGCGGTGTTAATTAGCTTGAGCACATTCTCGTTCTATTATTTGAGAACTCCATGGGTATTGTTGGCAATTGTTGTCGTAGCATTTACGACTTCATATTTTGGGCCTCTATGGTGTCTCATAGTACTCAAATCAAAGCGATATACAGGGAAATATGAGGAGAGATTGTATTCTTTTACGAAAAGTCAAAAAATGAAATTGCAAGGAGTGTACTCGATAGAGAGTATATCTTCACAAGCTTTTACCTGTGGTTTTGGGATGAGTAAATCTGTTTTTTACCATTCGAATGTACTAGAGAATCATCCATATGACGAGATAGAGGCGGTCATGGCGCACGAACTTGGGCACCAAGTACATGGAGACATTGTTCTTTACACGTCAATCATTTCAATCATTCTCATATTCAGTAGCATTTTAAACGTTGCCCTATTTTCAAATATCCAAACGCATTCGCTTATCTTACTATTCTTTTGTTTACTTGCAGCAGCTATTATTCTCCCGATTGTTTTGGGGATTAGTAGATGGCGAGAAGGCATGGCTGATCAATATGCTTATGATGCATTGAGGAATAAAGCAGCATTTGCTCGCTTTCTTGAGCGATTATTGAAATATTGGGAAAAAGAAAATGGAGTAAAAATCGAAAAAACAATTTCACCAATTGCGAGGCTTTTTTTGACGCATCCATACATTTACGATAGGATTCGAGCATTCAAGAAGTAAAATGTTACTGCGTAGACTGGAGGCATAGAGCTTAAAAAAATAGTACGTAGTAACATTTTCACGCTCTTCAATCTTTGCTATTTAGCGCCAAAAGTGATAAGATGTAGTTAGTAGACGACCTAAAACTTCTTCCTTATAACAACTCTATACTGAAATTATTCATTTTATTTAAACATTTAAACTATGAAAGCTTTATTTATCAGTCCAATTTCTCCCTTTGAAAGTATCGGCGGCGTTGAACGATACGTATTAAACCTCATCAATTATTTTAAAAATAGAAATGATATTAAAACATTTCTAATCCTTCCTACATCTCAAAAAAGTCATAAAAAAATAGAAGGAAATATGACTATCTACTATGACAATAATTTTTCTGTCCCACGGAAGATTACGATACAGTCTCATATGGCTCAAAAAGAAAGAGGTTTTGCAGATTTGGTAGAGTCGATCATAATGGAGCATGGCATAGATGTTATCTGTGCAGAAAATCTATTGTCTGGTTCAACTGCAGGATATAGTTTTCGACTCAATATGATTGCAACGAATCATAAAATACCATTGATGCTGAGGCTCCATGTATATGCAGAAAAGCCACTAGAAATTGCTCTGGTAAACAAATTAATGTGGGATCATGTTAGTTGTGTTAGCAAGAGTGTAGCTGGTGATTGTTTTCAAAAAGGGATAGATATTAAAAAGCTTTCGACAGATTATCTAGGCGTAAACACACTTGATTTCAAACCTGAAAGAAATAATGATAGTAGCCTAAAAAAAGAGTTGGGTCTTTCGGAAGATGCAAAAATTATTTTGACAGCAGGAAGAATTATAACAGGATCTAAAAATATGCTTCGGGAGAAGGGGATGATAAATCTTATCGAGGCCTTTTCTAGACTTTCACCAAGATATCCAAAATGGCGACTCGTTATAGGAGTAGCAAAAGCCTCTAAGAATTTAAAGTCAGAGTTTGAAAGTGTATATGAGATGCTTCATGGATATATAAAAATAAACAATATTGAGAAAAAAACTTTCGTTAAAATGTTTGAGCTTGATCAAATGCCCCATGTGTATCAAGGATCAGATGTATTGGTTTTGGCCTCTGAAAAAAATGAAACACTCGGTCAGATTTTTCTTGAGGCAATGGCTTGTGGCTTACCAGTCATTGGTGCAAAAACCGGCGGAATGCCAGAGATCATAAGCGACAATTATAGCGGGTACTTGGTTCAACCAAATGATCCCATAATTTTGGCCCAAAGAATAGAAAGAATCCTCACGGATAAAAAACTCAGAGACCATTTTATTTTACACGGACATGAAACGGTTGCTGAGAAATTTACGGCAAAAAAACAGTTTTCTGATTTCCATTCACTATTAAAAAGCATTGAGAAAAAGAATTACTAAAATCACTTATGAAGAAAAATTCATGGGGCGAACGAGTGGTATATCAGATTTATCCGCGAAGTTTCAATGACAGTAACGGAGACGGTATCGGTGACATAAATGGTATTACTGAAAAACTCGATTATTTGAAAGATTTGGGGATAAGCGCATTGTGGCTCTCATCGATATATTGTTCACCGATGAACGATTTTGGTTATGACATCTCCGATTACTACCAAATAGACCCGTTATTTGGAAATCTTAAGGATTTTGACAATCTTCTCAAACAAGCGCACAAACGGAACATGAAAGTTCTGATGGATTTTGTTCCAAATCATACGTCTATGGAACACGAGTGGTTTAAAAAATCTCGTAGTTCAAATCAAAATTCAAGGCGAGACTGGTATATTTGGAAAAAACCAAAACCCAACGGGGGGCCTCCTAATAATTGGCTCTCTCAATTTGGCGGATCAGCCTGGAAGTTTGATGAAAAAACAGGTGAGTATTACCTTCATAGTTTTGATGTCAGTCAACCAGATCTAAACTGGAGAAATCCAAAAGTAGTTGAGGGGATCATAAATATGATGCGGTTTTGGCTAAAACGTGGAGTTGATGGTTTTCGAGTTGATGTTGCATACCAGCTTTTCAAAGATCCTTTCTTTCGAGATGAACCAGATAATCCTGAGTATAAAATCGATAAAAATAGCCAATATAATAGCCTTCTACATATTTATACAGTTGCACTTCCTGAGACTCTTGAGATGCTTAAAAAACTCCATGATGTGATTGACGAATATAAAGATCGGTTTATGGTATGCGAGATATATACATTTTTGAAAGAGATTATAAATTTATATCATATTGTTGATCGTCAAAGCTTTGCTCCATTCAATTTTTCATTTTTATCTCTTCCGTGGATTGCACAAAAGCATAAACGGTTCATCG
>Ga0210044_10002588_pt1 | contig 26737 bp, 29 predicted proteins | sample CryGey13umfilter_2_FD_183959 | JGI IMG/M metagenome (GOLD analysis project Ga0210044, IMG submission 183959) | Groundwater microbial communities from aquifer in Utah, USA - Crystal Geyser 4/9/14 3 um filter (SPAdes) (version 2) | ecosystem: Environmental > Aquatic > Deep subsurface >... | reverse complement strand
ATTTGTCTATTGATAGGGTTTATCCGTATTTGATTAAAAAATTATTTTAATATAAAAATGTAACCTAATTATAATTTTATCGTTATACATAATATAAATCAATTAAACTATAAATTATGAAAACTATGAGGGCAAAATTATTAGTGATTAGTATGTTAATCTCAGTATTGACTTTTTCACAAAACAGCGAAAATTTATCATACTCTAAACTTACCCTACAATCTGTAAATGGATACGAGGTAAAAGATGGAGAAAAACATCTGTTATTAGATGACGAGCTTCTTCTGAATTACAAAGATAGCTCTGTCACTAATGAATTTTTATTAACATCTTATGTTGAAATTTCAGGGAAACCGTATGTAAGAATAACTTTTTTACCCAAAGAAAATAAAAGAACTTTAGATAGAAAGCCTATTTTTATTGATTACGAAATTATAGCAGAAGAAATAATTGGCAACAATGAGATTGTTGAAACAATTTGTGAGGGGCATAGAGATAATGAGTTTGTGATGATTTCTGATAATTATAATACATACGAAACCATTATTGAGTTCATAACCATAGATGACGAAAAAATCATTAAAGAAAAAAGATACCTTTATAAATTTGAATTTTTATGGTAAAAATTATTAAATGTAAAAAGCAGAAACATCTCTGCTTTTTTATTTTGTTTAAAAAAAATACTATATTTGCATAAAATTATTAACTAAAAACTAAAAAAATGGCATCTGGAGCATCAGAAAATAAATACGCTAAGATAAAAAAAGCGAAAACTCAAAAAGAAAAAGACGAAGCAGCACATAAAAAAGGTTTAATTGTTAAGGCGGAAGAAGAAGCGTTGAAAAATAAAGCAAAAGCAGCGTCTGATAAAAAAGAAAAAGAAGACCACTATAAAGGAAGGGGTATCCTACATGAAAAAAGAAAAGCTAATTGGGAGCGTGGTAAAAAAAACGGTGGGGTTATGTTATATAATAATGACGAAGAAAAAAAGAAGTTGTTTAAAAAAGAAACAGGATTAGATTGGTAAATGAGCGAAACCCCAAACATAGAAGTTAATCCTATTGGTAATTTAGAATTTTATTCTATTGCAATAGGTGTTGTTGGTTCTGGTCTTCAATACCATGTCGGGCAAAAAATAAAGGTAACAAATAAAGAATGTACGATAACACACATTATTAGAGATGATAGTTTTTATTACAGTACCGAGAAAGTTGTTTACATGATATTTGCTGATATTGAAGGAGAAATAAAACCCATAAAAATATTTATAGACCAACCTGTTTATATTAGTGTTAAGGTATGAAAATAGTGAATAGCACTTTTATTATTGTAAAGCAACTTGATGTTGACTACGTAAGGAGTAACTTCGGACTATTAAGGGATTATGATGGGGTGTCAAGATTTGCAGAAGTGCATTTTACAAGTAAAGAAAGTGTCTTTCAAAAAGGAGATATTATTTCTCATGAAGGACAGATAATGTACTATCCTGCTAGTGATTTTGGAGATAATTTTTATTATATTAAAGAATCAGATATAAACGCCAAGGTTAAGAACAATATGTTCTTTTCTATTTATGAATCTGTTTACATAAAAACTGATAAGTACAAAAACCAAGTAAAAGATTTTGGAAATTTAAAGATAGAAGTTGATGGAGAGTATCATCAGTTTAGGGCTGATATTGTAGTTCAAAGTGGTGTTGTTTTTTCAAAGCCAACAAAAGCAACAAACAGCTATACTCAGGAGTTGTTAGATGTGAATATAAATGATGGAGATGTTATTTATACTCATCATTTTTTAACACATAAAGACAATGAAAGAGTTATAAATGGAGAAACTTATTACGAAATAAGGTATGAAGATTGTTATTTTAAGATTGTAGATGACGAGATAATAATGCTTAACGAGTGGAACTTATTAACACCAATTGATGATAGTGAAAAAGAAACACATATTGGAAATATAGAGATAAGACACCAAAAAGTGAAGGATTCTAAGAAAGCAGTAGTAAAAAACGCTTCTAAGAAATTGTTATCACAAGGAGTTTCTGTTGGGGATGTTGTTTATTTTGAAAAAGATATGGATTACCCAATACATATTGACAACGAAATAGTTTATAGAGTAAACACTAGAAACATAATAGCAAAAAATTATTAACTAAACATAATAAAATCATGGCTGCAATAAGAAAAGCACAAATATTGATAGGAGATAAACTACCTATGAATAACAAAGAAAAAGAAATTTATTACAAAAAAGTATCAAAAGCAACAGATGTAAAAGACCCTGAAAAAATAGAATCTACTTTTTATGATTTGTATAAAAAAGATGATGAGTTAGAAAGGTTTTTAACCCCTACTTTTGATGGTAAAAAAGCAATTTATAACTTAAATTTAATAGGTTTTATTAATTATATAAAAACACTATAAATGTTAAAACCACTAGATAATAGAGTATTAATAAAGCTGCTGCCCCCACAAGAAAGTCTTTTAGGTAAATTTGAGATTCCTACTTCATCTCAAAAAATACCAAACAGAGGAGGTGTTGTTGGTGTAGGAGAATCTGTTACTGAAATAAAAGTAGGAGATATAGCTATTTTTGATGAAAAGTTTGGAATAGTAATAACAGAAAAAGGAGAAAACTTTAGGGTGATTGATAAAAGAGATATTTTTGCAATAATCAAAAAATAAAACCTATGGAAAAATCAAGAGAAAAATTCTTAGATGAAGTAAATATTTTCTTAGGAAAGAAGCTCCTTATTCAATACAGAGATTTAAAAACAACAACAAAGTTTTTTTCTGATTTACATTTATCGTTAATGGAAAAAAATAAAAAAGCAACTTTTTATAGAAGGCTAAAATATCTTTTTACAGGAAAGATATAGTAAAACAAAACTAATTTAAACTAAAATAAATAATGGAAATAATCAAAGAACTAACCTTTCATAATGAGGGTAGAGAAAAACTAATTATAGGAATAGACAAGGTAGCTAATGCTGTAAAAGTAACACTAGGGGCTAAAGGTAGAAATGTAATATTAGACAGAAACCCATACCCACATATAACAAAAGATGGTGTTACTGTAGCTAAAGAAATAAACTTAGAAGATGCTATTGAAAGTATGGGAGCAAGACTTATAAAGCAAGTAGCAAGTAAGACCGCAGAAGACAATGGAGATGGCACAACAACGTCAACAGTCCTTGCTCAACAAATAGCAAAAAAAGGATTGAAAGCCATTGAAACACATCCTCCTATGGAAGTGAAAAAAGGAATGGAACTAGCAGTAAAAGATGTTTCTACATTTCTAAAAGAAAACTCAACACCTATTGATATAGACAAAAACACTCTTTATAAAGTAGCTTTAATTTCAGCTAATGGAGATGAAAGCATTGCTGAATTAGTTTCTCTTGTTATGAATAAAATCAAGTTAGATGGAATTTATGATTTAGAAGAATCGGGTTTACAGGAAACAATAGTTGATATGATTGAAGGAACTAAGATTTTATCAAGTTTCTTATCTCCACATTTTATTAATGATGAAAATAAAAGTAGGGTTGTTTTAGAAGATGCTTATGTTTTTATGATGGACGGTGTTTTAAATAATATTAACGACCTAAGCCCAGTATTTACACAATATAATGCTTTAGGAACAACTAAACCTTTAGTTTTTATGGCTAATGACGTTAATGGAGAAGCGTTATCAACTTTAATAATTAATAAAGTAAAAGGAAAAATATCTACTGTTGCCATAAGGGTTCCTGGACTTACTGATGAAAAGATAGAAACACTAAAAGATATTCAATCAGTAGTAGGCGGTACGATAATCAATCAAGCATCAGGAATAATGTTAAAAGATTTTACTAAAGAAATGTTTGGTAAAATAGATAGGATTGTTGTGGAAAGAGAGTTCACAATCATTACTAATAGAAAAAAAGATGGGATTAAAAAAAGGGCTTCTGAAATAAAATCTCAAATAGAATCTGTAAAAGAAGATGTTTTTTTAAGAGAAAAACTAAAGGCTAGATTAGCAAGGTTAAACGGTGCTGTTGCTGTAATTAAAGTAGGAGGAACAACAGAGGTAGAAATGAAGGAAAGAAAAGACAGAGTAGAGGATGCTCTAGGAGCTGTTGCTTCTGCAATGAAAGAAGGAATAGTTCCAGGGGGAGGAATTGCTCTGTTTAGAAGTTTCTTACACCTAAAAAACACTACTGTTAAAAGTAAATCACAGTCGGTAGGGTATAGCATTATATTAGATTCTTTATCTGAACCATTAATTCAAATACTAAAGAATGGAGATAAGGACTATGAAAGCATAATTCAGAAGTTGAATAAAAAAGATTTTGCTTATGGGTACGATGTTCAAAAAGAAGAAATAGTTGATATGATTGAAGTAGGTATAATTGACCCTGTAAAGGTTGTTAGAAACGCTTTGGAAAATGCTTCCTCAATAGCATCAATGTTATTAACAACAGAATGTGTAATAAGCAACAAAAGACAAAACTAATTTAAACTAAAACAAAAAAACTATGGCAGCATTATTAGATGTTTATATCAAAGAAGATGTATTGGAAGTACTTTTAAAAACCTTAAAAGCTAAAAAAGAAAAAGGAATAGCATTAACTGTTTCTATCAACGATGAAACAAATGATTACGGTCAAAATGTTTCTTCTTACGTATCTCAATCAAAAGAGGATAGGGATAATAAAAAACAAAAGTATTACATTGGGAATGGAAAAGTATATTGGAGTGATGGTAAAATAACAGTCGCAGAAAGAAAAAGCGTTCCTAATCAATAAAAACCACAGTCAGTAGATAATGGAGATTATATTGACCCTTCATTTTAAAAATTTCATTATATTTGCATAAAAAAATATTATGAATAGTGTAGGTAAAAATGGAAAACAAAATAGAAATGCAGGAAACCATCCTTCTTATGAAAAAAGAGGTATGAGTGAATCTTCTATTGAAAACAAAAAAGCATACGATAGCAACTTTCAAAAAAACAGGGGTAAGTATAGGGCTTTGTTGAATAAGAAAAACAAAGAAATGGGAAGCAAGGTTGGAGATGGCAAAGATGTTTCCCATACTAAAGAGGGTTTTAAGTTAGAAGGTCAATCAAAAAATAGAGGTAGTAAAACAAACTCAGCAGGAGACAAAAGAGCAAGAGGCTAATAAATAAAAAAATTATTATTATATTTTGTTTTTAATAAAATTATTATTACTACATTTGTAATTATTATTTATTAATCACTAAAAAAATATAAAATGGCTATATTATCACTAAAAAGACTTTCCGACAATAAACAAATTGTAATAGAAGAAGAAAACATTATTCTATTAAAGTCAATCTCAGGAGGAACAAGTGTTGAACATATAAATCCAATTTCAGGATATGTGGATAAAGTAGAAGTGGCAAATGCTATTGTACAAATTGCTTCTGTTTCAGAAAATATTTTTGAAATAACTCCTACACTAATATCAGGAACTATTTACTTAAACTTTGAAAGAGTTGTAAATATATTTCCTTACGGAGCAAGTTCTTACGCTAAAATTCTTTATGACAGAGGCGGTACTGCTCCAATAGTTATCGAAACAGAAGATTCTATTATGGAAACATATACGGCAATATACGATAAAAAAGGATATTTAACTTATGAGGTTGCTTCTTACACAGCTACAACAATAGTATTAGCCGTAGGAGAAGGAAATGTTACATCTGTATTAACAAGTCCGAAAGTAATTACACTTTACGGAAGTACTGATGCTAATAACGGAACTTACGTTGTAACATCATCAGCTTTTGGAACAGCAACAACAATAACACTACCTGCATCATCTATTACAGATACAGCATCAGTAGTTGGATACGTAATGGTTAAATCTTAAATAATGGCTTTAATAAGTTTTTATTTGAATCTATAATTGAAATAATAGTTTATTCATAATTCATACTACCTATCATTTTTTTAAAAAGCACCTATATATTTGTAGGTGCTTTTTGTTATAATTGTATTTTTTATTTTATTTAAAATAGTGTATTTTTGTTTAATCATATTTAATTAAAAACAAAAATGGAGAAACCAACCAACACCCCTCCTAAAGAATGGGCTTCCTACATAGAAAGTTTAGAGGAAAAAGTAAAGTGCTACGAATCTAAAAAAACAATCGTCAATAGTTACTTTGGTTTAAAGAAAATAGTTGATGACCTGAATGGAGTAATGAAAGATGGAATAGAGCTTATTCCTAATTCAGGGAATAAAGTACCTGTAATATCATCTGAATCATTATCTTCAAAAGATGATAAAATGATTGATAGACTTTTTAATTTTATAAAAAATCTTGATGACTATAATAAACAGTTACAAGAAATGGAAAAAAGAATCCTTCCTCAAATCAAAGAAGATGTTGCCTATGGAAGTGATTTAGAAGAAGCATTAAGCCTTTTAGGAAAACAATGATAGATAACTACATAGGAAAATGGAAAGGTGTTGGTATGCAATTACCAAAAGATTTTATTACAGAAAGAATTATAGGAGAATTAAAGGTAGAACTTCCACAACCACCTGACATAGATGAGATACTAAATTACGACCTGCCTATAAGAAAACAAAAATGGACTCCCACAAAAATCCCTTCTGATTCTGAGTTGTTAGAAATGCAAAAAGAAGAAAGAATAAACTTTATAAGACAAGAGATAGATAGAAGAAATAATGGTATTTTCTTTTATAATAACGGTGCAATAGAATACATAACAGGAATACATTATTTTTACCTAACCTATTGGAAAATGATGGGAGCAGGAACTCCTCAATTTAGGGATTCTGATAGAGATTTTTTCTACGCATGGGATTGTGTTTGTCAGGATAAAGACAGTTTTGGGTTGCTTTATTTTACAAACAGAAGGGATGGTAAATCTGAAAAATCACTAAACATACTCTATGAATACATTAGTAAAACAGAGGAGGTAAATGGAGGTATTCAATCACAAACAACAGATGATGCTAAAAAACTATTTATTAGGTTAGTATTCTCATGGAGAAAGATGCCTTACTTTTGGAAGCCAACAGATTCAGGAGATAAGAATCCTAAAAAAGAATTAAGGTTTGAAGAACCATCTGTTAGGAGTACTAAAGGAGATATAAAAACATATAAAAGAGTGTTGAACTCAATCATAGATTACCGTGCTTCAACAGAATCAGCGTATGATGGTTATGCTTTATGGAGGTTTTATTGTGATGAGTTTGGGAAATTTGAAGAAGGAGATGCTTACAATAGGTGGAATGTAGTAAAGCCAACCTTGTCGATAGGTCTAACCATAAGGGGTAAGGCAATATTTACAACAACAGTAGAGGATTTAGAGAAAGGAGGAGGACAGTCTGCTTTAGATATGTGGAAGGATTCTGATGTAAACAATAGAAAAAAAGACAATAGAACAAAAACAGGGCTTTATAGGTTGTTTAAACCTGCTTATTATGGGTTAGAAGGATTTGTTGATGAATACGGCTATTCTAAAATAAGTGAAGCTAAAAAAGCATTAATGAACTCAAGAGATGGGTTGGAAGGAATACAGTTAATACGAGAAACAAGAAAATATCCATTTTCTATAAAAGAGGTGTTTCAATCTTCTACAATATCTAATGTGTTTCCTACTTTTAAAATTATTCAACAAAAAGAGTATAATGAAGATAATGGTATTATTCCAAGAATAGGAAATTTAATTTGGGATGATAAAGAAAACTTCATAGTATCTTTTAAAGATGACCCTAATGGAAAATTTGAAACAATGTGGATGCCAGAGGAAAAAGAGAGAAATAAATTCAATAGAGATAGGGATGTTATAAAACCATTAAACACGCATTTAGGAGCTTTTGGAGTTGACCCTTTTGACCACAGAAACACAGTAGGAGATGGTTCTAAAGGAGCTTGTTTAGGTTTTAGAGTTTATGACCCTATTAATTCAAAAAACAGCAATGCGTTCTTTCTAAAATACTTACAAAGACCCCCAAAAGAAACTATATTTTATGATGATATGTGTAAGGCTTTTGTATTTTATGGAATGGAGGCTTTAATAGAAAACCAAAAGCCAGGTTTAATAAACTATATGTTAGACAATGGTTTTAAGCACTATGTTAAAAGAACACAACAAGGAGATTACACAAAATCTAATAGTAGAGCGTGGATAGATGGAGTATCAATGTCGGGAGAAATAATCAGGGAAATAGCAATAGGGAATTTAGAAACTTATATTTATGACTTTGTAGGAAAGATAAGTCCTGACATTCAGCGGAATAAATTTGGTGTTATAGAAGGAGATTTAAGAGATGATTTATATGGTAATTGTGGTTTTTCAGACTTACTAACAGATTGGGTGAGTTTTGATTCTAATAAATGGACTAAGTATGATTTAACAGTAGCATCTATGTTGGCAAGATTAGCAGTTACTCCTATTCGTAATAAAAAAAATAGAGAAGAAACAATCTCTATACTTAAAAAATTATCTTTTCCCACATTTAAAATGTAAAAAAAACTATCTTTGTAAAAAATAATACTACATTATGAGTACAAAATCATTTCCAAAAGACAATATCGACCCTGAGTTGAAAAAGAAAAATAGTTATGGTATAGAGGTTTCTGATGCTATTTACTCTAATATCATAAAATCAGCAACAGGAGGTAGTGATTCTTCTGTAAATTCTTCTGCAATAAAAACAATTCAAGAGAACAGGCTTTATGCCACAAACAATCAATCTGTAAATATGTACAAGCCAAGGCTTAACGCAGCTATTGATTCAAAAGGAGATAGTTCTTATATGAATATAGATTGGAGTATATCAACCCCTTGTAAAAAGTTTGCTGACACTATAATTGGAGATATGATAAATCAAGAATATAAGGTTGGGTTTAACTCTATATCTCCTTATTCAAGAACAAAAAGAGCGGAAGAAAGAGATAAGTACTTTGCCAAACTTGTAATGAAGCAACAAATTTACGAGATGGAGCAAGAGGTAGGTATAAGTCTTATTGATAAAAGTGGTTTTGACCCTAAAGATGCTGATGATATTAACCTATATATGGACATGGAGTATAGACTTCCCATAGAAATAGGAATGGAAGAAATAGTTGATTATGAGCTTTACAGAAATGATTGGGATAAAAAAATTAAAAATAGAGTTATAAGAGATTTAGTTGAAAACAACAAAGGATGTGTCCGTTGGTATTTCGATGAAAACAACAGGATAAGAATGAGGTATGTCGATATAGGTTATTATTATTCATCTTTTACTACTGAGCCTGATAATTCTAATGTTGATTATGAAGCGGAATATATATTCATGGCTTTAAGAGATTTAAGGTTAAGAGATTCTAATAATATATTAAAAGATGATGATTGGAATGAAATAGCAAGGACTGTTTCAGGTAAGTATGGAAACCCTGTATTTGATGCAACTGATTTCGAGTTTAAGTATGATGATTTTAGAATACCTGTTTTAGATTTTGTTTACTACACTATTGATGATTTTTATTACGTGGAAAAACAAAAAGATGGCAAGACTATTTTTGACAAAAAAAAGTGGGGCTATGAATCAAATATACACAGTGTTCATGTGAAAAAGAAAATAATGTCTTATGAAGGACTTAGGATTATAGGGACAAAGCATCTTATTAACTACGGATTGTCTGAAAATATTTTAAGACATCAAGACCCTAACAACCACGAAAAGAGAAGCCCTGATATAGTTAAAAGATATGTATTCTTCCAATTACCGGGGAAGTCAATAGTTGATGTAATGAAGCCAAATATTGACAATATACAATTATTGGTTTTAAGGAAAAGACATATCATTTCAGAAATAAATCCAACAGGAATAGGAATTGATGTTGATGGTATAACAAACATTATGTCTATAATGAAGTTGAAAGACCCGATGGATGTTGTAAGAATTTATAAACAAAAAGGTATAGCTTTATTTTCAAGAACAGATGTTAATGGAGACCCATCTAACGGACTTCCTATTCATGAATTAGGAAGTAGTTTTTCTAATTTATTAGTATCCTTAGACCAATCTATATTATCTGAAATAAATATTATTAGAGAAAACATAGGGGTAAATGAAGCAAGAGATGGTTCCAAGCCTGATAAAGATGCTTTAGTGGGTATTGAAAAGTTAAGATTGTTAGCTAGTAATAATACTACTAGAGAACTTTATAGGGGGTTTACTAACGGAATATTAGCACCAACAGGAATTGTTATTGAAAGAATGTTGAAGTACAAACATTTGTACGGAGATGGAATACAAGAATATGAAGATGTTATTAGTAAGGTAGGTGTTGATATGATTCGTTTTTCAACAGAAATAGAGCTTACTAATTTAGGGATAAAAATAGAAGCACTACCTTCGGCAGAAGAGTTAGAGGACTTGATAGGAGCGTTAAAACTTTCTTTACAAAGCCAAGAAATATCTGTAGAAGATTATATGGAAGTAAAAAAGGTTTTAAATACAAAAAAAGCAATACGTTATTTATCTCAAAAAAAGAAAAAACACGCAGAACAAAAAATGTTAGAGTTTCAGCAAAAAGAAGATATAACAGCAGAAAGAGAAGCATCGTCTGCTATGGCATCAGCAGAAGCTCAAAAGATTAAAGAAATGGCTAAAGCAGAAGCAGGAGCAATGTTAGAAGAGGTTAAGTTACGTTTGGAGAAAGAATTGAATGACCATGAAACAATAAACAAGATAAAAATTATTGATAGAGAATCTTATTGGAAAACAATTCTTATAGAAAAAGCACAGGAAAACGATTCTAAAAAAGAAGTAGAAGAAGGTAATGTAAAAACAGGAGGAGAAAAGGTGTTTTCTGACCCTGAAAGAGCGGCTACTAGAAATGATGTTGTTATCTAAAAAGAACTTTAATTAAGTATGTTAGCTCTTAGCCTTTTTCTTTACCAATAAAGAATCTAAAGAAACATTAAAAAAGTTTGCTATTTTAGCAAGAGTAAATACGCCTGGGTTAAAATCAGACTCTGTTTCCATTCTTCTAATTGTGTTTACATCAACACCTGTAAAGTCTGACAATAAATTTCTAGGCATACTCTTGTTTGGAGAGCTTTCGGTCATCAATCTTAGTATTCTTATTTCACTACAATTTAGTGAAAAATTAAATTTTTGAGGTTTATTTTCCATGTAAAAATTAAGATTAGTTTAAATAATAACACAAAAATATGAAAATAATTACAAAAATAACGGTATAATTATAATTATATTTTTTTTTTAATAAATATCTATTTACATTTGTATTATATTAATTTAGACTAAATAAAAATAAGGAAATATTATGGTAAATGCAACAGATATAAAAGAAGCGTGGGGACAACTTAACGAAGACCCTGTAAAAGAAGCGGAAACTACGGATAAAGTAGATGAAGATACTACTTCTGATGTAGAAATAATAAAAGAAGATGATAGTGAGGATGTTGCTCTTATTAAAGAAGAAGAAAAAGAGGAGGAAAAAAAGGAAGAAGAAGGTGTAGAGGAAAAAGAGGAAGAGGAGAAAGAAGAAGGTGTTATTGATATTGACGAAACATATAAAACAGATATTTCTGACATAGATATTTCTGAAAAAACAGGAGGGGAGTTTAAAAATATTGATGAGCTTTTAGAAAGTTATAGTTCATTGAAAGAAAAAACACAACCTATTGATAATGTTTTTGAGTATTTAGACAATCAATCGTTTGAAAAGATTGGGTTATCTTTTTCTGAATTAGCATCATATAGAACATTGGACTTTGACAATATGAATGAGTTTGATGTTTTAGCTGAGTACCAACAAATGAAAGACCCTGATATTTCTGAAATTGAAATTCAATCTGAACTAAAACAGTTTGAGGTTCTTTCTAAAACAGAATCAGAAATAGCAGAAATGATTGAGGATGGAGATTTAACTCAGAATGAATATGATTTAATTTCAGCAAAGTTTAATAGAACGATAAGAACAGCAAGACGAGAATTAAAAGAATTTAGAGATACATTAGAATTAGATAATATTGAGTTGCCTGTAAGCATTAGTCAGGAGGACAAGCCAAAGCAATTCACTCAGGAGGATATTGATAACCACGCCAAAACAATTAGTGAGGAATTAAAATCTTTCAAAACCCTAAGATTAAGATTAGACAGCAAGGATAGCAATAGTAATCTTGATTTTAAAATAACTGACGAAGAAAGGGATTCATTGACAAACAATGTCAAACACCCTACATGGTTAGTTGACCGTTGGTCGGGGGAAGACGGTCAAATAGATAAAACAAAAGCGTACAAAGATGCTTACGTTTTAATGAACTTAAACAAAATGGTTAAAACTGCCTACAACGAAGGAGTCGCTAGGGGCAAAAAAGACAATGTTGTGGAAGAAGATAATATTTCATTAAAAGGTAAGAGTAAAGCTACGCAAACAAGCAAAACAGACCCTATGGTAGATGCAATTCAAAAATGGGAAAGCAAATATGGGGGTCGTTAATTATTAACTTTTAAAAAACTAAAAATATGTCAACTTACGCAAGTGGTGGAATGGATACATTTAGAAGTCATAACTTCGTATCTTTTCAAGAACTACACAAACCAGAAATTCAGTCAACGACTGTAAACAAATTTAATGAAACATTATCAGGATTCCTTTCTTTAGCAGGAGCTGTAAAGCCTACCAAGTCTATTCAATACACAAGGTATGAGAAAGAAAGAAGAATGCCTAAAATTTTAGCAGATAACGCAGGAGCAGGAGCAGCAGGAGCATCAGTAACATTTACTTTTGCCTCAGCAGCTCAAACATCGTTTGGGTCTTTTTCTCCTTATGATACAGGAGTTCCATCTGCTACAACAGCAGTACCCGTTAGAAAGTATGATTTAATTATGATACCTCCTGCGACAGGGATTGCAACAGCAGATTCTTACATCAAATGTTTGGTAACAGCTGTTACAACGACAACTTTTGCAGCAACACCTTTGGATAGTACAAAAGCTATTCCTGATTTAAGTGCTGGAGATGTAGAGATTGTAATTTACGGTAACGCTCATGGAGAGGGAACAGGATTTCAAAAAGCCTTAGCCACTAGAGTAACTCCTTATACTGAAAATTTACAAATTGTAAAACACAAGTACGAAGTTACAGGAACAGAGAAGTTACAAGCTCTATGGGTGGATGATGATAGAACAAAAGCAATGTTGCCAGGAGAAGCCGATGCTTATTTACAAATGTTAAACTTTGTTGATTTAACTTGTTTGGTAGGAGAAGGATTGTCTAACACAGCTTTGTCTGATGATTTCATTGACGGCACTTTTGAGAGTGATGCTCCTATTAGTACTACTAATGGTGTAATCACACAAGCCTTAGACGGAGGAAACACTCTTAATTACTCATCTATTACAGGTGTAACTTTAGCTGATTTATACAGCTACATTACAACTATTGACAAGCAATCTGCTGAAAAGGTAAATATGCTTAACGTAGGTATTGAGTTAGACCAACAATTAGATAGAGAATTAGGTAACAGAGTTTCTAATGGAGCTATCTCTTATGGGGTATTTAATTTCAGTCAAGAAAAAGCAATTAACCTTTGTTTTAACAAAATTAAGTTAGGTGCTTATACTTATGAAAAAAGATGCTTAAAAGCCATGAATGACTTGCAAACATTAGGTGCTGATAACTTTGATTTTCCATACGAAGGATTAATGTTGCCTATGGGAGTAGCAAAAGTTGAGGGTGGAGATGAACAAGGAGCAGTTGTTCCAATCCTTAGAAAGCGTTATTTAGCTAACTATGGAGAGTCAAGAGAAATGAAAATTGTTTATTTCGATGGACTTAACCAAAGCGATGAAGGTACTGATAGAGAAGAAGTAAGATACTTATCTCATGTTGGTATTGAATTACAAGCTAAAAACAAATCAGGTTACTGGCAAAGAGCCTAACAATAAAAGAGGGGTAGCCATGATGTTACCCCTCTTATTTTTAAATATATATTCAAATTAATTAAATTAAAAAATCATGCAAGAACAATCAACAACCTTTGTATTAACAAAGATGCCTAACAAAAGAGGTAAGTATAATCCAACAGCTATTATACCAGGTTTATCAGAAATATATGATAAAGAAACAGGTGTGTCAAGAATTTGTTGTTATATACCAGGTCAAACAACAATTTGGGCTGATGAAATAAAAAATTTTGAAGAAGTAAAGAAAAACATAAAAAGCATTGTTATTACCAATGGAGTAAAAATGGTTCATAAAAGAGAGAATCTATTATTTCAATATATGCGTAATACAGGTTTTAATTTAGAAAACCAAGAGAAAAATTCAACAGGAACTACTTTGTTTAAAGAACTAAATAGAGAAGTTGATGCTAAGAAAGATTTTTTACAGAAGAAAGAAAGAGATAATGCTATTTACTTTGTAAACAATGAATCAGTACAAGATGTTCGTTCTTACGCTTTAGCCATTTCAAAAAATGAAAGCGAGTATAGAATGATTGAAAAGATGTCTGAGTATGAGTTAAGGTTAGCAATGAGAAATGTAGCTGAGAAAGACCCTAAGAAGTTTTTAGAATCAATGAAAGAAGTTTTTATTCAAAACAAAGTCATTATTATAAAAGCTATTTATGCTGATGTTATTAAGGTAAATAAAGAACAAACAAGTTTATCATGGAATGATGGTGGCGAATTTATTAAATCTCCACAAGGAATGAATGTGGTTGATTATTTTGCCAAGTCTAATTCTCCATCACATAAGAAATCTTTTGAATCAATGGTTGAGTTTTTAAAAGACCCTTCAAAAGAAAAATCAGTTATCATCAATGAAGACCAATCCCTTTTAGAAAAAGAAATTGAAAAAGTTATAGATATAGCATTGTCAAAAGAAATTATAACCTGTTCTGATAAGAATATGTGGTACACTTATAATGACATCAAACATCAAACAAGAAAAAGATTTGTAGAAGAGCTTATTAAAAATGAAAAATTATTTAGTGAGATAAAGGATGCTATTCAATAAATAAATAAAAAACAACAAAAAAAGAGCATAGATTTATTTCTATGCTTTTTTTTTATATCTTTGTATCTAAATAATATAAAGAATGGCACTTTCAACATCCACGATAAATTTCGATGCTAAGTTCAGGTATGATTTAGCGACAAAACAAATAGTAGTAACCGACACAACAGATTATACAACAGCAGGGGTAAGCACTTCTAATGTAACTGTTATAATAAAAGCAGAAACAGTAGGTGGTGGTACGTTTTATAATAATGTTAACCACTCAGTACCTGACATTGACCCTAACACATCATTAGACAGTACAATAGTAATTCCATTACCTTTAGACGGTAGTTCATTGCCTGTACATGACACATATATCATAACTTTAGAGTGGCAAGACACAACAGGTGTTGCTTACGAAGTAACTTTAGCAAAAAACTTCACTTTAGATTACGTTAGTCCAATAGTTGATATTGATATGGAAGTAGATTGTTTATCTCCATTATTATCTGCGATTGACAATACTAATTATACAATAGATGGTATTGACCCTACAATAGTAAGAGCATTTGCCATACATTACCCTCCCTCTACCCCCACAGCGGATGTAACAGGAACAGGAGCTACGTTAACTACCAATGTGTTTTACACAGTAGCGGATTCAACAATAGAACATTCAAGCTCATTAACATCTGATTTAGAATATGATTTTGGTGGAGGTTTTATTGTAATAGACGAAGTTATAGGAAGTGATGTTGTTCAAGTAAGTTGTGATGGAGATGTTTGTACTATTTATTGTTGTATGAAAACAGTATTAGACAAGTATAATGCAGTAAAAGGAAAAAATGGAGCATTAGAAACAATAGAATATAAAAAATTAGTAGTAGTTTCAGTTCTTTCTCAATTTGCTTTTATGGCAATGAGGTGTAATAGAAACAAAGATGTATCAGCTTTTATTTCTTCCTTATTAGAAATAGCAGAATGTAATGTAGGTTGTGGATGTACAGATGGGGAACCACAATTAGTAACAGGATTGGGAATAAGTGGTACATCAATAAGTGTTGTAGCTGGTAGTGGAATATCGGTAAGTGTAGCAGGAAGTGTTTATACAGTTTCATTGTCAAGTGCTAATTTAGCTAAGTTATCTGCAATGTACAATTCAGTTGTTACAGCAGGAACAAATATAACAGTTACACCAACAACAGTTGTAGCATCAGGTGTAACAACCACTACTTATAATGTTGCAGCAACAGACACAATCCCTGATATTTTATTAGTTGAATTTACAATAGACTTTACATCAGGGGTAGTTCCTGTTATTACAACAGTTTCAGAAAAACTATATAATACTGTTTTAAAATTATCAAATACGATTGTCAATGATAATAATGGAAGTGCTTTAGATTGGCAGAATAAAATGAATAGTTTTACTTTTAGTGATTTCTTTGCATCAGCATCAGCAAGTTATTATCCTGAAATAGTTAGTGTAGAAGAAACTGTATCTTTCAAATACACAGGTGATTACCCCCAAAAACAAACTCACGTAGATATTTACGATAAAAATACAACTGACTTTAAATTTCGACTAATAAATGCTACCAATGGAAGTAATATGTTAGGAGCGGAAATAAATTCTCTTTTATCACAAATAAAATTAGTAGTAAAAATTAACGCTTAGAAAAAATGGCTAAAGGAATACAAGATTTAGGAAATGGTTTAGGGTATGTTTACATAACAGACCCATCATCAAATATATTAAAAGTTTACTCTAATAACGCTGACACAGCTAGAATAATTAAAGTTGAAGGTGTTAAGGCTTCTGCTTTAGGGGGGAATAGAGTTGCTACAGCTATTGTAACAATCCCTGTTCCTACAGCCGTATCTACCATTACATCTATAACTATTGGAGCTATTCAGTTAATAGATACATCAGCACCTATTAATTACGCCCCAGCAACCCTACCATCGACAACTGCTCAAGACATTGTAAATGCAATAAATAGTTATGTAGGAGTTGATGCAGATAGTCATTTAGTCGATTTTACAGCCGTTCGGGTAGGAAACGATATTTATATATTTTCTGATGCATATAGTGGAACAACCTATAACGGACAAACTCCTATCCTTGTAAATGGAGGTGGTTTTGCATATACAGTTGTACAAGAGATGGAGGGGGGTAGTAATACAACCGAAATTTATGATAGTGCGATAGGATATAGGTTTTATTTAGATGCAGACTATGGAGCAACTCAATGTAGTGGAGGAGGTACTGCAAGTGAATCTAGTATTTCAAATGCTGTTGAAATAACAAACTTTATAGTGAATATAGGGTTTCAATCAGCTATGCCTAATAAAGATGTTACAATAACATCAGACACTATTTCATTAGTAAGAAAAGGTATTTTAACGGTTGTTAGATTAACAGGACAAGGAGCAGCGAATGACAATTTAGAAAATATTATTGTTTCTGATGTAGCGGTAGGAGATAGAATTTTATTATCTTCTGCTATAAATACAATAACCGTAAATCAATCAGGAAACATTGTATTGCAATCTACAACTTATGATGTGATTACTAATGATGTTATTGAATTAATATACACAGCCGACAACAAATGGATAGAGGTTTCAAGGAGTTCAGGAAATGTAGGCTCTACAGCAGACTATAGGGCATCAAGTTTTGGTATATTTGCAAAAGAAACATTCTCTACAACATCAATAAGCACATCTACAGCAACAGTTTTCGTGGCAAATGTAGATGCAAAAATACAAGAACTAACAGGAAGTGCTACTTTATCGGGGAACTCATCTTATTCATTATCAGCAAAAGCTATTGATGGAGATGAATTTTGGTTGTTTTACAACGCTTCTTTAACATTAGGAGAGTTTACCCAAACTATTTTTGGAGTAAATTTAACGGTAGACCAAGCATTAACAGGTGGTTTAGTGTTTTACGCTAGATATGTTTCTAGCTCATGGAAAGTGTCTGTATATCCTAATTTAGATTCTAACATAACATACCCTTTCAAAGTTTATACTGATTTAATAAAAGCCAACGCAATTACTGTAAGTAAACTAGAAAGTACTTTACAAACAGAGATAATTTCAACAACAGTTTCTTTTGCAGCATCAGAGCAAGGGGATATGAAAATAAAACTACCTTTTGCTTGTACTGTAAATGAGTTTTACGCATCAGTTAGTGTTGCTATTGCAGGAACAGATAATGCGATTATTACTCCTAAAAACAACGCATCAACAGTTATGACGTCAGGGGAAATAACATTAACCGCTGCATCTACAATAGGCACAGGTTTTACATCTACGCCAACAGCAAATAATACTTTTGCAGCGGGAGAAATAATGACATTAACAACAGCAAAAACAACAGCAGGAGGAAAAGCGATTGTAAGTATAAAAATCACAAGGTTATAGAAAAACACAATGATTAATATAAATATTTTTAAAGAGTTTGTTTACAATGTAGCAAATAAGAGCGGTAGAGGAACGGTAACACCATCTCAATTCAACTCTTTTGTAAACCAAGCAATTATAGGTTATTATAATAAGAACATGGAAGTTCTTTTGAATGGGCTGCCTGTTTCTAAAGTTGATATAGACCAAAGACATATAGATAGATTCGCAGACATTAAAACAGAGGTGTCTTTATTATCTACTTATGGAGAAGTTTTAGTTCCTGATGGAACAACTTATGACTTAAAAGGCAATATAGCACCTAAAATGTGGCATTTTGGATATATGACTTTTAATTATGCTTCGAGAACAAGTGGGTTAACGCTTTGGGAAGAAAGACCAATAGAAACTGTAAAAGATAATGAATGGGGAAAAAGGGTAAGCAGTACAATAGTAGTTCCTTCATTAAAAAGACCCATAGTAAGAAGGATAGGTAATAAATTTACATTAAGACCAAAAGTTATCACAAACATTAACCTTGTTTATTTAAGGTATCCTAATGAAGCTAAATGGGAATATAACATATCGAACAACAGACCTTTTTACGACCAAAGTAGTTCTATAGATATTGAAGCACCTAATGATGCTTTTAATGAAATTGCCATGTTAGTATTAGAGTTTATGGGTATAAGGTTAAGGGAAAGAGATTTAGTGGAATATGCTAATATTAATGAAAACAAAAATATTTAACAATGATAACAACTCAAAGAAAAATATCCGAACAGATACTAAGGAGGCTTAGAGGTGTTACAGATGAAACTTCTTTTGATGAAAGAGAGATTCAGTTAGCGGTTAAACAAACTTTAGCATCCATTGTTCGTAATAGATATTTTCAAGGAAAGCAAACAGAAACAGGAGAGGTTGATGGTTCTTTATTTTTTACCTTAGAAGAAAATGAAGTGTTAAAAGATAGATTAGGAAGGTTTTATATAGAAACTCCATCTTCATCTATTGCACTACCTTTTGGTGTTGACATAAGAAAACTATGGAAAACAGGAGGTAGCAGTTTTATTGAAGTCCCAATAGGATTTATAGATTTATATGAGGGAAATGATGCTTATTTATTAGCTGGTAAATCAGGTTTTTTTAGAGAAGGAAATAAAATTATTTTAGTTAATGTAAGTGAGGTAAACAACCCTAAAAAACTAAATATAACAATGCTACTACCTTTTGACAGGCTTGATGAAGATGATAGTGTTACAGTTCCTTCTGATATGGTGGATGAAGCTATTGAGATTGTTATTGCTAAATTTGCGAACACATCTCTATTAAAACAAGACGAAACAAATGATTCTAACGCTAATTAATTATGTACACTTTAGATAAAATAGTAAGAGAGTTTATGATTGAAGATTTAGGTCTTGAATCAATAGATAGACGATACAGTCGTTTCTTATCTACCGCAGTAAGTGGATTAAGAGATTTGATATATGACAATATAGGCAGTACGGAAAAAGAAGTTATACTTTCTGTAAATGATAATGATACTGTTGACTTGCCTTCGGATTATATTGATTATTATGCAATAGGAATAAGTGTAGGAGATGAGTTATGGGGGTTAGGATTAAATCAAAATTTAACAGCGGTAAGAAAAGACGATTGTGGAAATAAATTGTCTAGTGGGTTTATTAACAACCCAAGACTTTCTGATGACACTATTAATAGTGTTGATGTTGTTTACTACAATAGTAGAGGAGAATCATTAGGAAGGAACTATGGTGTTGGAGGAGGTAATAATTCAATAGGAGAATTTAAAGTATATCCTGAGCGTGGATATATAGCTGTTTCAGGTTATTCGGGAGGAAGTATTGTTTTGAGATATAAGTCTGATATAGACTTCACTAATGGAGATTGTGTTGTTCATGGGTACAATGTTGAGTTTATAAAATCGTGGTTGTGGTATAAGTATGTTTCAAAATCAAGAAGCCATAATTTAGGTCAAATACAATTAGCGTTACAAGCGATGAATAAAGCTAGGAAAAAAACACAAAAACAACATTTATCATTTACGGCTAGAGAATTTATTTCTGCATGGAAAAGCGGTTTTAAAGGAAGCCCAAGAATTTAAAATATGGCAATAGAGAATAAATATTTTTTTGGGGGATTAAATAGTGATGATGAAGATAGGGTTGTTCCTAACGGAGATTATCGTTATGCTTTAAACATTCGTAATTCAAAGTCTGATTCGGATTCACAAGGGGCAATAGAGAATGTAAAAGGAAACACTCTTATAAATTTCGATTTAGGTAGAGGATTCCACAAATGTATTGGAGCGTATGATTTCCAAGCAGAAAACAAAGTGTATTATTTTCTTTGGAGCGATGAAAAGAATCATAAAATATTAGAGTTTGATTCAAATACAAATGTAATAGAAACTGTTTTAAACACAGGGGTTCTGAATTTTCAAAAAGACAAATTGATATTACCATCAAATGTAACTATTTTAGATGGTGTTTTAAGGTTTACAGATACATACAATGAACCTTATAAAATAAATATTGAAAGAGCAAAAAAGAATTTATACCCACCACAGTTAACTATTGAGCATTTAAGAGCTATTAACATACCACCTATAAACCCTCCTGTTGCAGAATATAGAAGCGACCAAGATGTAAAAACAAACAATCTAAGAAATAAACTTTTCCAATTTAGATATAAATATGTTTATGTAGATAATGAGGAAAGTGCATGGTCGCCAATATCAAAAGTGCCATTACCTTTAGAGGAGGTAAAATTTAGACCTTTTTCATATATAGAAAACTACATAGAAAACTACATAGAAATAGGTTTTCAAACAGGAAATGATTTGGTTGTTGCGATTAAAATAGCTTTTAGAGAGGGGAATACAGGCGATTTTTATTTAATAAAAAAAATAGATAAAAAAAAATTAGGAATACCATCAAACATAAACAACTATACTTTTGATTTTTATAATAACGAAACCTATATTACCATTGATAATGATGGAGGAAAAGGTTTAAGATTGTTTGATAATGTCCCTGATAAAGCAAACTCTCAATCATTAATAGCTGGAAATAGAATTGTTTATGGAGGTATTACAGATGGAAAAGACCCTGTGGAAGTTGATTTAGAATTTGAAGTGAAAAACGGAACAGTTTTAAGAGGTACTAATCCAAAAGTAGAAACAACACAAAAGCTAAATAATCAATCTGTATATTATAACTTTTACTCAGTAGGACTTACGGGAGGAGGAACTACCGTCCAAATGACAGGAGGAAATCACTTTATGTCAACATGGGGACAATATAATATACTCTCACTTACAAGTGGGGATACTATTAACGAAGGGGTTATAACTAAAACACAACCGTATAATATACAGCACCTTTGGTATGGGGCTTTTACTGTAAAATCCCCTGCATACTGGGTTGTTGTAAATGGAAATAAGTACCATATAAAAAGAGATGGAATACACAATACATCAGTTTATTCCACTAACAATAATAAAACAAAAATAAGATATGTAGGTCAAGACCCAACAGGAGTAGCCACGTGGAGTCATATAACAACTTCTATGTTAATGAACGAATGGATAATTTCAAGTCCTTTAGGTCAAGCAGGAATAAGGTATTTATTAACAATAACTATAAAGTATGCTAATTATGCCATAAACAATTATGGCTCAAAGAAATTTACTTTTCAATATACGACAGTAGCAGGAGATGATGAAGTAGCTGTTGCTAATGCTTTAAAAAACGCTATTCAACAAACTACATACACTTCAAACGACAAAGGAATAACAATAGAATTTCCTGAAACCGCTGTAAGTGCATGGAGCATGGGTTTGGGAACATCTCTTCCTGCTGGACAAGGACGAATAGCCTTAGTAATAAGAGCGGAAGCATATACTCCAAATGATAAAGTAACTGTAAATTCACAAGGAACAATTCCTGCATTAATAGAATTTAGTAGTACCTTAGAATCTTTATCTGATTGGACAACAAGAGTAAGCAAGACTTTAAAAAGCGGTTCAGAACATAGTGTAGCTATTGTTTATTACGACAATGCAAACAGGAGTGGGCTTTCTAATAGAACAGAAAAAAAAATGTTTTACGTTAAATATCCTACAGAAAGGAATATTCCAACAGGACACGCCATAACTCCTAATACTTTAGATGTAACAATTAAACACTTAGCTCCTAAGTGGGCTACGCATTATCAATTTGTTTATACAGGAAATCAAACAATAGAATATCTACCAACAGATTCGTATAAAGGCTTTATTCAATGTAATATTAGAGAGGTAGCTAACTCATCAATAACAGGAGCGTTGCAATGCAAACTAACCGATATTAAAATTTACAATGATAGCACCCCCGAAGCAGTAGGATTTACTTATGGATTCACAAAAGGAGATAGAATAAGATTGTTAACCAATTCGTCTGCTAATTACTTCTCAATGAGTAATGATGGGTTTGATTATGTTGATGTAGAAATAATATCATATACATTAGCTACAGAAGTATTGGTATTCAAGAAACCTGATGTTCCTGTGTCGTCAGTAACATTAGTAGAGATATACACTCCTAAGAAGAAGGTTGATTCTACTTTTTATTATGAAATAGGAGAGGTTTATGAAATTACAGAAGGAGGTTTTCACAAAGGAAATACTAAAGACCAAACACCTACACAAGATGCTATTGTTAGTTTAGACGATATTGGAGATGTGTATTTAAGATTTAGAACATCACCTATTAGTAGGCAGGTAGAGGATTATAGTTTTTCAGACCATTACAAGTCAGATTCATGGGATAAGGGCAGACCAAACATAGTAAATAATGATATAAAAAAAACATACAGACCTACCACAATAAGGTTTTCAAATCCTTTTTTATGGGAAACAAATATTAATGGATTATCTACTTTTTTTGATTTTGATTTTGAAAGTTACGACCAAAATTATGGAAGCATACAGTTATTGCACCCCGAAGATAAGAGTTTAATAGTATTCCAACAAAGAAAAACAGGAATCATAGGTATTAATCAAACAATAGTCTATGGAGATGATGGAGAGGTTGTTTCTATGGTAAGAAACGAAAGTAAGGTATTAAGTCAATCAATAAGGTATTATGAAGGAGAGTATGGAATAGGAATCAATCCTGAATCTTTTGCAGTGTACGCTAATAGAAAATACTTTGTAGATGTTAAGAGAGGTGCTGTGATAAGACTAGGTAGAGATGGTGTTACAGCTATATCAGAATATAAAATGCACAATTATTTTAATGATATATTTATTGATGTAGATAATCAAGAAGCTCCATACAGAGTGTTTGGAGTGTATGATGTTAGATTTGATGAATATATTTTGTTCATAACAAATGAGCCAACTCTTGCAGGAGAAAGTTCTTCGCCTATATATGAAGAATATACAGAATTATCACACATTGATAGTCCTTTAATGTCTGAATATGTAACTAAAACAAGAATAAAACAAGACATTATTCCTACTAAATTAGTAAAAGAGATGGTTGCGTTTAGTGAATCTAAAAACAGATGGACTACCTTTTATAAATATTTCCCTGATTTTCTCATTACTAATAGGGTTGGTATGTTGTCATTTAAAGAAGGTAGTCTTTATAAACATAATGATAGTAATACTTATAATAGTTTTTATTTTGAAATACAACAAACAAGTTTAATTAGATTTATTTCAAACATAGAACACAATCAAATCAAGTTTTATAATAATATTAATGTAAGAGCAACAGACGTGTTTTCTATGCCTAAAGCAACTAATCAATTCGGACAAGAAACTTCTTTAGATGTAATAGACTTCGAGGAAGAAGAAGGTGTTTATAAAGCAGCTTTTTTAAGAGATGTAAACACGCCTAATGTAACACTTCCTTTAATAGAAGGGGATGAAATAAGATGTCATTCACTAACAATAGACCTTGAAAACAATTCATCTGAATTAGTGAAATTATTTAGTGTAGCAATAGGATTAGGTCTTTCAGAATTAACAAATAGATAAAAGTTTCGTACATTTGCAAATATAAATTAAAACAAAATAAAAATGATAGATAGAGATGAAATACTTTTTTTGAAAAAATACCAAATAGCAAGTGAATTTGTAAGTCCACTAATAGACTTGTATGATTATGAAACAATATCTAAAATGTGTTTAGCCATAATGGAGGCAGCAGCCCTAAAGGAAGAACTTAGTATTGATAACAATGGCAACATAAAAATAACTATTCATCAGGCATTAGCAAAAATGGAAATAATACAATTTGATGCTATTCCGGCTTTAAAAAAACGAATAAAAGATTTAGAAGAAAAAAACAAGTGAAAATAAATGGGCTACATATTTGACATACTTGCTGTAATAGGTATTATTTGGATTATAAGTGATTCTAAAATAATGAAACCTATTAGAGAATGGGTAACGTATAAGTCAATAAACATAGGGTATATGATAAATTGTTGGGGGTGTTTGTCTGTGTGGGTTTCTATTATTTACATATTTTTACCTTATAGAAACTATTTTAAGTTTATATTTGCAACTGTAATTATTTCTGTATTACTTCAAAAAATATTAGCTAAATTAAAATAAATTATGGAATGGAATTATCTTGTCTTAGCTATTACAACTCTTTTTCTTGCTATTATTAATTTTGTATCGTTAATATATGTGGTACACCCAATTGTTGTTGATGAGGATAGGACTAAGTGGTGGTATGTAGGTAATTCGTTAGCAATAGTATTGTCTTTAATATATACAGGATATTATATAGGTAAATTTTTAAATAAATTATGACAAAACACTTAAAATTCGATGGGTTGTGGGCTTTTTATAATAAAGTAGAACAAGAACATCCTTTAAAAGTAATGAAGAAACTTGGTATTACATATCAACACTCAACACCACAGAGTATGTCAGACCAATGGCAATTTTGGAATTGTGAAAACATACCAAGCCCACTACCTCCATACCTTTCTGTATTAGAAAGAAACCCAATGGATAGTGTTGGATATGGATTAAGCCAAGAAGAAGCGGAAAACATACGTGATTATAACAATCCTGATAAAACAAATAAATCATGATAAAATTAACAAAAGAAATACTACAAAGTCAAGGGGTTAGTTTCAAACAAAACAAAGACGATTTTCATGTGAGCTTATATGAATATGAATGTTATAAAGGATTGCATAGGTTTTTACTAATGCATAATAAAAATATTATTGTAAAAACACAATCTTATTGTATCTTTACAGCTATGAAAGAAGTTGTTTTAAGGTATAAAGAAATTCAAGAAACTAAAAAAATACCAACACCAAAAGAAATAATAAAGATGGAAAGAGCTATATAATTATATAAAAATGTAACCTAATTATAATTTTATCGTTATACAAGATATATTAATTGAATTAAAACACAACACTATGATTGAATACGAATTAACAAACGATGAATTTAACGAATTGTATGGTTTTGAAGAAAACCCTACAACTTTAAATAGTGAGAAAAAGAATGATGAATTGTTGAAAAAATACAACCTCCACAAGAACCCACCGCTTTGTATTCAAATACCATTAGATATGTTTGAAGAAAAATACGGAAAAGAAATACCAATGATAAACGGATGGGATGTAAGTACAATAGGAAACAGTATAACATTTAGAAGGTTGTCAATAAGCAGTCCATCTATTAAAAATAAGAAAGTCCCTTCTTTAAAAGATAGGTATAAACACAATTTAAAGTCAGAATGATAATTGTAACAGGTAGTGCAAGAACAGGTACATCAATGATGATGCAAACTTTAATTAATTTAGGATATAAAACCCCCGCTCTTAAATTTACAAAAGAACATAAAAGGATAGAGGATAAAAACCCTAAAGGATTCTATGAATTAGCGGAAGAAGTAATAAACGGAGTTCATCATGATAATTACAAAGGTCAAGCGGTAAAACTGTTTCCTGGTTGTTTATGGAAAACAGAAAAAGAATTTATTTCTAAAATAATAATTTGCAAAAGAAATAAGGTTGATGCTACCAAAAGCTATACTCCTATCCATAAAATAATGGAAGAACCATATACTCCATCAGAAATTTATGATGTTAATTATGAAATAATTAATGAATATATTGATAATATCCCTCATATTTTTATTAATTTTGAAGATATAATTAGAAACCCTAGACAAGAAATTACTAAATTAGTAGTGTTTTTAGGATTATGGAATGTTTCTGATGAAAAATTAGATAAAGCAATTAAAAACATAGACTTATGG